>FWPU01001276.1_pt1 | contig 77030 bp, 65 predicted proteins | sample 2228361 | NCBI WGS metagenome assembly FWPU01 (sample SAMEA103939777, study PRJEB20133) | metagenome | reverse complement strand
TTTCCTACCGAACAGTCAGAAACTGGCATTGGGGCTGTCCGGTTTTTGCCCATTTTTGAGTCTTATAGGGGTGGATGTGGGAAGTGGTACTTCCTGCACCCTCAACGAAGAGAGGCTTTCGAAGGGTTGTCCCTTCGGTTCAGAACTTTTGAGTGAACGGAGGTAAACCGATGAAGAGACGCTACTGGCTTGGAACGGCTCTGTTGAGCCTTGGGATTATCGCTGGCGCATACGCACAACCACCTGGTGCATCCGGACTTGTGTGGCTCGATACCGCTGTCCATTTCGATCTCAACGCTGCGAACCTCGTGACTTCAGGTGCTCTGACCACCACCATCAACTTGGGCGACCAAGACCCTGTCTGCTTGACAAAAGCAGCAAACTCGCTCGACATTCAGCTTGACCTCGCCGCACTGACAGGCATTCCAGGATTGCCCACCATCACCCTGACAGGTGCCGACATCGGACCTGGCTCAGGTACAGGCGGGCGCATCATCAACTGGAGCACGGGACCAGTGGACATCAACTACTGCTTACCTGGCAGTGTATCTGGGCTTCCCATTGACATCCTCATCAAGCGCATCACGGGCGCTAACCTGCGCGTGAACGCCGAGATTATCGACCCGCCCTTCTTCTCGGACCCGTGCAACCGCGATATGTATGTCCGCATGACCTCAGTCGGAGGCAATCAGTTCAACTTCGTTGGCTTGGAGTTGTACGCCTTCTGTGTCGAGAACCCCTTCACACGAATCAACGGCACGGTTCAAGATGCGAGCTACATCGCCTACAGCGGTCCCATTCCGGAGCCTGCGAGCATTCTTGCGCTCGGCACGGGTTTGGTGAGCCTGCTGGGTCTGCGTCGTCGGAAGAAGTAAGCCCTCACCCCCACCCCCTCTCCCACGCTGTGGGAGAGGGGAGTCTCCCTCCCCGTTGACGGGGAGGGCTGGGGTGGGGTCTCCCTCTCCTGAGGAAGTATTGCCCCCCTGTAGTCCCCCCGTCAACGGGGGGACAGTAGAGGGCACGCCCAACTCTCCCTCCCCGTTGACGGGGAGGGCTGGGGTGGGGTCTCCCTCCCCGTTGACGGAGCAACTGAGAAAGCCCTCACCCCCAGCCCCTCTCCCAGAGGGAGAGGGGAGAAGCAAGGAAGGAGGTTCGGAAAATGAAACGCACGCTGAGCTGGATGTTAGGCTTGGGACTGATGGTGAGCATCGGGTTTGCCGATGGCTATCTGTGGCTCTCGGCGGAAGGGGAGACGCCCAGCCCACGCGTCTACCGCTTCAACCTGCGCACAGGGCAGATAGACCATGTGATTGCGCCGAGTTTCATTCAGTCGGGCAACCAGCCGACTGAGTACGGGATGCTCGCCTACGATGGGCAGTCGCTCACCATCGGGGCGAACAACCGCAAGTTCGTCGCCCGCGTGAACCCCTACACGGGCGCAGTGCAGTCCGTCACCGCCTACAATATGTGCGAGTGCTTCTATGGGCATCACTGGATGCGCGACGGGGCGTTCAAAAATGGGGAGTTCTGGCGCGCTTCACCACCCCATGACCCTTCCAATCAGCTCAGTGTGCTTTACATCTCCGACTCAGCCTTCACCCCCATCGGGCTACGCTACAACTACACGCTCAACTTCCCCACCATTGGCATCGAGTGGGTGGGCGACCAGCTCTATCTCACCACGCCCGACTCGTTCGTGCGCGCCGTGCTTGACCCTGAAGAGGACTATCTCTTCACGCACGAGACCTACAGCCTGAGCGGGATTCCCAGCGACCACCAACTCGGTGGCTTGGCGTATGATGCTCAGTCCGACGCGCTCTATGTGGCGACCGCTTCGACAAGCGAGTCGGCGATTTGGCGTCTTGAGGTGGACGATGGGGCACAGACCGCTACGGCTATGCTGGTCGCCACACTGAACGACAAGGGCTACCCGCTTGGTGCGCTTCCCGCTTCGATGGGCTGGGTGCCTGCGGTTTCCGGCGATGTGAACGGCGACGGTTGCACCGACGATGCCGACCTGTTGGGCGTTCTGTTCGCTTTCGGGAGCAACTCGGTTGCAGAAGACCTGAACAGCGACGGTATCGTGGACGATGCCGACCTGCTACTTGTGCTGTTCAACTTTGGAAGCGGGTGCTAAGCGTCCGCTTCCAGAACCCACCATCCCCCGTCTTGTAGGCAGGGGAGGGGAGCAATACACGGCTTAGCCCCTCTGCAAGGGAGGCAGAGGCACCCCAAGGGGTGCAAGAGCAAACCATACAAGAGCAAACCATAACAGAGTGGAGGAGATGATGATGCAGATGAAATGTCGATTGTTAGGCTTGGTCGTTTCTGGGGCAGTTCTGATGAGCGTGCCCTATGCCCAGACAATCTTTATGACCTACGAGCAACGCGACAGTTATCCTGGTGCATCGACAGGATTTCAGTCGCCTATCGGGAGCACTTTAGGAGGCAATCAGTTCCTGCCCAACCAAACGGGACGCATCTTTGCTAACAACGATCTTATTGGAACCACGGCAGCGGTGCGTGTCCGATTGGACAATCCCCAAGGTGGCGATGCTTTTGGCAGGATGGGGATTATCTTCGGCAACGGCTATTGGCGAACGGGTTCGTCCGAGTATCAACTTCCTAGCGACCGTTCGGGCAATCTTGCTGGCGGACGCGTGCCTGGTCCGTTCTACTTTGGGACATGGCAGGGTTCGGGGCATGTGTTCCGAATGCGTGCTGCAGCGAACGACAACTCTCTCTTTGCCAGTGCCGAGGCGCGCGCTGATGTGGAGATTCGGAATGCTTCGATGGTCGGTCTCAGCGGGGCGCCTTCGGTCAGCTCGTTCAACCTATCGCCCTACCTGTGGGGAACCCCACCCCAATACATCGACCCGAACGCCTTCCCGAATGTCGCGCTCTCGTGGAACATCGGCTCGATTCAGGGCACGCGTGGGCTGATTAGCTACACCCTGTTCGGCAACCAAGCATCGCCCCACGCCGACCGCTTGCGCCTGCGCTATGACTTCGAGGTGATTCGCAACGGCGTCACCATCACGAACTTCGGTGCAGAGAACTTCGCCGACTGGAACGCCTTCGAGGGAACCTTCGCTAAGACGGTTGCGGGCTTGGCAGGGAGCCACACAATCACCATCTCTGGCGACCCCGACAACACGAACTATGTGGTGAACCTGCGTGTGCGCGTCCTGCACGATGGCTGGCGCGACAACTTCGGAAGCTATGCGGGCACGGTGACCTTGTTCGACCAGACCTATTCGGGCGGTTTCACGGTGTTGGTGCCTGAACCTGCGAGCATGATTGCGCTTGGCACGGGCTTGGTGAGCCTGTTGGCACTGCGCCGCCGCAGGAAATAATCGTGGGGTAGTCGGCAGTGGGAGTGGGTCATTGATAGCCCACTCCCCTGCCTTTGCCCACTCTCCATTCCCTACTCCCCATTCCCCACTCCCCATTCCCCCAACATATCATTCCGACCACTCCCCCAACTTGTCATTCCGAGCAGAGCGAGGAATCTCCCAAAAGACCACTCCCCGTTCCCTACTCCCCACTGCCCTATGATGAGACCCCTCGCCTTCGGCTCGGGGTGACAAAAAGGGGCTTCTGCTGACAAGGGTACACAAGATAGGTTCAGTTTCGGAGGCGAGGGCATACTTTTCCGCAAGGGTTTCATCCCCCCTCCTGTAGGTTCCCCCCGCAAGCGTGGGGAACCATTCAATTTCTTTTCGGTTCCTCCCCCCGTTGAAGGAGGAACCACTCACTTTTTTTCGGTTCCCCCCGTTGACGGCTGATAAGGGTACACAAGATAGGTTCAGTTTCGCAAGTGAACGCATACTTTTCGCAAGAGTGTCATCCCCCCTCCTGTAGGTTCCCCCCGCTTGCGGGGGGAACCATTCAATTTTTTTTCGGTTCCCCCCGTTGACGGGGGAACCTTGCTTTCTTCTCGGTTCCCCCCGTTGACGGGGGGACCTTGCTTTCTTCTCGGTTCCCCCCGTTGACGGGGGAACCTTGCTTTCTTCTCGGTTCCCCCCGTTGACGGGGGAACCTTAAGGAGGGGGGAATTACCTGACAAAAAATGCTGGTGAACCGATAGAAACTGAACCTGACCCGTGTACCCTTATCAGCTCTCCCAGAAGGAGAGGGGTTTTAATTAGCCACCCCCTTTGCGCACGCGCTCGACATAGGTGCCCTCGCGCGTGTTCACCTTCAGGATGTCTCCCACCTCGATATGGAAGGGAACCTGCACGATTGCGCCTGTCTCCAGCTTGGCGGGCTTCGAACCACCTGAGGCGGTGTCTCCGCGGAAGTTGGGGTCGGTCTCGGCAACGGCAAGTTCCACAAAGTCGGGCACTTCTGCCCCCACTATCTGGTCGTTGTGATAGAGCAGGTAGACATCCATGCCGTCTTTGAGGAACTTTGCGCCTTCCCCGAACTGTGCAACAGGCACATGGATTTGGTCGAAGGTGTAGGGGTCAAGCACCACCCACTCATCCCCATCGCGGTAGAGGGTCTGCATCTGTTTGCGTTCGAGGTAGGCTTGGGGGAAGCGCTCGCCCGACTTGAAGGTGCGTTCGAAAATAGCCCCATCGCGCAACCGTTTGAGGCGCACACGCACAATCGCGCTCCCGCGCCCTTGATGCGACTGCTGGTACTCTAATATCGTATGGATTTCGTCGTCTATAATAATGTTCAGTCCACTGCGGAAATCGCTGGTCTCGACCATCGTAGTTGCCTCCGTACGGGCAAATTGTACCCGTTTTGCAGGCTCATTAGGTACACTTTGTAGCGCGATGGTAATCGGCGTTCCGAAGGAGATTAAGCCCGACGAGTATCGGGTGGCGATGGTGCCTGCGGGCGTAGAGGTTCTGGTTCAGCATGGGCACACGGTACTAATTGAGCGCGGTGCAGGCGATGGCACTGGCATCACCGATGCGGAGTATGCAAAGGCAGGGGCGACGCTTGCCGAGAGTGCCGAGCAGGTGTGGCGGGAAGCCGAGCTGATAGTCAAAGTGAAAGAGCCACTCCCTTCCGAGTATCCCCTGATACGCCCCAAGCAGACCCTTTTCACCTTTTTCCACTTTGCAGCAAGCGAATCGCTCACGCGTGCAATGGTCGACTCTGGAGCTATCTGCATCGCCTATGAGACCATTCAGACGCTCGATGGGAGCCACCCCATCCTGTTGCCGATGAGCGAGATAGCGGGGCGGATGGCGGTGCAGGTAGGGGCGTGGTGCTTAGAGCGTCCGATGGGCGGGCGCGGGGTTCTGCTGTCGGGCGTGCCCGGTGTGCTGCCGGGACTGGTGGTGGTGATAGGGGCAGGGGTGGTGGGAGCGAACTCTGCCCGTATCGCTGCGGGGCTGGGCGCACGAGTAATCATTCTGGACATCAATGTGAGCCGATTGCGCACCCTTGAGGAAACTTTGCCCGCCAATGTGGACACGCTCTATTCGAACCCGGCGAACCTGCGCGAGGCAATTCAGCAGGCAGATTTGGTGGTGGGCGCAGTCTATGTGACGGGTGGGCGCACCCCTATCCTCATCAAGCGCGAGATGCTCGCCACGATGAAGACGGGTGCCGTGCTGGTCGATGTTTCGGTAGACCAGGGCGGGCTTGCCGAAACCACCCGCCCCACCACGCACCGAGAGCCGACCTATGTGGTAGACGGGGTGGTGCATTATGCGGTGAGCAATATGCCCGGTGCTGTGGCGCGCACCTCCACCTACGCGCTCACCAACATCACGACCCCCTATGTGCTTCGACTGGCTGAACTGGGCTGGCGAGAGGCGTGTCGGCAGGATAGCGCGCTCCGTTTGGGGCTGAACATCGTGGAGGGCAAGGTCACCCTTCAGCCGATTGCCGAGCAGTTCGGTTATGAATATGTGCCTCCTGCGAATGTGCTGTGAGGCAAGTGCTATAGCGGATACGCACGGCACGCTGGGCACGCCAACTGATTGTCCAAAATATTGCGTTCGTGCTGGCTCAGTTACGCTGGCGTTGGCATCTTGTTCCTCACCCTTGCAGTAGCTGGGTACCTCTTTATCGCGCATCGACGGAGGTAAAATCAGCAGGAATTGCCACTCTGAAATGGAAGGAAGTAGTAGAAGAGGGGAGAAATTGTTCTGGGTTCTCCCACACATAGGGAGAACCCAAGACCTCGGATACCTGCCTAACAGAAGAGAATGATAAATGGCTGTCTGGTGTTAGGCGCGTGCTGTTCGAAACATACGGAACAGCTGATTTCAAGAAGGAGCTTAACTATTAGGGAGGATAGGAGATGCGATACCTCTTACTATTGTGCGTAATGGCGAGTTGCATGGCTGTAGGACAGGCGCAACCCTCTTTGGAGGAAGTGCAGGCAGAGATTGCGGAGTTGAAGCGGCGGATTCAAGAGTTGGAGAGCCACAAGGCGCGTTTGGAAGCCTTAGAGGCACAACTGAAGGAGGCACGCCCTCCTCAGCCGTCGCCTGTGGCACGGCTCAGTGGATTCGTACAGTTCCGCTATGTCCACGATACTGCCGTTCCTGTGGATGCGAACGACCCTCAACGCGGTTCTGCGCGGGATAGTTTCACCTTGCGCACCGTGCGCTTGGATGGTGTTGCCCAACCGCGCCCCGACACGCTCTATCGCGTCAATCTAAGTGCAAGTGAGCGTCAAGTGTCGGTGGTGGATGCGTTTGTGGAGTTTCGGCGTCCGCAGGGGCGATACCTGTTGGGGCTGTTCCGCGTGCCCCTGCTGTACGAGACGATCGAGAGCAGCGCTGACCGCCTCACCCCAGAAGCGAGCCAAATGGTCAGCACCCTCTTTCCCACCGAGCGCGATGTCGGGATAGCCTATATCCATTCGCTCGACTCCAAAACTCAGCTCACGCTGGGAGTGTTCACAGGCGACCGAAGTTCTGCAACCCAGCAGAGCCTGACCTCGCGTAAAAGCCTTTTGGCTCGTCTCCATTTTCAGACAGCGAACGGCTTCCGGGCATGGGTAGGGGGCATGGCTGGGGAAGGACGAAGCGCGTTTCCCCCTTCCAATACGCTGGCAAACTACACGCGCGAGCGGTTCGGAGGGGGAGTCTTATGGGAGTCGGGTTCGTGGTTTGTGCGGGCTGAAGCCATCTGGGGACGCCATATGGGCAGTTCGCTTGCCAATCCTACTGTGCGCGTGAACGGGGGGTATCTCCTGCTGGCGTACACGATTCCCAACTCGCCTCTGCTTCTGTATGGCAAGTACGACACCTTCGACCCGAACACGCAGGTAGCGGGCAACACCTTCTGCCGATACGCGATAGGAGTCGGCTACCACCCTAATCCCAGCACCCGCTTCAACCTCACCTATGAGACGCCCACCCAGCCCGTCCGTTCAGAACGCTGGACACTCCAGATGCAGGTGCGATATTAGAAACAGTTTTACCTGACCACCCGTGTCCGAGCCTATTGTTTTTCCATCAGTTCTCATCTTGAGAGTCGTCTTCACGAGAAAACAGCAACCATGTTGCCCACCCACCCAGAAGAACGAACAGTGCCAACAACAAGTGGGGAAAAGAAAAGAGCTCGTGGAGCGCCAGTTCAAGGAGCTCGTCTAAAGTGCTCCTACCTGTAGACCGTGAACAAGCCTCGGCGCGCTTGTGATTCTCCAATCGCTGACGGTGTGGGTTCCAATTCCACTTCCGATGTCGCATCGTGTCCGTCCAAAACGTTTCTTTATTATATCGGGAAATTACCTTGTGTCTACAACTTTAGTTCCCGCTCTGGGCGCATTTGTCGTAGGTTCAGGTATAATCTCCCTGCGATGGCGACGAAGATAGAGATGGTCAATCGGCGTCTGCCCGAATGGCTTACTGTGCGCCTGCCCAAGCCTGAGGCGATTCAGCAAGTAGAACAGATGATGCGTGCGGCACGGCTTCATACCGTGTGCGAGAGTGCCCGCTGTCCGAATCTGCCCGAATGCTGGTCAAAAGGCTCCGCAACCTTCATGATTTTGGGCGACATCTGCACGCGCCACTGCGGGTTCTGTGCGATCAAGACGGGCAAACCCCTAGCCGTAGACCCTCAGGAACCTCAACGCCTCGCCGAGATTGCGAAACGGATGGGGCTGAAGCATATCGTCGTGACCTCCGTGGCACGCGATGACCTGCCCGATGAGGGTGCAGGACAGTTCGCCGCGACCATTCGTGCCCTCCATGCGACCATTCCGAATGCAATTGTGGAAGTGCTGACCCCCGATTTCAAGGCGAAGCGCTGGTGCATTCAGCGCGTGGTCGATGCAGAGCCAGAGATTTTTAACCACAACATCGAGACGGTAGAACGCCTGCAGACCATCGTGCGTCCTCAAGCCCGCTACGACCGTTCCCTCAAAGTGCTGGAAACGGTCAAGCAGTTGAATCTCGCTATCTACACGAAGTCAGGCATCATGTTGGGGCTGGGCGAGAGCCGTGAAGAGGTCATCCAGACGATGCGCGACCTGCGCAACGCTGGGGTCGATGCCCTTACAATAGGGCAATACCTACGCCCTACCCAACGCCACCTTCCTGTGCAAGAGTATATTCATCCCGACCAGTTTGCCGAGTATCAACAGATTGGTGAAGCGATGGGCTTTCTATTCGTCGCCTCTGGACCGTTTATCCGCAGTTCGTACAACGCGATTGCCTTCTCTCAACGCGTGATGGCAGAACGGCTGGCAAAAGTCGGTGCGGTGGACAGTTAGACGCCTTCACTGGGCGTTTTGGCGACTGATTCTCATCGCCCTGCCTGTAAGTCTAATCGGGTTGGCAGGCGTGATGTACCTTTGGCAACTCAAGCTGGCAGTAGAAGCCAGCCTCCCTGAAGTGATACGCGACTACGCCCGCCAACAGGCGAAGCTGGAGGTGCAAATCGGAAGCGTTCGGCTGGGCTTAGACCGCCTCCAACTATGGGAGACGACCGTTCTCTTGCCCGATGGTACTCCCCTGCTTAGAACTCCCTATTTAGCCGTGTACTTTCCAAGTAGAGGGCACCCGTTGCGCGTGGAGGTTTTGCGCCCCCAATTCTGGCTCACGCGTGACGCCGAAGGGCGATGGAATATCGAACCGTTATTTGCACAGCCTCCCCCAGAGGAACCTCTTCAGCTGGCGTACCACCTTCGTGCAGAGCAGGGCATTCTGTGGTTTGAAGACTTGGCACAGGGCGTTCCCGTGCGCCAAAGGGTACAAGTTCAAAGCCTGCAACTTCTGCAACCCCTTCAAGCCTCCGCCTTGCACATCGTGGCAAACGCACCTGATGCGGGCACGCTCAAGGTTGATGCGCTCTCCGATGGAAGGCGATGGGTGGTCGATGTCGAGGTCGAACGGTTGAGATGGAACCTCGTTCGTGCCTACCTCCCGAAAACCGACTTGGACGCAGGCGAGGCTTGGCTACAAGGTTTTGCACGATTCGTGTACGAGCCAGAAAAGCCCCTCCAGATTGTAGGCAGTGGTCGGGGGGTTGCGCAATCCCTCACCTTTCGCAAAAAGCCCCTACCTTGGCGCTCGGCTGAACTGGAGATAGCATTTACAGAGGCAGGGTTAGTAGGGCAGGCGGTCTCTGCAGGAGGCGAGGTCGTGGCAATTGGAGAACTCGATTGGACTCAGTCGCCTCCAGCATTTTCTGCCGAAATCAAAGCCACAGGCAGAGATGCCCGCGCCCTTTGGCGACTCGTGCGAGAGGAGGAAGCCCCCATCAAGGGAGCCTATCGGCTCCGAATCCGCGCAGAGGGCAAGGTAGACAATCCCCAAGCAGTTGCCGATGCCTATTTGGAGCACATTCAGACCCCTCAGGGCGACCTGAAACATCTGAGTGCTAAGCTCCTATTTGCGAATCGCCAACTGTGGATAGGAGAGCTAAAGGGCGAGTTTGCGCAATCTGTTCTTCAGGGGAAAGCCTATCTTGACCTGCGAGGTGATGAGCCTCGGTATCAACTCGCTCTCACCATACCCAAACTCTCCCTTGAGCGCATACCAGCCCTCAAAGAGTTAGGGCTTTCTGGAGAAATCTACACACGCCTTGTAGGTTCAGGAATTTTGACAAAACCTGTACTTTCAGCTAACTTGCTGAGTAGCCAGCTGGTCTACAACGGCACACAGTTGGGCGTAATCAGAGGACGGGTCGTTTATCAGAACGGAAAGTTAGAGGCACCTTGGATAGCAGTGCAGGGGATGTTGGGCACGGTGCTTGCCTCTGGTGAAATGGAGTTTGAGGAGCCTTTGCCACGCCTTGACTTCATTATAGAAGGGAATGAACTGGAGCTCAACCGTATTGCTCAACTTCTGGGCTACACCGAAGGAGTGCTGGGAGAGAATGAAACAGGTAAGCCTTTGCGTGTGGATGGGGTGGGCTATGCGACTTTGCAGATTCGGGGCACGCATAAACAGCCCGAAATGGTGGGCGATGTCGCTGTGTTCGACGCGCGCTGGGGCGATGTAGGTGCCGAGATTGTAGCAGGAAGCTTCAACCTCGTTGACAACAAGGTGCTAATACCCGAAGTGCGGGTTCTGCGTCGTTCGTCGGAGGTGGTCGCCTTTGGGCAGATTGAACTCCCAACAGAATCGGATGAACCTTTGCGCTTTACAGCCCAAGCACGGGCGAAGGATATTGACTTGACCACCCTCACCGACTGGACACGGCTCGACTTCCCGATGGCAGGGCTGGCGAATGCAGAGGTCTTCGCTAAGGGCACCCCAGAGCGGTTCACCCTTTCGGGAACGCTCTTTGCCCAAAAGGCACAGTTCGACCGCCTTCTAACCGAACGCGCGGAAGTAGCGTTCCGGTTGGAGCGTGAAGGTGAAGCGATTCATCTGGTGGTCGAGCAAGCACAACTGGAAGCAGGAGGCTTGCTGACGGGTGCGGGCGAGTGGCGCAACGACGGCACCCTCCAAGCACACTGGCGGTTAGAGGGAATGCCCCTCACGCGCCTCGCTTCCTACTTCCCGCCAGAATACCGAGTGGAAGGCAATATCTCTGCATCGGGCACAGTGGAGGGGACAGTGGATGCCCCTATTGTGCAAGCGCAACTCCAAACTGAACGCCTCTACCTCAATCGTGTGGAAGCGGGAACGCTGAGAGGGGAACTCTCCTCGCAAGGGGGTAAGCACTGGCAGGCAACCCTCGCACTCGATGCACCTGAAGGTATGGCTCAGGTTCGGAATGCGGTCTACGACACTGAAACCCGTACCTTCACTGGGGAAGGTACGCTTCATGACCTCTCGGTAGCGTGGATTCGTCAGTTGGCGACAGCCCTGCCCCTCGAGATACCCTCCGATGTGATGGAACGCTTGCAAACGCTAAATGGCAAACTGAGTGCTGAGTTCCATACAGAAGGCACACCTTCTGAACCGCGAGTACGCCTCTCGGCTCGCTTGGACGACATCGATTGGCGCGAGCAGCAGCTCGGCACTCTCACGGTTCAAGCCCTCTGGCAAGCCCAAGAGAACCGAACGCAACTGCTAAAAGTAGAGCAGTTGCGCTGGCAAGCAGGGTCCACCCGCCTGGAAGGGCAAGCGCGCTGGGAACCTCAACAGCTCCAAGCGGATATCGAGCTGAGCCAATTCCCCATCGAGTGGATGCGCCTCTGGGACCCCAGCCTACCTCAGGTTGAGGGTACGCTGGATGTAAGCCTGCTCGCTTCAGGCGACCCTGAAAAGCCCGACCTCAACCTCTCTGCAACACTGCAGAACTTGAAATACGGGGATTACACGATAGACCAACTCCTGTTCAGTGCAATTGAGGTTTCTGAAGGGTTCATCCGAACCGACGATGCGCTCATCCGCATGGGGGGCTATGAGGCACGCCTATCGGGCTACTTGCCATTCCGCTGGTCGCCCTTTGCCATCCCGCGTGATGAACCGCTGGAGGTGCAACTCCGTGTGCGGGAGCAACCGCTCAGCATCTTAGAACTGGCGGTACCGATTGATAAGGAGCGGACGGAGGGCACTCTCAGTGCGCAACTGAACCTTAGGGGCACGCTGGAAAATATCCAACCTCAGGGCACGGTTGAGGTCAAGGGGGTTAAGGTTGCATTGGAAGGGCTTCGCACTGCCTTGCAGGAGATTGGGCTACGGTTGGAGTTCGACGGACAGCGCGCGCACCTAATGGAGGCGCGTGCCAACTCCTCCGAAGGAGGCACGCTCAACCTTACAGGCACTATCGACTTCCAAGAGGAGACGCCTATCCTTGCCCTGAAGGGTATGCTGAACGGCTTCACTGTACACGAGCCGAAACTGCCTTTCGGGGGAAGTGCACTTGCCAGCATCTCAGGGGAACTGCGCGCAGAAGGCTCCGCCGAGAACCCGCTTCTACAGGCAGAGCTTCAGGTTCCCAAAGGATTTCTCTACCTACCCGAGGAGTTCGAGGTGAGTGAGGAACAGCGGGTGCTCCCTATCAATCCGCGCTTAGCGGTGCGGGTGGCGGTGCGGGAGGGGTTCACCCTTCGCAACCCCAACCTCGATGCTCAGATAGGGGGCGTTCTGGAGTTGACAGGCACGGCTCAGGAACCTGTGCTGGAGGGTACTTTCAATCTCAAGAGCGGGGTGCTGAGCCTGCCTACTGCGCGATTGCGAATCGAACCTGACAGTATCGTGCGCATCAACTACCCGATTACGACCCTCGCTGGTGAGACCATCGCCCGTATCGAGATAGACGCACGGGCGACCACAACCGTAGTAGCACCCGACATTACGGGCGACCCGATGCGCTATCGGGTGGAGGTAGGCGTACGAGGCGCGCTGGACGACCCCGAACGACTCCAGCTCACCGCCCGTTCTGACCCGCCCGGACTTTCTGAACAGCGCATTCTAAGCCTCTTGGGGCGGGGACCTGCTCTCGCCGCGCTTGCTCAAGGGGCAGACCCCGTGCGAGTGTTCCGAGAGCAGATTAGCGACATCCTCACTGCCCAGGTACTTCCTGCCTTGCTCATGCCCATCGAAACAGAAATCGCTGAGGCGCTCGACCTCGAACAGTTCGCGGTCGACTACGCAGGTTTGCGCCCTACCAGCATCTATCTGGTGAAGAACCTGTTCGATGGGGTGGGAATTGCCTATCGTCGGACGGTAGCGGTAGGTCAACGCGAGGCGTATGAAGTGCGATTCTTCTATCGCTTGCCGTTCCGCAATCAGCTCCTTCAACGGTTGCGAATTGGGGTGGGCTTTGACCACACGCAGAATCGGTTCCTCTTTATCGAGGGTTCTGTTCTCTTTCGGTAGGAAAACCTGCACGCTTGGGGAAGTAAAGGGCTTATGAAAGCGGTTCCCTACACGCAGGTGGATATTGACGACGGCTTTTGGCATCCTCGTCAAGAGACCAATCGCACCGCCACCGTCCCCCATCTCTTTGAGGAATTAGAGCGGGCGGGCAACATTCCTAATCTGCGCCTCGCCAGCGAAGGCAAGCGCGAAGGGTATCAGGGACCCGTCTATATGGACTCCGACCTCTACAAAGCGATGGAGGCGGGCGCTTATGTGCTTGGCAAGTATCCCAACGACCCTATCCGCTCTAAACTGGACGAAGTCATCGGCATCCTGGAGCGGGCGCAGACTCCCGAGGGCTATCTCAATAGCTACTTCCAGGTGGTCGCACCCGATAAGCGGTGGACGAACCTGCGCGATTGGCACGAACTCTATTGCGCAGGGCATCTCATCGAGTCGGCGGTTGCCCATTACGAAGCGACGGGCGAAGAACGCTTGCTGAAGATAGCGGTGCGTTTTGCGGACTATATCGACTCGGTGTTTGGAGACGCTCCCAACAAACGGCTGGGCTACTGTGGACATCCCGAAATCGAGCTGGCGCTCTTTCGCCTCTACCGTGCCACAGGGGAACCGCGCTACCGTGAGTTAGCACGCTTCTTCTTGGTCAATCGGGGGCGCAAGGTGTTCGCCCAAGAGCATGGAATAGACCCCGACCAGTATGATGGCACTATCTGGCAAGATAATGTGCCCCTTGCCGAGCATAAGGAAATCGTAGGGCATGCGGTGCGCGCCTGCTACCTGTTCGCAGGCACAACCGACCTCGTGGCAGAAACTGGGGACGAGAAACTGCTGACCATGCTCCTACGAGTGTGGGAGAACACGATAAACCGACGCACCTATATCACAGGCGGGGTGGGGAATGAGCCAAAACATGAGGGCTTCACGACCGACTATGAACTGCCTAACCGTACCGCGTATCAAGAGACCTGTGCCTCCATCGCCCTCATCTTCTGGGCACATCGGATGGGGCTTCTGCTGGAGGAGGCGCGCTTCTTCGACGCGCTGGAGCGTGCCCTCTACAACGGCGCGCTGGCGGGCGTTTCACTCGCAGGCAACCGCTACTTCTATGTGAACCCCCTTGAGAGCGATGGCACCCACCACCGACGCAGTTGGTACAGTTGCGCGTGCTGTCCCCCGAATATTGCGCGCCTGATTGCATCGCTTGGTGGCTATATCTATGGGCAGAGCGAACAATCGGTATGGGTGAACCTCTATGTGGGGAGCCGTGTGAAACTGCAAGTAGATAACAAACCGATTGAACTACGCGTGTACACGGACTATCCGTGCGACGGTACGGTGCGGATTGAAGTAGTAGAGGGCACACCTGTGGAGTTTCGCTTGCATCTGCGCCTGCCCGATTGGTGTCGCGCTCCGAGTTTGAGCCTGAATGGTCAGCCGATGGCGATACAAGAGGCGAAGGGCTACGCAGTGGTTCAGCGACTCTGGAAGCAGGGCGATACCCTTCTGTTAGACCTTCCGATGTCCCCCACTCTCATGGAGGCGCACCCACTTGTGGAAGCAGACCGCTGGCAGGTTGCGCTCCAACGGGGTCCGATTGTCTACTGCTTGGAAGAGTGCGATCAGAGCGTACCCCTGTGGCGATTAGGAGTGCGAACGGAGGGCATGCTCTCGGCACGCTGGGAACCCGAACTCCTGCGTGGCGTGATGGTCATAGAAGGGGATGGCGTCGTTCTGCCTGACCCCGAGCGCTGGGGAGACAAACTATACGCTCCATTCACACCTCGCCCATCGGTGCGGTTTCGCGCCATTCCCTACTATGCGTGGGACAACCGTACCCCCTGTCCTATGAAGGTCTGGCTTCCCGGAGTTTTGTAGCCACCTGAAATGCTATCGTTCTGGTCCTAAGTAAATAGGAGCTTCTGGTCGAGGATGGCGTCGATGCGCTTCTGTGCTATCCGAATGTAGTCGGCTTCCAGCTCGTAGCCGACAAAGTTGCGTCCAGCCTTGAGTGCAGCAACAGCTGTGGTACCACTGCCCATAAAAGGGTCTAAGACCACCTCGCCTGCATAAGTATAGAGCTGGATACAGCGGTACGGTAGTTCCACGGGGAAAGGTGCGGGATGCCCCACTTTGGACGCTTGTTCCGCGGGGAAACGCCACACACTTTTAGTGTACTCCAGAAACTCGTCACGCGTGATGGTTGCGTGACGCCCTTCTACCTCAGGACGACTAAAGGTCTGCTTGGAAAAGACCATGATATACTCGTGGGTGTCACGAAGAGTTGGATTTCGTGGAGAGCACCAACTGCCCCAAGCAGTGGAGGGGCTGGCACTGGATGCCTTGTCCCAGATAATCTCGCCTCGCATCAGGAACCCCAGCTCAAGCATATCTTCTATCAGGAACGCATGCAAAGGCAAATAAGGGCGTCGCCCCAAATTCGCTACATTCACACAGGCACGCCCACCTGGAACCAACACTCGATAGACCTCCGCCATTACTCGCTTCATAAAGGCGCGATACTCCTCGAGTGTCATATCCTCATCGTAGGTCTTTCCAACATTGTAAGGGGGTGAAGTGACCATCAGATGAACGGAGTTATCGGGTAGTTCTTCCATTACTTCTGAGCTTTTGCAGAGAATTTTGTTGAGAAAAGCCTCAGGGACAGGATTTTCTGAATACTCCACACGCTCTTCTTTCGGTAGGTCTTCGTACAGTTTTCGGCTGTAAAACTCTGACGAGTCATGCCCAATTCGAGCAGGGCTACCAAAATCGCTGGTCCTTGAGCCTTTGCGTCGCCTATTCATACCTCGTCCTCCTCTTGTTGCCAGAGTTCGATCCATTGGAGCAGGGATCGCTCGATTAGTTCTTCACGAGTCTTTGTAGTCCTCCATTCGATTGGCAGGAGCTGAGTCTTAGGGTGTGCTAAAACTTGTTTGGCTGCTGCTCGTGAGAGTTCAACACCACGCGGGTTCGTTCCCTGTTTCGGCAGTTTCAAGTATTCACTTCTCTTCATGTTGTTCAGCACATCTTGCTGAGCCTCTACAGGGACTACATAAAGACCGCCTTGGCATCCCTTGCAGATAGTAGCGAGTAGAATGTCGCATTTAGGTTCATAGGCTTGCAAAAACTGCTGAGCGGACGAAGAGTCCACAGTCCAACTCACCTTAAAAGTAGGCGTGTTGGTGGGAGAACTTATCGTTACCGTTTTGATAGATACACAGTGTCCATCAACTACTGCATCTACTTCCGGTTCCGATACGGAAATATCTATGCGGACTTTGTCTCTGCCGTACTTGAACATCAGGAGTGCTATCAAGACTTTCTCACGAAGCGTACCTGCTTCCATCCCTACCCGTCCCCCACGCTCAACCTGAGCTTCGGCTAAGGCAAACAATAACGGAAGTCTCGTTTGAATCCGCTGATTGATTTTAGGGTCATCAAAAAGCTGCAGTATCGCTCGTTGGGCAGGCATGAGCTGATTATACCCTCAAAGCCTCTTCTGCTATAGGAAGGCATAGCGAGGTATAATCCCTGCAGAAGGTGAGACTATGGCAAGCCCATTCCCAGGTATGGACCCGTACTTGGAAGATAGGATGCTGTGGAACGATGTGCATCATGGAATGATAACATATATTAGTAATGCACTACAGGCTCAGTTGCGTCCGCGCTATGTGGTGCGCATCGAGGAGCGCATGTATATTGAAGAATCTAAGCGAGAGATCGTGCCCGATGTCGCTGTGTTGAAGAGCCGCACACCCACTACAGGCGCAACCGCACTGATGGAGCCTGAATGCGATACCCCTGTCGTGCTTCGTCTTGAAGAACATCTGCATACAGAGGGCGTGATTCATATCCTCGACCGTACTCGGGATATGCGTGTCGTGACCATCATAGAACTCCTCAGCCCGACCAACAAGGAGCCTCGCTCGAAAGGCTGGGAGCTTTATCGCCAGAAGCAAGAGGAGGTTCTCAAAAGTGATGTCCACTTGGTGGAGATCGACCTGTTGCGAGGGGGAGAGTATGTGTTGGCACCACCGTATCACGCTCTCAAGGAGCAGGTCGGGACTCAGTGGCACTATATGGTCAGTATCAGTCGTGCCGATGACCCTTCGAATTTTCTACTCTATCCCCGCACAATACGAGAGCGTTTGCCTCGGATAGCGGTTCCACTGGCAATCGGAGATCGAGATGCAGTGTTGGACTTGCAGGCGGTACTAACCCAGTGTTATGAAGACGGAGCCTACGAGGACACGATTGACTATCGTCGGGAACCGCCCCCTCCGCCCTTCAGTGCAGAGGATTTGGCGTGGATAGACCAGTTGCTACGCGAGAAAGGGCGACGGTGAGTATCCTGCCCGCTTCTATAACAACACGGAGAACCGTTCTACCTCGCGCGGATAGGTACTAAAGGGGTCGCGCATGTCGACTTGGCGGTTGCGGTCGACATACACAATATCCCAGTCGATGTAGTAGCGGTTGTAGCGTCGTTCTGCCAGCTTTCGGATGATGGCGCCTCGTGCACTGGCGCGTGTGTCCTTAGGGGGTGTGGTGATTCCTGCTTCTATTTGAACATCGTCCACCAAGCGCGCAACCTCACCCATCTGCTGGAGTGCGTAGTACAGCCCCTGGTCGGGATCGATGTTGTGATATTCAAGGTCGATGGAGTGGAGGGCATCATTGCCCCACTGGGCACCGGTTTCTTCCATATAGGTGCGGAGGACTTTGAGCTTGATGAGCCAATCGATACGGTCTTCCAGTTTTTCAGGGTCGCTCTCCAGCATGTCCAGCACATATTCCCACTCTTGAAGCACCCAGTTGGTTTCGGGGTCGCGCCCTGCGAACCGCTTTTGCGCGAGCTGGAGATAGATGCGCTGGAGGTCGATTGCCGAGATGGAACTGCCGTCTATCATGGTGACAATCCATTTGCGTGTAGGGTCGCGCGAGACGCTCTTGAGAGTCGCGAGGGCGTCTTGCAATCGGAGCCAGTTGGGCAGGGCACGCGCTTCCGCTAAATCGAGCACAAGGCAGGTGGTGCCTATCTTGAGGGCGGTAGCATACTCGCTCATGTTGCCCTCTCCAAAGAGTAGGTGCAGACGCTGGTAGTTCTGGTAGCCGTACACACTGTCCCACTTCGGGTTGATAATCGCACGGTTGAAGCGCACGCGCGAGGCGTTCTCCCGCACAATATGGTCAGCCCGCTGAGAAAGCTGATACTGCACTGTGGGGTCTGGCTCCACATTATACACATTTGAGACCCAGATGAAATCGATGGGGTGGTCGGACACCTCGGAAAGAGAAGGGCGGAAGCCTGCATGCTCCAGTCGGTGCCCTCCGACGCGCCCAGCGCCAGCAAAAATCTGGCGTGTGGTCAAAAAGGGAAGGACGAGTTTATGCCAATCGGTGGCGAGGCGGTCATCGGTGCGGATGAGGTAGTTCTCGTGGCATCCGAAGGTGTGTCCCGCGAAGTGGTCTACATTATTGTTGTGGAAGCTCACTCGCTCGTCCCAGCCCATCTCGCGAAGGGCATTTACGACGATGCGCTGACCTGCCTTCTCGTGAATGACGATATCGAACAGGCTGGCGCATTCGGGCGTGGCGTACTCCAAGTGGCTTCCGACGGCGTCGATATAGAGCCTACCTCCGTTGATGAGGAAACCACCACTACGGGCGGGCTCGAACGCTTCATCGCGGGCGGTGAGGTCAATCAGCCCTAAGCGCGCCTTGTGGAACACGAAGTTCTTGACCGCTTCCACAACCGTTTCGGAAGTGCCCACACGGTCATCGCGCACAAAACAGCCGAACTCCGTCTCGATCCCAAACACACGGCGACCTATCATAAGAGGAACCCCCTGCACCTATGCTCAGCGTGCTGACTTCGCATGAACAGATTATACACCATCGAGCGGGTTTCAAGGGATGCAAGTGGGGATATTCGGGGAGAATTTCCCCCTCTCTCCCGAATGTTTGGGAGAGAGGGGTAGGGGAGGTGTTAGCATCCAGAGCCAAAGTTGAACAGCACAATCAGCAGGTCGGCGTCATCCACGATGCCGTCGCCATTCACATCGGTATCCTGGTCTTCAGAACCGAACGCGAACAGCACTTGCAACAGATCAGCGTCGTCTACACAGCCATCGCAGTTCACATCGCCACTTGAGCGGTCGCACCCGGTGGGCACGAACACACACAAGTCGTCTAATGTGGGCGGGCGGCAGTTTGCATTGTTTACGAGGAACTCGCGATAGCCGATGTACATCTGCCCTGCGAGGTTCGGCTCGGTTTGACCAGTAATCTCTACGACCATGCCTTCGCTAAGTTCAACACGACCATAGACGGAACCATCAGCAAGAACCTCAAGGCGCAGGCGATACCAACCCGAAGGCTCAAAGTTCAGATTAATAGCATCTCCAAACTGAACCCAATCAACAAGACTGTTCCCACCGTTCTTCGCGTCCATAAGGCGCAGGGACACATCGGTGGTACCATCCGCGTTCTCTTTGCGGTGGTAGACCCAAGCCACACCTGTGATGCCTGGTCCCGGAGGCAAGTTCGCAGGCACAGTTGGGTCAGTGAACGGTATCGGGCGGTAGTAGGTATCACAAGTGCCTAATACCCCGATTGCCCACGACTCATGCTCCACAGTACCACCTGCGGGCAGTGGATTAGTCTCGATGTAGATCCATGTGTCGTAGCCTGCACCATTCGTAAACACGAAGTTGCTCAGCACTGCATTGCCTCCACCACTCCAGTCCCAAGCGATTAGGGCATTTCCACCATCAGGCGAAGCGATGATCGGATTCGGATTGAGGTCTGCTCCACCAGCCGATTGGGTGGGGTCTATCACGCGGGCGCTGCGCCAAGTGCCCGTGAAATTGGGAACGATTGTGCCTACATCGAGCGCGTTGAAGTTCTCACAGAACGGGTTGAAGGGAACACCTGCATTCGTAGCACCGGGCGTTGCGCGGAACATGCCGAAGTCGCGCCCATTATCATCGGTGTCATAGCCGTCAATATAGCGCGACCACGACATGAAGGTGTTGTCGTTAGTCCCCGACTCAAGGCTCAGCTTCTCGCCCCAAATTCCCCGCCCGAGCTGAGTTCGGATATCTTCGGGCACCCAACTGGTGAAGTCTGGGGCGCGCATCGTCTCGTAAGCAATCGCATCTACCACATTCCCGTCCGAATCGCGCAACGCAGTCCACTCGTTGTCGTTCTCGAACAGATTATTCGCTCCTATCACTTGGTTCACATTTGGCACAAGAGAAGAGCCTAACACATAGAACTGACCGGGTTGGAGAATGACCGTGATATCGGGGTTGCCGTCGTTATTTGTGTCGCCAATCACATAGTCGGCATTGTTGTCGTCAGTCAGCAGGTCTCCGCTTTCCAGTCGCCATCCCGTTATGTTAGCAGGTTGGTCGCCAGCGTTGTAGAGTTCTACGAACTCGAGGTCGTCAGTGCTGGCGTCGTCGTACACAATCTCGTTAATCACGACACGCGGTTGCGCGAGCGCTATCGCACCAGCGCACAAAAGTGCGAAGGGTACTGTCATCCATCGCTTCATCGCATCTGTCCTCCTTTCTGGTGTGTTGGTGAGTGTAGGTTACTCGGAAAGATTATACCCTATATCACAGGGTTATGCAAGTGTCTTGCGGGGGTGTTCAAAAAGGTGGCTTGGGCAAGACGCGCAAGTATGCACACGGGCGAGACGCCCGTGCTACACCATCGAACTACACCATCGAAATTGTTCTGTGGGCGGTCTTATCCACCGGGGGAGCGAACGGTACCCATAAACAGTACTACGCCTGTCGGCTGATGCACAATCGCAAACAGAAACGGGCGGTCGGCAATCACCGAGAAGCGATGAGCAGGCATGGCGGTAATGCCCACTACAACGCCCGTGGCGGCTGCCGCCTCCGTGCCCTCTTCATCGACCTGAATGATTGCCTTCTGTACCGCTTTGCTGATGTATAACTCGCGCCCGTGCTGGCGGTTCATTCGGCTGAAATCGGCGCGGTTCGGCTCAAAGGCGTGCTGAATCCCTAACGCCTTGAGTGGCTCGTTCAGGGGGAGGCTCGACTCGATTCGGAAGCGAGGCAGACCCACGTCGCCCTCTGCCATCTCGAACTGAGCCATCCACTGGCGCCAGCGTTCTGCCGTGAGCGACTTCAGAAAATCAGCAAGGGTATGCCCCTCGTCGGGCAGGAATAGATAGAACCTCAGCTCGCCCTTCCCGTAGGGCAGGGCAGCCGCTTGGAATCCCTCTCCCCTTAGGTAGGGGTATTTGCCCGAGGTGCGCATCATCGGCACTGGCTTTGTGGTGCCGTCCTCCAGGTGAAAGGGGGTCTCGGAAGTCGCCTCTTTGTCAAAGGGGTTCTGCCACTTGCCCTTGAAGTAAAGCGTGTTCACCAGCACCACGCGTGTAAGGGGAGTGAAATCGTCCTGCTGGAATAGGGTTGGAATTAGCCCTTCGGTTTTCTCCTCGATCCAGCCGTTCACACGAGCGAGTGCGCCCTCAGGATGGCCAGCAAAGTCCAGATTCTCGGCATAGGCATCGTAGAAGCGGGTAAGACGCTCCACAAAGGGTCGCTCTAATGGGAATCCCTGCTGTGCCCACAGGCTATTGGCGATATTGACTTTGACCTCAGGGTCTGGAGAGCGTAAGAGGGTTAGCAGGCGGTTGTGCTCCGTGTTGGTCTTCTCTAAAGAGAGTTCTGCTACACCGAGTGCGCTGGCTATCTCGTTGTAGGTTTCGTTCTCAGCACCGTTGAGCACCATCGCAAGCGCAATTTGCGCAGACAAAGGAGAGAAGAACAGATTCGGCTCCTCGCTCTGTGCCTCCAGCTTCGCCAAGAGGTTCAACCCAAACTGTAAGTTCGCCGATACAACTACATGGTCTATCTCCATCGGTTTCTCCTGCGCACTGCGTGGGGGTTGTGCCTCACGCTGAGTTCCTACACCGCCTGTTCCACAGCCGCTAAGCGCAACGGTGAGCAGGGTGGACACCATCATCAGGTTTCGCATAGGCATACCTCCCTCCGTTAGACGCATAGGAGGCGAAAGGGTTTTTTCCCCTACTCAAACGCCTCCCTTACAAGCATTTGGAAGCCAGGGAGTACAGGGTCGCCGATCAATATGTCGTCTTCTTTCAGGGTTTGTACCGTGCCATCTGGACGATGCACCTCGATAGTACGCTGTTCGGGGTCTGCAACCCATACCATCTGCACGCCTGCCTCCAACCACTCAGCCACCTTCTCGCGCAGGGAGGCGTCGGTATCACGCGGGGAGCGAACTTCTAAGACCAAATCGGGCACCACTCGGCTGAACTGCTCACTTGACACCTCGGGTAAACGCTCCTTCCGAATAAAGGCAAAGTCGGGTGCGCGCACACTTTCCCCACGAGCGGTTTTCAGAACGAAGCCAACTTCGGCAATATATGATTCTCCCAGCCGCTGGATTAGAGCGTGGTATCCAGCGCGGACACCGATTCGCCCAGCCACCCTTCCGTGTCGCTCACCCGCTGGCATCCGTTCCCGTACCTCACCACAAAATAGTTCGACAGGCTTACCCAGATACTCCTGCTCGAACTCCTCAGCAGTCATCCGTTTAGGAGCAACCTGCGCCATTTTGGCTCACCTGTCTTAGTGTACCTTGATGATACGCGTCTCCTCGTGGGTCTGTCCGAACAGGTTGCGTGCCCGCACCCGTATCACATGGGTGCCTTTTGGAAGGTCAGAGGGCAGGTAGGCACGCCACAGGTGAGGCGAGGGCTGTGGGTTTGGGAGGGGACGTCCTGGCAGCTTGTACTCCTGCTCTTGGCGTTTCATTTCGGCATAGGCGGGGTCTACCGCATCCAGCAGACGCTCCATCCGTATCCATTCGGTAATCCCCTCGATACGCATCTCTACTGTGCAACGCTCCGAGCCGAAGAAGAAGTTGACCAACACGGGCGTGCTGGCGAGCTGTGCCTGCGTGACAGTGTCCAGCGTGTAGATATTCATCTGGTAGGTGGGGGCACGGCGCGAGGCTTGATAGCGCACACGGTAGCGGTTGCGGTTGAGGTCGAGCCATAGATAGCCGTTGGGCGCACCATCACGCATCGTGGTATGGGGTATGCCTAAGGGATCGGGCGCACCTGTCCACCAACTGCCACAGACCGTTACCGCATTGATGTGGTGATGAGGGGTGCGTCCCTTCCATCCGTCCGCTTCGGTGAAGAATCGGTGCATCTGTATGTGCGTATGTGCAGAGAAGGAGAGCGTATTGGGGAAGGGAGCTAAGGCATCGAACAACGCCTGACGCTCTTCTGCAGGCAACTCCCAAAGCGGAATGTGCATCAGCAGAACGATGAAATCGGATTTGGGCACATAGCGCAGGTAGTTGTGAATGAACTCCAGCTGTCGCTCACCCAACCCTGCCCGATAGAACCCACGCTGATTGCCCTGCGCGCTGAACCAGACCACATTGTCCAACACGAGGAAATGAGTATGCCCATATTGAAAGGCATAGTAGTTTGGTCCGAACACGCGCTCCCAGGTCTCATCACTGTAGCGGTCGTCAGGCGAATCGAAATTCATATCATGGTTGCCCAGCACATAGTAGAAGGGAATGCCTACTTTGGCAAGTACCTGCCGAAGAGGAACGAACACGGTAAGGTCATCGAACACGACATCGCCCAGCACAACGCCAAAGACCGCCTCTTTAGTGCCTACGAGTTCGTTCACCACATCTCGTGCGATGTAGTGGACCTCGGTGAGGTCGCGCGGTTGGGTGTCGCCAAAGACGAGCACGGTGAATCGGTCGCTCTCACGCTGAGGAACAAGGGGAAAATCAATTGAAGGGGGCAGGGGACCTGTGGGAGGTACACCCCTATAGCGCACAGGAGGCGAACCGTTGGGCTTATGAATATAGTAGAAGCGGGGCACATTCTCCTCGTCAAGCGGGGTCTGCCAACCGCGAGGCTTCACGACGAAAATAATCGTATCGTCGTCTACGGGGATTCGGTAGCGTCCCTCACGGTCGGTGCGCACCACTTCCTGCTGATTGGATACCAACACTCCCGGAATGCTTTCCTCACCTCGGTCGCGTATGCCGTTGCGGTTGCGGTCGTAGAACACGACTCCGGTAGCGTGTTGGGATTGCGCATACGCCGAAACTACCACTCCTAAAGCCAGAATCAACAGCCAAGCTCGGTTTCGCATACCGATAGGATACTCTATCTGCGTGTAAAGGAGTTGTTAAGATACAGGGCAGGGTATGCTTTCAAGAGATGGCTCAGCAGGCGATAGATCAGCTGCGGGAGGGATTGCGCGGAACGCCCTACGAGGGGCATGTCTACCTTGTAGGGGGTTATGTGCGCGACAAACTGCTGGGGCGTGCCTTACCGAACGATTTAGACCTCGTGTTAGAGGGGGACGCCCTTGCGCTGGCGCAGTTCCTCTACGAGAGGGGTATCGCCCAGCACAAGCCCGTGACCTATCCCCGATTCGGCACGGCGATGGTGCAGGTGGCAGGCACACCGATTGAGCTGGTGACCGCCCGTGCTGAAGCCTATGACCCCATTAGTCGAAAGCCCGTTCAAGTGGAGCCGACCTCCCTTCGCGAGGACGCCCTCCGACGCGATTTCACCATCAACACCCTGCTGGAAAACCTGCACACAGGCGAGATTGTAGACCCTTTGGGCTGTGCACTCAGCGACTTGCAAGCAGGGCTTATACGCACCCCGCGCCCCCCGAAGGAAACCTTTTACGAAGACCCCTTGCGCATGCTAAGAGCAGTGCGCTTTGCCGTCCAGCTGCGCTTCCAGATTGCAGAAGAGACGCTCTCTGCGATACGCTCCGAGTACTACCGGCTCCAGATAATCAGCATCGAGCGCATTCGGGATGAGTTCACTAAAATCTTGCGTCTGCCGAATGCTCACGAAGGGCTGCAGTTGCTTCTGGAAACGAACCTGCTAAAGGTGTTTGGCAAACCTCTTCTGCCGATGGTGGGCTGTACTCAAAATCGCTACCATCAATACGATGTGTGGACTCATAGCCTGAAGGCAGTTGAGTGCCTCTCGGAAGTGCCCGACCTGTGGTCTACCCATTCGCTTCCAGAATGGGAACTGCGATTGGCAACCCTTCTGCATGATGTGGGGAAGCCCGCCACGCGCTCGGTCGATGAGCATGGCGAGGTTCACTTCTACGGGCACGCGGAGGTGGGAGCAGAAATTGCCGAGCGCTGGCTCACTGAAATGCGCTACCCAAACCTCACGATAGAGCGCATCACCAAACTGGTTCACCTCCACATGCGCCCAGGTGCTTACCAGCCTGGATGGAGCGATTCGGCTATTCGTCGCCTCATACGGGATGCAGGGGAGCTGTTGGAACCCCTATTGCGGATGGCGAAGGCGGATGCCTGCGCCCAACGCCCCGACATGCCGCGCCCCAACCTCGACGAACTGCGCGCCCGTATCGAAAAGGTGCGTCTGGCAGAGGACACGCGCAAATGGAGAAGCCCTCTGAGTGGTACAGAACTCATGGAGCATTTCGGTCTCAAGCCTGGGAAGTTGGTGGGGCAACTCAAGCACTACCTGGAAGAGCAGGTGCTGGAAGGCAACCTCGACCCCGATGACAAAGCGCGCGCCCTCCAACTGGCGGAGCAGTACTATGCCAGCCTCACCAAGAGGGCAGGGCAAGGGGAGACTGCTTAGCGCGCACGCCATTCACCTCGTGCGACAGCAGGGATGAACGACTCCAGCTCAGGGCAGGGAAGGTCAATCACCTGTCGGCGCTCGGCACTGAGATAGCACGCCATCAGCAGTTCGGTTATCTGCGCGCCGTACTCTAAAGTACAGAACGGAGTTTCGCCCTTCAAGAAGCACTCGGTAAAGTAGCGGTTTTCGGCGATGTAGCCGTAGGAATGGGCTTCATCGGCAAGGTAGGGCATGAGTCCTTGCTCAGCGTTCTGCTTTTCTACAATATCTTCGCCCGCTTGCCCTTGCACATTTCGGCTGAAGAACACCGTGCCTTCACCCGTTAGTGAGTTGATGGCGAGCATATATTCAGGTCCCAGCACCTCGAAGGTGAGTCGTAGCCCTGGTCCCACAAAGCACCACGAGGTCGTGGCTTCCACAATCACACGATTGCCTTTCGGTGTCTCGAAAGTGATTCGAGAGGTGGCGTAGTCCTCAGCAGGGTGGTTAACATAATCTACTTCCATCTCGTGGGCGTAGGTCTCTCGAAGTTGCTGAGCGTATTTGGGGCGTGCCCATTTGAGGCAGGCAATATGCGCCTGTACGGAAAGCGGTTTGAGTGCGGACAGAGGCAGGGAAGGGGGCGTTAGCACGAACCAGCCCGCGGCGATGCTGTGGCACATCATATCGTTCAGCACGCCACCCCCTTGCAGGTCACCCCGCCAGAACCATGCGCGGTGGGGTCCGCTATGTTCTTCGGCACAGCGAGCAAGGTAGGGTTCACCTGCGATTTCGGCACCGCGTCGCCAGATGAGTTCCTTCCCACGCGTCACCGAGGGAGCAAACAGCTGGTTTTCCAAGTAGCCGTTCGGGATGTTCGCTTGCTGAACAGCAGTGAGGATTTGGCGTGCCTCTCGCAGGTTGCGCGCCAGCGGTTTCTCAACCGCTAAGCCCTTGAGGGTGGCACGCCCTGTGCGCACTTCGTCTGCGATTGCGGAAATCAGTTCCACTCGCACATAGTTGGGAGCAAGGAACCAGACCGCATCCACCTCGCCTGAACGCACCATCTCGCGCACATCCTCAAACACGCGTGGAGAACCGACGCCCAACGCTTGGCAGAGCTGTACCAGCTCCTCTGCGCTCTTGGGATTCCGACTTGTGATGGCGGTAATCTCGGCGTTCCGAACGCTTACGAACGCCTGCGCGTGAAACCGCGCCACGAACCCACTGCCTACAAACCCAATCCGAAACGGTGATTGCATAGAACCCCATTTCGACCCCCGCTTCGAGATTCCTACCGAAACATTCAATTCGCCCAAACCGTCGAGTAAAATAGCAGGAGACATGGTAGCAATGGCGAATCATCCCAAACGGAGGCAAACTATGTGGAGAGTTGGACTACTGATACTGATGCTAACTGTTTACTCTACGGGTTGTATTGCCCAGCAGCTGCAATTCTACGCAGCGCAAGGGCTGATTCGTGTAGATGGGGAACTGACCTACGATTTTATCCCCATAAGCGACCCCCAGACAAACAATCCTGTCGGGGATGTGTTCGTGAACCTGATGTTCATCAATCATCCGAGGCTACTGCAACAACCGATAAGAAGTGCCCTATTCTTCTTTTTGCCCGATCCGCCAGTTGGGAATCCTCAGCTATTACTGGCGTATGCAGACCCATCCCAAGCGTCTAATAACATGGCTGTTTTAGAGATATCGAAACGCTTTGAGCAAGTAGGGCTTCAGGCTTATGAAGCCCGCATTCTCTCAGTGAGGGTTCCTGCGCGAGCGATACGGCTTGACCAGCAAGGTAATCCAACCGAACAGCAAGGAACTTTAGAAATCACAGTGCTGGACTTCCATCCATTCTCATTCCGACGCCCGAAACCCGACCAACCGCGAGACCGAATTCGCATCCTTTACTATGAAGGAAGTGCAGACCAACCCACCTACCGTTTTCCACCAAACCCTCTTCAACCCTATGTAGAGTATGAGATCAACGCTCCAACTCAGGATGCGAACTTTTTCGTTCACGGACGCGATGTTGGCTAAGGAGGTACTCCTATGAAGGCACTATGGCAACTTTGGAGCTGTTTGATTATTGGAGGCTGTTTCCTCACGCCCCTTTGGGCGCAATATGTTCATACTGCAGAACCGCCTTTGTTTCTTGACCCGGGCACCAATCATAGCTCTATGCGTCCAACTGCTGGGGCTAACCAGAGGCACTCTTACACAAGCCTCTTCGATGGCCCAACAGTACCGCGAATCCGATGGATTGTGGCTGGTGGGATGTCAGCGGAGGTGACTCACTTTGCACCCCCACTTATAGACCCAGCAGGGATGTTGATAGTTCCTCAGGCTCCTGGCTCAGGAACCCAGCGATATAGCCGATACTCGTACATTACCCCTACAGCAGGGAGGGTCATGGGATTTGTGCTTTTCGGGCCAAGGTGGAACCGGTTCACTCGCGCTCCCTTTTGGGGGCAGCTTACCGCTGCTACGGTCTTCAACACCGCAGTCTATCTGTTCGGTCAGAACGATATCTTTTTAGGTTCAGCCGACAATTGGCCCGTTTTTGTGTTTGCAGGTGGTCAGTACGACTGTATGGTCTATAGCCCTTCCCCCTTCCTTGGAGTGCCCGATCTGGAGGTCAATATTGGTGACCTGTTCTCTCACGGGCTTCCCATTCGTCGTATTGCAGCGCAGAAAACCCACATCGGAACCTATACCGATGGTCTACTAAGTTATGCGCTCATTAGCGACATGGTCTTGATTGATGACCAGGGAAATCTCAATCCCAACCCGGTTGCGGTGGGTGTGTGTTGGGTGGCTTCTACGCGAGGCACAGGAGCAGTGCTGGTGATCGATTACACTTCCTTTGCTGGGGGTGCCTCCGCTGCACTCGGTGCAAGTGTCTTCAACGAACATAACGATTCTGGATTTTTGGGCTTCCACGATGGCTCTGTGCTGGTCTACGACCTCACGACAATTCCTACTCCGAGTCTTACAAACGCCTTTACGGTGATGAGCCTCAGCTTAGCGGACTTGCTCGACCCAAACGACTGGTCGAGTGGCATCGACCCAATTCAAAGCGACTCGGTTGATCGCCCCATTATCGTCAATCGGGATAACACGAACGCCTTTATATGCGCCACCAATAACGGGCGTGTGTATGCGGTTGATGCCCTTACAGGGGATCGTTTGTGGGGTACCCGCCTTAGACCTGGTCTTACCACTCCGATTACCGGTGGTCCGGCACTCGGCACCGACGAGTTTGGATTCGAGACGCTCTATGTAGTGGGGCGTACTGCGTCGAACCGTTGCACCCTATTTGCTCTGGATGCCGACACAGGAAATATCAAATGGCAGTTTCCTCTGCAAAACATCAGTCGGTGCAATCCCACGGTAGACCGCAACGGTCGGGTTTATGTAGGCGATGATCGCGGCATCCTCTACGCCATCAACTATGATGGAACCTTACTGTGGCGCCTCAATCTTGGTGCATCCATCACGGTTGCCCCCTCTATTGTGCTGGATGCGAACGGCACGCCCATTATGTTAGTTGCTGCTTCGAATCGAACCTTGTTCGCTATAGAGGAGCGCACGATTATTGATATCCCTGGTGGTATCGGTGGTGTAGGAATAGGGGGAGGCCCGTAAGGAGAGATGGGGGATGCAGTTGTTTTGCATCCCCCGCAAAATAGGGTATAATAGAGATACCCGCTTGGATACTCCCTTCTAACTACACGGGTGGGACACCCTAAAATACCAAAGTGGACGGAACAACCATGAGAAAACGAACACGCACGACAATCCTGGAGGAGACAACCCCAGACCCCGTAGGGGGCTTTGAAGAATCCCCTATCAGTGAGGTGGATGGAGCAGAGGAGGGCGGTCTTGCAGTTGAGATGCGCCCTGCACGCACGAAAGAGCCTAAGGAAACCTTAGACTTCCGCACCCTGATGCAGATGTCGCTTAGCGACCTCAAACGGCGTGCAAAGCGCGTAGGGATTCAGGAAGAGCTGGAAGACCGCGCCGAAATTGCCTACCGCCTCCTGCAAGCGCTGAACACTGAGCCGGGCACGGAATACGCTTGGGGCATACTGGAAATCCTGCCCGACGGCTGGGGATTCTTGAGGCGCCACCCGAATTTGCAAAGCACAAACGCTGATGTTTATGTCTCCCAGTCTCAAATCAAACGGTTCGGCTTACGCACAGGCGACTTTGTATTTGGTGTTGCACGCCCTCCTAAGGAGGGCGAGAAGTATTACGGACTGCTTCGGGTGGAAGCCATCAACGGCGTTCCCAGCGATGAGGCACGCAAGCGACGCGACTTCGAACAGCTCACCCCTCTCTATCCGAATGAACGACTCGTGATGGAGACCACACCTGAAAACATTTCAGGGCGCATTATCGACCTGATTGCACCCATCTGCAAAGGTCAGCGCGCCCTTATCGTGGCTCCCCCGAAAGCAGGGAAGACCACTCTGCTGAAAAGTATTGCTAACAGTATTACTGCGAACCACCCTGAAGTTATCCTGTTGGTGTTGCTGGTTGATGAGCGACCTGAAGAGGTCACCGACATGCGTCGCTCGGTGAAAGGGCAGGTGATTAGCTCCACTTTCGATGAGCCACCCGAAAATCACATGCGCGTGGCAGACCTCGTCTTAGAGCGCGCCAAGCGTTTGGTAGAGCAAGGGAAGGATGTAGTTATCCTGCTGGATAGCCTCACCCGTTTTGGACGCGCTTCGAACCTCACCACCAGCCCCAGTGGGCGTACCCTGTCGGGCGGGCTTGACCCTGCCGCTCTGTATCGTCCCAAACGGTTCTTCGGTGCTGCGCGCAACATTGAGGAGGGAGGGAGCCTAACCGTGATTGCCACCTGTCTCATCGAGACAGGTTCACGAATGGACGAGGTTATCTTTGAGGAGTTCAAGGGCACTGGCAACATGGAGTTGGTGCTGACTCGTGAGCTGGCAGAGCGACGAATCTTTCCTGCGATCGATGTGAAACGATCGGGAACGCGCCATGAGGAACTCCTTTACTCACGCGAGGAGCTGGTAGCGGTATGGCAACTGCGTCGCTTGCTGGCAAACCAAGAGGATTTGGTTGAGGCGGCAGAGCAGTTAATCCGCTTGCTTCAGCGCACTCGCTCGAATCGGGAGTTCCTGCAAGAGGTAGTCGCACGCACTCGCACCTAAACCAGAAGGAGGCATCACGAACATGCGAGAGGACGAAGGGCGACGCTACGAGGAAGAAGAACCTGAAGACGAACTGGAAAGCCTCTTCGATTTTGATGAGGACGATCCCTTCGGTGAAGAAGAAGAGGAAGAACCTGCTCCAGAAGAGATGGAGGCTCAACTGCGTCGGCTCTTTGGCGAGCCTCCCCATGAAATAGAGGAGGCGCGTCAGTTCGACAAGGGGCGCGAACTGCAAGTGCGGGTGATGGGGGTCTATGAACGCACAGAGGCAGGTCAGCCGAGTGCACTCCTTGTCCATCTTCAGGATAACTATGGGCGTAATGTGCCGATAGTGATTGGTCCCTTTGAAGCCCATGCGATTGCGCGCGCCCTCCATGAAGAAACGCTTCAGCGACCGCTTACGCACGACCTCATCCACAATATATTGGTGAAGCTGGGCATTTCGGTCGACCGTGTGGTGATTGACGACCTATGGGAAGGCACCTACTATGCGAAAATTTTTCTGGTTCGCGGTGAGGAGGAGATTGAAATCGATGCGCGTCCCAGCGATGCAATAGCGATTGCCCTGCGCTTCCGCGCCCCGATTTATATGGTGGAGTCGGTGCTGAATGAAGCGGCGACGGACGAATTTGGTTAACATAATCCCTCTTATCGGACTCTCATGCGGAGCGCACTCTACTGGATAACTTTTGCACTCGCTTTTGTGCTCTGCAAGGTGCTGTTCGGACTTCTGTTGCGCTTCCCGCTTTTTTGCTGGTTGAGGATTGAGAATCGGCATCTTGTTCCGCGCCGCGGCGGGCTCATCGTGATTGCTAACCATCTTTCGCTTGCTGACCCTGTGGTGCTGTGGTACGCCTCTCCACGCCACCTCTGTTTCATGGGACGCGCCGATATGTTCAACATCCCCTTTATCAGTGTGATCGTTCGCTTGGCGCGCGCTATCCCTGTGCGCCAACGCTCTGCCGACCGAACTGCACTGATGGAAGCCATCAAGGCAGTTCAGCGTGGCGAAGCACTCTGTATCTTTCCAGAGGGCGAACTGAGCGAGACAGGCGAGCTGTTGCCATTTCTGCCAGGCGTCTTGCTGATTATTCGCCAAACGAAGGCTCCTGTTCTACCTGTGGGATTAGTCAACACCCATAGGATTGTGCCTTATGGAAAACTTTTCCCACGCCCAGCCTTTGCATTAGTTAGCGTACGCTTTGGAAAGCCAATCCCACCTGAACAGATTTTAGACCTGCCCACCTCCGAAGCGCAGTTAGAATTTCTAAGGAATAGTGTGAAATGTCTTATGGAGTGTTGAGGTGGTATAGGGTATAATAACTATTAGGCAAGGATGGTTTTCACTGCACAGGAGGCGCTCGGGAAGGACTGGGTCTTACTAACCCTGACAAGGTACAATTACATTCACCTATGGCGCAGAACTACCGAGAGACGCTGAACTTACCAAAGGATGACCAAACTATTCCGATGCGTGCGAACCTGCCTGAGCAAGAACCGCGCTGGCAGGCATTTTGGGACGAGATAGACCTCTACCGACGCTTGTTGGAGAAGCCTGCCCCGAATGGCGACTTCATTCTGCACGACGGTCCCCCCTACTCGAACGGTAATATCCATATGGGGCACGCCCTCAACAAGGTGCTAAAGGATGTGATTGTGCGCTCCTACGCCATGCGGGGCTACCGCACGCCCTATGTGCCTGGGTGGGATAATCACGGCATGCCCATCGAAAACGCTGTAAGCAAGCAGTTTATGCAAGAGGGCAAAACGCCCACCAAAGTTGAGCTGCGTCAAGCGTGCCGAGCCTATGCCCACCACTTCATAAATGTTCAGCGCGAGCAGTTCCGACGGCTGGGGCTGGTGGGCGATTGGGATAATCCCTACCTCACGATGGACTACGGCTTCGAAGCGGGCATCGTGCGCATCTTTGGGGAACTGGTGCGAAGGGGCTACATCTACCGCGACCTACGCCCAGTGCTGTGGTGCCCTGTATGCCAGACTGCGCTCGCAGAAGCCGAAGTAGAGTACGAACCGAAAGTTTCCGACGCTATCTATGTCGCCTTCCCCGTCATTCGCGACCCCAACAAAGTGTTGGGTGAGAACGCCCATATTCTCATCTGGACGACCACGCCCTGGACAATCCCTGCAAACCTTGCGCTGGTCGTTCACCCCGAATTTGAGTATGCACGCGTGAAGGTGCGAGACCGCGAATGGGTGCTGGTGAAGGAGTTGGTTGCCCCCACGATGGAGACGCTGGGTCAGCAAGACTATACCATCGTTGGCACAGTCAAAGGAGAGCACCTGATGGGGGTGGTAACGCGCCACCCGATTTACAACCGCGAGTCCCCCGTATTGCTTGCGGATTATGTGCTGGCGGAAGAGGGTACGGGCGTGGTGCACACCGCTCCGGGGCACGGAATGGAGGACTTTCTGACGGGCAAGCGGTACGGTCTGCCTATTCTGTGCCCAGTGGATGAGCGTGGGGCCTTTACAGAGGAGGCGGGCGAGTTTGCTGGTCTGCCCATCACGCCCGAAGGCAATAAGGCGGTCATCCGCAGGCTCAGTGATAAGGGTGCCCTGCTCCACTATGCACCCTATCATCACAACTATCCGCACTGCTGGCGGTGCGACTCTCCCCTGCTCTTCCGCACCACCGTTCAATGGTTTATGAGCATCGACCACAACCGCCACCGAGAGCGGGCATTAGAGGCGATACGCCAAGTGCGCTGGATACCGCCCGAAGGCGAAAGGCGTATCTCTGCTATGGTGGAGAATCGTCCCGACTGGACGCTTAGCCGACAGCGCGCGTGGGGTGTGGGAATCCCCGCTTTCTATTGCGATGCCTGTGGCGAGGTCTTGCTCGACCCCGACTTGATTGAGCGAGTCGCCCAGATTATTGAGCGGGAGGGTTCCGATGTCTGGTTCGAAAAGCCTGCTGACTACTTCCTCAATAGCGCTATCAAGTGTGCCAAATGCGGTTCCATGCGCTTCCGCAAGGAGACCGATGTGCTGGATGTGTGGTTCGATTCGGGTAGCACACATCGGCTGGTGCTGGAGACGCGCCCTGAACTCCATTGGCCCGCCGACCTGTACTTTGAAGGCTCCGACCAGCATCGGGGTTGGTTCAACTCCAGCCTGATGATTGCGATTGCCACCAAAGACCGCGCGCCTTACCGAACCGTCATCACGCACGGCTTCGTGTTGGATGGCGAGGGGCGCAAAATGAGCAAGAGCGAGGGGAATGTTATCGACCCGCTCGATGTGGTCAAGCAGATGGGGGCGGATGTGCTTCGGCTCTGGGTCTGCTCCTGCGAGTACTTCGAGGATGTGCGCCTCTCGGACGAGATTCTGAAGTATGTTGCCGACGCCTATCGCCAGATTCGCAACACCCTGCGCTTCATCGTGGGGAATCTCGCCGATTTTGACCCCAGCCAGCACAGAGTGCCCTACGACCAGCTCCCTGAACTCGACCGCTGGATGCTGGCGCGCCTGCAAGAGTACATCGCCTACGCCCACCGGGTCTACGAGTCATTTGAGTATCACCGCTTGTATCACGAGACTCGGCGGTTCTGTAATGTGGAGTTGAGCGCGTTCTATCTGGATGTGCTGAAAGACCGCTTGTATGCCGAGGAGCCCGATAGCCCAAAGCGTCGCAGTGCGCGGACGGTTCTGTACGAGCTGGCGACCACGCTCACGCGTCTCTTTGCGCCTATCTTGGTTCACACGATGGAGGAGGTCTGGCAGAAACTGCCCCAGCCGAGTGGAGAGCCGAAGGCAGTCAGCGTTCACTTGACCGAGTTCCCTGCCCCGCGCGCCGAATGGCACGACAAGGCACTTTTGGAGCGTTGGGAGCAGATACTCAGCATACGCGAACAGGTGAACCGTGCGGTGGAGACCGCCAAGAACGAGAAGCGCATCCCGAACCCCCAATCGGCACTGGTGCGCCTCTTAGTCGGTGGGGCGACCTACGACTTACTGAGCCAGTACCCTACCCCACCCACGCCCGACAACCTGCTGGCGCGTGTGTTCGGCGTCTCTCAGGCAGAGCTAGTGCGCACGGAGAGCGAGGAACTCTCGGTAGAGGTTCTGCCTGCGCCTGGCGCGAAGTGTGCGCGCTGTTGGCTCGTCCTGCCCGATGTCGGCACGCACCGCAACTATCCTGACCTGTGTGCTCGGTGTGTGGAGGTGTTGAGAGAGTAGGCTATAGTGTTGATTATTCTTGGGTATCTGACCACATTCTGAAGAAATCGGATGGCGATACGATTTTGATGCCTTGAAATGAAGCCATTTTGAGCAAGGCGGAACTCCCCGATAATTTTGTTCACAGGTGAACGACTGAACACGCCCCAGTTTGGCAAGTGCGACACACATTGCAGGACTTCCACTGGGCGATATAGCCCAAGATATAAGTACATTTGTATCGAAAACAACTTTCGGTCTATCAAGGTCACTCATGCACTATTTGGTCTATGAATGCTTCACGCTCATCTTCTGTCATTGCGTCCCAGTCTAACCCGCGCTGACGCGCCACTTCACGGGCACGTTCGTGACCGTACTCCACGATCTGACCCCATTCTTTCCAGTAGATTTTCATTAGATAACTCAGGAGTTCCGCTTTCTTCTCCGAGTCTAACTGTTTCACCAACTCGAAGACCTGCTCATCGGTCAACTGGATAGTAGGCATTTTCTTCATCCCCCGTGATTATACCTTGTAGGGTATCCTCGAGTGCCGAGATGGCACGCAAGGAGAAATCGATACCAAAACCGCCCCCCACTCCCGTTTCACCTGTTCGGGAGGTACTGCACGGGGTGGAGATTGTGGACCCCTACCGCTGGTTGGAAGACCAAGATGCGCCCGATACCCGCTCGTGGCTTCGGGTACAGAACCGCTACACACGCCGACTGCTGGATGCCATCGAAGGGCGTGAGACCCTCACCCAACGGCTCAGTGAGTTGATGCGCGTCGACTCCGTCGGCGTTCCTACGGAGCGCAACGGGCGCTTCTTCTACTTCCGACGGCGCGCTGATGAGGAGCTTTCGGTCTACTGCGTTCGCAGTGGTCTCACAGGACGCGAACGCGTGCTGTTAGACCCCCACAAACTCACGCCCGACCTGAGCGCCAGCTACGCGGTTCACCACACCTCACACGATGGGAAATGGGTTCTGTATGGTGTGCGGGAAGGCGGTCAGGAAGAGACCGATATGCGCATTCTAGAAGTCGATACGGGGCGTGAACTTCCTTACCGATTGCCCCGTGCTTACTACTTGGGCATCACGCTCACACCCGATAAGCGGGGACTGTACTACACCCGAATGACGCCCGACGGCTCGCGCGTGTTTTACCACCAGCTCGGCACAGACCCTGCAAACGATAAACTCATTTTCGGGGAGGGGTACTCTCCCGACCAGATTTTGGGGTGTGCGATGTCGGAGGATGGGCGGTGGTTGCTGTTCTATGTCTATCAGGGCTGGGCGCACAACCTGCTCTATGCCCACCGCTACAACCCCAACCAACCCGAAGTACTGCCAAACCTAATCCATCTCACTGAGGGTACTGAAGGAACCTTGTTTGTGGACATTCTCAACGATGTGGCGTATGCGCGCACCACTTGGAACGCCCCGAACGGGCGTGTGCTCCGCCGAGACCTGAGCAATCCGAACGCCGCATGGCAAGAGGTGATTCCAGAGTCGGAGCGTATCCTGCAGAGCGCATCGATTATCGACGGCAAACTCTGCACGGTCTCCTTGCGAGAGGTACGCCCTAAAGTGGAGTTCTGGAGTCTGGAGGGCAAGCCCTTGTTCTCGGTTCCGATGCCTCAACTGGGCGCGCTGGCGGGGCTGAGCGGACGCTCGGATAGCCCCAACCTTTTCTTCGGCTTCACCTCATTCAACCTGCCCACGACGCTGTACCATTATGACCTGCGCACGGGTCGGCGTCGGGTATGGAGCCGATTGCGCGTGCCTGTGCGCCCCGGCGATTTCGAGGTGCGCCAAGTGTGGTACACCTCCAAAGATGGCACGCGCGTGCCGATGTTCCTTGCACACAAGAAGGGATTGAAGCGCAACGGAGACAACCCGACCCTCCTTACGGGGTATGGTGGCTTTGGTGCTCCTTCCCTGCCCTATTTCTCGGCGATGACAGTGGCATGGATGGAGATGGGTGGTATCTGGGCGCTTGCCAATCTGCGCGGTGGGGGCGAGTTCGGTGAGGCGTGGCACAAGGCAGGAATGCTTCAAAATAAGCAGAATGTGTTCGACGATTTCATCAGCGCGTGCGAATATCTGATACAGGAACGCTACACGCGCCCCGAACGGCAGGCGGTCTATGGCGGAAGCAACGGCGGGCTACTGGTCGGCGCGCTGATGACCCAACGCCCCGACCTCGTGGGTGCAGTTATCTGCACCTATCCCCTGCTCGATATGCTTCGCTATCACAAACTGCTGGTAGGCAGTTTCTGGATTCCAGAGTACGGCAATCCTGATGACCCTAAGGCGTTCCAGTGGCTCCGAGCCTATTCACCCTACCATAATGTGAAGCCTGGCACGCCCTACCCTGCCGTGCTGTTCGTTACGGGCGACTCGGACACGCGCGTTTCGCCCGCCCATGCGCGCAAGATGACCGCCCTGCTCCAATCTGCCACAGGTTCGGGCAAGCCAGTGCTACTGCTCTATGACACGCAAGCAGGACACGCAGGCGGTCGCCCCATCCGAGAAATCGTGCGCGAGACAGCAGATATACTCCTGTTTCTGAAGTGGACTCTATGTATTAATTAGAGGAGAAGAGATATCCTGTGCAATAGTTTAATACAACTTCCCAATTACCGACTCAACTGCTTGGCGGAGGCGACCTGAGAGCATCAAGGTGTGTGCCGCTGATACATCTACTGCCAAGATGCGGTCCGCTTCTAACGGGGGCACCACTTCGCGTATTGCCTGAAGTGCCGACTTGACGCCTGGTCCGGGTTCCAACGGCTTGTGAAACTCCAACGCCTGCGCTGCGTTCACGAACTCTATGGCAATCACCCAGCGCGCATTCTCCAATATCATCTTTGCTTGACGCGCTGAGGTCAGTCCCATCGAGACATGGTCTTCCTGATTGGCACTGGTGGGAATGGAGTCTACCGAAGCGGGATGCGCCAGTACCTTGTTTTCGGAAACAAGGCTCGCCGCGGTGTATTGTGAGAGCATCAAGCCCGAATAGAGCCCGCCCTGCTTCGCCAGAAAAGCGGGCAGACCCGATAGCGCGGGGTCCAGCATATATTCCACGCGCCGTTCGCTGATGTTCGCCAGCTCGGCAATCGCAATCTTGGCGTAGTCCATCGCCAGCGCAACAGGCTGACCATGAAAGTTGCCTGCCGAAAGCACTTCCCCGCTTTCGGCAAACACGAGGGGATTGTCGGTTGCACTGTTGATTTCCCGCTCGATGACCTGCTTGCAGTGGAGCAGTGCATCCCGACTTGCCCCATGCACCTGCGGAATGCACCTTAAGGAGTAAGCATCCTGCACCTTGTCGCAGTTTTCGTGGGATTTGTGGATGGGGCTGTTTGCGCCCAGCTTGCGGAAGTTCTCACACACGAGGCTCGCACCCGGATGAGGGCGTACCTCTGCGATTTTCGCATCGAAGGGGCGCAGGCTTCCCTTCAACGCTTCGAGGCTCATCGCACCTGCAATATCGGCAAGCGTGCAGAGTTCTAATGCGTCATAGATAACCAGCGCGCCGAGTGCGGTCATTGCCTGCGTGCCGTTGGTGAGCGCAAGCCCCTCTTTCGCCTCTAAGACGATAGGCTCCAAACCCGCTTTGCGCATCGCATCGGCACCTGCCATGCGCTCGCCCTGATACTCAGCCTCCCCTTCGCCAATAAGTGGAAGGCACATGTGCGCTAAGGGTGCTAAATCGCCACTCGCACCTACCGAACCTTGCGAAGGCACGATGGGGTGTACCCCCCGATTAAGCATCGCAATCAGCAACTCGATTAGGCTTTCCCGTACCCCACTGTAGCCTAAAGCAAGGCTGTGGGCGCGCAACAGCATCATGGCGCGCACCACCTCGGTTGGAAACGGCTCCCCTACCCCCATCGCGTGGGAGAGAATCAGGTTGCGCTGGAGGGCGCGGGTCTGTTCGGGTTCAATTCGCACTTGGGCAAACTTACCGAACCCTGTCGTAACGCCATATACCACCTGATTTTCGGCAATTAGCCGTTCGACATATTCACGGCTGGCGCGGATACGCGGACGCGCCGAGTCGTCTAACTCCACTGGCACGCCTTCCCGCGCCACGCGAACCACCTCTTCGAGGCTCAGCGGTCTGCCTATCAGCACCTTTGCGGACGCCATCGTGTAGAGGATACCCAGAAATGTTGTGTTCTCCTACACATACGGAAATACGGGTTGCCCTGCCACATAGATTTGTCGTATCAGATCATCTCCCAATCCGTAGAGAATATCTCGCCAGTCGTAGGAGTTGAGCACAAGCAGGTCGGCTCGTGCTCTGGGCACGATTGCGCCCCTATCGGTAAGCCCCAGCGCGGATGCCGAGTTAGCCGTGCCTGCTACGAGAGCCTCTGGCAAGGTGAGCCGATAGAGCCGTACGCCCAGTGCTAATGCCAACTGCGTAGAGTAGAGCGGGCTGGAACCGGGGTTGAGGTCTGTGCCAATCGCTATCCCCGCGCCCGCCTCTATGAGGGCACGCGCAGGAGCAGGTGGCAAACCTAAGTGAAGGCTCACTCCGGGCAACAGCACCCCAACTGTGTTGCTTTCTGCCAGTGCGTGAATCTGCGCTTCACCAGATACCTCCAGATGGTCTACTGAGAGGGCGCCCAACCGAACCGCCGACTCCACCCCTCCGATGGAGTGGAACTGGTCGGCATGCACCTTGATGCCCAGCCCGTGCTGTTGGGCGCACTGCAACACCTGCTCTGCCTCCTCCACTGTGAAGGCGGATTGCTCCACAAAAATATCGACCGCCACTGCCAAACGGTCTTTCGCTACAGACGGTATCAGATACTCGCACACCTCTTTTAGGTATGCCAAACGAGGCATATCCAGCGGAGGCACATGGATTAGAAGCGTCGGCACGACTGTAGGTGGAGGCTTCTGACCCCGCATCTCCTGCCACAACTCTGGCAGATCACGAATCACATACAAAAGTTTGAACTCATTCTCAACATCGAGACCATAGCCCGACTTGACCTCTATTGTGGTAGCCCCTGAAAAGAAAAGGCGAGAAACATTTAGAATGGCACGGAGGGTGAGTTCACGAGGTGTCGCCTCCCAGACCGCGCGCACCGTGTGATAAATCCCGCCTCCGCGCTGGAGTATCTCTTCGTACAGAATCCCTTGCATCTGCGCTTCGAAGTCATCGTAGCGGTCGCCAGCCCAAATGGCGTGAGTATGAGGGTCTACAAGCCCAGGCACAACTGCCTTGCCCTCCAGGTCTTTGCGCTTCTTGGCTTTGCCTTTCCACTCCTTGCGCGCTCCTACCCAAGCGATTTTGCCTTCTGTGATAGCAATCAGGGCATCTTGAATCACTCGAATCGCTCCCTGCTCCCTGCCCTTGTGCAGTCCCAAGCGGGTGGGGGTTGCCAGCACTGCGATATTCTCCAGCACCAAATCCGCCTTGTCTGTTGCCATCAGGCTGATATTTTCCCCTGCCCCTCTGAAAACCTGCCGAATAATGCCGATAATTTCACCAGCACTACCGTTGGAGGAACCTGATGAGTCTGCAGTTGAAAACAAACAGCAAGGGATACCGCCTAAGCCTATCGGGCACTATCGGCTTCGAGCAGATGCAGGAGCTTCTGCAACTGGCGCAACAGATTGCCCAAGAGCCGAAACCGACCACTGTAGAGTGGGAGAATATAGAGAGCATCCATTATGCGGGGATTCAAGTGCTTCTCTCGCTCTGCAAGAGTTTGGAGTCTGCCCAAGTGCCCCTGCGTTTCAAAGACCCTGCACCCCAACTGCACGAACAGCTCAAGCAGTTCGGTCTGTGGCAAGCCCTGATGAGTTGCAATCCGAACTAAGGAGGGAAGCGATGGACAATCTACTCCAGCTGTTTTACGATGAATCCAACGAGATGGTCGAGGGGATGGAGCAGATTCTGCTCTCCCTTGAGGAGCGTGGGACTGACCCTGAAACGGTGAACGCACTGTTTCGCTATGCACACTCGTTCAAGGGCAACAGCGCCGCGATGGGATTTACCCACCTAAGCAAGTTCACTCACGGCTTAGAGAGCGCGATGGAGGTGCTTCGCAAGGAGCACCGCCCCCTTACACCCGAGCTGACGAATCTGCTGTTGCAAGCCGTCGATATTATCCGTACGATGCTGGAGCGCACCCGCAGTGAAGGCGATGTGCCCCATCCCTCTGCAGAACCGCTGTTAGCGCGGATAACCCAAGCACTTTCTGGAGAGACCCCCTCGTCGTCTGCGACCCCATCCACCTCTCCACCTCAGCAGACCGATTCGACTCCATCGGCAACTCGTTATCGGGTTCACTATCAGCCCGCACCGACGCTCTCGGCAGAGCATGACCCCTTGCAACTCCTGCAGGAGCTGACCGAGTACTGCCAAGTTATCGAGTGTACTTTCGCATCGCACCTCCCTCCTATAGACCAGTTGAAACCCGATGCCTGCTACGGCAGTTGGAACCTGATTGTTGAAACGGCGTTCGAACCAGCCATCCTCCGCGCCATTCTGGAGCTGAGCGCAGAAGGCGCCAGCGTGGAGGTAGTACCTGTAGAGTCCGCTGTACAACCCGTTCAGACCAGCGAGACACAACCCGATACGCCCAGCCAATCCAACGCCCAACCTACGCCCAGTTCCGCAGTTGCCGAGTCGACCTCCGCTGTCGTCCAGACCAGCCCAGCGAAGACCGAGTCGCAGAGTATCCGTGTCTCTACCGACAAGATAGATGCCCTGTTCAACCTCGTAAGCGAGATTGTGATTGCCCAGTCGATGTTGACGACCGCTCAGACCTCCGAGACCGACGAGAACCTCCGTTCTGCAATCACCCAGATGGAGCGCCATGTGCGGGAACTGCACGAACGCGTGATGGCGATTCGGCTACTGCCGATTAGCTACCTCTTCAATCGGTTCCCGCGCATGGTGCGCGACACCGCCAACAAACTCGGTAAGAAAGTCAACCTCGTGATCGAGGGTGAAGAGACCGAACTCGACCGCACCCTGCTCGAATCGCTCAGCGACCCGCTTACCCACCTGATACGAAACGCCATCGACCACGGGATAGAACCCCCCGAAGAGCGTAGAAAGCAAGGCAAGCCAGAGGTGGGCACTTTGCGCCTCAGTGCCTACCAAGCAGAAGGGCGTATCTATATCGAAGTGAGCGACGATGGCAAGGGCATCGACACCGAGCGCGTGCGCCAGAAAGCCGTTCAGCTCGGCTGGCTCACAGAACACGACCAACCCAGCAAAGAGACGCTCTACGACTTCCTCTTCCGTCCCGGCTTTTCCACTGCTCAAACGGTGAGCGACCTCTCTGGTAGGGGCGTGGGCATGGATGTGGTGAAGCGCAATGTGGAGAGCCTCGGGGGAACAATTTCGGTTCACTCTGAGATAGGCAAAGGCACACGCTTCCTGCTGAAAGTGCCTCTGACGCTGGCGATTATGGACGGCTTGGGGTTGAGCGTCGGGGGCGAGCAATATCTCGTGCCCCTTACCACCGTCGTCGAGGCGTTTGAGTGGAACAGCCTCCAGCACACTGCCCTCTTTGATACACACGAGTTGGTGAATGTGCGCGGGCGTTTTGTGCCTTTGGTGCGCCTGCGTCAGTTCGTGGGGCTACCCGATAGTTCCGATGAGCGCGGGCTGATTGTCGTGCTGGAGCAGGAAGGGCAACAGATTGCGCTGATGGTGGACAGCATCATCGGTCAGCAACAGGTGGTGCTGAAGAGCTTAGAAGAGAATTTTGTGCGTGTGCCGGGCTTTGCAGGCGCAACAATTCTGGGCGATGGACGCGTGGCACTCATTCTGGATGTGGCAGAAATGGTCGAGCGCGCCCACAAAGCTCAGGAACCCCTCCTCGCCTTGGCAAGCTAAACCGTCGGAGGGCATCTTGCTCATCGGCTTAGTGGGCAGGATGCCCAAGCTACACAATCGTAGCACGGGCGAGACACCCGTGCGATTCTTCTTTACCATCATCCGAGTCATAGGGTATACTACAAAAAGGGATGGTCAGGCGTTTTTCTTTAGGCGACAGGTACATCCGTCTCAATCCGCTCATTATCGGCGGTGTTATCTTATTACTTGCCTTTGTGGCAACCCGACTCCTTTGGGGGTGGGCGTTGGAGAATATCAGCTCTTCCGAAGGGATGCTAATTGCCCTCATCGCTACGCTGTTGTTGTGGCGATACTGTTGGAATGCCCTCAACAGTACATTTCGTGCGTGGGCTTTCACAATAGAAGTAAACCCGAATGGTGACCGATTAGCGCACTTAGAAGCCTTGGTTAACAAGAAATTTCTCAGATGTCTTGAAATAAAGTACGACTTGGATAGTCATCAAATAATGAAAATAGTCTATGCAAAGTATGGGGTCAATTTCAAATATGTAGTTGTTCTTGGATTGATTTCTTTTTTACTGCTTCTGATAGTGTATACGGTATTCTTTTTGATTTTTGCATTCTTCTTTTCAAAATGGTTGACCTTCACCAGCTCGCTCCCTTTCCTGCTAATATTGTCAGTCATAGGAGCAATCAAATCGATAAATGAGAACATTATAGATAAAATAGATAAATGCACTAGTGAATCGAGTGAAGGCTTAATCCAAATAAGGGTTACCATACCTTAAGCCTTCTGCAGCCCGATTACACTACGAATCGGTTCACAGGTATAATCTCCTGCGGAGGGAATGATGATGGCGACTCTACGCGAGTTGTTGGAGCAAGGATTTCTGATGGGGCTGGGTGCGGTCTCGCTCACGCGTGAAACCGCGCAGAACCTCGTGGACGAGATGGTCAAGAAGGGGCAAGCTCAGCGCGAAGAGGCGGAGGAGATGATCGAACGGCTCGTCAAGCGCGGAGAGAAGGAGCGCAACGCACTTCGCAAACTGGTGCGCGAGGAACTTCAGGATGTGCTTCGTGAGTTGAACCTTCCCACCCGTACTGAAATCCATGCCTTAGAGAAGAAGCTGGACGCTATTCTCCAGAAACTGTCCACAGAAGGATAATCTCCCATGCGCCCGCTGGCACGGCGAGTGCGGAGCCTCCAACGCTACCGCCAGGTGGTGAGCGTGTTTGCACGCCACGGCTTCGGAGGGGCACTGGAATACCTCAGTGTGCATCGACGCCTCGCCCTGCCCAAGGGCGAACTGCGCCCCACCGATGGAGCTGCTCCACAATCGGAAGAGCCTCTGGAGTCCCCTGCCCAGCACCTGCGCCTTGCGCTGGAAGAGCTGGGACCGACCTTCGTCAAGTTGGGGCAGATACTCAGCACCCGCAACGACCTCCTGCCCGACCCCTTTATCGAAGAGCTACGCAAACTCCAAGATGCCGTGCCCCCAGTTGAGTGGGAGACTATCCGTTCCCTGCTTACACAGGAGTTAGGACGCCCGCCTGAAGAGGTGTTCGCCCAAATTGACCCTGTGCCCATCGGCTCTGCCTCACTCTCGCAGGTGCATGCGGGCACGCTACACGACGACACGCCCGTTGCCATCAAAATCCAGCGCCCGAATGTGCGCGAGATTGTGGAAGTTGACCTCGAAATCTTGCACGACCTCGCCCATTTGGCTCAGCGTACACAGCTGGGCGAACTGTATGACCCTGAAACAATTGCAGAAGACCTCGCTTTCACCCTGCTGAACGAGCTGGACTACATCCGTGAGGGGCGCAACGCCGACCAGTTCCGCAAGAACTTTGCCGACTACCCCGAAGTGCATATTCCCCTCATCTACTGGGACTACTGCACTCCTCGCCTGCTGGTGATGGAGCGATTGGAAGGTATCAAAGTAGATGATGTGTCCGCCCTTCAAGAGGCGGGACACGATACCCGCGCCATAGCCCTCAAAGCGTCTCGCCTCATTATAAAGGAGGTGCTGGAAGATGGCTTCTTCCATGCTGACCCCCATCCCGGCAACTACCTCATCGAGGCAGATGGGCGGATTGGGGCGCTGGATTTTGGGATGGTCGGCACGCTGAACGACGATGACCGCCTGAATCTTGCCCGCTTGTATGTGGCGATTATCCAGCAGGATACGCACGGCATTCTGAATGTGTTCGCGCGGATGGGGGGGATTAGCCCGCAGGTCGACCGTGTGAAGCTCCTGCGCGCCACCGAACGGCTCATCAGCAAGTATCGAGGGCGCACCCTGAAAGAGACGAGCTTTGGCGACTTCTGGAACGACCTCACCGACCTCATGCGCCAGTATCACCTGCGCCTGCCCAGCAACCTGTGGCTGGTTGGCAAAACGCTGGTGATGTTGGAAGGAATCGGGCGAAAGTTAGACCCTGAGTACGACCTGTTCGCGGTATCGGAGCCGTTCGTGCGCCAGTTGGGCAAGACCGCTTGGCTTCCCGCCCTGTCGCTTCGCGAAATTTTGGAGCAGTTCGACACATGGCGCTACCTCCTGCGCGAGATGCCCACTATTCTGTTGCAGTGGCTTCAGAGCGTTGAGAAAGGAAAAGTGCCTGTGGAGGCACATATTGGCGCAACTCAAGAGACACTCGACCGCCTCGATGCGATGGTGACGCGCCTCTCGCTCAGCATTCTGGTCGCTGCGTTCATCGTAGGGCTGGCGCTTTTGCTCCCTGCGACGCGCGAAATCCCTTATGCTCCCGTGCTAACGCTAATGGGCTTCGTAGGAGCAACGGTGCTGGGCGTGTGGCTCCTTATCTCTATCCTGCGACGCCGACACTGAACCTTCTACCGCACCTGAACCCGCCTCATACAGAGGATTGCCAGCACCATAAAGACCGCGCCATACAGAAAGACAACCCGATAGTTCTTGCCCGTAAGGTCTATTAGTACGCCTGCCAGCTGGGGACCCAGCACTGCCGAGAGGTTCGAAGCGAAGTAGTACAACCCCGTGAGCAACCCTGCTCGAAGCACAGGCACAGTATCATAGAGGGTAGGAAGGGCGTTCACTATCACCATCGACCAGAGTAGTCCCGCAGGGATGAGAAAACCTACTAACATAGCGGGCGTCTCGATAAAGTAACCATAGATGAGTGTGCAGGTTAGCCCGATTAGCCCGATGAGGATGACCCTTCTGCGCCCGATGTAGGTCGCTAACAGCCCACTGGGAAGAGAGCCAGCTACCAACGCCACAGGCAACAGCGCCACCAACTGCCCCATGCGGTCAGGAGGGATGCCCAGCACCTCTTTGCCAATCAGTGAGAGGAGTGCCTCCAGAGCCGTGAACCCCATGAACCAACACAGCACCGCCAGCAACATCCATTTCAACGATGGGTCGCGCAAGGTAAACAGATTGCGAAGCACTTCGGGAAGGCTTGCCTCCTCATCAGGAGTGTGGGGGACTGCGGGTTCCCGTATCAAGAAGACGATAATCACCAGAGCCAAAGCGAGCATCCCTGCCCCGAACAGGAAGGGCGCTTCCCGACCGAATGCTCCATACAGCACGCCCCCCATATAGTAGGCAAGCCCCGCCCCGATACCCACTGTCAGCACGATAATCCCGTTCGCCAAACTGCGCTGGTGCGAAGGATAGAGGTCGCCTACCAGGGCGACGCCTGGCGAGCGTGCCAGCGCCATCCCCAAGTTCGTGAGAAAGACCGTGAGCATAATGCCCCCTGCTGTGCCCATCATCGGCACGAAGATAAAGGCGAATCCCGCTATGGGCACTCCTACTAACACCCACGGCTTGCGTCTGCCGATGCGGGTGCGCGTGCGGTCAGACGCTTGCCCCACTATCGGCTGAACGAACATATTGATGATATTGTCCCAAGTGAGCACGAAGGTGATGATGGTCGTAGCGAACCCCATCTGTTTCAGGAAAATCGGCACGAAATGGTTGAATATCGGCTGGGTCATCCCGACCCCTGTCATCGCGACTGCTAATAGAACAGTGAGCAGGATTGGGAACCGCTCCTTTGTGGGTACTTGGCTCATTTTATTGTACCATCTCTGTTGCCAGTACTGCCATTTTGAGCGAGCGGTAGCCGTTCTGTTCGGTTAGGACGCGCTCGTGGTTGGGATTACGCAGATACGCCAGTTGGTCCCCCATCATCGCCCGCAGGAGGCGACCGTAGTTGTGCATCTTCTGGTCGTCCAGTCCCCAGTGCAGGTCGAGCATCTGATAGAGGTCGCGCTCTTGGAAGCGCGAACGAGCATGTCGCGTCTCTCCCCCATAGACTGCCGACACATCCAGTATAGCACGCGGGAATATCTCGCTGAGGGTGCGGGTTTGCGCCTCATCCAGCACCGCATGCACCCGAACACGGGTCGGTATCCACTCGTACAGGGTCACATCGCCCAGTTCGAACACGAAGCGCATCTCTTGCCTGTCCATTCGTGCCACTTGATGGAAGCCGTGATAGAAGTGCACCAGAATGTGCCCCTGATAGCGTACCGTGCAAGAGACCTGCTCCTCCACTCCACCGCCCGGTCGCAGACTGCGCTGAGCCGAAAGCATTTCACCCTCGCCCAACCAGCCCTCGAACAGGTCAAAAAAGTGCACGCCATGCTCAATAAAGATGCCCCCGCTCTTCTCGCGGTCCCAGAACCAGTGGTCGGGGGGTAGCCCTTCGTCGGTGGCGTAGTTTTCGAAGTAGGCGTGGAGCAGTTCGCCCAACGGTTTCTCCTCGATGAGCCGTTTCACTTTGCCGAAAAGCGTGTTATACCTCTGCATCAGGTTCGTGATGAGCAGGCGATTTTGCTGGCGTGCGAGTTCGAGAAGCTCTTCTGCGTGTTCTAAGCGGATGGCGAGCGGTTTTTCCACAATCACATGCTTACCCGCCTCCAACGCCAGTTTCGCTTGAGGATAGTGAAGGAAAGGTGGGGTGGCGATATAGACGATATCGATATCGGGGTGTGCAACCAGCTCCTCCACCTCTATCGGGTCGGGAATGCCGAAGCGCCGGGCGCAAGCGATTGCTTGTGGGCGGTGCGTGCCCGCCATCGCCACGAGCCGTATGCCTTCCACTTGCGTAAAATGCTGGAGTGCAAACAATCCAAACCCACCACAGCCTATAACCCCTAAACCGTAGCTTTGCATACCGACTTAGTTCGGGACATGAGTGCCAACTCCTGCGACACCTCCTCTTAGACCTTTACACACGTCTCATACGAGCTTATCCTCTTCATGCAGTTGATTTGGGCACCGAGCAGGTTTACACGCTGGAAACACCCGAAGGTTTGCAAGAGGTGGAAATGAGGGTGTATGCTATCCCTCTTGGCGACAACTACTGGTTTAGTGCCGATTGGGGCATCCACAAGCGTGTCAAACTTATCTCTAAGCTGGAGGAAACAACAGAAGCGGATGCCGTGGAAGAGGAACTCATCCCGTCTGGCGAATTTCAGCGTTAGAATAGAGGTACACTACAGGGGAGGCGTGGTGGAATGCGTAAGTCGTTCTGGCAAAGGCTACTTCAGCGTTCGGAATCGGTGATGCGTAAGGTGCCAGGGGTGCAAAAACGCATCGAGGCGGAGCTGGCTCAGGTAGAGTCGATGGTGCGTGCCCAAATTCAGCCCGCAGTATCCCAGATACCCATTTTTGAGAAGCTTCCCGACACAGGCATTCCACGCGAGCAGATACTGGAGTGGCTTCGTGTTCAGCGCGAGCGTGAGGCTCATCCATGGCAATCGGGACATGTGTCGGGCACGGTCTATCACGGGGGTGAGGAGCATAGCGCTTTCCTGAGCCAAGTGTATGCGCTCCACTCCCAAAGCAACCCGCTCCATACTGACTTGTTCCCCAGCACCATCCGCTTTGAGAGCGAGATTGTGAAGATGACCGCGCGCCTGCTGAATGGCGACCCTGCTCATCCTGACCCCACACAGCGCGTGGTCGGCACTCCTACTTCTGGAGGCACCGAGAGCATTCTGCTGGCGATGAAGACCTACCGCGATTGGGCACGCGCCGAGAAGGGGATTACCGAGCCGGAAGTGATTGCACCCGAAACCGCTCACCCCGCCTTCGATAAAGCCTCTCACCTCTTCTGCATTCGACTGATACGCACGCCCGTACGCGACGACTTCAAGGCGGATGTGGAAGCAATGCGCAAATCGCTCACCCGACGCACGATTGCGCTCGTCGCCTCTGCTGGCACCTATCCCCACGGCGTGATAGACCCCATTCCGCAGATAGCTCAAATCGCCCACGAGTATGGGCTGGGCATGCATGTGGACGGCTGTCTCGGTGGCTTCATCCTGCCGTGGATTGAGCAGTTGGGCTACCCCGTTACTCCCTTCGATTTCCGTGTGCAGGGAGTGACCTCCATCTCTGTTGACCCCCACAAGTATGGCTACACCCCCAAAGGGCTATCGGTCATCCTCTACAGGGGTAAACACCTCAGACGCTATCAATACTTCACCGCAACCGAGTGGCCCGGGGGACTCTATGCCTCCCCTACCCTACCCGGAAGCCGTCCAGGAGCCTTGAGTGTGGCGGGCTGGTCGGCACTGGTGAGTATCGGCAAGCAGGGCTATTTAGAGATTGCGCGCCAGATTATGGAGACCGCCATCACCATTCGCAAGGGTATCGAGAGCATCCCGGAGCTTCGGCTGATGGGAGAACCCCTCTTTCTGATTGCCTTCACCTCCGACCGCTTGAATATCTATCAGGTATTAGACAAGATGGCAGAGCGAGGGTGGCGCCTCAGTGCCCTCCAAAAACCCCCCGGACTGCATATTGCCATTACCGTGCGCCATACGCAAGCGGGTGTTGCAGAGCAGTTCCTGAGCGATTTGCGAGAAGCGGTGGAGTATGTGAAGGCGCACCCCGAAGAGAAAGGCAAAATGGCACCTATCTACGGCATGGCGAACTCGCTTCCGTTCCGAGGGGTCATCGACGAGGTGCTCAAGCACTACTTAGATGCGCTCTACGATTAGCGTCTCTTGAAAGGCGACCATTTGCGTTTTTTCATGCGCTCCTCATACTTCGCCAGTTGTTTCATCATCTTGCGCATCTCCATCAGTTGCTTGAGGAGGGCAGATACCTCCTCAATTTTAGTACCACTGCCTTTGGCGATGCGCGCTTTTCGGCTATAGTTGATGATTTCAGGGTGGCGTCGTTCTTGGGGGGTCATGGAGAGAATGATGGCTTCGGTTCGTTTGAGAGCGCGGTCATCTACTGCGAACTCGCCCATCTGGCTCTTGAGCTGACTATAGCCAGGTAGGAGCTTGATGAGCTGTTCGAACGGTCCCATTTTGCGAATCTGGTAGATTTGCTGGAGCATATCCTCGAAATCGAGAGAGGCGGTACGCATCTTTTTCTCTAAGCGTTTCGCCTCCTCTTCTTGCATGGTCTGCTCCACCCGCTCGATGAGGGAGAGCACATCGCCCATGCCCAAGATTCGGCTGGCGACTCGGTCGGGGTAGAACGGTTCGAGGGCATCGGTACGCTCGCCCACGCCCACGAAGCGCACGGGCTTGCCCATCACCGCTTTGAGCGAGAGCGCAGCGCCCCCGCGCGCATCGCCATCCATCTTGGTAAGGATGACCCCTGTGAGTTCCAGTTTCTCGTTGAACGCCTGCGCTACATTCACTGCCTCCTGCCCTGTAGTCGCATCCACCACGAGCAATATCTCTTGGGGTTGAAGTAGTTGGCGCAGGCGCGCCAGCTCTTCCATCAGCGGTTCATCGATTTGCAGGCGTCCTGCAGTGTCCACGATGAGCACATCGTAGCCCTGAGAGCGAGCATAGTGTAAGGCGCGTTGAGCGGTGCTGATGGGGTCGTTCGTGCCTGCTTGGTTAGGCGTGAACACAGGCACACCCACTTGCTGACCCAGCACTTCCAACTGCTTTATCGCAGCGGGGCGTTGGAGATCGCACGCCACTAAGAGCGGGTTGCGCCCCTGCGAGCGTACCCAGCGCGCTAACTTGGCGCATGTGGTGGTTTTACCCGAACCTTGCAAACCACAGAGCATGAACACCGTAGGGGGCTGAGATGCCCAGCGGATAGGCTCGGCGTCTCCACCCAGCAGAGCAATTAGCTCATCCCGCACGATGCGAATCACCTGCTGGTCGGGTGTGAGGCTTTTGAGCACCTCATCGCCTACCGCCTTTTCCCGCACGCGGGCGATGAACTCCTTCACCACACGGAAGTTGACATCGGCTTCCAGCAGGGCGAGGCGTATCTCGCGCAGAACCTCATCTACGGTCTTCTCGTCCAGACGCCCCTTACCCCGAATGCGGTCGAAAATGCCCTGCAGTTTATCGGTCAGGCTCTCAAACATGGCGTGTAGGAAGTATACCCTGTGTGCTGAATCGCCTCTTGCCCCCCTTTGCTAAGGGGGGATAAAAGGAGCGAGGGAATGAGGGCAGAGATTCTTCGCTTCGCTCAGAATGACGGTAGAAGGATAGGCAAAAAGCCCAAGCCACGCGTCACCCTGAGCGTAGCGAAGGGTCTCCACCTCTTTCCTACTAGGAGAGGGGTCGGGGGTGAGGGGAGAAGAAAGCCCTCATCCCCCCAGCCCCCTTCTCCCACAAGGAGAAGGGGGAGCATCCCCCCTTGCCCCCCTTTGTAAGGGGGGAATCAAAGGGGGGATAGAGAGGGGTTTGGGGTGAGGGCTTGCACGGGCGAGACGCCCGTGCTACGGAGTGTGAACTGCCATAAATTCGCTTACACCATCGTTTACAAAGTCAAAGGGGCGTCCCCCCTGCGCTATTCGCCATCCCCCTGCTGACTTTGTAAACGATTAGGTGAAGAACCCCAGCGATTATCAGCTGCCCTTGTCCCGCAAAAAGAGGAGGCGCAGTCTCCCTCCCCGTTGACGGCTTACTGCACGACAGTTTTCCGAACTTATGCCTGAGATTGGCTTCTATTGAGAAGGGCACACACGGGGGTCTGCCCCTACAGGCAAGGCGATTTGGTAGGGGCGCACCCCCGTGTGCGCCCCTTTTCGATTCTCCCTCAAAAAAGTGTCGTGCAGTAAGCCGTTGACGGGGAGGGTCGGGGTGGGGTAAAAAGACCCCCCCTCCTCAAGGTTCCCCCCCGTCAACAGGGGGAACCGCCCGCTCTCCCAGTCCCTCTTGCTCAAGCACAAGCGGCGTCGCCCTGCCCTTCTCCCGCAAACACTCATCGCTACCCTCCCAGTGCAAATGCGGTCCGAGTGCGGTTTGAAATACTCGTTGTGCTTGCTCAGTCGGGGCGAACATTCGGTAGCGTGCGGCTCGACTGTTATGAGAAGGGAAGGAAGGAGGGCTTTGCTGGGTTCCCCACTTTGACGATGGGAACCTGCAGGAGGGGAAAACAACACCCCCTCCCCAACCCTCCCCGTCAACGGTTTACTGCACGACAGTTTTTCGTACTTGTGCCTGCGTTTGGCTTCTATTCAGCAGGGCAGACACGGGGGGTCTGCCCCTACAGGTAAGGCGGCTGAGTAGGGGCGCACCCCCGTGTGCGCCCATTTTCGTTTCTCCCTCAAAAAAGTGTCGTGCAGTAAGCCGTCAACGGGGAGGGAGCTATCGGCATGTCGTTCTTCCTGCAAGCGGGGGTAACCTGCAGGAAGGAGGCAAACAGAACGCATTTGTGGTACAATTCCCTTGCGAGGCGAATCGTCGATGGCGAAGATTCCGCGGATTGTGGTTGCCAAAGTGGGTCTGGATGGGCACGATCGCGGGGCGAAGGTAGTGGCACGCGCCCTGCGCGACGCAGGTTTCGAGGTCATCTACACAGGGCTGCGCCGTACCCCAGAAGATGTAGTGCAGATTGCCCTTCAGGAGGACGCCGACATTATCGCGATTAGCATCCTCTCGGGGGCGCATATGACCCTCATCCCGAAGGTGCTGAACCTACTGAAGGAGCGGAACGCCGAGGATATTCTCGTGATCGCAGGAGGCACTATCCCTGATGATGATGCCGAAGCACTCAAGCAGATAGGGGTTAAGGGTGTTTATCCGCCGGGCACCTTAATTGAGGCGTTTGTAGAAGATATTCGCCGAATCTTACGCGAACGGGATGAACAGTTAGGACGAGTGGTTCAAGCCTGAGGGGTTTTCCTCCTCAGCGCACACAGCTTTACGCATAAACTCCACAATCAGCGGATAGAACTTGTCGGGGTGGTCAAAGCGCGCCTGCACATGTTCGCTTCCCTCTGCCCACCACAGCACTTTGGGTTCACGCGCTGCTTCATACAGTCGCTGGGCATGGTGGGGTGGGATGAGCCAGTCGCGTGTACCGTGAATCAGGAGTACAGGGCGTGGTGCAATCTGGTGAATGACCTCCTCAGGAGCTACCTTGTGGGGGTTGCGACGCGTGAGGAGCATGCCTATCCAGCGAGAGGGCTTCAGCAGAAGTGCCACAGCTCTGCCAAAACTGCCCCGCCACCAGTCGTCCACTGCATCGCTGAGCCGAGCGTAGGACGAGTCTGCCACTATCGCCTTCACGCGCGGGTCTTCCGCAGCTGCTAAGAGCGATGCTGCGCCCCCCATCGACGCGCCATACAACACTATAGGTAGACCAGGGGCGGTACGCTCTGCAAAGTCGATGGCAGAGAGCACATCCAGCCGTTCCAAGTCGCCAATTGTGCAGATGGCTCCCTCGCTCTTGCCTGAGGCGCGGAAATCGAACACCAAGCAGTGGAACCCCGCCTGCCACAGCTCCCGCGCCACAGGTAAGGGTTCACAGCGGTTCATCAAGTAGCCATGACATAGGATAGCAATCCCAATCGGTTTGGGCGCTGGTATCCACCACCCGTAGAGCCGTATCCCATCTCGTGAAGGAAAGGCGACCTGTTGATACGGCAACCCCAAGTCGCGAGGCGTAACGAAAAATGGAGTGCGAGGCGGGCGCAAACTGGCGCGCACTACCAAATAGTTGCCCAGCAATAGGACACCAATCGCAATCACTATCCCTATCAGTAGCCCAAGCCACATCCTTTCACTCTTCAGGCTCAATTCCCAGTTCTCGCAAGCGCTGGGCAAGTCGCTCGGCGCGTTGACGCTCCTGCTCGGCACGCTGGCGTTCCTGCTCCGCGCGCTCTTGGGAAGTCAGCACCAAAAAGCCGTCCGCACGAAACAGTCGCACCCACCGATACCGACGCCGATGAAACACCCCTTCCCACACCCCCACATAGGCACCCAGCTGATTGCTCCAGAGCCATCCCTGCTCGTTCGGTTCTATCGGCACATAGTCTCCATCCACCAAGCGAAACCCCTTCAGCTCATCTATGTCGGGGTCATACCAGAAATACTCTTCTGTGCCGAAGGTCTTGGAATAGAGCGCAAGGTTCTCCTGCTTATCCTTCTTCGTGGTGGTAGGTGAGACCAGCTCGAAGATTACATCGGGATAGCGTCCACCCTCTTTCCACACCACCCAGCCCTTGCGCGGTTTCAAGCCGTCCACATCCTTGACCACAAAGAAGTCGGGACCCTTGTAGAGCGGGCGTTGCTGGCGTACGCTCTCTACTTGCTCCTCACTGAAGTAGATGAACATGTTGCCCCCACAGAAGAAGTCGGTGCGCCCCTCAAACAGTTGGCTCACCACCTCGTGGAGCAGGTAAATCTGCAACACATGCCAATCGCTTTCCAACGGTTCACCATCCTCAAAGATGAGTTGACTCTCGTCGGGCAGGTCGGGGCAGTAGGCAACAGGCGGTGTCTCGGCACGCTGAGCACGAGCCTTCCGCTTCGCCTTCACAACGGTCTTAGGCATCGGCAGTTCACCCCACAGAAGTATACCTGTGGCAACTTGGGCACCCGTATCGGGTATACCTGCTGTGTTATGCGCAACGGTATCGATCGGCTTCTTGCTACGGGCGCCATCCCCGAAGGTAGACTCGGGCTTATCACGAACCATACAGGGCTAACCGTCGACCTTCAACCGACGGTCGATGCCCTTCGCCAAGCGGGGGCGCGGCTTGTCACCTTGTTCAGCCCAGAGCACGGCATTCGGGGGGAATTGGACTCTCTCGTGCCCGACGCCATCGATGAGGCGACAGGATTGCCCATCTACAGCCTCTATGGTGAACGCAAGAAACCCACACCCCAGCAACTGGCGAATCTGGACGCTCTACTGTTCGATATTCAGGACATCGGCACACGCTTCTATACCTACATCTCCACGATGGGGCTGGCGATGGAGGCATCCGCGGAACAGGGCATCCCTTTCTATGTGCTGGATAGGCAGAACCCTATCAACGGTGTCGATGTGGAAGGACAGCTGGCTGACCCTGACCGCTTGGGGTTCACTGCCTACCATACGATTCCCCTTCGGCACGGCATGACAGTAGGCGAACTGGCGCGCATGTTCAACGAGGAGCGTGCGATTGGTGCGAACCTCACCATCATCCCTTGTGAGGGCTGGAAGCGCACCATGTGGCTCGACGAGTGTGGGCTATTCTGGGTGAACCCTTCGCCCAACATGCGTCGACTTCAGCAGGCGTTGCTCTATCCTGGTGTGGGGCTTTGGGAAGGGACAAACCTATCGGTGGGGCGCGGTACCGATACCCCTTTTGAGGTGTTGGGTGCCCCATGGATCGATGGGCGTCGATTGGCAGGTTTTCTGAACGAACTACCGACCAGCGCGGGTGCGCGTTTCGTGCCGATCACTTTCACCCCAACCGCCAGCACCTACAAGGGTGTGGCGTGTCAGGGCGTGTCCATCTTCATCACCGAGCGTGCGAAACTGCGTCCTGTGGCGATGGGCATCGGGATAGGCTATGCCCTTCGGAGGCTCTACCCCCGTGAATGGGAGGCACAGCGTGCGCTGGGTCTCTTAGCGAACCGTGAGGTTCATACTATGCTGATGGAAGGAGCCGACCCCGAACGGATATTGGCGCGCATCGAGCGTGATGTGAAGGCATTCCGGAAACGCCGTGAACCTTTTCTCCTTTATTCGGCATAAGAAAGAGTCTCCCCAACGCCTCATTGTTGGCTTAGGCAATCCGGGGGAGCAGTATGCAAACACCCGCCACAATGTGGGCTTCTGGGTGGTGAGCCTGCTGGCGCGTCGGCACGGGATTGCCCTGAGCCAGCATCGGCATCACAGTCGGTTCGGGATTGGGACGATTGGCGAGGTGCCTGTGCTATTGGCTCAGCCGATGACCTATATGAACCGTAGTGGCGAGGCGGTGAAGGCTCTGCTTCAGGCGTATCACCTTCAGCCCTCGCAAATGCTGGTTGTTTACGACGAGGTTGCACTCCCACTGGGAACGCTCCGCCTGCGCCCAAAAGGCTCCAGCGGGGGGCATAACGGTATGCGTTCGATTATCTTGGCAATCGGCACTGAAGAGTTCCCTCGCCTGCGTGTTGGGATTGGTCCTGCGCCCGAAGAGATTGACCTTGCGGATTTCGTGCTGTCCCCGTTCGAAGAGTCCGAGAAGCCCCTCATCGCACGCTTGTTAGAAATCAGTGCAGATGCCTGCGAAGCGTGGCTTATGGAGCCGATCGAACAGGTCATGGCGCGCTTCAACAAAGCCTACACCCTTGAGCCATGAGGGGTTGCAATTTCTGCAGGAATGGTGTATAATACCATTCGGAGGGAGCATTTTCATGATAAAGCGTGGCTTTACCTTAATCGAGCTATTGGTGGTGATAGCGATTATCGCTATCCTCGCAGCAATCCTGTTCCCAGTCTTCGCTCGGGCGAGGGAGAAGGCGCGTCAGACGCAGTGCTTGAGTAATACGCGACAGAACATCCAATCCATTCTCATGTACACCACGGACTTTAGTGAGAGCTATCCACGCGGTATCAGCGGATTTGGCTACACTGTCGTCCATCTCTTTGACCTGCTCCACCCCTATCGTAGGGGGGCAGAGATATTGACCTGCCCCTCTTACCCCACAGCGGAAGGTGGTATGGATTGGCCCGCGCGACTGCGCCATCGCAACGCTTCTTTGCGAAGTTTGGGCACTTTCCGATACTTCGCTTATGTACCGAACTACGGCATTTTCAGCTACGATACTTGCCGAGTAAGCGTGGGACGCCAGATGATCGGCAAAGTCATCTCCGAATCCTATGTTCCTCGTCCTGCTGAAACAATCGCACTCGTCGATGGCTACTGGTATTTCAACGCGGGCACCTACTGGTACGATTACTGGTTCAAGATCGACATCTGGCCCCGCCATACACTGGGTTCAAACCTTGCCTATCTGGATGGTCATGTCAAATGGGCGCACCATCTTGGCATGCCAAGGGGTGGAGAAATTCCGCCCCCGTGGCGTGGAACCGACTCAGGAGTTTGTGCTCAACGCAACACGATATGGTACTACAACTTTGGCTATCCCCCTGGGTGGAACAATCGAGTGCCTCGCACAGAGGCAGAGTTTAATACAGTGGACCCTCACCAGACCTGCTTCGGAGACTTTTTCGGCATTCCCGATACCCCCATTCGGAATGTATGCGAGAAGTATTGCACATCTCCTACTAACCCACCGTGCTGGTAGGGAGTTCTCTTAGGTCTTTACCCATTCTGCTTGCCCTCTCTGCACTGTGTGCGTAGAGAGGGCTTGTTTTTCTGCGGGGTAGAATCGTAGGTGATGGTCGAACTGCGCACTGGTCGGATAGCCCCTCACAGCACCGAGGCAGAGATGAGCACCCTCGGCGCAATGATGCTCGACCCCACTGCCATCGAGAAGGTGTTGGAGATTCTGCGCCCTGAGGATTTCTATCACCCTGCTCATCAGACAATCTGCGAGGTCATCTACTCGCTCCACGAACGGCGCATGGCGGTGGACTTGCTTACGGTGCAGGAGGAACTGCGCAGGCGTAATCAACTGGAAGAGGTGGGCGGGTTGCCTGCCCTTGTCGCTATCACCGAGAGTGTGCCCACCGCCTCTAATGCGGAATATTACGCTCGGATTGTAGAAGAGAAAGCCATCCTGCGCCGACTGGTACACGCCTCTCATGAAATTTTGCGCCTCGTGGACGAACCCGACCTGAGCGTGCAAGAGATTGTAGACCTCTCGGAGCATGCAGTGTTCCAAGTCTCTCAGCGTCGCATGGGACGCACCTTCGTGCAGATTGGCGAAAAGATACTGGACTCCTTAGAGCATTTTGAGGAGATTCAGAACTCTGGGCGGGGGATTTTAGGCATTCCCACCCATTTCCCTGCTCTGGACCGCCTTACCTCGGGGCTACAACCTGCCGAGCTTATCGTGTTAGCCGCACGCCCCAGTGTCGGCAAGACCTCGCTTGCCCTCAATATTGCCGAGAATGTGGCTCTGCGCGAGAACCGTCCTGTCGCCATCTTCAGCCTGGAGATGTCGAGCGACCAACTGGTACAACGCCTGCTCTGCTCGCTTGCTGGAGTGGATATGGAGCGGATACGCCACGGGCGATTGAGCGAAGAGGACTGGCAGCACCTCAGGGTGGCTGCAGAGCGTCTGTTCCGCGCGCCCATCTATATCGATGACACCACGAGCCTATCCCCGCTCGAGATGCGCGCCAAGTGCCGACGCCTGCGCGCTCAGACTGGCGACCTCGCCCTAATCGTAATCGATTACCTCCAGCTGATGCGCTCTTCGAACCGACGCGTGGAGAACCGCAACCAAGAGATAGGGGAGATTGCCCGCGCGCTCAAGCAGTTAGCCCGCGAGTTCCATGTGCCCGTATTGGTGCTCTCTCAGCTCTCTCGCTCCATAGAGAAGCGTGAGAACAAACGCCCCATCCTGTCGGACCTGCGCGACAGTGGCTCTATCGAGGCGGAAGCCGATGTGGTGATGTTCATCCACCGTGAGAACCCACTTGCCGACAAAGAGGGCGAGAAGGCTATCATCAAGGCTTCTCAGGACACCGACGCGGAAATCATCATCGCCAAACAGCGCAACGGACCGATAGGCAAGGTCATCCTGCGCTTCCAGCCCGCCTTCTCGCGCTTTGTGACAATCGATACCACCTATAGCGATGTGGAGGTGTAGCGTGGCATAGAGAAGCAGGGGCGAGACGCCTCTACTACGCCTTCAACTATGCTCTGAGGGTTTCCATTTCGGGGTGCTTGCTGAAGAACCGCTTGAGGGCGGGCCACACATCCTCTTTAGAGGTAATCTTCACCACGACTACGCGCGGGTCATCTCCAAATGCCTCCGTGAGCGCCTGTCCAAGGGGTGCTAAACCTCCCGAACTGCCCCAGAGGTCGTTTGCAATCTCGCCATAGCCGATGAGGTTGGAGTACTCCACTAACCGACGCATATACTCCACCACCTCGTGGTCGCCCCAGTTATAGCCATCCGAGAACATGAAGGGGTAGATGTTCCACTCGCGTGGGTTGTAGCGTTTCTCGATAATCTCCAACGCCAGCTTGTAGGCAGCGGAGAGGCGTGTCCCGCCCGAATCGCCTGCGGAAAAGAAGGTATGCTCGTCCACCTCTTTCGCTTCCGTGTGGCAGGTGATGAACACGATTTCGGTGGCGGTGTATTTCGTGCGCAGGAACCGTACCATCCAGTAGTAGAAACTGCGGGCGATATAAGCCTCGAACTCGCCCATACTGCCCGACACATCGCGCATGGCAATCACCACGGCGTTGCGCTGGCGCTCTGGCACGATTTCCCAGCTCTTGTAGCGCTTGTCCTCTTCCCGAATCTCCCAGCCGGGCTTGCCCTCTGCAGCGTTGCGCTTCCACGCGGCGATGAGCGTGCGCTTCTTATCCAGATTTGACTGCGCCCCACGCCGTGCAATTGTATCGAAGCGCACTTGGTCAGCGAGAATCTCTTTGGTGCCTTTGTCGCGCAAGTCGGGCAGGTGCAAATCTTCGAACACCAACTGCACCAGCTCTTCGATGGTGAACTCTGCCTCATAGAAATCAACACCTGGCTCGGTTCCTGCCTGCTTGCCAGCGCCCTGCCCTTGCTGACCCGAACGCCCGATTACATCGCCGGGCTTGCTATTGCCTTGTCCCTGCCCTACCCCTTTCTTGCCATGCGGGTCGTACCGAATGTGGGGCAGTTCCAGCCCGCGAATGGGGATTTTGACAATCTTATCGCCATCCGCGGTGATAATATCCTGCTGGCTGATAATCTCACCGAGATTCTCCTTGATAATCTCCTTCACCTTCTCGTTGTGGCGAAGGCGGTCTTTCTCGGCGCGACGGTGCAAATCCCACGGGTCAGCAGAGAGCCAATAGCCCGGAATCGACTCACTCATAGTATCCCCAAACCTATTATACTCCATCCGAGATTATCGGGTTCCACAGGGCACTTCTGCAGTGAAATGGGATGGGCACCCAGGTCTGCCCCAAGACGGGCAGGAATGCCCGTGCTACGCTGTGGCTTGGGCGTCTCGCCCATCTGGCTGATGGGCAGGATGCCCGTGCTACTTAGAACCGCCACTCGCGCTGAATGCCGTGCTTATCCAGCAACGCTTGGTAGTCGCTGAGGAGATGAGGGTTCTCATACACCTGATGAGGTTCCACCTTGCGCTCGATGCAGAACGCCAGCAAGCACCCCACCGCCTCCCCGATGTTCCACTCCACAGGGTGCAGGCGATAACAGCCGTTCGTGATATGGGTCGTGCCGATGTTTTTGCAGGCGGGTAGGAGGTTGCGCACGCGTATCGGCAAAAGCGCACCCAGTGGGATTTGGAACGGCAAGGCATCGACATCCAGATAGTTGTCGCCACCTGTGGTAGGGTGTAGGTCAATCCGATAGTGCCCTACCCCCACGCTGTTGGGAAACGGCTCTGCAAGCGTCTCTCCCGGTCGGCACTCGGCACTGACATGCTGTTCGCACACAGTGAAGCGGGCGCGAATGCGGCGCGACTCGCGAATGTAGGGCATCTTGGCAAACCCATCATCGGTGCCCGTGATTTCTGGGCAGAGATACAAACCCGGATAGCCAACGCCCCCGTCGGGGCGCGGGGCTTCCGTCTGGAGCCAGTAGAGCAGGCATTCGGACAAGAGGCGCGCGTTGCGCAGGTGCTTCGCTCGCTCATTCTCTGGAACCTCTATAATCGGTCCCAGAAAGTAGTCATTTTGGGGCCAGTTGAGTATCGTCTGAGGGCGTGGAGCAAGAGAGGGTTCATAGTGGGCAGGCTCCACAATCTGGCGATAACGGAAGAGGCTGAAAGTGCCGTCCTCCCCAAAAAGGCTCATCCGGCGCGGTTCCAGCGTAATCGGGTTCACATCCACCCACCCCAATAGCGGACCGTACCAGAAAGGTGGCTGATAGGAGCGCCAGAACTCATAGTGGGGCGGTTTGGAGATTGTGTAGTCGCCCTCTGGATTGTAGCCCAACGCCATACACCAAGTGATAGCCTGCATATTGAGGGGTTCAGGTTCGGGCTTTGCGTGCGGTTCCCCAGTGTCGCGTTGTGCCTCTGCGCCTGTGACATACTCGACGTCTGCCAGTGGAAGCAGGTCACCCAGCTCGGTGGCGTCCACCACATACTGGGAGTAGACATCGTGTTCCAAGCCTGTGCGCAAATCCATGACGCGCACGCCACGCACAAAGTCGCCATCGGTAAGCACAGCGCGTGCCTTGTGCTGAGTGAGTATCTTGAGCCAGCCCGCCATCTGGGGGTAGGCAAGCATCGCGTTCAGAACGGCGAGTGCGACCTTTGGCTCATGGCATAGTCGGCTCACAAGCCCCCCGCCGGGGTTCAGGTAGGGGTCTTGGCGCACCGATTCCAGTAAGGGGTAGTAGCGTCGGTAATAGTCGCGTACCGCTTCCCGGAAGGCGCGATAGCGTCGGGTACAGCCCTGCTCTTCGATCCAGCGGTGTTCATCGGGAGGCACGGCTTGCGTGGTGAGTTGCCCTCCAATCCAGTCGCTCTCTTCCACCAACAGCGTGGGGATTCGATGGGCAGAGAGCGCAATGGCACAGGCACACCCGCCTAATCCCCCACCTACTATCAATACTGGTACTTGAGTACTCGAGAACAGATTTTTCAGTGCATATGTAATCATATTAATTTCAAGACTTTAATTTCAAGACTATATCTTTGATTTTTTTCCAGTTTCTCAACCAGCCTTCGACGGTATCGCACAGGACGATTCTTGACTAATGGGCGCTGGGTGGCTGGGTTGTGGAACACGAGGATGTACGAATGCACATTCATCGCTTGATAGGGACGCGCTCCAAACGGACGGAACCCACCCGAACGATAATAACGCCACACATATAGGTCAAAAAGCTCAAACCCTATCTCATGCATTATCTGAATGACATCGGAATGAAGAGGCAAGATAATTCGGCTTCGTCCTATACGATAATCCGCAACAAACACTGCCGCATATCGCCCACGCTTCAACACCCTTCTCATCTCCTCGAAAGCATGAGACAACTCAGAAAGGAACTCATCATAATCCTCTATCGTGCTGAGGTCGTTCGGAAGTGAAGAATAGCGTATCATGTCGGCATAGGGAATGTCGGTTACGATTGCGTCAACCGAGTCGGCTTTGAGAGGGAGTTGACGGGCATCTGCCTGAATCAGCACTTGATGATGGACATATGGTGCCTCCTCAAACAGCGAACCTGTCTGAAGGGCTTGCAGTTTTTGGCGCGCAATTGTAAGGGCTTGGGGATTGATGTCGATATTTATCGAACGCCTCTTTTGAAGAGCACACTCGACCGCCACCGTGCCCCCACCACAAAACGGGTCTAAGACAAGTTCATCGGGACTGCTCAATCGCTCCATAAAAGCCCCCATCGCTTGGGGCAAGATTTTTGTCGGATACTCTGCGATGTTATGCGGAAATGGAACCTGGGCTGAGCGTCCCAGATCGATGACCGACTTATACCCGATCTGTGCCTCAAAACTATCCTCTTCCCGAACCAGAGCCATAACAGTATGATACCAGACACCCTAAAAACCTCCTGCTAAGTTTGAGGACTTGAATCAGGTACACTCTAATCAGCGATGAAACGGTACTACATCACGACGCCAATCTACTATGTCAATAGCGTTCCACACATCGGCACGGCACTGACCACAATCGTGGCGGACGCTTGTGCGCGCTTCCAGAAACGACGCGGGTGCGCCGTCTACTTCCTTACAGGCACCGACGAGAACGCCCCTAAGGTTCACCGCGTCGCCCAAGAGAAAGGCATTCCCACCCAGCAGTTTGTGGACGAGATGGCGGAGGTGTTCGAGCGCACTTGGCGCGAACTCCATATCGAGTACGATGTGTTCATCCGCACTACCGAGGAGCGACACAAACGCACCGTTACCGAGGTGTTCCGACGCCTGCGCCAGCAAGGCGACATCTACGAGGGACGCTACGAAGGCTGGTACTGTGTGTCGTGTGAGACCTTCTTCGCCCCGACCAAAGTGGGCGCAGGGAATACCTGTCCCGATTGTGGCAGACCGTTGGAGTATCGCGATGAGCCATGCTACTATTTCCGCCTCTCTGCTTATGAAGACCGCCTCCGTGAGCATATCCTGAACCATCCGCACTTTATTGAGCCTGAAGTACGACGCAACGAGACGCTCGGCTTCATGGCGGAAGGGCTACAGGATGTAGCGGTCAGCCGAAGTGGAACTGATTGGGGCATTCCTGTGCCCGATGACCCTTCCGGTGCGGTAATCTATGTCTGGTTCGATGCCCTCTTGAACTACCTTACCGCCACCGATTGGCTCGACAAGGGTGATACCTACCTTGAGATTTGGCCCCCCGACCTGCAACTGATGGGCAAAGACATTTTGCCTCGCTTTCACGCCACCATCTGGCCCGCTATGTTGATGGCGTTGGGCGTACCTCTGCCCGAACGGCTGTATGGGCATGGCTGGTGGATTGTGAACAAGCAGAAGATGTCCAAGTCGTTGGGCAATGTGTACGCACCGCTGGAGGTAGCACAGGAACTCAGCGATGCAAGTGGTTGTGAACAGCCCTACGCCATAGACGCCTTCCGCTACTATATGCTTCGGGAGATGCCCACCGATTCGGACGCCGAGTTCAGCCTTGAAGGGCTGGAGACCCGCTATAATGGCGACTTGGCAAACGACCTCGGCAACCTCGTCCACCGAACCCTTTCGATGATGAACCGCTACTTTGGAGGGCGTATCCCGCAAGGCGCACGGGTGGATGAGCCGTTGGCGAACCTCTTCCAACAACAGGTCGCTGTAGTAGAAGAGGCGTATTCCGCAGTCGATTTCCCGCGCGGTCTGCGCGAGGCGTGGGAGATTATCGGTGCCATCAACCGCTACTATGATGAGCAAGCCCCATGGTCGCTGGTGAAGGCAGGCAACACCGAGCGCGCCGGGCAGGTGCTCTATGCAGGGCTATCCGCCATTCGCATCCTGAGCGTTTTGGTGGAGCCTGTTATGCCTGCGGTGGCACGCGAGATGGCGCGCCAGCTGAACCTGCCCGATGTGCCCCCGTGGAGCGCAACCCACGAGCTGAACGCCCTTCCCATAGGGCACACTGTCGCCTCCCCTACCCCCATCTTCCCACGCCTCCAAGCAAAGCCTGCTCCTGCCCCACCAAAACCAGAGCCTGCACAGGGTACACTATCTCCATCGGCTATGAGCGAGACCATCACGATTGACGATTTCAAGCGTATCCAGATACGAGTGGCAACGATACGCTCTGCAGAGCGTATCCCGAACGCCCAGAAACTGTACAAACTCACCGTTGACCTGGGCAACGAGACGCGCACGCTGGTTGCGGGAATTGCAGAAACCTACACTCCAGAAGAGCTGGTGGGACGCCAGATTGCGGTGCTGGTGAACCTCCAGCCTGCGGTCATACGCGGAGTGGTCTCGGAGGGCATGCTCTTAGCAGCGGATGTGGAGGGCAAGGCGGTGCTTCTCTCGCCCGATAAGCCCGTTCCAGAAGGCAGTATCGTGCGATGAGTCGAGTGCAAACGCCCCCTGCCAAACCTCTGCCTCCCATCATCCAGCGGGTATGGCTGGATGAGAAGCAGATTCGACGCAAAGTGCGCCAACTCGCCCGCCAAATCGACCGCGACTATGAAGGGTTGCTCCCCCATCTTGTGACGATTATGAAGGGCGGTCTGTTCTTCCTCACCGATCTGGCGCGCGCCCTTACTATCCCCCACACACTCGACTTCTTAGCCATTACCTCCTACGGTCCGCAAAGCCAAAGCGGGGAGGTGCGCATCACCAAAGACTTAGATGAGCCGATTGCGGGGCGCCATGTGCTCATCGTGGAGGATGTGCTGGACACAGGGCTGACCCTCTCCTACATCTTTCGCAACTTGGAGCGTCGTAAGCCCGCCAGCCTGAAGGTGTGTGTGCTGTTAGACCGTCCCTACCGTCGGCTCATCGATATCCCAATTGCCTACAAGGGCTTCGATGCCCCCGACGAGTTCCTTGTAGGCTATGGCTTAGATTGGCGCCAGCAGTACCGAAGCCTGCCTTATATCGGCATCATCAAGCCTGAGGTCTTGAGAGCCGAAATGAGCGGTTAGGATTTCTTCGAGTCAACTCTTGAAGGGGATGTTCGAAAGACCCATTCGTAGCACGGGCATCCTGCCCAACGGCCGTTGCATGGACATCCTGCCCAACGGCTCGTCCGTGGACATCAACGGATTATCCGTAGACATCAACGGCTCGTCCGTAGACATCAACGACTCACCGTGGACATCGTAGCACAGACATTCGTGTCTGTGCCTTTTTAGAAACACAGGCAGGAATGCCCGTGCTACGCTTGACGGGCAAGATGCCCAAGCCACTTTTTTGAACAGCCTCACTCTTGAACAGGTACAATTTCCCTGATGGTCATTTTGGGAATCGACCCTGGCACAGCCACGATGGGCTATGGTGTGGTAGAGAAGGTTGGTAATCGGCATCGCGCGTTGGCGTACGGTTCACTTCAGACCCCCAAGAGCCTCACTCTGCCCGAACGACTGCTGAAACTTCACGAGGGTGTGCTTACACTGATCGAGCATTATCAGCCCGATGTGGTGGTAACCGAGCAGGTGCTGTTCAGCACGAACCGTCGTACTGCGATGCAGGTGGCGCGCTCGGTGGGGGTGGTGCTGTTGGCAGTGGCTCAGCGCGGTCTCCTCTGGTACGAATACACGCCCCTGCAGGTGAAGCAGGCAGTCACAGGCTACGGGGGAGCGGATAAGGCACAGGTGCAGACGATGGTAGCACGCCTGCTCCACTTGGAAAGCCCCCCTAAGCCAGATGATACTGCCGATGCGCTCGCCCTCTGCCTTTGTCACGCGCATCATGCCAGCCTACTCCACCTTGTGGAGGGCAAGCGATGAACTGGAGCTTCATAGCGATATGCTTGGTGATAATCGGGGTGTTGGCGTGGCAAATCCGCAACACCTTGAAACGGCTTAACGCTCGTATTGCAGAGTTCGATTTAGAGCGACGACAGAACCCGTTAGACCCCTTCTCTGCGTGGATGGAGCTGCTGCGCCTTCAATCCCAAACCCCCAAGGAAACCGAGAACGGCTCCGACCGAAAGGTATAATCCCCCTAATGTCGGTGTCGGCTTCTCAGTTAGAGGCTTTAGTAGAGGGCGTTCGTCGCAGTGAGACGCGTGCGATTGCGCGGGCAATCTCGCTTGTAGAAAGCGAAGACCCTCAGCGAATTCAACTGTTAGAACGACTGTTCCCCTTCACAGGGCACGCCTATAAAATTGGCATCACGGGTGCGCCCGGAGCGGGCAAAAGCACGATGACCTATCAGCTCATCCCCCACTTCGCCAAGCGCGGCTACCGAGTCGCCGTGCTCGCAGTAGACCCCACCAGCCCTTTCAGCGGGGGTGCAATCTTAGGCGACCGAATCCGCTTTGATGAGGAACTGAAAGGCACTTTCATCCGTAGCCTCGCCAGTCGGGGCAGTTTAGGCGGACTCTCGCGGGGTGTGCCTCCTGCGGTGCGTGTGCTGGAGGCGGCAGGATATAACCTTATCCTAATCGAGACGGTGGGCGCAGGGCAGTTGCAGGTCGATGTGCGCTATGTGGCAGACACTGTCGTGCTTCTGCTGGTTCCAGAGGCGGGCGATGTCATCCAGGCGATGAAAGCGGGCATTATCGAGATTGCCGACCTCTATGTGGTCAATAAAGCTGACCGTGAGGGAGCGACCCGAATGCGCCTCGAGCTTCGGAACGCGCTGGAGCTGGGTGGACGACCGAAAGGCTGGATACCGCCCATCTTGCTAACGGAAGCCGTGAGTGGCAAGGGCGTGGAAGAAGTAGTTGAGCAGATACTCGAGCATCAACGCTATCAGCAAGAACATGGCTACTATCACCAGCGTCGGCTCCAGCAGGTGGAGTGGGAGCTGGAGTCGCTGGTGCAGGATACGATTGAGCGTCAGGCGCGCCATCTGCGTCGCCACCTCTTTGACCCTGAAACCCTCGAACGGATAGTGCAAAGACAGGAGAACCCCTTCCCCCGCCTTGTTGAGTGGGTTCAGGGGCTTACCTATGAGGTGGTGAAGCAACCGCAAGGCTCTTAATCATTTACTTTCAGCACGCTGAGAAACGCCTCTTGGGGCACTTCGACCGTGCCCACCTGCTTCATGCGCTTCTTGCCCTCTTTCTGGCGTTCCAGTAGTTTGCGCTTGCGAGTAATGTCGCCCCCGTAGCATTTGGCAATCACATTCTTGCGGAACGGCTTGATGACCTCTGATGCAATCACACGGGAGCCTATCGCCGCTTGGATACGCACTTCAAACTGCTGGCGTGGGACGACTTCTTTGAGCTTCTCTACCAGTGCACGGGCACGGGGATAGGCACGCTCGCGCGGTGCAATAAAACTGAGCGCATCCACTGGGTCGCCATTAATCAGGATGTCCAGCTTTACCATGTCCGCCTCGCGGTAGCCCGCTGGTTCATAGTCGAATGAGGCATAGCCCCGTGTTCGGCTCTTAAGCTGGTCGTAGAAGTCCAGCAGGATTTCACTTAGCGGAAGGCGATAGTACAGGATCACACGCTGGGGCGTGGGATACTCCATTTTAACGAACTCGGCGCGACGGTTCATGCACAACTCCATCACTGCTCCTACATAGTCGTTGGGCACCATGACCGTTGCGAAAACGATAGGCTCCTCGACTTTGACGATCGAACCAGGATTGGGCCAGCGGATAGGGTTATCTATCTCGTGGACGGTGCCATCATCCGTGTAGGCGCGGTAGGCGACGCTGGGTGCGGTGGCAATCAGCTCCAGTCCGAACTCGCGCTCTAATCGCTCCTGCACAATCTCCATATGCAGAAGCCCCAGAAACCCACATCGGAAGCCGAAACCGAGCGCGGCGCTACTCTCTGGCTCGTAGGTAATCGCAGCGTCGTTGAGGCTTAGCTTATCGAGGGCATCGCGGAGGTCAGGGTACTTATCGCCTTCCACAGGATACAGCCCACAGAACACCATCGGCTTAACCTTGCGGAAGCCGGGCAGAGGCTCCTTTGCGGGGCGGTCGGCGTTCGTAATGGTATCGCCCACTTGGGCGTCCTTGACCGACTTGATGGCTGCGGTAATATAGCCCACCTCGCCTGTGTTGAGCCGTTCTGCAGGCTGGAGCTTAGGCGTGAAATACCCCACCTGCGCCACCTCGAACACCTTCCCGTTGGACATGAACATAATCCTGTCGCCCGGCTGAACCGAGCCGTCCACCACCCTCACATACGCCACGACCCCCACATAGGGGTCATAGTGGGAGTCGTACACCAATGCGCGCAGAGGAGCAGAAGGGTCGCCCTTTGGAGGCGGTATACGCTGAACCACCGCCTCCAAAATCTCCTCAATCCCGATGCCCTCCTTCGCACTGGCTAAGATGACTTCGCTGGGGTCAATCAGCAAGGCGTGCTCCATCTCCTCTTTCACGCGCTCAGGCTCGGCAGAGGGAAGGTCGATCTTGTTGATAACAGGCACTATCGCTAAACCCTGATTATAAGCGAGGTTCGTGTTGGCAATCGTTTGCGCTTCGACGCCCTGTGCAGCGTCCACCACCAGTATCGCTCCCTCGCACGCCGCGAGGCTCCGCGACACCTCGTAGGTGAAGTCCACATGTCCCGGTGTGTCGATAAGGTTCAGTTGATAGGTCTGTCCATCTTTGGCTTTGTAGGTAAGGCGCACAGCGGTCATTTTGATGGTGATACCGCGCTCCCGCTCCAGCTCCATCGTGTCCAGCACCTGCTCAACGGTCGTGCCGGGCGGGATAGCGCCAGTCGCCTCCATCAAGCGGTCTGCCAGTGTGGACTTACCGTGGTCCACATGGGCGATAATACAGAAGTTGCGGATATGCGTTTGCATACGAGAGAATTGTACCTACTGCTCCCCTTGGCGCCGGCGTTCGCGCTCTTCTCTGCCTCCTATTTCGAACTGGCGACGCTCAGGTCCCGTGAAGGGCGGTTTCGCTACCTTGTCGCCCTACTTTAGCCCGTCCACAATCTCCACATAGGTGATGTTGCGCTGTCCCGTTGTGATGAACACCTTCTCTTTCTTGGTGGTGTTGTTCGGATTCGGCACGACCTTCAGCACATAGTCCTTCCCATCCTCGTTGCCGATGGCTTCCAGAGGCAGGCGTAGAACCCCTTTGCGCTCGGACACGATTATTCGACAGCGCGCGGTCATACCTGGTCGCAGGGCAGGGTCGGAAGCGTTGAGATAGACCTCCACTGGGAAGCGCACCACTCCGAGCGTAGAGGTTTGCCCACCCTGAGAGGCAGGGGCAATTTTCTTGACCGTGCCTTTGAAGGTGCGTCCGGGTAGGGCGTCTACCGTAATCTCGACGGGCATGCCGACGCGCACCTTCGCGACATCCAGCTCGTTGAGGTTCAGGCGTACGCGCATTTGCGAGAGGTCTGCCACTTGCATAATCGGGGTGCCCTCCCCAAAGCCTGTCGTGCCCGACATCACCAGCTCGCCCACTTCCCGATAGCGACGCGTGACCACCCCACGGATGGGGCTACGCACATCGGTCTCTGAGAACTGGATTATCAGGTTTTGGAGCTGGCTGGTGGCTTGCTTTTCGCTGGCGAGCGCTTGGCGCAGTTCCAGTTGGCGCATCTCAATTTGGCGCAATCGCAGACGTGCCGATTCGACTTCTTCGCGTGCGGTTTCGAGCTGTTTGCGTTTGATTTCGTCTTGGATGGCGTTGGCGCGGGCACGCTCCAACTCAGCGCGTGCCGATTCCAGCTGAGCACGGGCGCGCTCCAGTTCGCTCTGTTGTTGTGCCTCTAACTGCTGCTGGCGTTGCTGGGCAATTTGGAGCTGGCTCTGGGCGACGGTCAGCGCGGTGTAGGCATTATCCACCTGCTGGCGCGACACATAGCCCTTCTCCAACAGCTTCTGTAGGCGTTCGTAGTTGCGCTGTGCCTCTTGCAGACGGGCTTCGGCATCGCGCACCGCATTTGCCACCTCGACCCGCTCTTGCGGGTGTTTCACCGTCTCCAGCATGCGCAGGTTCTCTTCCGCACTCTTGTAGTTTGCCTCTGCGGACTTCAACGCCGATTGGGTAAGGGCGGGCTGCGCTTCTACCTCACGCTGGATTTGCTCCAGCCGTAGCTCTGCCTGACGCAGTTGGATACGCGCCTCGCGCTCTTGTATCTCTAAGGCGATTCGGGCGCGCTCGGTATTCGCTTTTGCCGACTCCACCTGCGCACTGCCCTGTTCCACTTGCTGTTTGATTTCTCGTGGGTCGATTCGTGCCAGCAGCTGCCCTTGTTGAACGATTGCCCCCTCATCCACATAGAGCGCTTCGATGCGACCTGGCACGCGCGACTTGATTTCCACCGTGCGAACGGCTTCTAACGCGCCCGACTCGCTCACATCGACTACCACATCGCCACGCTCCACCGTGAAAATGCGCTCGTTCGAGTTGGTGCTGGCTTTCGCAGGTTCACCACGAAATACCCATAGCAGTGCCCCTCCCATCAGTATCAGGATGAGCACGCCTATGCATCCGACCAGTCCCTTTCTCATCGCTGATTTTCCCCCTCAAAAGGATACCCAAAACAGGAACCGCGCGTATCAAAGCGAACAATAGGGTATGCGCTTTGCCTTGTGCAACGAGGTGCTACGCCACCTATCATGGGATTCCGCCTGCGCTCTGATGGCACGCGCAGGGTACGAAGGCGTGGAGATTGCTCCCTTCACTTTTGCCGAGTCGGTGGAGATGTTAGACCGCTCGGCGCGCCTTAAGATTCGCCAGACCGCTCAACAACACGGCTTAGCGATAGTGGGTCTCCATATGCTCCTGTGGTCGCCAGAGGGACTGCATGTGGCACACCCCGACCGAGAGGTACGCCAACGCACCGCGAACTACCTCGTTGAGTTGGTGCGCCTCGCTGAAGCATTAGGAGCGTCTGTACTGGTGTTCGGTTCACCGAAACAGCGCTCCAGTATTCCCCCTTACACCCCAGAACAGTCGGCTGAGATGTGGATGGAGACGCTCCAGCCTGCCCTGAAAGCCTGCGAGGGCACGGACATAAAAATCCTGCTGGAGCCTCTCCCTGAGACCGATGTAGTACAACGGCTTGAAGAAGCAGTTGCTTGGGTTCAGCGGGTGTCCCATCCGAACCTTAGCACGATGTTGGATGTGAAAAGCGCGCTTGCAGAAACAACGGATGTGCCTGCGCTCATTCGCACCTACGCCCGATTCATCTCGCAAGTGCACCTGAACGACTCGAACTTGCGTGCGCCGGGCTACGGAGCCACCGACTTCGCCCCCATCCTGCGCACTCTTCAGGAGGTAGGCTATTCAGGATGGTGCTCGCTGGAACCATTTGACTACTATCCCACACCCGAACAGATGGCAGAGGAGTCGCTACGCTACCTATGTAGCAGATTGGAGGCTATTTGCTGATAGCCCTCCACTGTTCGACGCGGTCGATGTCAGTGCCTACTTCAGGGTAAGGGGTGAGAATCGCTTTCACGGGCACGCCTAAGATTCGCTCCACGCGCCGTTCTATCTGCCTGATGCTCAACAAGCGTGGGCAGAGCCACTGCGCTAACAGGAACCGAAGGAGTAGCGAAAAGCCGACCTGAATCGCTAATCGGATGGGCTGTTTGCGTGCTTGATAGAGTGCTTTTAGCCGATGGAGTTCTCTCAGTGCAACGGTGCGCTGTGCCCAAAAGAGGTTTCCCCCTGTCACCTCGCCCTCGCGCAAGCGTACAGTGGTGCGCCGAAATTGAGGAAACTGTTGTCGGCAAAGCTCGGCTGGCACTACCGCGTAGGTCAGCACTGCACCGCTGGCAAGGCTCTCGCTTAGAAAATAGTTCACGCTTTCACTCGTAAGGAACGGCATATCGGCAGTGGTAAAAAGCACCGCCTCGGACTGGCTCTGTTCCAAACCTTTGCGTACATTCTCCAAAATGTTGTCTGCAGGAGAGACAACGGCATACCCATCGCCTGAAGGCACATCCCCCACCACAAGAATCTCAGAGATTTCAGGTACGCTCTGCAACGCACGCACTACCTTCAGGAACATCGGCTCGCCTGCGATGGGCACCATCGCCCGTGTCGTAGCGCCACTCTCTGACTGCCATTCGCTTTCTAACTGCCCGCCTGCCAATACGACCGCCGTTGTCACGATATCCTCATTCGTGGTAGCGGGCAGGTTTCCTACTGGGTAGAATTGGACTGTTATGTGCTACACACCGTCGCTTCAGAATACGGAGTCGTGGCGCCCCTCTCCCCTTACTGACCCGCGTGAGCGACACCTACGCAACATCCGACAGCTCACCTTTGGGGGCGAAAATGCAGAGGCGTATTTCTCGTTCGATGGCAAGAAACTCATCTTCCAAAGCACCCGCCCACCCTTCAAAGCCGACCAGATATTCACCATGAATGTCGATGGCTCCGGGGTACGGCTGGTCTCTACGGGCAAAGGGCGGTGCACCTGCGGATTCTGGTCGCCCGACGGCAAAAAGATACTGTATAGCTCTACCGACTGGTACAGCGAGGAACCGCCACCGCCACCCGACCGCTCGCAGGGATATGTGTGGCCCCTTCTGCCCTACCGCCTCTATATTGCCGATGCGGACGGCTCAAACCGCATAGCCATTACCGACGACGAAGAGTATAACGCTGAAGGCTCTTTCCACCCCAGAGGCGACCGTATCCTGTTCACCACGACCCGCTATGGCAATATTGACCTTTGTGAATATAACCTGCGCACGAAAACCTTCAAGCGGTTGACGCACGAGCTGGGCTACAATGGCGGACCGTTCTACTCGTGGGATGGGCGGTATATCGTCTACCGTGCCTACCACCCCAAAACGGAAGAGGAGAGGGAGGAGTTTCTGAGCCTGCTGAAGCAGAGGCTTGTACGCCCTAGCAAACTGGAGCTGTGGGCGATGACTGCCGACGGCAAGCGTAAGTGGCAAGTGAGCCGATTAGGAGGTGCCAACTTTGCGCCCTTCATGCGCCCCGGCAACAAGCAGATAATCTTCTCCTCGAACCATCACAACCCTCGCGGTCGCGAGTTCGATCTGTTTCTAATCCGACTCGATGGTTCAGGAGTGGAACAGGTAACCTACACGAGCGAATTTGACGGTTTCCCGATGTTCTCACGGGACGGCAAACGACTCGTGTGGGCGTCCAATCGGAACAACAAAGTGCCGGGCGAAACCAATATCTTTATTGCCGATTGGGTGGATTAGGAGGCAGGGACGATGCCTGCCTCCTAAATGGATGGGTGATTAGGAGGCGCGAGCACGCTTCTGTCGGCGGGGTCGCACATCCTTCAGACCGAAGCGATACTTGTTGAACGCCTCTTCTATCTTCCCTTCCATTACCAGCTGGGCGAACTCTTTCGCACCATCGATCTTAGCCTGATTCGGCTTGCGTCGTCGTATTGCTCGGATTGCTTCAGCCATGTCAATTTCACCTGCCTTGAATGCCTTAAGGATACCCTCGATGTAAGTTGTTCGAGCGTCGGTCATAGTATACCCTCCATCTTAGTGTTGGTGGCGGTATTATACCCCATATACGCCAAAAAAGTCAAGTGCCTTGATAGAGTATTCGAAAAAGTAGCATGGTATCCCGTCTTGCATAAAGCGGTGGGGTGGCTTGGGCATCTCGCCCAGCGTCATTCTGAGCGAAGCGAAGAATCTCACGGGCAAGATGCCCGTGCTACAACGGGAAATGGTAAAGGTATACTTTTTCCCGTGCGTGAGCGATGATAGGTCGGCTATGGCGCTTGATTGTGGGTGAACCGTTATCGACGCGTCGAGTACGCCACGAGCGGTTGCCTATACTGCTGGCACTCCCGGTATTCGCCTCGGACGCTCTGTCTTCCTCTGCCTATGCCACCGAAGAGATGAAGTTAGTGCTCTGGTCGGCAGGGGAAGAGGCGTTGAAATTAGCGTTTCCTATCTCGATAGCGGTGGTCATCCTACTGTTCATCGTGGTCTTTTCCTACCGCCAGACGGTCTACGCTTATCCACAGGGAGGGGGTGCATTCAATGTTGCCAGAGAGAATTTGGGCGAGTTCTGGGGGCTACTCGCTGCGTCGGCTCTGTTGGTGGGCTATGTGCTGACAGTAGCAGTGAGTATTGCAGCGGGCGTAAACGCAATAATCTCTGCGTTCCCTGCTCTTTTGCCCTACCGAATCTTGCTCTGTCTGCTTTTTATCGCCTTCATGACCTTTGTGAACCTGCGTGGGGCGCGCGAGTCGGGTGCAGTATTCGCCCCCCCAACCTACGGTTTCGTGATTACTTTTGCTATCCTCATCACGATTGGTCTGGTGCGCAGTTTTACGGGCGGTGCAGAGGTTGCCCCCTATCCACCCTACTACGGTGCGACCACCTCGTTTGGGTTGTTGGTTGTGCTTACTGCTTTTGCACGCGGTTGCGCTGCGCTTACTGGGGTGGAAGCTATCTCGGATGGGGTTGCGGCGTTTCGTGAGCCGACCTCGCGCAATGCGGCGACCACCCTCTTGCTGATGGCGTGCATCTTGGCAGGGTTGGTGTTGGGCATTACCTACACCTCGTCCTACTACAACATCCTGCCTGTGCTAAACGAGCAAGGGGAAATCGTGGAGACGCTCACCTCACGGTTAGCCCGCACGATTTTAGAGGGCACTGCATTTGCGTGGTTCTACTATGTGGTGCAGGTCTTCACGACGCTCATCCTGATTCTGGCTGCGAATACGGCATATGTGGATTTTCCGCGCCTCTCGTCGGTGCTGGCGAATGCAAGCTATGCTCCACGCCAGCTGGCAAACTTGGGCGACCGCCTTGTGTTCAATAATGGCATCATCCTGCTGGGCGTGCTCTCTGCCCTGCTCATCCTCTACTTCCGTGGCGACACCCATTCCCTGATACCGCTTTATGCGGTCGGTGTGTTCATCTCCTTTACATTGTCGCAGGCAGGGATGGCGCGACGGTTTTTGCGTATCCGACCGCCTCGCTGGCAGATGGGAATGCTTATCAGCGGGTTTGGGGCATGCGTGACTTTCCTTGTGTTTCTTACCCAACTCATCGTCAACTTCAAGTACGGTGCATGGATCACTCTCGTGGCAATCGGCACGGTTATCTATCTCCTTTACAAAGTCCACGAACACTACACCGAGACCCGAGTTCAGCTCCGTCCCACAGGGGTCCCCAAGACATCCCATCGCCACAAGGTGCTAATCCTTGTACCCAGCGTCCATCAGGGGGTGCTTCAAGCGGTGGAGTATGCGCGTCAGTTAGCACCTCCTGAAGACATTATTGCCCTCCATGTGAATGTAGACCCGAAGCCCCCTGCGATTTATCGGCGCGTGCTGGTGCGCGGGCGCGACGAGGAGACCCAGCTACGACTCGTTACCCCCACCACTGAGAAAATCCAGAAAGAGTGGCACCAATTTGTGCCCGATATTCCGCTCTATGTGGTCGATTCGGAACATCGCTCGCTTATCGAACCGATAGAGGACTATATTGACGAGCTGATAGAGAAAGAGGGCTTAGACCTGTTGACGGTGGTCATCCCAGAGTTTTACCCACGCAAGTGGTGGCACCATCTTCTGCATAATCAGTCTGCTTGGATTTTGCGCTTGGCGCTGATGCGCAAGCCGAAAGTGGTAGTGAGCACCCTACGCTATTTCTTGGAGCGATGAGATGAAGACGATTCTTATGGCGTATCGAGGAAGCGAAGCCGATAAACAGGTTCTGCGTTGGCTGTGTCGGTTCGCACGCGAGAAACGGCTCAACCTGCGGTTGGTCTATGTGTTGATGGTCGGGTTCGCCCACGAGGTAGACGACCCGAACGCCCCTGGTGCCCAAGAGGCGGAGCAAATCTTGCTGGAAGCGGAACATATCGCTGAACAGGAGGGTGTGCCTATCTCTGCCGATATGGTTCAGGCACGCGATGTAGGGCTTGGGCTGATTAGCGAAGCCGAGGAGCTATCCGCAGACTTGCTGGTGATGACCGACCATCGCCACCTGTTGCCTTTAGAAAGCCCTCTTGGGCTGGGCACGGTCGCCTATGTGTTGAAGCACGCGCCATGCCCTGTGTGGGTGATTTACGAACCCCTCCCAGAGTAGGCGTAAGTTATGCAAACCGTTGAGCTGAATCCGGATTGGGTGCAGAACCTGCGCCAGAGCCTGTGTGAATGGTTCCAGAAAGGACACCGCCCGATGCCCTGGCGCGCGAATCCCGACCCCTACAGGGTGTGGGTCTCGGAAGTGATGCTCCAGCAGACTCAGGTCGCCACCGTGATGCCCTATTTTGAACGGTTCATTCAGCGGTTTCCGAATGTGCAGGCACTGGCGGAGGCACCTTTAGAGGAGGTACTTCGCTACTGGGCAGGACTGGGCTACTATTCGCGTGCCTGCAATATGCACGAGACCGCACGCCGAATCGTTCAGAACGGGGGCGAATTTCCCCGTTCTGCCGACCGCCTGCGCGAACTGCCCGGTATCGGTGCCTACACGGCTGGCGCAATCGCCAGTATCGCCTTTAATGAGCCTGAACCCGTTGTCGATGGGAATGTGACGCGGGTGTTGGCGCGCCTGCTGTGGCTAAAGGGCGACCTGAAAAAGC
>FWPU01001275.1_pt1 | contig 77037 bp, 60 predicted proteins | sample 2228361 | NCBI WGS metagenome assembly FWPU01 (sample SAMEA103939777, study PRJEB20133) | metagenome | reverse complement strand
CGGCGAGGAACGCCAGGATGATCGGGTTGGATTTCTTCTGCGCCGGTCGCGGCTGGAATCTAGTCAGCTCCGGGCGCGATGCGGCCGCCGCCGGCGTGGCGGGTGATGGGTGCTGGGCGGGGCGGCCGCCTCTTTCCTGCGCCTCCTTTACCATAAGCAGTACCGCTTCCTGCTCCCTCAGGGGCAGCGGGGGCAGGAGGTACTGGACGCAGTCGGGGCAGGTTATCCTGTCGCGGATCTGGAAGGCGCGGCCGCGCTCGAAATCGGACCCTGACAGCCGCGTCTGGCAGTTCCAGCAGTAGAAATATTCTTCGGCCATGGCCGTAAGCGGGGAGCGTGGGCGGCCATCTTGCCCGTCGAGTGTTTTTTCAACCCGCCCCGAACCGCGCACCGATGATAGCATTGGTCGGACGGGATTGGGAGACAAAAACGCCCGGTACGGGGCCTAGCCGTCCCGGGCCGGCTGTCGCGGGATGCGCAAACGGACGTAGAGTCCCGTCAGGAGGCCCAGCACGGCGGCCGGCAGGGCCGCGGCGCTGAGGACGTGCCTCCAGAGCTTTTCCCAGTCGAACTGGAGCCTGTCGACGCGGAACCATTCTATGGCGGCGCTCAGTCCGGCCACCGCCCCGGAGGAGACGGCGACCCCGATGATGACCCCGACGAGCATCATCAATTTCGCGCCCGCCCCCCACTTGGCGAAGCGCCCCAGCAGCGCCGCGGTGGTCCAGCCCGCCACCAGGCCCCCGAACGCCGCGCCGATCGTCTTCCCGACGCCCTGTTCCCACAGGAATCGCGCCGCCGCCCCCTGGGCCGCCGCCCACAGGAGTGCGGAGCCGAGCCTGTATTTCCCGGCTTTCCTTTGATCGTCTCTCATGTTCGTCATTCCCTCAAGAGCAGGAATGCCCAGTCTTCCCCCGCGGGGAGCGCGGGCGTCGTCCAAACCGGGCCGTCCACGGCGCCCAAGCCTTCGCGGGCTCCCGTGCGGGGGGTCGTACTTCTCCGCCCGGTATCTGCCCGGTTCCAGCCGGACCGACCCGCGGCCGCCGTCCGGCAGGTATAGCGCGTACTGGCGTCCCTTCTCGGCCACGCAAAGTAACCCTCCGTCGGCCGGGTCGTCTTGTGGTTCGGCCTTCCACCATTCGAAGCCGCGGAAGAAGTCCTTCATGCGGCCGTAGGCCCGCAACATCGTTATGGAGCCGTCGCCGCGCCCGTTGACCCATCCTCCTCCCGTGTCGGGGCCCCATCCGGTGCCCGTGTAGGCCCGCTCCCCGGTGGTCTGGTAGCACCCCGCCATGGAAATGCCCCAGGCGATGCGTCGCCGCGTCTCGGCCGAGCGGGCGGGGGCTTTTTCAGGAATGTGCCCATCTTTTCAGCCCGGGCATCGTTGCGAAAGTGCCGGTATTCGTTCGCGACGTCCCACATGAGGTTCGGGAACGCCGACAGGCGGGCGGCCGCGTACCGGTAGTATCGCTGCTCGTCGGGGCCTCCCATGCCCGCCTTGCCGAAGGGATCGGTCCCTGGCCTGCGGCCGTCCACGTAGAAGATGGCCGAGACGACGATGCCCTTCTCCTTGGCGTATTTCATCATTCGGTCCCACTTCTGCCAGTAGGGGACGTTGAAGCGGGTCACGTCGTAGCGGGGGTTCTCCACGTCGTCGGGGCGCTCCGCCTCCCATGGATTGAGCACGAACTTGAACTTGTCCGTGGGGAATACGTTTTCGAACCAGACCCGCCCGTTCTTGACCCGCCACGCGAGGGCGACGCGTATCCTGTTGATCCGGAGGGCGTGCAGGCGGTCCAGTACGCGGCGTATCGTCTCCTCGTCCCATCCCATCAATCCGTATGTGGTGGTGGAATTCCAGAAGTAATGCTCTCCGGCGCCTTCCACCACGAAGTGCCACGGATGGCGCGGATCCACCCTGACCGGACCGGGGCGCGGGGACTGCCGCGCCGCTAAGGTGCCGCGGAAGGAGGCCTCCCCCCCCCCGCAGCGGTACGTCAAAGGCGTAAGCGTGCCTGCCGGGGCGGGAGAGGACTGCCGCGCCGCTAAGGTGCCGCGGAAGGAGGCCTCCCCCCCCCCGCAGCGGTACGTCAAAGGCGTAAGCGTGCCTGCCGGGGCGGGATGGCATGAAGCGGACGCGGTGGACGCTCCCGTCGGAGGCGTCGCAGAAGCCGTCCACGAAGATCGTCTCCCCGCCCTCCGGCCCGAATTCGCCGCGGACCGAAACCTCCGTGAATGGGTTGGCCGGCGGGACCGGCCGCGGGCGCACTTCCGCCCCCGCCAAGTCCAAGACGTTCACCCCGGCCGGCGCGGGGGTGAACGCCGCGGGGAGTTCCTGTCCTCCGACGGGGCCGCAGCAGGTCATGGATGCGGCGACGTTGGCGGGGACGAACAGCCTCATTGTCATGCCTCCCTGGGCGGGTATCGTATCAGGAAGCTGCCCGGCGGCGCAACCGGCGGCGTATAATGGAAAGACCCATGAGCGCGCTGGCGGCGGTATTGCTCGTGCTTTCCCAGGATTCCCTGGATGCGCTCAAGGAGCGGTTCGAGGCGGAGAGGGAGAGGGCGCCGGCCGAGCGCGCGGCCGTCCTCGAGCTGATAGCGGCGTTGCGCTCCGACGAGGCGGCGGATTTTCTCGGCAAGGCGTTTGAGGCAGAGAAGGACGAGGACCTCCGGCGCCTGATTTTGAGGAGCCTGGCCGACTGCGGTTCGGAGGAGGCGGTGCGGCGGCTGGTCTCGATCGCCAAGGACCCGAAGGTATCCCTGGCGCTTCGCGAGGCGGCCGTCGAGGCGCTTTACAGGACGCCCACCCGGGCCGCGTACGATTTGTTCGTCGAACTGGCGCGATCGGGCGGTGCGCTGCGCGCGCGGGCCTTCCAAGGCCTGCTGTCGTATCCGCTGGCGGGGACGGAGACCCTCTGGCGGGGGGCGCTGGAGGACGCCGACCCTGAGATCAGGCGGCTCGCCTTCAGGATGCTGGCGCCGCTCAAGGACCGCAAGGTCTTGGATCTGGCCATGAAGGCGATCCAAGACCGGGACGAGTCTGCCGCCCTGAGGATTGGCGCCGTGGCGGCGTGGAAGGCTCAGGGGGGCGTGGAGGCGGTGAAGCTCCTGCTGGCGGCGGCGGTCGACGCGGAGCCGGAGGTGCGGGAGGCGATTTCCGAGGCCCTGGGCGCGGTTGAGGGCGACAAGGCCGCCGAGGCGCTCTACGAGGGTCTGCGGGACCAATCGAAGTTCGTGCGCTTGGCGGCGGTGGGGGCGCTGGCGAGGCTGAATCATGCGCGCGCGCTGGACCGCCTGGTAGGGGTCATGCGGGGGGACAAGGAATTGGAGGTGCGCTTGGCGGCGGTGGAGGCGTTGGCGGTTCGGGGCGACCGGAAGAGCGAGGAGGTCCTGCGGCGGGAGGCGCAGAAATCGGAGGGGGAAACGGTCTTCGCGGCGATCCGCGCGCTGGCAGGCTATCCCTCAGAGGAGTCGATCAAGCTGCTGGGAAGGCTCTCCGAGCAGGGAAGCGTGGAGGTGAGGGTAACGGCGCTTGAGGCGCTGGGGTTGATATGCAGGCAGGATCTCCTGCCATTCTTCGAGAAGGCGCTTCGTTCCCGGGAGTGGCCCATTCGCGTCGTGGCCGTCCGCCAGCTGTCGCGGCTGCGGACGCGGGAGGTGGTCGATCTCCTGGTGGAGAGGATGGGCAAGGAGGACGGGCGCCTGGTGGGGGACATCGCCGAGGCGCTCCGGCTGCTGACGGGGAAGGGACTCGGTTATTCGCCCGCCCACTGGAGGGACTGGTGGGCGGTGAACCGCGAGACGTTCGCCTTCGGTTCCGGCGCGGAGGAGGGGCCCGGCGTCGGGGTCACCACCTACCATGGTCTCCCCGTGGTGAGCCGCCGGATCATCTTCTGCCTGGACATCTCCGGCAGCATGGATTCCCCGATAGGTGACAGGGAGACTCGTCTGGGGATGGCCAAGAAGGAGTTGGTCAGGACGCTTTCGAACCTAGATCGTGCGGCGCAGGTCAACATCGTCTTCTTCGACGACCGGATCGAGCCGTGGATGAGGCAGCTGGTGCCGGCGAGGGCCAATCTCCAGCGGGCGCTCCAGCTGATAGACTCGGTGAAACCGCGGGGAGGCACGAACATATTCGACGCGCTGGAGTTGTGCTTCACGGACTCGAGGGTGGACACGATCTATCTGCTGTCGGACGGGGAGCCCAACTCGGGGAAGTTCACCGACGCGGAGGACATCTTGAGGGAGATCCGGCGGATGAACCGCGCGCGCCAGATAGCCATTCACACCGTGTCGCTGGGGCCCAGCGAGTTCATGAGGAGGCTGGCCGAGGAGAACTGGGGGCGCTGCGTGGAGAAGAAGTAGTCCCGGTCCCGTGCGCCGGCGTTCACGCCTTGGGGTCTTCCCTTTTCAGTATGGGCATGGACTCGGCCAGCGCGGCCAGGCGGTCGCGCAGCCGCGCGGCGGCGTGCGATGGATGCCGCTGGATCGTCCTCTCCAGGTACTGGCGCAACGTCTTGCGGTCCGCCCCGGCGTCGTCGAGGCGGCGCTTGGAGCGTCCCTGGTAGGCCCTGGCGAAATCCTCCAGCAGCAGGTCGTCGTTCGGTTCCATGTCGATCGCCTGTTCCAGATCCGCGATCGCCTTACGGTATTGTTCGCGGGCGTCCGCCCCCGAGCGGTGGCGGCGCTGGCCCAGGAGTATGTTGGCGAGCGCCCGGTTGTGGAGCGCCTCGACGGTGGGGGCGCGGGCGATTATACGGTCGAATTCCCCCAGGGCCTTCTTGAGTTCGTCCTCGGCGCGGACCGACAGCCACTTCGAGAACCTGGCGCGGACGAGCCAGAGCGTGGCGCGCGCCATCCCGAGGTTCGAGCCCCCCTGTGGGGATGCGGCCAGTGCGCGGTCCAGGTCCGCCGAGGCCCCGGCGAGGTCGTCGGCGGAGGGGCGGCCGGCGATCAGGCCCAGCAGCAGCGCCCGGGCGATCCTCAGGCACGCCCGGTGGCGAAGCGCCACGGCGTAGGAGGGGCGGATCTCCAGCGCCAGCGAGAGCGATGACTCGCTCTCCTTGAGCTGGCGCATCATGGGCCGCCATGACTCCTCCGTCACGCCGGGGGCCCACGGGAGGCGCAGGGCCTCCCTGAGCCTGATCAGCGCCTTGCGGAGGTGGCCTATCTCCAGGAGCGAGATGGCCTCCGCGAAGGCCTCCTCGCCGAGCCCGAGGATGGGCTCGCGGCGGAGGAAACGGTCCAGATCCGTGGCGAACTCGGCCGCGGTGGCGTAGCGCTTGGACACGCTGCGTTCCATGGCCCTCAGGACAATACGTTCGAGGTTCGGGGGGATGTCGGGGTTCACGGCGCGCGGGGCCGGCGGTGGCATGTCGCGGACCTTTTCGAGGGTTTCCTCCGGGGTGGCGCATTCGTAGGGGGGGCGTCCGGTCAGGACGTGGTAGAGCGTCGCGCCCAGGCCGTAGATGTCCGCGGCGGGCCCTGCGGGGGGCGCCCCCTCCACGACCTGTTCGGGCGCCATGTAGGCGGGGGTACCGACGACGAAGCCCGTCTTGCCCCCCGAGACGACCTGCAGGTCGCGCGCCAGCCCGAAGTCGCTCACCACGGGGCGGCCGTCGGCCTCTATCAGTATGTTCTTCGGCTTGATATCCCTGTGGATGACGCCGCGCTCGTGCGCGTACTGGACGGCGTGGGCCACCTGCATCATCAGCTCGGCCGCCCGGTCCGGCGTTATCTCCCCTATGAGGTCGTGGAGGGTCCCTCCCTCGATGAATTTCATCACGAGGTACGGCTCGGGCGAGTCCTCCCCCACCACGTCGTAGACCGGGACGATGTTGGGATGGTTGAGCTTGGCGCCCAAGCGTGCCTCCTTGAGCAGGTGCCGCTGGGATGCCGAGACGAATTTCATGGCGACCCAGCGGCGGAGGTTGGTGTCCCAGGCGCGCCACACGGCGCCCATGCCTCCCTGGCCCACGCGCGCCACGCGCACCAGGTGGCCGTATAGGTTGCGCGGATCCTCGGACGCGATCAGGGTTTCGTCGGGGGGCGCGTGCTGCGAGGGCTGGGTGTCGTCGGACGAGCGGGAGAGGCTGCCGCCGCGGCAGGCCGCCTCCGCCTCCTGCGCCTGGGCCTGCGTGATCCATTCGCGGCCGACGAGGATGCTCAGTAGCGGCCGCGGGCGCCTGCGGCCCTCGTGGGCGCCCGCCGGCAGGGTGACCTGTTCGAAGAGCGCCTCCTTGAGCTGCTCCTCGGTGATCCATCCCCTTGCGAGGACGTACCTGGCCGCCGCCGCCTCGTCGGTCGTCATCTCTTCCCAACTACCCTACGCCGGCCGCCCCGGGATCACCGGCCGGTGATCTCCTTGACCTTGGCGAAAAAGTCGCGCTTGCGGTCCGTGTTGATCCCCCAGTTCACCGGTGGCGACTGGTATCCGTCCCGGTAGTCGCTCTTGCCCGGGTCGAAGTAGCCCCAGCTTGCGTAGGCGCTCACGGCGGCGCGCATGTTGTACTGCGGGCGGTCGAAGTCGAAGTGGTCGTCCTCGTTAAAGAGGATCGGCATCGTGCGGTAGTTCTTGAGGTTCCTGGCCCGGATGACCATCTCGGATATGCGGTTGGGATCTCTCACGCCGTTCCCGTGCATGAGGAGGAAGTCGGAGACACGCGCGACGTCCTCGCCTGGAACCGTGCCCCCGCCGTAGCTCGTGCCCGCCAGGAAGCGCCGCCCGTCCCTGCGGCGGCCCCTGACCCGCTCTATGAGTTCGTGTACGCGGTGAGGCTTGAGCAGGTCGTGATCGTATTTGACGTTGCACTCATTGTTGACCTCAACGATCACGTTCCGGTAGTTGCGCTCGAAGAGCCAGTCGATGGCGTTGTCTACGGCGCGGCGGACCGCTTCCTCGTCGCGGAGCCGCTCGTCCTGGCCGAAGTAGAATATGCCGAGGATTGCCACCATGCCAAGTTCGTCGGCGCGGTCGAGGATCCGTTCCAGGCGGGCCATGTAGTCCGGGCGCAACGAGCCGTCCTCCGCGATCGCGGAGTTGTGCCAGGGCTGCCTGCTCCGGGAGTATCCCTGGGGGTTGCCGCCCTGCAGGTTTATCGTGAAGGCCAGCAGGCCGTGGCGCCTCCACTCCGGCATGGCGGCGATGAACTCGCGCGTGTTGCGCTCGGGATCCCACGCCCCCGTGTCCGGGTACGCCCAGCGGCCGCGGGTTTCCGGGTTGAGGTCGTCGAATATCCCCTGCACCATCCGCGAGTTCATCAGCAGTCCCTCTATCTTGAGGCCTTCCCAGTAGCGGCCCTCGTAGGTGGGCCGGCCGTTGATGAGGAACATGTCCCCGCGGATGGAGATCTCCGTGCGGCGCGGGATGCCCCGCGGAGGCGCCTGCGCGGGGCCGCCCCCGCAGCCCGAGGCGAGGAGGGCCGCCGCGAATACCATGATTCTCATGGAGATCATCATACGCGCATGGGCCGGGCGGGGCGAAAAAAATCGCTCCCGGGCCTGCGGCGTCGTGTATATTGTGGCGTTCGTCATTCGTGTTAAGGAGCAGGAACATGGCGGGTTCGACACGGCGCGAGGCGATGGCGGCCGGGGGCGCGGCGGCGCTGGGCGCGGCGCTGCCTGCGGGCCCGCTGCGGGCCGCGCAGGAAGGGAAGGCCGTCAAGATCGGCAAGCTCAAGCAGTCGGTTTCGAGGTGGTGCTACAACAAGTTCAAGCTCGACGAGCTCTGCCGGATCTGCAAAGAGATAGGCCTCGTCGGGATCGACCTGGTGGGGCCCGGTGACTGGAAGGCCATAAGGGACGCCGGCCTGGTGCCCACGATGGGCAGCGTGGGGGCCGGATCGATCCCCGACGGCATACAGGATCCCAAGAACCACGACAACATCGTTCGTAAGCTCGAGGAGGTCATGCCGAAGGCCGCCGCCGAGGGCGTGCCCAACGTGATCACGTTCTTCGGCAACCGCAAGGGCATGGAGGACGGGCCGGCGATCGAGAACTCGATCAAGTGCCTGGAGAGGTGCAAGCCGATCGCGGAGGCGAACAAGGTGACGCTGGCGGTCGAGTACCTCAACAGCAAGGTGAACCACAAGGATTACCTGGGCGACCGGACCTCGTACTGCGTCAAGATCATCTCGGCGGTCAACTCTCCCTACGTCAAGATCCTCTACGACATCTACCACGCCCAGATCATGGAGGGCGACATCATCAGGACGATCCAGAACAACCACCAGTGGTTCTGCCACTACCACACCGGGGGCAATCCGGGGCGGAACGAGATCGACGAGTCGCAGGAGCTCTACTATCCGGCGATATGCCGGGCGATAGTGAAGACAGGGTTCACCGGCTACCTCGCGCACGAGTTCATACCCAAGAAGGCGGATCCCGTGAAGTCGCTGCGGGAAGCCGCGGCGCTCTGCGACGTGGACGCCTAGGCGCAGAAGCCGCCGTCGAGGACGAGTGCCGAGCCGGTGGCGAAGGCGGCCTCGTCCGAGGCCAGGTATAGGATGGCCTGGGCCATCTCCTCGGGAGTCCCCAGCCTACCCATCGGTTGCCGGGCGACGAGGGCCTTCATGGCGGCCTCGGGGTCGCGGGACTCTTTCAGGCGCTTGCCGATCCAGGGCGTCATCGTGGTGCCCGGGCACAGGCAGTTCACGCGGATGCCGTCCCTGACGTGGTCGACCGCCAGCGCCCGCGTGAGGCCGAGGACCGCGTGTTTGGAGGCCGTGTAGGCGGCCCTGTCGGGGATCCCCCGCAGGCTGGCGATGGATCCGACGTTCACGATGACCCCCCTGCGCCGCCGGGCCATGCGCCTGACGGCGGCCTTGGAGAGCAGCCAGGTGCCCTTCACGTTGACGCGGAAGATCTCATCGAACGTCTCATCCGGGGTGGTCAGGACGGTGCCGGCGGCGCCTACGCCGGCGTTGTTGACGAGGATGTCGATGGGGCCGAGCTTTCGTTCGGCGAGGTCGATCACGCGCTCGGCGTCTTCCGGGCGGGAGACGTCGCCGACGAGAGGGATGGCGCGGCCGCGGGCGCGCCGGCAGGTCTCCTCTGCGGCCTTGCCGCTGATGTCGTTGACCCCCACGCGGGCGCCCTCGCGGGCGAAGGCCGCGGCGGCGGCCCGGCCGATGCCGCTGCCGGCCCCCGTTACGACGGCCACGCGGCCCCTGAAGCGTTGTTTCATGGCCGCGATGGTAACTTCGCGGGGCGGCCCTGTCGAGGGGCGGGCGCATGGCGAGCGGTTCAATGAGTACTGGACATGGGGCATGTCGGGCGGTAATACTCATCTCCAGGGGGCTGGAGGAGGCGTCATGGCGGAGCGGTCGCGGGTGGAGCGCCGGCGGTATCCGCGCCAGGCGCGCAAATTTCTCGTCAAGTTCCGCGTGGTCGGCGGCCCCGCGCCGCGGGACATCGCGGATCGCGTCGGCCAGGTGGTCAACATATCCAAGGGTGGGCTCCTCATGGTGGCCAAGAGGTCGCTGCCTGCGGGGGCCATAATCAACTTGAAGTTTCCCGAGAACGTGCTGGGTGGCGGGGCCAAGGAGCTGGGCGGGGTCGTGCGGCACGTGGGGGCCGAGACGAAGGAGGGGGATTATCCGATGGGGCTAATGTTCGTGCGGATCGTGAGGAAGGATGAGGGGGCCGCAGGAGTGGGGGCGGCGCGGGCTGTGCAGGAGGAGCGGCGGCGGGCGGAGCGTTCCCCGCACAAGATGTTGCTCAGGCTCAGGTGCGTGACGGCGGGGCTTTTCGAGGAGGTGGAGCCGCGCGGGGGGATGATAACGAATCGGCCGCAGGGGGGGATGGAGATTTCGACGACCCGTGACTATGCGCCCGGTTGCGTCTTGGAGCTGCACCTGCCCGAGAATCCCCTTGGGGGGCCCAAGATCGTGCATGGCCGGGTGGTCTGGAGCAAGCCAGGGGAGAAGGAGGGCCGGTACAGGATTGGGCTTTCGTTGTTGAAGTCCGCGGGGTCGGGCAAGTGAAGCGCGGGGGCCGCGGTGCCTTTCCAAGAAAGGCTTGACTGGTACGGTGTGCCGGCGCGATAATTTAACAGCCGTCAGGACGTTCGATCAGGCGAGCGGGCGTAGTTCAGTGGCTAGAACGTCTCGTTGCCAACGAGAAGGTCGCCGGTTCAAATCCGGTCGCCCGCTCCATTAGCCCCGGCGCACCAGCAGGTTGCACCTCTCCGCTCGAGCGCCCTCCCCAAACCCCATGACATCCACGGCGCCCCGCTCGACGAGGAGTAGCTATCGGCATCCCCGCGGCTCAGCACCGCGGGGGTGCATCGCCTTTCAAAATTCCCCCACTCTATCCGGCCATCATCAACCGGCACGGACCTTCGCCCTCGGACACCCGAATTCCCCCACCCCGCTCGGGGAAGTACTTACGTTACGGACGGGGGCGCAAACACTTTGGCGGGCGGCACCTCGGAGAAGTAGATCGTGAAATCCCCCAGTGCCGATGACAGGTACACCGGTGGTGCAAAGCGGAGGTGCCATACGAGCCGCTTGACCGGAGTGTCGCAAGCCCTTGGCGTCAGGGTGCCTGGGGCGGGAGTCGAACCCGCACGGCCTTGCGGCCATCGGTTTTTGAAACCGACGCGTATGCCTGTTCCGCCACCCAGGCCAGGTCGGGCCGCCAACAAGTTATGCATCCGGCCCTTGAAACGTCAAGGGTGCGAAGTGACTGATCCATGGCCGGAGATCGTTCGGATCTCGCGCACCCTGCCGGGAACGAAGATTGAATCACGTCGCTTTTATTCCCCGACGGTGGCCTCGATCCGTTCGCGGACGTCGCCGATTTCGACGAGCTGGCGCGTGCGGTCGCACGAGATGACGAGCCTCCCGTTGCGATACGCAATGAATCCACCCAGCGGGAAAAACGGAGTCACCCGCCCCCGGGCCCAGACGTACGTGGCGTGGATATCCGAGAAAAAAAGCGCCTCGTCGTCGGCATCCGAGGCGATCGATTTGGGGGGCGCACCGGCCACTCCGCAGAGAAGCACGACGTCGGTATCGCCCCGGGCAGATGGTTCGAAGATCTTATATACCGCGTCCTCGCCCCAGAACGCGATGATGCATCCCCCGCGCACCGCGGATATCGCCCCGATGGGGTTCTTGGATAGAAAGACGCATGAAAGGCGCCTGCCCTCGAGATCGTACCGGTAAAGGCCCCATTGCTCATCGGCCATCACTACCAGGTACAAGGCGCGATCCCAATGGCTCATGCACATCGCAGATCCGGGAAGCTCAAGGAGGTCAATCAAACTCCCTCCGAAAAAGGCCGCCAATTTGGTCCGGCGGAGTACCAGGAGGACCCCCTCGCCGTCGAAACAAATGTCGCGGAGATCGGCCACGGGTTGCAAGAGCAGGTCCTCGAATTCCGCACGATTCGGGAGAAACCTCCGCACCTGCCCCGCCAGAGGATCCAGCATGAACAGTCCTCCCTCCGGATCCAAGGCCACCCGGTGCGGCAAGATTCCGACCCGACGGGCGGCGTCCCTCGTAAGCACGATGCGCGTGCCGGGACCGGTGCATCCCGTCGCCACGAGAACTACGGCACCAACGATGAAGGCCGATCTGCGCATCTTCAAACCCCCGGAAAGCCGGGTTCGGGGCGGGAACAAGTTTCAAGGGAAGATCCATCCGGCGGTGGGTCGAGGGCTACCGCACAATACGCCCACGGCCGCCACAGAGGGGGCATCGAACGGCGTTCCCCCGGCAGTTCCAGCAGGTGAGTCTTCCCAACCCGTTGCAGGCATCGCATGCCACGCGGCCGCCGCCGCCGCAGTTCCCGCACGGGCGGTTCCCTGAACCCGAACACAGGACACATTTCTCCCAGCCGGTTCCTCCACATGCGGCGCATGGCCCTCCGCGGCCTGTCCCTCCGCAGGAGCCGCACACCTCTCGCCGCCATGCGGTCCGCCTCCCTGTCCCTCCGCACGCTCCGCAGGATCCGCCCCCTTCGAACTCCATGTATCGAGGACACGGTACCCCATCGCTCCAACCCGATCCGTTGCAAACCGGACAGACGACCCTTCTCGGTCCGCTTCCACTGCCGCCGCACGATCCGCAGGAAACTTCCCCAGGAACGGAAATCCAACCACGCCCGCGACACTCCCCGCAAGACGTGCGCCCCTCTCCGCCACACCCCCGACAGCGATCCCTCGCATTACAGCTGACTTTCCCACGACCGTCGCACGTCCGGCAAATGGATTGTCTGGTTCCATTACAACGCGGACAAGGCACCGTCCCCAGGTCCCGACATTGCCGGCACGCCGTCTCTCCGCGACTTTCGCAGAGAGGGCATGGCACGTCGTTTCCCAACAATCGGGCCACTTTTCGAGCCATTCCCGCGATCTTTTCCTCCGCATAGCTGCTGCCATACTGAACACTGACGTCCCGGATTTTTACCGGCACACGGACCTCCCCCTCCAACACCGCCTTGAGATCGACCAATCGCCTCCAACGTTTGGGTATCTGGGGGCCGATCTCGCCGGCCACTGTGACTTCCTTTCCGCTGTATACAAATTCCAAAGAGGCATTCTGGCTCGTGATCGCGAATTGGCCGGAAGGGGAAACCTCCCTGCCTTCAAGGCCGATCAGATCATAACCCCAAAGATTGATCCCAAGCTCCGGCTTGACCTCCCCCACACCTTCCCCGCCGAAACCGATTCTGAGCTCCCCAGGGCTGGTGAAGGCGAGCCGATTGTCCCTGCAGGAGAATGAGATCCCCCAGCGCTTTCGGAGGGACATGAATTTTCCCGCCTCCGCCCCCATGGCGAACCCCATATACACTTGCGGATCCCCGACTTCCACATCGATCTGTAGAGAAGGGACGAAAGAGAAAGCGAAGGGGCTTCCGAGCACGAACTCGTGGGTTCTCTCCTGCGGGGCCTCGGAAGAAGGAACCGGCGGCGGTACCGAAATCTTGCGATGCAGGATCCCCCGAAGATGCCCGCCCAGCTTCTCCTTTTCTCGCAACATCTCCTCCTGCCACTGCCGGAATTGCCGGTCCGCTTCCTGCCAACCGTTCGGGGCCGCGTCCTGCGCCGCCGCCGTGTGGAAGCAGACGGCCCACGGGATCAGAAGAAGCAGGCGGGGTTTCTTGGCCCTGTTACCCAGGCCGGGAAGCACGCATGTCGCCGTCTGTGACGTCGGTCTCTTTGAATGCGGGACGGGAAACAAAGCCTCATTCACCTGAAGGTCAATATACCTCCAGCCGGACGGGAATCAAACCCTTGGGATCGAATGTTGACCGCCAGGCGCGCGTTAGGGAAAGACGGTCGGGCGAATGAAATAAACAAATGACCAAACCTTGCATGAGACCCCTGGCGGCCGCCATCCTCTGCGGGCCACTGGCGATCCAGCCCCCGGCGGAGGCGCGCGGCGATGACGCGGTGATGCGCACGCAGGTCGGCCCCGTCGAGGTCGGCATCTTCATACCCGAAGAGGCCAAGGTCGTCCGAGGCATCCTGGTCCACGCCGCCCATTACACGCTCCGGACCGACGACCGCTGGGCCGCGCTCTGCCGCCAGCTCGGATTCGCCCACGTGGCGCTCAAAATCGACCTCAAACAGAACAACCGCCCGAAAAAACTCCGCGAGGGCCTCGTCAAGGGACTCGAAGAGTTCGCCCAGCGAACCGGACGCCCGGAACTCGTCAACGCACCCTGCGCCGGCGTGGGACACTCCGCGGGCGGCATGGTGGCGGGGGTACTACTGGAAGAACCCTCCAAGACGCTCACCAACGCGATCAGCTGTGGCTGGATCATGAATCCCGACAAGCTCTCCCCTCAGGCGGCGGGCGTCCCCGCCGTCTTCACCCTCGGGGCGATCCCGGACGCATTCAAGATGCTTCCCGACATAGAGGCGAAATTCGAGCCGGCCCGCGCGCGAGGGCTCCCCTGGGGATTGGCCGTCCAGTGGGGCTGCGCCCATGACTTCGGGAATTCGGCGACCCTCTTCGCCGCGTGGATCCAAGGCATCGCCGCCGCCCGCATCCCACGGGACGCCGACCCCCGCGGAGGCCCGGTGAAGCTCGCGGATGCCCGCCCCGAGGAGGGCTGGCTGGGCGACCGCTCCACCACCGACGGGACCTTCGCCACGGTCGCACCATGGGGGCAATTCGGGGGGGACAAGGCAAAAGCCTCGTGGTTCCCAGACAGCGCCACCGCCCGCGTGTGGAGGGCGTTCCAATCCAGGAATTCGCCGGTGAACCTGGCCGCCAAAACCTCGGACGGCCGATCGGCGCTGCCGCCCTTCACACCCAAGGCGGAGTTCGGGATGTCCGCCTCCGCGGGCCAGGAGATCATCCTTGAGGCCGTCGTCCCCGAGGGCCTCTCGCCCGTGAAGACATCCTTCTTCAGCGGCGACCAGGCGATCGGGACCGCCCGCGCCGCGCCCTGGAAGATCTCTTGGACGCCCGCCGCGGCGGGATGCTATCCCGTCTTCGCGGAGTGGGAAACCCGCGAGGGCGCTCGGGGCGTCACGAACCCCGCCCTCATCAGCGTCATGCCCGCCGGGCGGCGGTGACCCCGAAGCCATCGCCCGCCGCGGCGCCCTATCGCTTGGCCGCCCGCGCCCGCTGCCGGATCAGCCAATCGGGGATCTCGCCCAGTGGATATCCCGCGTCGGGCACGAAGAGTCCTACGTCCCCCTGCGAGCGGTCCAGATCGATCTCTCCGCCGGAGAGCGAAAACACCTCGCGACCGCCGCGCCTCACGGTCACCCCCTCGCCGAAGACGACCTCGTCGCCGCCCACCTTCACTCCCCCGGGGATGGCCGCCAATGCAGGGGCCTTGCCCGGAAAGAGGACGGTGATGAATTGTCCGCCCGCGGCCCGCACGGTGAGGCGCACGCCCTGGGTGGACTCACGACCGCCGTTGTCGTGGCTCCAGGGGAAGGATTGGAACTCGAAGTCCGGCGGCTCGGCGCAAAAGAGCGTGAGGGGCCCGATTTCCATCTTCGGCCCGTCCCGTCGGATGGAGTCCGCCAGGACATGGAGGCAATAAGTCGCGTAGAGGGGCTCCGGCGCCTGGAACTGGTCGCGGATGACGAAGTAGTCCCGCGGGCCTCCCTTGACGAACACGACGGTCCGCCGATAGGCGAGGGGCTTCGTGAAACGGTGCTGGGGATACTCCTGATGCCAGATTTCGGGCGGTAGCTTCTCCACCCGGCGCAGGCGCTCGGACTCCACCTGCCCCACCGCGACGTCTGCAACAGGGGACCTCTTGAAGGCGATCAGCCGCTCGTAGCCGTCCATGTTCGCGTAGGGAAACTTCTCGGTCGCAAACGCCACTCGATTGTGCATGTGCTCCTGGCCGGCGCGCGGATTGTACGAGCAATGGTGATCGACGGCGACGGGCCTGGCCTCGGCACAATAGTGGAACGCCAGCTGGTCGCCGTGGTAGTGGCCTCGATTAGGACCGCTCTTGAACGCCAGGCAGGTCTCCCTCTCGGTGCCGGGATTGTTGGTGAAGATCACGCCGAAGCCGGGGAGTTCTTCGGTGGTGAATCCACGTACCTCCTCGGGCGGCACCTCCACGACATGCATCCCGCCCTCCTTCGACGGATGGGTGTCGCCCATCGGCAGCATGCGGCGAACTGTCCCATCGGGCTGGGTGACGCGCCTCAGAAAGCGCTGGGCGGCCTTGTAGCGATCCCAAGTTGTAGGATCGAATCCCAAGTGCCGGCGGCAAATGTCGGCCAGCTCGGTCCAGTTGCGGAGCGCGTAGGCGAGGTAGCCGGGGCATTCCTGACCGGCGCCGCCGGGCAGGGTGACCGAGTGTTCCATGTCCTCCCTGAGCCTCGCCTCCGCCGCGCGGCGGAGGGCATCAAAGTGAGGGCAGTTCTTGAGCCGCGCGGTGAGCGCGATGGGAACCCGCATGAAGTCGGTGAAGAAGTTGGGATTCTCGGGGCTCCAGTAGTCCCAGTACGAGCCGTAGGCGTCAGGGTGCATCATCACCTGGACGCGGGCGAGCGTGGAGAAATCCCCCGGCTTGTCCGCGTCAGCGACGGCCCGCCTGCCCGCCCCCCTGATGCCGCTGCTGGGGTTCATCTGCCCGCCGTCATAGAGATTCATACCCGCGAAGCCGCCCTTCTGACCGGGCCAATCCAGGAGGAACTCGTGATTGAGCTTGTCCAGGCCCTCCCACGCATAACGGGCGACGTAAGCCGCATCGACAGGGGCCAATGTAGGCGCGAAGAGCCACCAGAGGCGCCGCCCCTTCCACGTGGGACAACGCAGGCCCGCCCAGTCGCCCGATTCTTTCACGACCACTTCTATTGCGTTGTCGTGAGGCCAGATCCACCGGCCGGCGCGCACCGCGACCGCGCCCAGATAGTTCAAGCCGCCGGCGGCCGCGAAGGCCCACCCGTCCCTGTAGTGCTGACTCCAGCGAGGGAGGAGCTTGATGAAGAGGTCGTCACGCTGGTAGGGAAGGCCGCCGGGCTTGAGCGGCCGGTCAGGCTCGACTTTGCCGGCGATCACGCCCGAGCCCGCGCCCCTGCTGAACGGCCTGGAAATGCCATGGGTGGGCGCCCAGCCCTTGGAGGCATCCAGTTCCCAGCGATCGCCGCGATTCATCTCGTGGCGCTCGGAGATTTCGACGTGGTTCCAGCCTGGTCCCAGCGACACGTCGATCTCGGCGAAGGCATCCCGGTCGAAATCGTATCGCAGCCGCACCTTGCCGAACAACGTCCCGTCGCCAACCACCTCGGCCGAGAAGCGCTTGAGCTGCAGGGAGGTGGTCCACGAGCTGGCGCCGACCCACTTATCGCCGAGCCTGACCGCCGCAATCGGCCCCGTGAGGCCGCCCGCGGCCTGCGCGGGCAGCCTCACGGCCACCAGTCCGTTGTCCAGCAGGCAGGCGTCGCCGTCCCTCCGTACCTTGACCCTGGGCTCGGTCGGCCTCGGCCGCCCGGGGACGATCTGAAACTTGTGTGAGGCGCCGGCATCGAAGTCCGAGCAGATCCATATCCAGTCTCTCTCGCCGACGCGCTCGACTTGGAACGGCACCTCTTCGCCGTCTTTCTTCACGACGAAGGAGCCCGCCTGCGCCGCGGGGGGAATCTTCAGCCGCACAAGTTCATCCTTGTAGGCACGCTTGGTCGGGTTGAGGAGGGTGCACTCCTGCGCGGGGGCCGCCGTCGGCAGGAAGGCGCACAGGAACGTCCAGGCGTTCATTCCCGTTTCCGAACGGACTCAAGGATCAGGAGATAGCCGTCCGACTTGCCCTGCGGCTCATTCACCAGCGCGTCCCTGACCGGCGCACCGGGCTGATCCGCGCGGGCCGCGATCGCGTATCGGCCGGGGGCGATCCTGGCCATCTCGAACGGCACGATACCTGGGATGAGCGTGCTGAAATCGAGCTCGAAGTCGGGCGCATAGACGCGGAGAAAGGCGACGGGATTTTCGACGAGACTCTCTTTGGCCCAAGCGTCATCGGTGACCTCGAACGGCCCGTTGCAACGCCCCAGGGCCATCACCCGCCCTCCCGGAAGCGGCGCGAGATCCACCGCCCATCCCCACGGCCCGATGCGCGCGCCGCCCATGCCGCGGCGGGTCTTGCCGTCCACGCGGTGAACGTGTCCCCACCAGTGGACGAGCTTGACGGTGAATCCTTTGCCCTTGATGGGCGCCTCGAAGCGGGAGCCGTCGGCCACCGGGCTCCAGCCCATCACCGTGTTGCCTCCGTCGGCCATCAGGGCCACGAGAAGACCGCCATCATCATCCGGCGCCACCGTGAGGATCGCGGTGTCGGCCACGGTGCCGCCCATGCGGTTCCCGCCGCCCGACATGGGATTGTATTCGTACGCCCTCCATACGACCTCGCCGCTTTCGGGGTCGAGCCTGTAGAGATATGGCGACCACCAGGGCTCCTTGCTGGTGGCCGAGGCCGACCAGCCGCAGATGAGAACCCCCTCATCCTTGTCCAACCGCATTCGATGGGTGCGCGGATTTCCATAGTGCGGCAGCGGCCAACCATCCTTCACCTCCTTGGCCACATCCGGATCGACCGGCGGAGTATAGATGGCCTTCTTCCATGCTCGTCGAGTCAGGTCGGGCGACAGGCGGCTCACGTAATCGCAGCAGTCGTAAAACAGGAGCCGCTCGGCGACGCCCGCGTTGCTCCCCGCAAGCTCCTTGTCATTTCCGGCCGGCAGTCGGAAATAGCCGCCGTCGTGGCAGACCAGGAGGTCCCCCGAATTGAGAGCCGCCAAGGCGGTCGGCTGCCAGAAGAATTCACGCCAGTTTCCCTCCATCTTCCTGCGGAAGTTGGTCACACGGAACTTTTCCCACACCTGTTGCCAGCCCTCCAGGTAGGTGCCGCCCTCGAGCTCTTGCAGATCCGGCGACAGCCGCAGTACGCACGGCGCGCCGCGGCGGCCTAGGCCGGGGCGTCCGGCGATCTTGTCCACTTTGCCGGCCGCCTGGTCAGCCGCAAACTGCTCCAGATCCCTTACGAGCGGATACCGGCGGATCAGCCCCGGTCGGTTTCCGAGCAGATCCTCGAGGGCCTCGCTTGCATAGCCGCCGGCGAAGACGGAGTCCTTTACGGCCGCCACGGAGGTGAGCAGCACCAAGCCCCGGGCAAACTGGGCGTAGTGGAGGAGCTTCCGCCCATCGGGGGACAGGTGGGCGATGAAACCGTGGCCGCACCGCGGCTCCCCGGCCGCACGGCCGAAATCGGCGGACCGGATGCCTCCGGGAAGATCCGCGACGGCGCCGCCCGTGTTGCCCACGACGTAGAGCGTGCCGTCCGGCGCGGCGGCCACGCCCTGGATGTCGTCGTCCTCGGGCGTCCCCCAGTACGTCGCCGTCACGATCTCCTGAACCGGCTCGGCCCACAGCGGCGGAGAAAGCAGCGCTGCAATGTGAACGGTCAATGCAACCTGGAGAATCGGTCTGTTCATGAGCCAGGCGTCCCTACTTTCCGAGCACGATTTTAACTCCATCGAAGCTCAAAGTGCGTTTGCCCACGACCACCGCGTCCCCATCCTGCCGGACCGCCGGATGATTCCCTTTCAGGAGCGTCATGACGAATCCCCGCCGGCCGGCCAGCTGGATCTCCGCGGTTCGAGCGGCGTAGCCGTCCCGGCCTTTCAAGTCGGCGACCTTCGCCGGTTTGATGTCCATCCAGTATTCGACTTGATAACCTACCATCGGCCCCACCATGGCCACCAACAGCTCGGCCCCGGATACCCCGCTGAAATCCACGGCCAGAGAGGTGGGCTTTGTGCCGCATTCGGTCACGTCGAGCGAGAACTTGTTGAACTTCTCGCCGTAGGTGACGGCGCTCAGCACGCCCGAGCCGTCCTTTTCGAACCTGGTGTAGACGGGACATGAAGAATAGAACATGCCGGGGAACCGGTAGTACTGGTCCGCTCGCCCTCCGAGCCCTTTGCCGTACACGTAGACGGATCCTCCGGATGCCATTCCGCGCCCATTCTGGTGGGTCGGATGCGTGCCGAGCAACGCCGACACGCAGATATCGCCGCCTGCATCCGACCATCCATTACGAAAGATGACGTAGCCCGCCGCGGTATCATGGATGACGCGTGGGAACAGCTCCGGCTGGTCCTGAGGGTTTTTCTCCTGTACATCCAGCGGCCAGTTCGCCAGGGCGTAGACGGCCTGCTGGGGATTGGCAAGGACGTCATAAGTTTTGTCTTTGCCCGGCTCGACTTGATGATTGTAAACCCACTTCAGGGCCGGGATGAATTCCGGCGGGCATACGCCGAACCCCTGGCAGAAATCGCCGTTCTCCGACCACTGTCCCCCGCGCGGGAAGTTGCGGCAGTACATCCCGCGCTGCGGATTGGTGTAGGCGCCGTCGCCGTTGGCGGCAAATTCGTAAATCCACTTGGCCGCCAACCACCGCGCGTTGTCCTTCTTCGCCACCAAATCCTTGCCGGCGGCGACGCGGTAGGCCTGGATGAACGGCACCAGGCCGGTGTTGCTGCTGATGCGGCCGCACTGATGGCCCTCGAAGTAGTAGCCGCGGTCGCCGTAACCGATGGCGATCTCGTCGCGGGCCTGCTTGACTATCTTGGCCAGCAGATCCTCCACCTTCCGGGCATCGACACCCGGGTCGCCGAGGATCGCCAAAAGTCCCAGGCCCACGCCGCCGACGGCCGCCCCGTAGTGGTTGCACGAGGGCATGATCGGTCCCTTGGCGGCGATGCCGGCGGTGAAGGGATTCTCCTGTATGGCCAAGGCCACCTTGCGGCGGAAGGCGTCGTCCCAGCCGTCGTACGCGAGGTCGTAAGCCAGGCCCACCACGCCGATGGCGGGGCCCGCGCGCATCGGTCCGCCGCTGCCGGGGTTCGTGAAGCCGTAGCGGTTGTCCTTCTCGTCCTTGCGCTTCTGGTCGAGGATGGCCGCGCACAGCTCCTTGGCCTTCTCCGCGTGCTGCCTGTCGCCCGTCAGCTGGTAAAGAAGGCCGTGGCCCGCCGGGTGCCCGAGCGTGAATTTGTCGTCGAGCAACTTCCTGAGCCGCTGGATTATTACGCGTCCTTCGGGCGTCTCGGCCCTGGCCTTGATGCGCGGGAGATCCGCCTTGCGAAAGACCAAGCGCGGATGCTCTCCGGCCTGCGGCGGTACATGTTTGGGCACGCACACGGTCCAGTCCGGATCATTGTAGCCCCAGTTCTCGTGCTTCCTTGTGCTTCCTTGCCGCGAACCCGCGGCCGCACAAAGATCGGCGGCGAACGCGGCAACCAACACCGCGCCGATGATCCATCCGTTCCTCATGGCCTGCTCTCCTCCGCCGCACGTGTGACAAGCACCGCTCGGTTCATCGGGCGGCTCCGCGTTCACTCAAAGACAATATTCTGCCCGTCGAAAGAAACGACCCTACCGCCGATGCGCACCCTGGCATCGAGTCCATTGCCCTCGACCTTCACCGCCGGCGGCTCGCCCCGCTGGAGTGTCGCCACCATGAAAAAGTCGCCGCCGCCCTCGGCGAACAGGGCTCCGAATCGTATCTCCATGGGTTGGCCGGCCTTGTGCCCCGACGAGTGCCGCGTCTGCATCGACCGCATCCCGGAGGTCAACTTCACAGGCAGCGGTGCGGCGAAAGTACCCCTCAACGAGGCATCGCCTTGGAGGATGGTGAAGGCATTGTCCTTTATGTCCACTTCCACAAGCCGGCGCTCTTTCCCCCGCGACGCCTCCTCGGGGAGCTGCCAAAGCCAAACCTTGCGGCGCCCGCCGCGAATCCTGTCCACGACGGCGAAGAGCGCGGGCGCCCCGCACCTGCCGCTGTAGTCCACGCCGAACGAACGGAGTCCCGATATGCCGGAATCCTTAAAGGCCCAATCGCGGCGTATCCCGCCGTAGGGCGCGTACAAGCCCGCATCGGGTTTTTTGGAATAGACGTCGCCAAGATCCACCGTGACGATTCCGGAACCGTCCTTCTCTGCCTTCAGGTATGTCAAGCGACCCAGGGCGTTCTCATAGTGGTCGTCGTCGGGGAGCCACACGACCGATTCGTTCCAGCGGCGCCGCTCGCGGCCCTCCGGTCCGGCGGCCCACACCTTGCCCAGGCCGGCGATCCTGAACGTGCCGGCGTTGGGACCGTTCCAGCCGCCGATGTGATGGGCCTTGAGGAATACCTGAGTCACGATGTCGTCGCCGCCCGACCAGCCGTTCCTGAAGGCATAGAACCCGAAGTCGGGCGCCTCCCAGGTCAGAGGCAGGCTCCCCCCCGGCGGCTCCGGCCGCATGTCGAGCGGGTAGTTCACGAAACCCCAGACTGGATCTTCCTCGACCGCCTTTATCATCGAGCCTTCGTCGGTCACGCCCTCGATGCGGTTCCAGGCCCAGAGCACGGCCGGCTTCCATGCGTCCGGCACCACGGGGTAGAGCGCCGCGAAATAGCCGCCGCCGACGCGCACCGACCCATTGATGTCCTGCGCCCAGGGCCTGCCCTTTTCGGGGAAGATGTGCGTGAAGACGTGGCGCGGGAGGTAGTGGGTGATGTCCGGGAAAGGCGAAACGTCGTAACCGAAGCACCGGCGATGGGCCGTCGCGTAGCGGTTGGGGCCGTCGGTCGTGTCCTTGTTGTAGTGCGCCACCTCGGCCTGGAAGCCGCCGGTTCCCACGGCCTCGCGGTAGAGCAGATACATCAGTCGGCGCCCGGCGCGAAAGAGATTGATGTACTCTATGTTGGCGCCGCCGAGTCGCTTCGCCTCTTCGACATCCATCTGCCACTCCGCAAGGCGGGCCTTGTAGTCGGTCTCCTCGCGTTCCAACAATGACCCGGCCTCTTCCATATCCTTTTCCGTCGCGGCCTCAAAACGCGGCTGGAATTTCCTCCAGGCGATCAGCATCCGTGCCAGGATGAGAACGGGATAGAGGCCCTTCTGGAGGCGAACCACCTGACCGTCCGCCAGGCGATGGCCGTTGAGAACGAACTGAGGGCGGCCGGAATTCGAGAAGGCGTTGCGCAGCTTGTAGAGTCCGCCCTCGCGCACCTCCAGCACCGTGTAGAAGCAGAAGGTCCCCGTCTCTCCGCCCGCCATGAACGCCTGGAGGTTTATGTTGTTCTCGACCGCGCTGACGAATTCGTCCTTCAGGGGCTGAAACGCCAGCTCATAGTCCTCGAGCCTGATCGTAGTGCCCGCCTCGGGGCGTAATGTCTCCAACCCCTGTACCGAAACCATCGGGTCGGTGGAGATCACCTCCGGGATCGGGTTGGTGGCGAGCCACTTGCGCGGCACCACGCCCGCCTCCAGCGGCACGACCGGCACACCCTTCCCGGGCGTGTAGTCCCCGGCCGCAGGAACGTCCAGGGCCAGCGTCGGCGCGGTGGGACGGGGCGGCGGCGGTCCCTTCTCCCCCCACAACACGAGCCCCGCGAAGGCCACCCCCGCGTAGAGGCTCCCCACGTGGTTGCTTGCCACGTTCCAGTTGGCCGACAGCGAAATCTTCCGCGGATCGCAGAAGACGCGCGTGGCGATCTTGCGCAGCCAGCTGATGACCTGCCGTTTGAACCCCTCGGGCCAGGCGTCCCAGCAGAGGTCAAGCGCCACGGCCACGCGCTCCACCTGGCAGCCGAGCGCCCGCGCAGGGGCGAAGGCAGCCGTGCATCCCTTTCCCTTGAAGATGATCTCGGCCACCTCGTCCTGAGCCAATCTGGCATACTTTGCGTCGCCGCTCAGTTGGTACTGCACGCCCCACCCGACCGGCCCGGTCATCCCGGCGAACGCGGCCCGGCCGAAGGGCGTATTCAGCTTCTCCCGCAGGCGCGCAAGATCGCTCCTGCGGAACACGGTCCTCGGATGCTCGCCCGGGCTAACAGGAACAAAGTCCCTGTCGAGCACGTAATCGCGCGTGAAGATCCTCCCCGTCGCGCGGCCGGAGAATCTTTGACCTTTGAAGCCACCCTCGTATGTGCCGTCGAGCCACCCCTGGGGCGAGCGCGTCAGCTTCACACGATAATCGGCAGGCCCGCCGGGCACCCACGAATCCGGCAGGATCCGCATTGCGATGCGGAGCTCAACCGCCTTGTCGTCCACGGTTGCATCGGCCACGTGCCCGGAATGGATGCTGACGTTGTAGCTGCGTGCGACGCCGGTCACCATCTGCCAACGGCCGCCGGCGCACTCAAGCTCCAGCATCAGCTCGCAATCGCGCCCGGTGGGCCGCGGCCCCTGGAAGAGGGCGTTCGCCAGCGTAAGCTCGATCGTCTGGATCTCCGGAAGCCCCGCCTCGCCACCCGCCGCCGGGTCGACGCGGGAGACATTCACCACCAGCAAGAACACCGCGAGGAGTGAATGCCTGCCGACGATCATTCCCTGCACCCCAAACCCGCTCGCCTGCATCCGCCATTTAATTCAGAAGACCGCCGTTCCTGACATCTTAAAGGGTGTTATATTCACCGATTACTCCGAATAAGATATTCGCAGGGAACGAACATGGGGCAGTCACACGGCCGTGACGCCGCTCTCAGGGAATTCATAAGAAACAGGTCCACCCTCATGGCGTTCATCCTCTCCATAGTGCGCAACTTCGACTTCGCCGAGGAGGTCCTCCAGGAGGTCGCCGTCGTGGTCTGCAACCAGTGGAGGGACTTCAAGCCCGGGACCAACTTCACCGCCTGGGCCGCCGCCATAGCGCGGAACAAGATTTACAATCTCAGCCGCGTATCCCGCCGCGAGATCGCGCTGGCCCCCGAGGCCGTGGCGGGGATCGAACGGGCGACGGCATCGGAATCCGACCCCGGCTGGCTCGATGCCCTCCGCGCCTGCCTGGATGACTCCCCGGCGCGGGTCAGGAATGTGCTTAAGTTGCGCTACTGGCGGGGACTCAGCGGGGCGCAGATCGCCCGCCGCATCAAGAGCACCGAGGCGGCGGTCCATATGGCCCTCTCCAGGGCACGCGCGGCCTTGGCTCGCTGCATCCAGATCCGGCTCGCCGCCGGGGAGGACGCGGCGCCGTGAAACCCGCCGACTTCGACGACCTCGTCTGGCTCTACCTGGACGGAGCGCTCGACGCGGACCGGTTGGGAGAACTCAACGAGGCCCTGGCGACACGCCCCGACCTGGCCGCGCGGTTCGTACGGCTCAGCCGGATCCACGCGGGACTCCTGGAACTCAGGCCGGTGCCGCTGCCGGTCTCCGACAAGGCCCGGTCGGCCCGCTGGACCGCCCTGCGAAACGTCTCGATCGCCTCCGCCGGCGTCGCGGCGATGCTCTTGATTGCGCTGGCGGTCTCCCTCTACTGGCCCTCAAAAACCCCGGAATCCCCGCCGGGAGGTCCCGCCCTACGCGCGGCCGCCGTGATAGTGGGCCGTATTTCTCCGCTCAGCCCGGGTGACCGCGCGATCCTGGACAGACTCAACCGCTTGGGATTCCAGGCGACGCCCGCGCTGGACAGCCTCACGGACGCGACGGTCGCGCAAGGCTCGGCGCTGGTGGTCATATCGGAATCGGTGCTCTCATCGGAGGTGGGCACCAGGGTCGCGGACGTGCCCGTCCCGCTGCTCAATTGCGAGCCTAACCTCAACGCAAGCCTGCGGATCTCCACCCGCTGGGCCAGACCCGACGAGAGATTCCTGCGCGTAAAGCAAAAGTCGATCCGCATCGCGGATCCCTCGCACCCGCTGGCGGCGGGGCTGGCCGGATCGGTCACGATATACTCGGGCAGGGAAGGATACGTGACCTGGGGCTTACCGGACGAGCGGGCCGCGGCGGTGGTCGCCCGCTGCGACACCAAGGAGGGCGAGCCTGCCATCTTCGCGCACGAGTCGGGGACTTCGTCCCGCGGGCCGGCCGTCCCCGCCCGCCGTGTCGGCTTCTTCCTCCCGTCGGAAACGGACGAGGCTGCAAGACTCACCCCGGACGGCTGGAAGCTCTTCGACGCGGCCGTGAGGTGGCTCGTACCTGAGAGGTAAACCGATGGGCGCGTACCTGCTCTTTTTCCTCCTGTGCCCCTCAACGACGCCGGCGGGGCCGGATCCGGACAACGCAACTTGGCAGGTCGTCCTGCAGGGTTTCTTCCCGCCCGGCAAAAAGGGAGAACGGCGCAACCTTCGGCTCTACCTCGCACGCCGGAACGGCAAGTGGACCCACGGACTGGGCAGCGAGCCAACCTGGAACCAGACCACCTACACCCTGGACCACCGCGGGCTGTCGAACGAGAAAGGCGTCGTCCGAGGCACGATCAAGGTCATCCTCCATCCTGACCCCTGGATCCCCAAGGATCAGAAGCCGATTTCATGCTCGATAGAGATGGACGCCGCCCTCGACCTCGCCGATCCGGGACGGGACGGCGCCCTCCGCGGAACCTATAAGGGCAACTTCGGCGCCGAACCGGTCTCCGGCACGGTGGGCGGGAAGGTCTACGACATGCCCCTGGTGGACGAGAACAACTGCCGGGTGGTGGTGATACTGAACAACGCGCTGGTGGGGGGAAAGGAGCACTACCACAACCGGCTTGCCCTGAAGATCGATTACCACGACGGCAAGGTCGCGTCCTCCGAGTTCGGCCTGGTGGGGCTGGACAACAGGCCTTACGACTTCCGCCCCTTCTCCGGCATCGACCTGAAGCTCCTGCGCGACGGCATCTACGGCGAGGCGGTGGTGCCCTTCGAGGTGCTTGGAGAACTGGGCGACCCCTCGGCCACATATAAATTCTCCCTGCGCGGACACCGCGTGAACAACCTGGTCGGCGGCACGTTCACCGTGCGGGTCCAGTACGGGGGCCGCGAGATCGTCAAGGATGGGAGTTTCAAGGGGAACGTCACCGAGGCGGTCCGCGCCGAGCCGTCAATATGGGAAAAGGATCTCAAGAGCGACGCGCCGTGGTACTTGCCCGTGAGCGCTCACGAGCCGCTCAAACAGGGAGAGCATCCCAGACTCTTCTTCCGGCGCAAAGACCTGCCGGAACTGCGCCGCCGCGCGGAGACCCCCGAGGGAAAGGCCATCCTGGCGCGCCTCCGCAGGACGCTGGGCGGCGGAGAAGATATGCCCGCCCACTACAACGCCGCGAAGGTCGCCTACGACAAGAACGCCTCGAAGAACCTGCCTGAAGGGGCGTACACGGTATCGCACGCCGCCGGCTTCGGGCTTCTGTATCAACTGACAGGGGACCGCAAGTACGCCGACCTCGGCCGCCGTTGTTTCGAGAAGGCTTGGGAGGGTGTGCGCGACAGGGACGACAGGTACTCATGGAGGGCGCCGGGGGGCCAGCTGCGGGCGGGACCGACCCTGGCGTGGTACGCGCTCGGCTACGACCTGTGTTACGACGGCTGGGAAGAGGACTTCCGCCGCAAGGCCGCGCTGGCCATACAGGACTACGACGACTCGGAGGGCGGCGAGTGGGGGGTGCCGCAGGGGATATCGCTCCGGCAACTCTGCCTGACCCCCGCGCACATGCCGGCCAGCAACCATTGGGGTTCCCAGCTGGGGGCGGGGCTGGCGGTCCTCGCAATACTGGGCGACCCGGGGACTGACGATGTGAAGCTGCGCAGTTACCTGGCGGCCGTGGAGAAGAACGCCGTGCGGGCGGTCACCGCGGGCTTCGGCGACGGGGGGTTCTTCGCCGAGGGTCCCGGGCCCAGCCACATGGGGGCCAATACCGCCCTCGTCCCGCTCTTCCAGGCCTTCAAGGTCGCGCTGGGGAAGGATTACATAAACGCGCGCCCGAACGCCGCCTGGCTCACGCTGCGGTGGATCATGGAGCTCCTCCCGTCGCGGGGAGGTCCCATCTATCCATGCCGCAAGCCGTCGAGCTACGGATCCGAACGTTTTCTGGCCGGCAACGGGGGCATGTCCCACGGGGGGTGGTTCTCTCAGGGCTTCGGGGCGATCCCCGACGCGCACAAGCCCGCCCTCCTCTGGATCTACCGGAATTTCTGCGCCGCCGCCGACCAGAATGGTTTCGACACCCTCAATTACCCGCACCGCGCGGTCCTGGCACTGGTCAACTGGCCGATCGGCATCGAACCCCGCAACCCCGCCGAGACGATGCCCAAGACCTCGGTGGACAAGATCCACGGCTATTACGTCTTCCGAAACCAGTGGAAGGACGAAACCGACGTGGTGGTCACCGCATGGCTCTCCAGCGGACCGACAGGGCACATATCCCTGGGATCGCCTGGCGTGATGGTCTGGGGCCGCGGCGAGCGCATCAGGCTGGGCTCCTTCCCGCGCTGCCAGACGAGTCTCTACGAGGCCCGTCCCGACGGATCAGGCGCCGTCAGCGGGGGCGGCTGTTCGCTGGCGGTGGACTTCCGGGGCGATTCAGCCCTGGTGGCATTCTCCGCGCCGGCAACGGAGAAGCTGGAAGGCGGCATCGCGGCCGGCGGCCGCTTATGGAAGATAGCGACGCTCCCCAAGGATCCGGCGACCGAGATCAAGATGGAGGGAGACCGTATCCGCGTGGGGAGCCGCATCTTGTCTCATGACGGCAAGAAGATTCTCATGGAAGAGTAGAATGATCTCCGCCTTCTTCCTGCTTTCGACCGCATTCGCCCCGGCAGATCAGGTGGTCTGGCAGTATTCGGTACCCGCAGCCGGGCGCAAGGGGCCCTCCCGCGCGTATCTTTGGATACCGCCCGACTGCGAGCGCGTGCGGGGGATACTCATCGGGGGCATGACGCTGATCGAAAAGGACCTCGCCGAGGATCCGCTCGTACGCCGCGCCTGCGCGGAAAGCGGTCTTGCCATCGTCTTCTGCTATCCCGCCTTCGACTCGCTGTTCGACTACCGGCGGCAGGGCGCCGACCGCGTCTTGTCAGGCATCCTTTCGGATCTCGCGGGCGCTTCCGGGTACGAAGAACTGGCGGAGGCGCCGCTCCTTCCGGTGGGACATTCCACGGGCGGGCTCTTCGCACGCAACGTCGCCTACTGGAATCCCTCGCGGACCATCGCGGTCATCCACATCAAGAGCGGCGCCATCGGCCCGCCCGCGTTCGACCCCGCTGCGTCGATCCGTGGGGTGCCGGTCCTGGCGATAAACGGCCAGTTCGAGGAGTTCGGGCCCTACCCGAGCGGCAACATCCCCAAAGGGAAGTCCCGCGAAGGCCAGTGGCTGGCGGTGCGGGAATCGATCTTCAAGTTGCGCGCCCAGGGCGAGCCCGTCTCGATGATCGTCGAACCGGGGGCGGGCCATTTCGCCTGGTCGGAAGCGCTCTCACGGTACGTGTCGCTTTACATCCGAAAGGCGGCCCGGTACAGGCTCCCCGAGAGCGGGTCAACGCTGAGGCCCGCGCCGGAAGGATGGTTAACCGACGGCGGCGCCGTCGTGATGAACCATCATCCGGCACCGGCCGGGAAATACACCGGCGACCCGGCGACGGCGTTCTGGCACTTTGATGAAGAGCTCGCAAGGGCCAACGACGCATTCCACAGGGGGCGCTTCGGGAAAGAGGATCAGTTCGTCACGTTTCTTCAAGACGGCCGGCCCGTCACGCCGGTCCCGCGGCCGAACCTCAGGTTCGAGCCGATGGAAGACGGCGTGAGCTTCAAAGTGGCCGGGACTTTCCTGGAGGCCTATCCGGATTTCCACGAGAAGGCGGGAGAACCCGTCGGAAAGGCCAACGGACCGGTCCTGTTCCGCCGCGTCCGCGGTTCGGTGGTCCAGACGGGGCAGGACACGTTTCGGATCCACTGGGACGCGCACGGGATCAATTCGTCCACCACGCGGGTCATCGTGATGGCCTATCACCCGGGCGATGAACGGTACCGGTACACGGAGCAGCCCGGCATAATCCGCATACCGGAGAAGAACTCCAGGGGAAAGGCGCAGTCGATAAGCTTCCCGGAAACCCCCACCGTCACATTGGGGGACGAACCGATACAGCTACGCGCCAAGGCTGATTCGGGGCTCGATGTGTCTTACTACGTCGCCTGGGGACCCGCGGTCGTCGAGGGCGACCGGCTCAGGATCGTCGAGATACCGCGCCGCGCCCGGTTCCCGATGCGGGCGTCGGTGGTGGCCGTACAGTGGGGCAGGCCGCGCGAGCCTTTCGTCCAGTCGGCGGAGCCGGTGGAGAGGACGTTCACGATATTCAGGAAATAGCGGATGGTGATCTCGTGGGCATGCATGGTCCTCACGGCGGCCTGCCAGGAGGATCGCGCTGTCGCAGAGCACCCGTTCATCCTCTGGGACCGGCGGGATCTGGAGTCGCTCCGCCTCAAGGTCGAGACGGAGCCCTGGGCGAAGGAGGAGTACCGGCGACTCCTGGAGAGCAGGGAACCGCTGGGCGACGAGATGCGCCGGCTCTTCAGGTACGCCGTCATGGGGGACCGGGAGGCGGGGGAGGCGGAGAAGAAGGCGCTCCTGGCGCTCCTCAAGGCCCCGGAGCCCCTCGGCGGCGCTCAGGAGTTCAACGTCCTGCGATACGATCTCCTGTACGACCGGCTCGATCCCGCCGAGCGCGCCGCCCTCGAAAAGCTGTTTCGCCGGTACATAGACATCTCTATATTCACCAATGCCGTATTCGACCCGGCGATCTTCAACGACGAGAGGCGTTACTCGCGGTACGACGCCCGCAGGTACACGCGCACCAACTGGCTGCCCAACATCATTTGGCCCCGCAAGGTCAGCGCGATGCTGATGGCGGTGGCGCTCAGGGATCAGAAGCTGATCCGCGACGTGTGGGAAGCCTACGGGAGCTGGAAGTGGTACTTCGACGAATACCTCTGCGACACAGGATTCTACAGCGAGGAATTCAGCAAGATGGGATCGACCCCCGGCGCGATGCTGCTGGTCTGCCGCGGCCTCGAGCGCCTGGATCTCGACGCGCTGGGCTACGGCTACCGCGGTCGGGGCGGCGCCACCATGCGCGGCCACCTGGAGAGCATCATTCATCTCGGGTATCCCAAAATCGACTTGGGCAGCAGCCGCCCGCAGTATCCGATGGTCACGATAGGCGACCTGCGCATGAGCGGTTCCAGCCAGAGCCGCCAGTTTCCGGGGCTTGTCTTCCAGCATTCGATCGTGACTGGCTATCTCCCGGACGGGCGCGGGGGGAACGAACGCTGGATCGCGCACGGCGCCTGGGGAGGGACCACGCGCGGCCGGTCTCCCCAGTGGGACAACGACAAGACGGAGAAGATGCAGATCCCGTTCTGGTTCGAGATCGGCCACGCGAAATGGCCGGACGCCGGGTTCGACTTCTTCCTCGCCCAGATGCGGGCGCCGGACGAGGAGAGGTACGTTCCATCCCTACACTTCGGGCTTGACCCCATAGATCCCCGCGCCGTCAGGCCGCCGCCGGCGCCCTCCGCCGTGTGGCCCCAGCGGGGAATAGTAATGCTGCGGGCGGAGGAGGGCCCCGAGTACTGGGAATCGCCCGCCCCCGCGCTCTCGATGCGGCTGGCGACGGCCTACGCGCATTCCGTCAACGACAGCTTCTGTCTGCCCGGCTTTTACGCCTTCAATCGCCCCATATACATCGGCCGGCACGTCACCCGCGGATATGCCGAGGGGTGGAGCCGTTCAATCCGGAGCCACAACGGCGTGATGGTGGACTCCGCCGAACCACGCTTCACGAATCGTACCGTTACACGCCCCCTCTTCAGGCCGCCGGTCAAGGCGGTCATGGCCGCCTCTCCGGAGATTTACGAAGGGGTCGTCGCCACGCGAGCGCTCTTCCTCACGCGCGACTACCTCGCCGACATTTACCGCCTGGCATCCGGCTCGCCACACACATATCGCTGGTTCATCCATGCGCCCGGGACGGCGGAACCTCCGGCGGAGGGTAACCCCTCGAGGGCGCTGGAGGCGGTGGCCCCGGAACTGCGCGAGCCCAGATCGGCCGCGATGGACGGCGACTGGTCGATGACGATCCGCCAGACGTGCGCGCTCAAAGATCACGAGACGTCCCAACTGGGAAAGTCCTGGTACGCGCGGGAGATCGGCGTGCGCGTCGTGATGGCGGGCGAGCCGGGGACCACGCTGTACTGGGCGAGGACGCCGACGGCCGACGACCCCGCCAGGGAGGTCCTCAACGAGACGGGCGGCGTGACGGTCGTGGTGGAACGGTCGGCAGAGGCCACCACGTTCGAGGCGCTCCACGTGCCGTTCCAAAAGAGCCCGCCCGGGATCGCTCTGAGGCGCATCGCCCGTTCAAAGGACGCCGCGGCGCTGGCCGTGTGGGGCCAGGGAGTGAGCGACCGGATACTTGTATCCTGGGCGGGTGACGATCAGCACCGAGAGCTTGCCGGCGCGGGAGAGGAGTTCTCATTCGGCGGGTTGGCGTTCGTAAGGATCGCGGGCGGTATTGTGGACGTTCACGGTGAGGTTTCACGCCTGAGACTCAAGGTAGAGGGCGCACCGACGCTCCGCGTCAACGGGCAGCCCGCCGCCGCCGCGGTGGCCGGCGGATTGATGACCTACCCGGCGCGGTAACCCCCTTCACCGTGCCCTGAGGTCGCAGCAGGCGATGCCGCCCCTCTCGGTGCGCTCGAACAGCAGACCGCCCACCAGCGGGGCCTCCATGGCCACCTCGTATCCGTTGGTGAATTCAACCAGATCCATCGTGCCGGGCAGGCGGCGGAGGCAATCGCCCTCCGTGGACCACCAGGTCCAGGGATGTCGGCCGCCGCGCTTGGGGCCGTGCCACGAATCCGCGCGCGCAAGGACCCGGTCACCGCACCAGTACATAAGCCCGCCCAGCCGGTCGTTCCACGACTCCGCGGGAGGCAGGCATGAGAGCACCTTCCCGGTCGCCTCCTCGACCAACAGGGCCATCCCGCCAGATTCGCCCTCCACACCCTCCGATCCGGCCACCCCCTTTCCCTGCCAGCAGTTGGGTACCAGGAAGCGGCCGTCGCGATAGAGGATCCGCACGCGGGCGCCGGAGTCCATCCAGACGGGTATGCTGTGTTCTCCACCGGAGCCCACGAGCCACTCCTTCACGCCGCCGGATGGTGAAAGGCGGACGGCGCCAAGACGACCGGGTCTGCGCGCCCCGTCGGCGCCCTTACCCGAATCGGGCGCCACGTTCACCAGCACGCGCGTGCGGCCGGGGCTAAGCGTGAACCAGTTCGGCCCCAGTCCCTCCATTCTCCAGAGCTCCTTGCCCGCGACGGGATCGATCAGCCTCAGCCGGCCTTTTTCATCGGCGCAAAGGACGTATTCGCGATCCCCGTGCCGCCAGACCGCCGGGGTGGCCCAGCGGGCGATCGCGCCGGAGAGGGTCCATATCCTGTCGCCCTTTTCGAGTCCGACCCCCACGAGGCCTCCACGCTGATCCGGGACCATGAGCACGCCGCCGGCCACCACGAGCGACGAGCACCAATTCGGTTTAAGGTTGTACGTCCATCGGCCGGCGGCCAAGCCGGCGAGTGCCTCGCTGCGGGCCTTTTCTTCCGCGGCGCGCTGAGGGTGCGCGTCGGACTCCCACAGCTTCCGGCCGGTGGCGGCGTCATGGGCGAACAAGCGCGCCGTCGATCCCAAGCTGTAGATCACGCCCTTGTGAACCACGGGGCCGACCTGGAACCCCTGCCGCTTGCCGCCACCCTTGAGTATGCCGCCGGGCTCCGCGGCGACCCACCTGGTCTTCCCCGTGAGTGCGTCGATGGCCACGACTATGTCCTCCGCGTCCAGACGCACCTTGCATCCCTGAATCTCGACCCACTCGCCGGCGGGCCTCCAGGATGCGCAGAAGACGATCCCGTCCGCGACGATCGGCCCGGCCCAGCTGCCGGGTGGGGCGCCCATCTTCTCGAACTCCTCCGCGGTGAACTGCTGGACCCGCAGGTATGCCTGGGAACTGCCCTTGGCGCGGCCGAGATCCCTGCATTCGCTCTCCCAAAGCAACCTGGCCTTCGACAGGTCATCTACCAGAGGGCACGCACTCGCGGCCGCCTGAAAACATCCGTAAGGACCCGCCAGACCGGGCCAGCCGATGCGGAGCGCCTCGGCATCCGAGGACGGCACATCCTGCGCGACGGCCCAATGTGCAAACAAAACCGCCAGGGCCGCCGGCAGCATCCGCGCACAATGACCGGTCTTTCTGATCACAGGCCCTCCAGGAAGTCCCACCCCCCCGCGCGGTGGTAGAGGCGCCCGACGATGCCGGACTTGCCGTACGATGTACGGTGCGTCATGATCTCCATGTGGGTGTCGCGGATGAATCCCCGGCGGTCCACGCGGCAGCCGGCGCCGGACGCCATACCACCCATTTTCCTCCTCCGCCCCTTACTTATAACGCGAGTTACGCGCAGCATGACGGAGTTCATCCCTGTTCATCGCGGCCGGCGGGACCTCCGAAAAGGGGGTCAGGCGGAGCACATCCAGCGAGGTCGAGACCACCACGCGTACCTCAGCCGGCGTATCATTGAAAGCGTCCGGGAAACTCGATGACTCAGCGAGCGTCATGGCGGCGGTGCTCGCCGAGAAGAGCGCCCTCCTGGTCCACGCGACAGACCCGGACGAGGAGAAGGTCAAGGCATGCCGCCGCGCCCTCGCGGCGCATGCCCTGTACGGCAGGATATCGGCAGACCACAGGGCCCCCGCCTCGCTCCCGTACGCCGACAGGCTTGCCGATGTCGTGGTCGCCCTGGATGCGCCGGATCTGCCCGATGGCGAGTTGACGCGCGTCCTGGTCCCGGGGGGCGCCCTCTGGATGGGGCGGGGCGGCTCCTGGGAGATGAGACGCGCGCCGATGCTGAACTCGCTGGACGGGTGGCCCCATCCGCGCCACGGCGCAGACGGGAACGCCGTCTCTCGCGACCGCGAGGTGGCGGCCCCTTCGAGCCTGCGGTGGATCGCCGGATCCCCCCACTATGGCACGCCGGAATGGATGTACAACGTGGAAACCATGATCTCCGCGGGAGGCCGAAACTTCTACGTCTACAAGGACAAGATCCAGGCCCGGAACGCGTTCAACGGCATCCACCTGTGGACGAGACCGTTCAGGATACACACCCACCAGGAGCGCGGTCCTGACGGGAAGGCGGTGATTCGATCCCACAGGGTCCTGCCCGCGGCATCCAGGGATTCCGTCTTCGCCGCCTCCGGGGGGAAGCTGATCGCCTACGACGCCGCGACCGGTCTCACCGGCCCTCCGATCGACAACCTGCGCGACCCGCGGGAAATCCTGGTGGAAGGCGCAACGCTGCTGGCCGCCGACGGGGACTCCGTGCGCGCTTGGGAAGCGGCGGCGAGGAAACCCCTCTGGAGCTCGAAGATCCAGGCGCGGCGCATGATCGCCTCGGACGGCGCCGTCTTCTGCCTGTCAGGATCGGGCGTAATCTGCCTCGATCTCACCTCCGGTCAGGAACGCTGGCGCATCCAGGACGAGGACGCCGGGAAGGCCCTGGCGTGCGCCTATCACGGCGGCGTCCTGGCGCTCGAAAAGGGTTCCCTCAAGGACGATCCCGCCGGCAGCGGTCTGATGGTCTACTCCGCCAGGGACGGCAGGCGCCTCTGGTCGAGGGAATACGACCCTGCCATGGGGCACGTCAAGACCGCCCGCGCGATCTTTTCAAGGGGACTCCTCTGGATCCACGCGTTCGAGGGCAAGCGCGCGACGGTCATCGGGCTCGACCCGGCCACCGGGCAGGAGCGCAAGCGCTGGGACTGCGGGCGCGAGGGCGGCAGGTGCGCGCCGCCGATGGCCTCCGAGAGGTTCTTCATCGCACCGGACTGCGATTTCGTGGATCTCGAAACCGGGCGCGTGGCCGTCGGCGGCATGGTGAAGAACACCTGCGGCTTCCCCTTCGTGCCCGCCTACGGCCTGCTCCACATGTTCCCGAACCACTGCGTGTGCTACGCGATGATGAGAGGATACATGGGACTCGCCCCGGGCCCCCCGCCCGGCGCCGAAGGCCCGCAGCTCCAGCGGTCTTCGACGCGTGCGCCCGGCGCAACGAAGGCAACGCCTTCACCGGAGGATTGGCCGACGTACCGGCACGATGCTTACCGCAGCGGTGCGACTCCCCATCCGATCAAGCGCGCGGAGCCGAAGTTGATGTGGGAATCGGCGGTGGCCCCGCCCCCGGATGGTCCCCTTGCGGACGAATGGGCCCAGAATCCTTACGCCCCCTGGACGATAACCCCGCCGACGGCGTGCGGCGGCCTGGTGGCGGTGGCGGTCCCGGATCGGCACCGCCTCGTCGCCTTGGACGCCGCCACCGGCCGGCTCCGTTGGAGCTTTACTGCGGGCGGACGCATCGACGGCCCCCCGACGTTCCACGAGGGTCTGTGCCTCTTCGGTTCTCACGATGGATGGGTATACGCGCTGGACGCCTCGGACGGGGTGCTGGCGTGGCGCTTCCGGGCTGCGCCCCGCGAGGCCAGGATCGTCGCTTACGGACATACGGAGTCGCCGTGGCCGGTCCCAGCAAGTGTTCTCGTCGATGGCGAAATGGCGTTTTTCGCGGCGGGGCGGCACCCCTTGGCCGACGGGGGCATCCACGTATACGCGGTCCGCGCGAGCCGGGCTACAAGGCCTTCGGCGGCATGAAGATCCCCCGCCGGCCGTGGAGTTACGGCGTCAGGCAAATCCGGTGGATGGAGGGAGGGCTTCCCGCCGCGTTCGACGGGAACGGCACGTTCTTCGAGGGCCTCAAAGGCGAAGCGGCCGTTATCGTGGCGGGCGGGATCCGCCTGGCGGCGACTGAAGACGGGAATCTCAAGGTGGGCGACCGGGCCGTGCCGCTGGGGGCGCCCCCGGTCCCCGACGGGGTGATCGCCGCCGGCGGTCGCATCTACGTCTCGACCAAGAAGGGAACCGTAGTATGTCTCGGGGGCGATTGACGGCCTCCGGGCCGATAGTAGAATGCGGTTAGGCCGATCCTGACATGACGAAGTCCGTTACACCGGTGGACCACGTGACCATCCGGTTCGCCGGCGACTCCGGCGACGGATCCCAGGTGATAGGGACTCAGTTCACCGAGGAATCGGCCGCCTTGGGGAACGTTACGGTCACCTTCCCGGACTACCCCGCGGAGATACGCGCGCCGGCGGGGACGCTCTCGGGCGTGAGCGGTTTCCAGGTATGCCTGGGCGGCGAGGACGTCCACACACCCGGCGACCAGCTGGACGTGCTTGTGGCGATGAATCCCGCGGCGCTCAAGGTCAACCTGCCTGACGTCCGGCCCGGCGGGACGATCCTGGTGAACCAGGACGCCTTCACCACGGAGAACCTGGAGAAGGCCGGCTACGCCTCCGACCCCCTTCACGACGGATCGCTGGGCCAGTACACGGTCGTCCCGGTGCCGATCACGACGCTGACGGCCCGCGCCGTCGAGGAGCTCAAGCTCCCCAGGAAGCAGGCCGAGCGGCCGCGGAACTTCTTCGCGCTGGGGCTCGCCCTCTGGCTCTTCGAGCGTCCGATGGAGAGCACCCACAATTTCATCAGGACCAAGTTCGGCCGCGACGAGACGGTCGCCCGCGCCAACACCCTGGCCCTGGAGGCGGGCTACCACTACGGGGCGACCACCGAGCAGTTCACGGGCCGGTTCCGGATACCCCCCGCCCACCTGCCTCCGGGGAGATACAGGAACCTGATGGGCAACCAGGCACTGGCCATCGGCTTCGTGGCGGCGGGCCGCACCGCCGGACTGCCGGTCTTCTACGCCAGCTATCCCATCACGCCCGCCAGCGAGATCCTCCACGAACTGTCCAACCTCAAGGAATTCGACGTCCGCACATTCCAGGCCGAGGACGAGATTTCCGCCGTCGGCGCGGCCATCGGCGCCTCCTATGGCGGCTCCATCGGCATAACCGGCACCAGCGGCCCAGGTCTCTCGCTCAAGTCGGAGTTCATCAACCTCGCCGTGATGGTCGAGCTCCCTCTGGTGGTGGTCGACGTCCAGCGCGCCGGGCCGAGCACGGGGATGCCCACCAAGGTGGAGCAGAGCGACCTCTTGATGGCCCTCCACGGCCGCAGCGGGGAGAGTCCCCTGATCGTGCTGGCCCCCTCGAGCCCGGCCGACTGCTTCCGCATCGCCATGGAGGCGATCCGACTGGCCATCAAGTACATGACCCCCGTGATCGCCCTCTCCGACATGTATCTGGCGGTCAGCTCCGAGCCCTGGCGCGTCCCCGCCCCAGAGGAGCTCCCCAGGATCCCGCTCCATTTCGCAAAAGATCCCGCGACCTTCCGGCCGTACGCCCGCGATCCGGAGACGCTGGCCCGGCCGTGGGCCGTCCCGGGCACCCCCGGCCTGGAGCATCGCATAGGAGGCCTGGAGAAGTTCGACGTCACCGGCGAGGTCAGCTACGACCCGGAGAACCACCAGCGCATGGTGAGGCTGAGGGCGGAGAAGATCGCCCGGGCGGTCCGGGACGTCCCCGACGTCGTCGTCCACGGCGCGCAGGAGGGCGACCTCCTGATGATCGGCTGGGGCTGCCCCTGCGGGGCAATAGCCGCGGCGGCTGAGCGCATGCGCCGCGCCGGCCGCGCGGTCGGGTGGGCGGGCCTGACCCACCTCAACCCCATGCCGGCCAACCTGGGGGACGTGCTCCGCCGGTTCCGCAAGGTGCTCGTCCCCGAGCTCAACCTGGGCCAGCTGGCGTCGGTGCTGCGATCCCGTTACCTCGTCGACGCGATCCCCCTCCCCAAGGTGAAGGGCAAGCCGTTCCTGGTCCGCGAGATAGAGGAAGGGGCCGAGGCAGTCCTCGAGGGGAGGCCGCTCCCATGACTGGCGACGAGAGGGGCTTCTCGACCGCTGAACAGCCCCGCTGGTGCCCCGGCTGCGGAGACTACGCGATCCTCGCCCAGCTCAGGCGCACGTTCACTGAGCTGGGTCTGCCGCGGGAGAAGGTCGTCCTGGTATCGGGCATCGGTTGCTCCAGCAGATTGCCCTACTACATGAACACCTACGGATTCCACACGATCCACGGCAGGGCCCCTGCGGTGGCCACCGGCCTGCGCATCGCGAACCCTGACCTGCACATCTGGCTGATCACCGGGGACGGCGACGGCCTATCCATCGGCGGCAACCACCTGATGCACATCCTGCGCCGGAACATGAACGTGAAGATACTCCTGATCAACAACCGCATATACGGCCTGACCAAGGGACAGGCCTCCCCCACGACCCCCCTGGGGACGCGCACGAAGACCACGCCGCAGGGCGCCATCGTGAATCCCGTCGAGCCCCTCCGCTTCGCCGTGGCGTCCAAGGCCGGCTTCGTGGCCCGCACCATAGACGTACTTCAATCCCACATGGGCCGGATGTTCGCCCGCGCCGCCGCCCACAAGGGCGCCGCTTTCATCGAGATATATCAGAACTGCGTCGCCTTCAACGACCGCGCCTTCGCCCACTTCACCGACAGGGAGGTGCGCCACGACCGCATCATCGAGCTTGAGCACGGGAAGCCCATGAGGTTCGGGAAGAACCTCGAGAAGGGCCTCGCCTTCAGGAAGAACACGGCGCACATCGAGGTCGTCGACGCCTCCGACCCGTCGGTGATCGTACACGACGAGACGCTCTTCGACTCCACCATGACATACGCCCTGGCCCGCCTGAGATACCCCGACTATCCCATCCCCATAGGGGTGTACCGGGACGTGAACGTGCGCAGTTACGCGGTCACCTTCGAGGACGCCCTCGAGGAGAAGGTCCGCCAGGCCAAGGCCGAGCGCCCGGCCGATCTCCGCAGGCTCCTGGAGGGCGAGCACGCCTGGACGGTTTCCTGAGGCGTGCGCGGACCTCCCGTCCTACATGTGCACCTTCCCGATCTTGACCCTGACCTCGCGCTCGAAGTTGGTCATGAGTGCCGCCACGGCTATGCTGTAGAGCTTGCTGCGGGCGCCGTCGGAGCGGCTGGTGACCACCACCGGGCGCTTGGCCCCCACCACCACGCCGGCCACCTCGCCGCCGGCCAGGTAGACGAAACTCTTGGCCAGGATGTTGCCGGATTCGATGTCGGGCACGATCAGTATGTCCGCCATGCCCGCCACCGGCCCCTCGACTCTTTTGTGCTTGGCGGCGCCCACGTCGATGGCGTTGTCGAGCCCGAAAGGACCGTCGATTATGCAGTCGGCCGAGAACTGCCGCCGCTCCGACATCTTGGCCAGCGCGGCGGCCTCCACCGTGGCCGGCATCGCGGGATTGACCACCTCGACCGCCCCCAGCACCGCCACCCGCGGGCGCTCCAGGCCGAACATCGACGCCAGGTGCACGGCGTTCATGATTATGTCCGCCTTGGTTTCCAGATCCGGCTGGATGTTCATGGCCGCGTCGGAGACGAACAGCAGCCTTCCCTGCCTCTTGTCCTCCAGCACGAAGACGTGGCTCATCACCGCCCCGGCCCGCAGGCCGTTATCCCGGTCCAGCACGGCGCGCAGGAAGTCGTCGGTGTAGATGAACCCCTTCATCACGATGTCCGCCTCTCCATCGTTGACGAGTTTCACCGCCAGCGACGCGGCCTTGAGCGGATCCGCCTGGTGCTCGATGCGCGCCTGCTCCAGTTCCACGCCGGCCTCGCCGGCCCGGCGGAGGATCCCGTCGCGGTCGCCGACAAGGATGTACTCGGCTATCTCCCTCCTGCGCGCCTCGGCCACCGCCTGGAGCACGGTGGCGTCCTCGGCGCAGGCCACCGCCACCCGGCGCACCGGGAAGTCGTCTATGACCTTCAGGATGTCCTCGAAACAGCTGATCTTCGGCCGCCCCTGCCAGATGTCGGCGCGGCTCTTCTTCAACGCCTCCGGATCGGCGCCCCTGTTCTTTCGGGCCATGTCGTTGATCTCCTGATCGCGTCTACGCCAATCCCATTCTTACAACATGCGGCGCCCGCAAATCCAGCGGAGTTTGGCAGCCCCTTCGGCGACGCCCCGGGGCCGACTCACCGGCCTCGGGGGCCGCGGTGGGCGGTCGGGCTGCGGCCGAAACAGTGCCTGAACTGGGCAGTACTTCACGAAGGTCGTCACCCCCAGGCCGCAATGGGCCGCCATCTCCCCCAGCGTCCACGGATGCGCCAGGCTCGCCGGATTGGATCTGAGATCCGCCAGGAAAAGCCCCACCGTCCGCTCCTCCGCGGTCGGGACCGGATCACGGGGGGCCTTCCGCCTGCGGAAAGCCGCCAGGATGTTGAGCAGCAGGTGGTTCAGGTGGACGACGATCTGGGAGACGGGGTTGATCTCATGTTCAAAATCCGCCGCCGAAGACCTGCGGTAGACATCCCCTCCGGCCGCCGTTTAGGGTAGATTAATAAAGTGCCCCTTCGGAGAGGAAGACCATGGTGACCGCGCCCTCGATCCTGGCCCTGGCGGCGGCGCACCCGCAGGCCGGCCCCGGCGCCCCCCCGATCATCCCGGCGAAGATAATCTCTTACCGGACGCTCAGCGGCGGCAAGGCGGAGGTGAAGCAGGGTGATTCGGGGATCGCCGTCTCGCTCCCCTCGGCCGACCGCGATGGGCGGGGTGATGATAGATGAAGCCTACGAGGGCCGCGTGAGGAGATTCGAGTTGCAGGCCTGGGAGGATGGGGCCTGGAAGAAGGTCTTTGGCGGAAGGGCCCACGATCCGGGAGTTCCAGCCCACCGGGCCCGAAGGAGGGAAGAAATGATTCGCGAGCTGGCGGCCGCTCTACTCTCCATGGCGGCCTGCGCCGGAACGGCCCCTCAGGGCGAGCCCCGGTCCGCCGAGGAGGCGCTCGCCGCCTGGCGGGCGTGGCGCTTCGGGATGTTCATCCACTGGGGGCCTGTCTCGATCAAGGGGACCGAGATCGGCTGGTCCCGCGGCACCCAGGTGCCTGTGGCCGAATACGACGGGCTTTACAGGCGGTTCAACCCCGTGAAGTTCGACGCGGACAAGTGGGCCAAGGTCGCCCGGGACGCCGCGATGAAGTACCTGGTGATCACCTCCAAGCACCACGACGGTTTCTGCCTGTGGCCGTCGAAAGTAACGGATTACCACATAGGGAACTCGCCCTTCGGGCGCGACGTCCTCAAGGAGCTCTCAGAGGCGTGCCGGAGGCACGGCGTCCGGTTCTGCACCTATTACTCGATCTGCGACTGGTACCATCCGGACTACCCGCTGGGCAGCCCCGGCGGCCGGACGAAGAAGCCCAACCCGGACATGAGCAAGTACTGCGAATTCCTGAAGACCCAGACGAAGGAGCTGATCGAGAACTACGGGCCCCTCGGGGTCATGTGGTTCGACGGCGAATGGGAGCAACCCTGGACGCGCGAGATGGGCAACGACCTCTACGCGTACCTGAAGAAGCTCCAGCCGACGCTCCTGATCAACAACCGCGTCAGCAAGGGCCGCGCCGGCATGGCCGGGACGACCAAAGACGCCCACCTGAACGCCGGCGACTTCGACACCCCTGAACAACGGGTGGGCACGTTCAACCGCGAGCGTCCCTGGGAGAGCTGCATCACCATATGCCAGCAGTGGGCCTGGAAGCCCAACGATCGGATGAAATCCCTCCGCGAATGCGTGCGCACCCTCGTCAACTGCGCGGGCGGAGACGGGAACCTCCTGCTCAACGTCGGGCCCACGCCGGATGGGGAGATCGAGGACCGCCAGGCCGAGCGCCTCCTGGAGATGGGCGCCTGGCTGCGTAAATACGGAGAATCGATCTACGCCACCCGGGGCGGCCCGTTCAAGCCCGGCCGCTGGGGCGCCAGTACCCACAGGGGCAACACGATCTACCTTCACGTTTACGAGTGGGACGGGGATGGCATCTCGATCGCACCGTTCGGCCGCGAGGTGAGATCATGCCGCGCCCTCACCGGCGGTTCCCCCGTGCTCAAGCGGTCGGACGGCACCATACGCGTCGTGCTGCCGGAGCCGCACCGCCAGGAGATCGACACGATCCTGGCCCTCGAGCTCGACGGCCCCGCGGGCGAGATCGCGCCGCGGCCCCTCTCGGCCTCGGCCGAATCCCTCACCGCCGGCGCCAAGGCGGCGGCCTCGAACGTCTACCGGAACGACCCGGAATTCGGGCCGGACAAGGCGGTCGACGGCAACCCGGAAACGCGGTGGGCGACCGATTTCGGGACGAGATCAGCGTGGCTCGAGGTGGATCTCGGCCGCCCCGTTGAGATAGGGTCGGCGGCGATCCGCGAGTGCGTGGACTGGGGTTCGAGGGTCAGGCGGTTCGAGCTCCAGGTGAAGGAAGGGGAGTCGTGGAAGACCGTCCTCCAGGGCGGGGCGATCGGGGCCGATTTCCGCGAGGAGTTCTCTCCAGTCACCGCGCGCTGCGTGCGCCTGAACATCCTGGAGGCGTCCGAGGGCCCCACGATCTGGGAGTTTGAACTCCACAGGGCAAATGCCGGCCCATGACGTCGGAAGCGACGCTGCTGGTCGCGGCGCTGGCGGGGATCCTGCCGTCCGCCGGCGACCCGCAGGAGGAAGGACCGCCTCCGGGTCCTGGCCGGAGGCGGGAGCGTCACGGCGGAGGAAAGACTGATCACCGTCCGGGATGCCGACGCGGCCACGCCGATCCTCGCCGCCGCCACGAGCTTCCGGTGCTGGGGGGACATCGGCGCGGATCACGCGGCCCGCTGCGAGGAGGTCCAGAAGGCACTCTCCTCGACAAGACCCGGTCGAAGGTCGCCCCCGACCAGGTCGGTCGATTCGGCCAGCGCCAGGAATCGGCGGCAACCTCGGCGGCACGGCCGGGATCGCGGAGATGCTCCTCCAGAGTCACGCGGTGGAGATTCATCTCCTGCCGGCGCTACCGAGGGGACCTGAACATGGAGGACAAACCATGAAGATAGCGATCGCCGCCCCCGTCCTAGCCGTCTTGGCGGCGGGCTGCGCGGGGCGCCCCCGGCGACCAAGAAGGACCCCTGCATACAGCACCGGGCTCGTCGTGGGCAACTTCGAGTGGATGGCCCCCTTCATGCTGATCCTCCTGGGCCTGGTCTTCGCGCCTTTCTGCTACCGCACCAGGATCGCCACGCTCCCCGAGTTCCTGGAGGGGCGCTACGGGCCGGCGCCGCGCACGTTTCTGGCCTTCACCGCCGTCGTGGGGGCCCTCTTCATCCACATCGGATTTTCCCTTTACGCGGGCACCAGCATGTTCCAGAGTTTCGTGGACGTCGACTTCCGCCTGTCGATCCTGGTCGTATCGCTGGCTACGGTGATCTACACGGTGCTGGGGGGCCTCAAGGCGGTCGTGGTCACCGAATCGATCAAGTCCGTCCTGCTGCTCGAGGGGCGCTGGCGGTCACGGCCTTCGGCCTGGCGGCGCTGGGGGACGCCGGCATCGGCTCGCTGGAGGCCCTTAGGGGGGCGGCAAGGCCCGGCCAATTGAGCATGATCAGGACCGAGGGGCCGTTTGCCTGGTGGATCATGCTGCTGGGATACCCGTCAGCCTGCTGACGCCCCCGCCCGACCCCGAGCGCATCCGCGGGCACTGCTGGGGAAGGCCGTGGCGCGCGATCACGGAGGCGCCTTTCTCCGGGCCGCTCGATCCGAGACTCTTGGCCGCGACCCTCGTCACGCTCATGGCGGCCCTATACTGGGCGTTCGCCTGATCCCGGCGACGACGGCCCTCCACTCACGCGTAAAAGGAGGCGGGCCTGAGCTCCGGGTACCGGCCCGCGCGGAGGAGATGCGCCCGCACGTCCTGGCACAGGTCGCAGGGACTCACGTACCCGCCCTGGCGTTCCTTGTAACCGTGCCTTTGGAGCGCCATCTCCATCAGGCCGCACGGGCCCTCCACCAGAAGCCGGTGGAAGACGGGCGTATCCTCCTCGTTTATGACGGGGTGCAGATCGCCCACCGCGGCAGGCGACAGTCCCGCGCAAAGCCCCGTGAACAGGTTGCCTTGGTGATCTATGTGGAAATGGGTCGTCCCCAGGATGTTGCCTGAACATTCCCAGCCGCGATACGCCTCCGCCGGTCGCGCCGGCCAGCAGTCCCGCAGGGCGTCCACTGCGCGACCGCCCGGTATCACGGAATAGAGCCGAGCGACCGTCTCCGGACGCCCCTCCAGGCCCGCCCACCGGATGAACTCTGCCAAGGTGTGGCGGCCGTCGTCGGGCATGCGTGAGAGTATTTCGTACATGTGGGGCAGATATATGTATGTCCGCCCCGGCCCGAACACCTCCCGGGCCGCCTCCACGGCGTGGCGGCTGTTGCGGAACGGCACGAACTCGTTGTGGAACATCGAGACGCTGATCAGGATGCCCGGCAGGCCGGCCTCCTTCAGACGGCTCATCCCTTCACGGGCGGCCCCCGGATCGCCGCACCAGTGGGCGTTCGTCTCGACGTACGACAAGGACACCCCGCGGCGCCGGGCGATTCGGATCACCTCCAGGAGAAGATCCATCCTGATGGTGGGTTCGCCCCCCGCAAGGTGCACGGACCGCAACCCCTGCTCCCTCGAAAGGGCCTCGAATATCCTGTCGGCCATCTCCAGGGTCATCCATTCGTCCGGCTGCCTCGGCGAACACCTGTAGAGGCAGTGGCGGCAGGCGTTGGTGCAGCGGTACGAGAGCATGACCCCGCCGTCGATCAGTGGAGGTATCCTTACCCCGCCCTTGCCGCCCACCATGAACTGTTACCGGGCCTCCGGGGGCAAGCTAAACCCTGCAAGCATCTGGTAGAGGGCGAAGCGCTGTTTCGTGGAACGCTCCGCCTCGGCTATGAGCCTCTTGAGCCTCTCGGGATCGTAGAGTTCGGCCATCTTGAAGCGGGTTTCGTTCTTCATGTACTCGATCGGCGAGGATTTCGGAGGCGCCGAATCGAGCTGTAGGGGGGGCTTCCCCTGGGGGATCAGGCGCGGGTCGAAGCGGTAGAGGGGCCAGATGCCGGATTCCACCGCGAGCCTTTGCTGCCTGGGCCCGTTCACCAGATCGTAACCGTGCGCGATGCAGTGCGCGTAGGCGATGATCAGGGAGGGTCCCGGGAAGGCGTCGGCCTCCCGGAACGCGTTGACCGTCTGCACGTCCCTGGCGCCGACGGCCACGCGCGCCACGTAGACGGTCCCGTAGCTCATCACCATGAGTCCGAGGTCCTTCTTGGCGCTGGCCTTGCCCGCCATGGCGAATCTGGCCGCCGCCCCCATGGGAGTCGCTTTGGACGCCTGGCCTCCCGTGTTGGAGTAGACCTCCGTATCCAGGACCAGCACGTTCACCTTTCGGCCGAGTGAAAGCACGTGATCCAGGCCGCCGTAACCGATGTCGTAGAACGCGCCGTCGCCGCCGAGCAGCCACACGCTCTTCCGAACCAAGTAGTCGGCGACCAGGTCGAGTTCCCTGGCCTCCTGATCCGTCATCTCCTTGAGTCTGGCCCTGAGCGCCTTCACCCGCTCCCGCTGGGCGGCGATCCCGGCCTCGTCGCTCTGATTGGCGCCGAGGAGTTCCGAAACGAGCGCGTCGCCGATCATGGAGCCCAGGCGCTTCAGGAGTATCCTGGCCCGTTCCTCATGCATGTCCACGGCAAGGCGGAACCCGAGCCCGAACTCCGCCGGATCCTCGAAGAGCGAATTGGACCACACCGGCCCCCGGCCGTCCTTGTTGACGGCGTACGGCGTGGTCGGCAGGTTCCCCCCGTAGATGGACGAGCAGCCCGTGGCGTTCGATATCATCAGCCGGTCGCCGAACAGCTGCGTCAACAATTTCACGTAAGGAGTCTCGCCGCAGCCCTCGCAGGCGCCCGAGTACTCGAAGAGGGGCTGCAGGAACTGGGATCCCTTGACGTCTATCTTGAGGGCCTTGCGATCGGGGTCGGGCAGCTCGAGGAAGAACCGGAAGTTCGCCCGCTCCTGTTCCCTCAGCGGCAGCTGGGGCGCCATGTTGATCGCCTTCCGCTTCGGATCGCTCCTGTCCTTGGAGGGGCAGACCTCCACGCAGAGGCCGCAGCCCGTGCAGTCCTCAGGCGCCACCTGTATGGTGAACTTCATGCCCGGCGCCTCGCGCGCCTTGTAGTCGGTCGACTTGAAGGCGGGCGGCGCGCCCTTGAGGAGCTCCGGCGGATAATACTTGGGCCTGATCGCCGCGTGCGGACAGATTATGGAGCACTTGTTGCACTGGATGCAGATCGCCGGATCCCAGACGGGGATCTCCCTGGCGACGTTGCGCTTCTCCCACTTGGTGGTCCCGGAAGGCCAAGTCCCGTCGGGCGGGAAGACGCTCACCGGTAGGTCGTCACCCAACCCCAGCATTATCGGCGCCGTGACGCGCCTGACGAATTCCGGCGCCTCCTCGGGGACGATGGGGGGCCGCGGGCGACCGGCGGCTCTCCTGCCCCGGATATCTATCTCGTGGAGATTCGCCAGGGTATTGTCCACCGCATCGAAATTCCGGCGGACGACCTCCTCACCCTTCTTCTGATAGGTCTTTTTGATCGCCGCCTTGATCTGTCCTATGGCCTCCTCACGCGGCAGTATCCCCGATATCGCGAAGAAGCATGTCTGCATGATGGTGTTTATCCGCCGCCCCATCCCCGTCTCCCCCGCCACCTTGTAGGCGTCTATCGCGAAGAACCTGGCCTTCTTATCGATGATCTGCTGCTGGACCTCCCGCGGCAGGTGATCCCACACCTCGTCCTTGGAGTATGGGGTGTTGAGGAGGAAAACCCCGCCGGTCACCAGAGGCTTGAGGACGTCGACCTTCTCGAGCATGGGGAAGTGGTGGCACGCGACGAACTTCGCCCTTCTGACCAGGTAGGGTGACTGAAGCGGGCGCGGCCCGAACCGCAGGTGGGAAACCGTGGTCACCCCCGCCTTCTTGGAGTCGTACACGAAGTAACCCTGCGCGTACCTGTCGGCCTCCTCGCCGATTATCTTGATCGAGTTCTTGTTGGCCCCCACGGTGCCATCCGAGCCCAAGCCGTAGAACAGGGCCGAAGTAACATCCTCCGGCTCGATGTCGAATTCATGATCCACGGGCAGCGATGTCCCCGTCACGTCGTCGACGATGCCCACCGTGAAATGGTTTTTCGGTCTCTCCTTGGCCAGCTCGTCGAAGACCGCCTTCACCATGGCCGGAGTGAACTCCTTGGAGGAGAGCCCGTACCTGCCGCCCACCACGCGAGGCTCCCACTTCCAGCGCGCCAGCCCCTCGACCCGCGCCTCCGCAAGCGCCCCGAGGACGTCCAAGTAAAGGGGCTCCCCCAGGGCCCCCGGTTCCTTGGTACGGTCCAGGACCGCGATCGACCGGACCGTCGGGGGCAGCGCCGCCGCGAAGTGCTTCAGCGAGAACGGCCTGTAAAGCCGGACCTTGACGACCCCCACCTTCTCCCCGCGCGCCACCATCCAGTCGACCGTCTGGTGAGCGGTCTCCGTGGCCGAGGCCATAAGCACGATGACCCGTTCCGCCTCCGGATGGCCCACGTAATCGAAAAGGGCGTACCGACGCCCCGTCCTGCGTGCGAAGAGATCCATGACCTCAGCTACGTGATCGGGACAGGCCAAATAGAAGGGATTGCACGCCTCGCGGCATTGGAAGAAGACGTCCGGGTTCTGCGCCGTCCCGCGGATGAAAGGCCTGTCGGGGTTCAGGGCCCGCTTCCTGTGCTCCTCGACCATTCTTCCATCGACCATGGACCGGAGGTCGTCGTCCGAAAGCACGTCTATCCTCGCCACTTCGTGCGAGGTGCGGAAGCCGTCGAAGAAATGCAGGAACGGTATCCGCGAACGGAGGCTCGACGCCGTGCCGATGAAGGCGAAGTCGTGCGCCTCCTGGACGGAGGCCGACGCCAGCATCCCGAGGCCGATCTGCCGGCAGGCCATCACGTCCGAGTGATCCCCGAAAATCGAAAGCGCGTGGGTCGCCAGGGTCCGCGCCGAGACGTGCATGCAGAAGGCGGTCAGTTCTCCGGCTATCTTGTAGAGCTCGGGGATCTTCAGGAGCAGTCCCTGGGACGCGGTGAAGGTGGTAGTCAGCGCGCCCGCCTGGAGCGAACCGTGCGCCACGCCGGCGGCGCCGGCCTCCGACTGCATCTCCACCACGTCCGGCACCACGCCCCAGAGATTGGGGCGCTTCTGCGCGGCCCACTCGTCGCAGAACTCCCCCATCGGGGACGATGGGGTGATCGGGTAGATGGCGATCACCTCGTTGAGCCTGTACGCCACCGACGCCACCGCCTCGTTGCCATCGAGGGTCTTGCTGTATCCTTTAGCCACCGAAAACCTCCTTCGATCCCAGGCCAATCGCCGGGGCCTCTCCGGAGACGGGCGGAATGAAATCGGCACGATATGCGCCGCGACAGATATCCGCGCCCACCCCGAGTTGATCCGTCTCGCCGCAGGCAGCCATGGGGAGGGCCACTCTACGACAGGACTTCCCGATCCTTCAAGGGAAAAAAGCTGGCCCCCGGCATCAGGGCTTGAACCCGCGCTCTTCCGCCGGCGGCCCGCCCGGGCCGCATCCGCCGGACATTCAGGTGGGCACCCCGAGCTTCGGCAAGATCCACGCCTGTAGGATCAGCCATACGGCCAGCCCCACGACGACCCACACCCATTCCATGCGCGCACCGCCTTCCAGGAACTTCCCACCGCGTCCCACCATGAATACGACCCGCCGGCGGGCCGCCGGTTACATCTTTCCCCGCCCGATGTAACCCCCGCGGCTCCCGCGGATCGGTCAAGTCAGAAGCGAGGGAGAAGACCGATGAATGCGCTGGAGAACGTGACCGCGGAGACGTTCGACAAGGAAGTCCTGAGATCACCCCTGCCGGTGCTGGTGGATTTCTACACCACGTGGTGCCCCGGCTGCCGGGCGGCCGAGCCCACGCTGGAGAGGCTGGCCGAGGAGTACCGGGGACGGGCCCGCATCGTCAAGGTCAACGTGGAAGAGGAACTCCCCCTGGCCGAGAAGTACCAGATCACGGCCGTACCGACCCTCGTCTTCTTCAGGAACGGCGCGATCGAGGGCGGCTTCAGGGGAACTCGGCCCGAACAGGTGCTGCGGCAGAAGCTCGAGGGACTCCTCGAAGGCGTCGCCTGATCCGCCGGGGGCGCGGGACTAACCTGAGTCCGCGGATCCCGAACCCCCACAGGGGCCGCGCCCCGGCTGGATCTTTTTCCACCTCTCCCTGATGGCCTCGTGGAGGCGCCGCTTGAAATCCAGCGGCATCTCGACGATCACGCACCCCTTGTATATCTCAATCGTCTTGCGCACCGTGTCGACCACCACGCGGCAGGCCTCGCAACCGGCGAAATGCTTCTCGAACTCCTCGCACAGGCCGGGATCGAGATCCCCGTCGACGTAATCGTTGAGCATCCTGAGGAGTTCCTTACACTTCATCCCGCGCCTCCTCTTCGTCCCGCCGGTAGCTCCCGAGGATCTCCGCCGCCGGGGTCGCCCCCCGCTCGTCCCCCTCATGGCGGTGCGTCAACACGGCCCGCCGCGCCTCGTCCCCGAAGGCGCGCGTGAGCCTCTCCCGCAGCGCCAGCCGCGCCCTCAGCAGGCGCACTTTCACGTTCGCCCGGCTTATACCCAGCGCCTCCGCGGTCTCCTCCACGCTCTTGCCCGCGACGTCCCGCAGGACGAAGACCAGACGGTGCTTCTCCGGCAGGCCCTCGATCGCCTCCTCGATGATCCTGCGGTGCTCGCGTCCCTCGAGTATCCTGCTGGGCTCGTCCCTCCAGTCGGCGACGAACTCCGGGTGGGGTATGTCGCCCTCCTCGTCCTCGCCAGCCCCGGCATATCCGGCCGCCACGGGAAGGCCCCGCCGCTTGCGCAACAACTTCAGGGCCGCGTTCACCGCTATGTGCGTGATCCAGGTGGAGAAGGAGGCCTCCTCCCTGAACTCCCCCAGGTGCTCCAGCGCGTTCAGGAACGCGGTCTGGACGGCGTCCTCTGCGTCCTCGCGACGCCGCACGATGCCGAAGGCGACCGAATAGAGCCGCCGCTCGTGCCGGGCGACAAGCTCGTCGAAGGCCGAGAAATCCCCCGCCTTCGCGCGGGCCACCAGCGCCCTGTCGTCCGCAGCGTCCACCCCTGCCGCCTTACCTCGTCTTCAGGACGAAGTTGTCGAGATAGAACACGGTCGCGCTCGTCGCGCCGCTGGTGAAGCCGACCCAGGTGAGCTTCTTGAAGGAAGGCTTCGCCGACGCGAGATCCTTGAATTCCCTGAGGGGACGCCCCGGCACCTGCACCTTCAACGACCACTTCCCGGAGGCGGCGGCGCCCAGGCCGGCCGAGATATCGAACCGCACCCAGACGCCGGTGGGTATTTCGACCGACGTCCCGTCGTCCAGGCGCAGCTTCCCGTCGCGCACGGAGAATCGCGGCCCGGTGACGTAGGGCGACTCGCTCCAGTCGCGCCATTCGAAATCGACCACGGCGCCCGCCTCCACGCGGAGGTCGAACGAGTTTACGACGACCCCCTCCGAATACCGGACCGGGTAGACGAGATGCGGATTGAAGGCGTGCGTCAGCCCCGGGGCGTCGGTGATCCTGACGCTCCTCCTGCCTCCGGCGGCGGTCTCCTCGGTGACGACTATGGAGTCTCCCTTGTTCTCCACGTGGATCTCCGGCCCGCGCGGCGGCTTCCCCACCGGGGCGTTCTCGAAGGTGTCGTTGACCGGGGAAGGGGGCGGCTCGGGAGGCAGCTCGAGCGGCGGATAGACCGCCTCCTTCGCCTTGGCCACCCACGCCGGATCTCCGTACACGCCGGCCTTCGCGAAATCGAACGGCTTGAAACCGATCTTCAGGGCCGGGGAGTCCGGTCTCAGGCGGAAATCGCGCCGGGCGGCGTCGACGAAAAGGGGATCTGCCACCATGGTCCCCTCCTCCCGCCCCGATTTCTGCCACTCCTCGAGCGTCTTCCCGAGAAAGGTGACGGGTGACCCGGAGGCGTTCCAGTAACAGTTGTTGCGGGCGATGAACTTCAGCTTGTCCCACGGACCCGCCAGCGCCGGGCCGGTGGCCCAGTAGATTATGTTGTTCTGGAGCGTGAAGGAGAGATGGTTCTCCACGCGCGTGGCCTGGATCTGGTGAAGCTTGCTGAACGCCAGTATGTTGTTCCGCACGACGTTCTCTTTCCCGTAGTGCTGGTGGAAGCCGCCCGTCTTGGTGTCGTACACCAGGTTGTTCTCGAACAAAATGCCGGTGCTCCCCTCGTCTGTGTAAAGGCCCCAGCCCCCGTATGAATAGGCGTAGATGTCGTGGAATACGTTGTTGGAAACCACCGTCCCCTCGGACGGCCCCAGGGTGTAAATGCCCCCCATGTCGCTGAGGAGGCCCCACCCCAGATGGTGCACATGGTTGTAGGATATCACGTTCCGCTTGCAGGTGCTCTCGGCGTACCCCCAGCGCCATCCCGCGGATATGCCGGTGTAGAATAGGTCGGCGATCTCGTTATGCGTGACCCGGTTGTCGCCGCTGTAGCCGATCCACACGCCGACGGCGCAAGGGAATATGTAACCGCCGTGACGGATGATGTTGTTGTCCACGATGTTCCGCCCGGTGGCCTCGTTCTCGTTCTTGACCATCCCCATCTCGCCGATACGGACGCCCCCCGCCCCGAAATCGTGAATGTGGCATCTCCGCACGACGTTGTCGCGGCAACCTTTGCGGAACCATATCCCGTATATGCCCACGTGACCGATCTCGCAATCCTCAAGCGTCACGTTCCGAGCGCCGTCGGCCATGACCACCGCCTCTATCGGCGCGGCGGCTTGGGCGGGCTCGAACCCCCCGGGCGGCGTGATCCACTGCGCGTGGCGGAACGCCAAGCCCTTGAACGTGACGTGCTCGACGAACCGGCCGGCGGCCGGATCGCCGCGGATGACGATGAACTTCTCCGCCACCGGGGCCACGACCTCCGCGCGGGCCATGTCCTCGCCCGGCAGGGGCTTGTAAAAGAGCGTGCCGTCGCGGGCCAGGAACCACTCCCCCGCCGCGTCGAGCGCGCGCCTGAAATTCTCCAGGATGAAGTGCGAATTCCTGCGCCACGGATTCCAGGGTTTCATCCCCTCCCCGGACGTCACCAGGGCCTTCTCCTGCGGATCCAACCGCTCGATGAACCTGCGGGTGTTGTCCCAGTTGTGATAGACGACGAGGTTGACGTCCTTGAGCTCCTCGGGCGACAGCCGCGCGAGGACCTCGAAATCCTCCGGCCGCAGCCAGACGGTCTGACGCGCCCGCTTGCTGCGGCGCCCGCCGGCCCGGTCGATCGGCTCCTCACGCACGTCGAGCAGGTGGAACCAGAACTTGTTGGGCGAGCGCGCCCGGACGGCGCGGCGGCCGTTGACGAAGAGCTGCTCGAAATACCACCTCCCCGAGGCGACCTCAGGGATGCGGGCCTGCCAGGCGCCATCCGGTCCCGGCTGGAACCCCTTTATCCGACGGCCCCCGCTGAAGACCGGCCTGGCGCCGGGGGCGGCCTCGTATCGCACGGGGGCCTGGGCGGTACCCCCGTCCTCCGGCCCGAGCACCAGCGGCTCGGCGAGGGCATATGCGCCGTCGGCGACGACGACGCGCACCGGCCCGGCGTGACCCTGCGCCCTGGCCCTGCGCACGGCGTCGCGGGCGCCGGCCAGCGTGGCCACCGGCCCGTCCTTGCGATCCGCCGACGGGATCGCCGCGCGCCCCGACCAGGCGTCGTTCCCGCCGGGCGCCACGTGGATCTCCAGCCCCGCCCCCCCTTGGCCAGCCGGGTGCGGCGGGCCGGAAAGAATCGCCGCGATGACGACCGCGAGCATATCGCCCCCTTCGACGACTCCCCCCCTATCCTACGCCGCTATGCGCCCACCGAGGGCAGTCCTGCGAGGGATTGGGCCAGTTCGCGCGAATCGAACGAGAGGTCCTTCAGCTTGCCGGCGTAGTAATCCAGGTACGCCTGCATGTCGAAGTGGCCGTGTCCGCTGAGGTTGAACAGGATCACCCGGCGCGACCCTTCCTCCCGCGCCTTGAGGGCCTCGTCGATCGCGACCCGTATCGCGTGGTTGGACTCCGGCGCCGGGAAGATGCCCTCGGCCCGCGCGAACTGGACGCCCGCCTGGAAGCATTCGACCTGGTTCCTGGCCGCCCCCTCTATCAGTCCCAAGCCGACGGCGTGGCTGATCATAGGTGCCATGCCGTGATAGCGCAGCCCGCCGGCGTGGACCGGAGGAGGGATGAAGGCCGCTCCGAGGGTATGCATCTTGAGGAGCGGCGTCATCTTGGCGGTGTCTCCGAAATCGTACGCGTAGCGCCCCCGGGTTATGCTGGGACACGCAGTAGGCTCCACGGCGATGAACCGTATCCGCTTCCCGCCCCGCAGCTGGTTCCCCAGGAACGGGAAGGCGAGGCCCGCGTAGTTGCTGCCGCCACCGACGCAGCCAATCACCACGTCGGGATAATCCCCCGCCATCTCCATCTGCTGGAGGGCCTCAAGCCCCACCACCGTCTGGTGCAGCAGGACGTGGTTGAGGACGCTGCCGAGCGAATAGTTCGTGTCGCTGCTCTTGGCGGCGACCTCGACGGCCTCGCTTATGGCCAGCCCGAGGCTTCCCGGGTGGTCGGGCCTGCCGGCGAGTGCCGCGCGGCCGGCCTCGGTCTGGTCGCTGGGGCTCGCGTAAACCGTGGCCCCGTAGCCCTCCATCATCGCCTTCCGGTATGGTTTCTGGTTGAAGCTGACGCGCACCATGAAGACCAGTACTTCCACGCCCATGAGCGCCCCGGCGAACGCCAGGGACGACCCCCACTGGCCCGCGCCCGTCTCGGTGGCGAGCTTGCGGATCCCCTCCGCCTTGTTGTAGTAGGCCTGCGCGACCGAGGTGTTGGGCTTGTGGCTTCCGGTAGGGCTGGCGCCCTCGTACTTGTAGTAGATCCTGGCCGTGGTGTCCAAGACCTGCTCGAGCCTGCGGGCGCGGTAGAGCGGCGTGGGCCTCCACATCCGGTAGACCTCGCGCACCGGCGCCGGGATCTCAATCTCCCGCTGACGGCTGACCTCCTGCTCTATGAGCGCGTTGGGGAAGAGCGGCTTCAGATCCGCCGGGCCGATGGGCTTGCCCGTGCCGGGATGCAACACCGGGGGCAACGGCTTGGGGAGGTCTGCCGCGAGGTTGTACCAGGCGCGCGGCAGATCCTTCTCGTCGAGGATGTACTTGACGGAGTCGGTCATGTGCCCCTCCATGAGGATGAAAGTGCGGGAATTCTAGCCGCGGAGGGGACGGACGGGAAAGAAGAAATGAATGTCGCGGCGGTTTTGGCTCGAACGCCGCGGCGGTTTTTAATATAAATTATCACCGTGCCTAAGACACTGCTCGACAAGATCTGGGAGGAACACGTCGTCCTGACGGAGCCCGAAGGCCCCTCGATCCTCTACGTCGACCTCCACCTCCTGCACGAGGTGACCTCGCCGCAGGCCTTCTCCGCCCTGCGCGCGCGCGGCCTCAAGGTCCGCCGGCCCGACCGGACGGCGGCCACCATCGACCACGTCATGCCCACGCACGACCCGTCGCTGGGCCTCGCCGACCCCCAGGCGAGGGATCTCGTGATGCAGATGGAGCGAAACTGCGCCGAGGCGGGGATCCGCCTCTACGGCGCCGCCGACCCAGACCGCGGCGTCGTCCACGTCGTGGGGCCCGAGCTGGGGCTGACGCTCCCGGGCATGACCATAGTGTGCGGCGACTCCCACACCGCCACCCACGGCGCGTTCGGCGCGCTGGCCTTCGGGATCGGCTCCAGCGAGGTAGAGCACGTCCTGGCCGCGCAGGCGCTCCTCCAGAAGAAGCCGAAGACGTTCGAGGTCGCCGTCGAGGGCAAGCTCCCCCGGGGCGTCACGGCCAAGGACATCATCCTGGCGTTCATCGCCAGAGTTGGCACGGGCGGCGCGACGGGACACGCCATCGAGTACCGGGGATCCACCATCCGCGACCTCTCGATGGAGGAGCGGATGACGGTGTGCAACATGTCCATCGAGGCCGGCGCCCGCTCGGGGATGATAGGGGCCGACGACACGACCTTCACATACCTCAAAGGGCGTCCATTCGCGCCCGCATCGTTCGAGCCGCTGAGGAAGTACGCCTCCGACGAGGGCGCGGTCTTCGACCGCAGCCTCCGGATGGACGCCACGAGCTTGGAGCCATACGTCACCTACGGGACGACCCCAGCGGCGGGCATCCCGGTGACGAGTACGATCCCCGAGGATGCGCCGCCGGCGATGCTCCGGTACATGGGCTTCAAGGCCGGGACGAAGCTCCTGGGGCACCCTATCGACACGGTCTTCGTGGGCAGTTGCACGAACGGCCGGATCGAGGATCTCCGCGCCGCCGCGGTCGTTCTCAAGGGGCGCCGGGTGAAGGCCCGGCGGGTGCTCGTGGTGCCGGGCAGCGGCAGGGTCAAGAGGCAGGCGGAGGCGGAAGGACTCCACAGGATCTTCACCGAGGCCGGCTGCGAGTGGCGGGAACCGGGCTGTTCGATGTGCATCGCCATGAACGGCGACTTCGTCGAGGAGGGGCGCTACGCCGTCTCGACCTCGAACCGCAACTTCGAGGGCCGCCAGGGAAAGGGGGCGCGGACGATCCTGGCCAGCCCCGTGACGGCAGCCGCCTGCGCCGTCGAGGGGCGGATCGCCGATCCGCGGGATTACCTGTAGGAGCCGACGTGTATCCGATAACGAAGTTCAGGGGCAAATCGGTGGCGATACCCGCCGCCGACATCGACACCGACCAGATCATCCCGGCCCGGTACCTCAAGGGGAGCGACAAGCGCGGGCTGGGGCGCGCCCTCTTCGCCGACCGGCGCTACAACCCCGACGGAAGCCCCCGGCCCGACTTCCCCCTCAACCGCCCCGGCGCGCGGGGCGCCACGATACTGGTGGCGGGGGACAACTACGGCTGCGGCAGCTCCCGGGAGCACGCCGCCTGGGCCATGGCCGACTTCGGCCTCCGCGCCGTCGTCTCCACATCCATCGCCGACATCCACCGCAACAACCTGCTCAAGAACGGGATCGTCCCCGTAATCGTCGATCCGGAGACGCACACGGAGGCCCTCGCCGCGGCGGAGGCGAACCAGGAATTCGAGATAGACCTGCCCAACGAGACGATCACGCTACCCTCGGGTCGGAAGGCGACCTTTCCAATAGACCCCTTCGTCAAGAGCTGTCTCGTGAGGGGCCTCGACGAGCTGGGGCACCTCCTGTCCCGCCTTCCTGAAATCGAGGCCTTCGAGGCGGCGCGCGGCAAGCGCTGAAACCGGATGGCGCCTCTGGCGGTCCTGGCGCTCCTCCTCCTGCCCGCCGCGGACGAGGCCGACGTCCTCATCCGGGGGGCGCTGATCTACGACGGAAGCGGGAAGGACGGCTTCGTCGGCGACGTGGCGCTGGCGGGCGACGCGATCGCCGCGGCGGGCCGCTGGACGGGGGTCGCCAGGCGGACGATCGACGCGACGGGCCTCGCGGCCTCCCCCGGCTTCATCGACCTCCACACGCACTCGGACGACACGATCCTCCTGGAGGCCACGCGCGGCAACCGCAATTACACCACCCAGGGCTGCGCCACGGTGGTCACCGGCAACTGCGGGGCGGGCAACGTCGACGTGGCCCGGATGCTGGAGGCGATCGACCGGCGCGGGGCCGGGACGAACGTGATCCACCTGGTCCCACTCGGTGCGGTGCGCCGCATGGTCATGGGCTCGGAAAACAGGCCCCCGTCGCCGGAGGAGCTCGAGAAGATGAAGGCCATCGTGGAGAAAGGGATGCGGGAGGGCGCGTGGGGGATCTCCACCGGGCTCACCTACGTCCCCGGCACGTTCGCGGGGACGGAGGAGATCGTGGAGCTGGCGAAGGTCGCCGCCGGCCACGGCGGCATCTACGCCAGCCACATCCGCGATGAGGCCGCCAAGGTTCTGGACGCCGTCAGGGAGGCGATCGAGATCGGCCGGCGCTCCGGCTGTCCGGTGCAGATATCGCACATAAAGTGCTCCACGAAGGAGGCCTGGGGCCTGATGGAGGAGGTGTGCCGGATCGTCGAGGAGGCGCGCGGCCGGGGGCTGAAGGTCGCCGCGGACCAGTACCCGTACACCGCCTCCTCGACGAGCCTGGAGTCCTACACGATCCCCGCCTGGGCGCGCGAGGGCGGCCAGAAGAGACTCCTGGAACGCCTCGACGACCCGGAGGCCGGCGCCAGGATCCGGAAGGCGATCTCGGAGAGCCTCGAGAGGCGCGACGGGGCCGAGTCGATCATGATCGCCTCATGCGAGAAGAAGAAGCACTACAACGGCAGGATGATCGCCGCGATCGCCCAAGACGAGGGCCGCGACCCGGTCGACGTCGTGCTGGACATCCTCAGGGCGGGCGGGGCGCAGGCGATAGGATTCTCCATGCGGGAGGAGGACGTGCTCGTCGCGATGAAAAAGCCCTGGGTGGCCACGGCTAGCGACGGCGGCGCGCGCGTGATCCAGGCGTCGGTCCGGCCGCACCCGCGCAACTTCGGCACCTTTCCCAGGAAGATCGGGCGCTACGCGATCGAGAGGGGAGAGATCACCCCCGCCTTCGCGATCCGGTCCGCCTCGGGGTTGCCGGCGGAGATCCTGGGGTTGCGCGACCGCGGGTTCCTGCGCGCCGGCATGAAGGCGGACGTGGTCGTGTTCGACCCGGTGACTTTCCGCGACCTGGCGACCTTCGAGGACCCAAACCGGTACTCCACGGGCGTCAGGTGGCTCTTCGTCAACGGCGTCGCGGTGATCGACGACGGCAGGGAGACGGGGGCCCTCCCCGGCCGCGCGCTGCGCCTGCGGGCGCATCGGTAGTCGTGAAGCGACGCCCTCACGGCAGGCCCGGAGCGCGGGCGCGCCTGAGGGCGGGCATGGGTTGACGGTGCCGCGCCGCCGCGGTTAAACTGGGCCCGATGGATTCCCGCGCCCCAGGCGACGCTTCCCGCGGCGGATCCTCAGGGGCCGGCGACCGGTCCGCGAGGTTCGACACCGCCCTTAGGGAGTACGTCCATACCAAGATACTCGAGATCGCCCCGGCGGACTTGGTCATAGGCGTGCCGACCTACAACTCCGAGGCCACGGTAGCACACGTCGTGCGGACCATCGCCGACGGGGCGTCGCGCCACTATCCCTCCTTCAAGACCGTCATCCTCGTCTCCGACGGCGGTTCTCTCGACTACACCCGCGAGGTCGTCCAGAAGCTCAAGCTGCCGGCGGGCGTCGTCAAGATCGTCTTCATCTACCGGGGCCTGCCCGGGAAGGGAACGTCGCTCCGGGCGATCTTCGAGGCCGCCCTGCGCCTGAGGGCGAAGGCCTGCGCGGTGTTTGACAGCGACCTCAGGTCGATCACGCCGGACTGGGTCAAGGCGATGGTCGATCCGGTCCTGTCCGGCGGCTATGACTTCGTCAGCCCCTTCTACCGCCGCCACAAGTACGACGGGACGATCACCAACAACGTCGCCTACTCGCTGACGAGGGCGCTCTACGGAAAGCGGGTGCGGCAGCCCATCGGCGGCGACTTCGGGTTCTCCCCGGTGCTGGCGGATCTCCTCACCAAGCAGTACGTCTGGGAGACCGACGCCGCGCGGTTCGGCATAGACATATGGATGACCACAGTGGCCCTCTGCGAGGGATTCAGGATGTGCGAGGCCCACCTCGGGGTCAAGATCCACGACGCGAAGGATCCCGCCACCTCGCTGGGCCCCATGTTCTCACAGGTGGTGGGGACCATCTTCGAGCTGATGGGCAGATACCGCGACGTGTGGACGCGCGTGAGGGGGAGCGAGCCCGTGCCGCTGCTGGGGGAGCCGCGGGCGGAAGAGCCCTCCGCCGTGCGGATAGACGTCGACCGACTGCTTGGGGCCTACCGCCGGGGGGTGGATCACTTCGGCCCGATCTGGAAGGAAGTCATGGCGCCGGCCACCTACGAAGGCTGGCGCACGGCGGACGCGTCCATCGTGATGCCCCCCGGCCTATGGGTCAGGACCGTCTACGACTTCGCGGCGGCCTACCTGCGGTGGCAGGAGAACCGGGGGGCGCTCCTGGATATGATGGTGCCGCTCTACTACCGGCGCATAGCCTCCTTCGTGGAGGAGACGCGCGACATGACGACCGCCGATGCGGAGCGGGAGGTCGTGGAGCGCAATGCCCTCATGTTCGAGGAGGAGAAACCGTACCTGCTGGAGCGCTGCGGCCTCCGGACGGGGTGAGGAGATCCCATGTCCGATTTCTACCAGACCGGCGTCATCAGCACCCTCCACCGGTTCCCCGGACGGCCGCTGGAAAAGATGGAGGCGGAGCTCAAGAGATTCCAGCGGCAGCAACCGGTGACGCTCCTGCTGCCGTGCCTCTGGAGCGACTTTGAATCGCCGGCCATGGCCCGCATAATAGACGAGCTCAAGCAGGTGAAGTACCTCCGCCAGATCGTCCTGACCCTTGGAAAGGCCTCCGAGGCGCAGTTCCAAAACGCCAGGGAGCTCTTCTCCTCACTGCCCATGCCCGCCAAGATCATATGGAACGACGGGCCGCGCATGAGCGAACTCTACGCCGTACTGGAGCGCAACAACATATCGGCCGGGCCCGACGGCAAGGGCCGCTCGGTCTGGATGGGGATGGGCTACGTCCTGGCCGACGAGAAGAGCTACGCGATCGCGCTCCACGATTGCGACATACTGAGCTATTCGAGGGATCTCCTTGCGCGGCTCTGCTACCCGGTCTCCAACACGAGCATGTCCTACGAATTCGCCAAAGGCTACTACGCGCGCGTCACCGACCGCTTCCACGGCCGCGTGAGCCGTCTCTTCATCACCCCGCTGATACGCACGCTCCAGAGGATGGCTGGATACCTCCCCTTCTTGGTCTTTCTCGACAGCTTCCGGTACCCCCTGGCCGGGGAGTTCGCCATCACCACGGACCTGGCGCGCATCATACGGGTCCCGAGCGACTGGGGACTGGAGGTCGGGGTGCTCTCCGAGGTCTTCCGCAACTGCGCCCCCCGCCGCATCTGCGAGGTCGACATCTGCGAAACCTACGACCACAAGCACCAGGATCTCTCGCGCGACAACCCCGAGGCGGGCCTCAACCGGATGGCGGTGGACATCGCCAAGCACCTCTTCCGTACGCTCGCCGGCGAGGGCGTGGCGATCTCCGACGGGTTCTTCAAGAGCGTCAGGGCGGCCTACCTCCGCGAGGCCCAGGAGGCGATCCGCAAATACAACGACGACGCGGCGATCAACGGGCTCACCTTCGACCGCCACGCGGAGGGGACGGCCGTCGACACCTTCGCCAAGTCGATCGACATCGCGGCGAAGGCGGTGCTCGAGGATCCCCTGGGAACCCCGCTGATCCCCAACTGGAACCGCGTCACCAGCGCCGTGCCCGACTTCCTCGACCGGCTGCGGACCGCCGTCGAGGAGGACAACAGGACGCCCGTGCAGGCCCCGGAATGAAACAGATCGTGATAACGGACCTGGACGGCTGCCTGCTGGACGCCAGAACCTACTCGTGGGAGGCGCACGGCGAGGTGCTGGCCGAGCTCCGCCGCCGGCCAGTACCCTTGGTCTTCTGCACCTCCAAGACGCGCGCCGAAACCGAGGCGCTCAGGCGCGAGATGGGCAACGAGGATCCCTTCATCGTCGAAAGCGGCGGGGCGGTGGTGGTCGGACCCAGGACCATCGTGCTTGGAACCCCCTACGCGGAACTCCTCCTGGCCTTCGACCGCCTCAAGTCGCGGGTGGCGGCCCGCGGATTCAGCGACATGACCGCCGAGGAGATCGCCGAGATCTGCGGCCTCACCCTTGAACGGGCGCGGCTGGCCAAGAAGCGCGAGTACGACGAGCCCTTTACCTGCGCCGCCGATCCCGTCCAGGCCGCCGTCGAGCTGGGGTACAGGTGCTCGCGCGGGGCGAGATTCTGGCACCTCCACGGGGATACGGACAAGGGGAAGGCCGTACGGGCCCTCCTCCGAGAGATCGGACCGGCCCGCACGGTGGGGATAGGCGACAGCATGCTCGACCTCCACCTCCTTGAGGCATGCGACGTCCGGGTGGCCGTGGCCAGGCCGGATGGGACGTGGGACGAGGTCCTCGAATCCACTTTCAGGGATCTCAGGCGCTTCCGCGACTGGTCCGAGGCGGTCCGCTCCCTGGTCCTGGAGTCCCAGCCTTGAGCGGACATCATGAAGCGGCGGCCGGCCGCGGCCCCGCGGCGCGCGCATACCTCGCCATAAGCCTCGTCACCCTCCTGTGGGGCGGCAACTTCACCGCCGGCAAGATCGCCACCGACGAGCTCCACCCGCACTTCATCGCCGCCGTGCGCGTCATCGCCTCGGCCGCGGTCTTCTACCTCCTCCTGCCGCGGGCGGAGCGGACGATCAGGCCGCAGGATCTCAGGGACGTCCTGCCCCTGTCGGTCAGCGGGGTGGCGCTTAACCAGATCTGCTTCGCCATGGGCATCCGGCTCACCACGCCGTCCCATTCGGCGGTGATCCACGCCCTGCTGCCGGCCTTCGTGGCGGTGATGGCGTGGATCATGATGCGGGAGCGGCTGGGGCCTGCCGCGCTGGCGGGCCTGGCGGCCGCGGTCGCCGGGGCGCTCCTGGTGGCGCTGGGATCGTCCCATCGGGAGGCGCCGGGCACGCTCCTCGGCGACGTCCTGACGCTCGCGGGCATCCTCGCCTTCTCGTTCTACATGGTCTTCGGGCGCCGGGCGCTCCGGCGCATGGGAAGCATGAGGGCGGTGACCATGGCATTTGTCCTGGCGGCGCCCCTGATGCTGCCCTCGCTGTGCTACGGCATCCTGCGGACCGACTGGGGCCGGGTGACCGCGGGCGGATGGGCGGCCCTGGCCTACATGTTCCTGTTCGCCAACCTGGTCTGCTACCGCCTGCACCTCTCGGCCCTCTCGCGGCTCAAGGCGGGACAGGTGGCCGTCTTCTCCGACCTCCAGCCGGCGCTGGGCATCGCCATCGCCGTGCTGGCCGGCAGGGACCGTCTCACTGCCGCCCTGGCGGCCGGCGCCGCCGTGGCTTTCGCGGGCGTCATCCTGGTGCAGATCCGCCGGTGACCCGGAGGAGGCCGCGTTGAAACGCCCGCTCGACCGTGCTAGAATCCCCGCGGATGAAGCGGTACTTCCTCTCGGTGATCTCCGGGCGCCGGCGCGGCCCCCTGGCGGCGCTGCTGCGGGGCCTCCTCCGGCTGGGGACGTTCCCATACGCGGCGCTCCACAACGCGCGGCGGCTGCTCTACGCGGCCGGCCTGCTCCGCCCCGCGCAGATCCCGCGCCCGGTCGTCTCCGTGGGAAACATCACCTGCGGGGGCACCGGAAAGACCCCCTTCGCTGAATACCTGGCGCGCTGGTTCGCCCGGAAGAACCTCCGCGCGGCGATACTGGCGAGGGGATACGGCCGGACCGGACGCGGAGGCGCCGACGACGAGGATCTCGCCTCCGAGATGGATATCGAGAACGTCGTCAGGCTCGCCGGCCGCGACCGCGCGGCGCTGGCCAGGCGCGCAGTGGAGGAATACCGGGCGGACGTCCTGATCCTCGATGACGGGTTCCAGCACTACCGCATCCCGCGGTCGCTCGACCTGGTGCTTGTGGACGCCACCAATCCCTTCGCGGGCGGCATGCTCCTGCCGAGGGGACTCCTGCGCGAGCCCCCGTCGGCGCTCCGCAGGGCGGACCTCGTGGTGCTGACCCGCGTCGACCAGGCCCCCCCCGCCGAGCTCGAGGAGCTCCGCCGCAGCCTGGGGGCGGCGGTGGAGGCCGTCCACCGGCCGGTCTGCGTGCGCATGCCGACGGACCGCAGGAGGCACGGACCCGACTGGCTGCGCGACCGCGCCGTGTACGCCTTCTGCGGCATCGGCAATCCCGACGCATTCCGCAGGACGCTGGAATCGCTCGGCGCCAGGATCGCGAAGTTCCGCGCCTTCGAGGACCACCACGTCTACACCCCGGACGACCTCGTCAGGATGAACGCCGAGGCGCAGGAGTTCCTGGCGGAGGCCGCGGTGACCACCGAGAAGGACGCCGCGCGCCTCGTCCCCAGGGGATTTGCGCTGCCGCTGGCGGCACTGAGGGTGGAGATCGAGATCAGCCGGGGCGAAGAGCTCCTCGAGGAGCGCCTGGTGGGGGTGATCAGGGACATTCCCCGCGCCGCGGCCGCGCCCCTGCGACGGTGACCATGAAGCACGGCTTCCGCCTGCGCCGCGTCCCGCCCGTGCAGTTGGCGCTCTACATCCTGCTGCGCGCGGTGATCATGGTCGTCGGCATGTTCCATTACTCCGCCGCCCCCGCCGTCGCCCGCGTCATCTCGTTCCTGCTGCGCCTGCTGGACGCCAAACACGCCAGGATAGCCGCGAAGAACCTCTCGCTCTCCTCAGGCGTCTGCCGGCCCGAGGAGATCCCCGCCTTCGTCAGGCGCGTCTACGACAACCTGGGCCTCTCCTTCGTGGAAACCCTCATGATCCCGCGCCTGATGGGGCATCGCGGGATATCAAAAATCGTCAGGCTCGAGCGTTTCGACCTCATCGAAGGGGCCCTCCGGGAGGGCCGCGGCGTGATCGCCGTGATCGCCCACCAGGCCTCCTGGGAGCTGGTGGGGCTGGGGGTGGCCCTGGCGGGGTACCCCCTCAACTCCCTGGCCCGCCCCGTCGAGAACCCGTGGATCGAGGATTACCTGGCGCGGTTCCGCACGCAGACCGGCCAGCGCATCATCCCCAAGTACCATGCCCTGGGGGAGATGGTCCGGGCCCTCCGGAGGAACGAGATCCTCGTCGTCCAGGTGGACCAGGACGCGCGCCATTTCGGGGTGTTCGTGGATTTCTTCGGCCGCCCCGCCTCAACCCACCGCAGCCCGGCGATCCTCTCGCTCAAGTACGGGATACCGATCGCCCCGGTCAACATCTACCGGGAGAACGGCCTGTGCTACTGCGTGATCGGCGACCTGATCAGGCCGGCGGATTTCCGCGACAGGCAGGATCCGATCAGGGATCTGACCCAGGCCTACACCGCGCGCATGGAGGAGTTCATCCGGATGCACCCGGACCAGTGGTTCTGGGTGCACGACCGCTGGAAGAGCGCCGAACGAGCCGCCCGCGAGCACCCTGAGCTGCTGAGACGGCGGTATTCCCTCGGGGCCCGCATGGAATCCGCCCGGGAGGCCGCCAGCGGAGATGGGGCGGAAGACTAGGGCGTTCCTCTCAACCGGGCGAGGGTTTCTCGCGCCTTCTGGCGGGTGGGACCTGACGCCTGGCGGATCCTCAGCAGAAGCTCGCAGGCGCGGGACGCGCGGTCCGGCCGCTCCGATTTGAGGGACTCCGCGGCGATCTTCCAGAGGATCTCTCCGGCCAGGACGGCGGTCCTCTCGTCCCGCTCCAGCCCGAGAGTCGCCGCGTCCCGCAGATCCGCCAGGGCGTCGTCGTGCAGGCCCAGGCGGACCTCCGTCACGGCCGCGTTGACATAGGGGACGGGATTGGAGGGGCATATCTTGCGCGCGCGGAGGAAGCAATCCAGCGCCCTGGCGTGCTCCTTCTGCTCGGCATGGAGCTTTCCCAGGTCGTTGAGGGCCTCGGCGAACTCGCCCCATGCAGCCAGGGCCTCCTCGTACTTGAGGAGGGCCTCACCGTAGCGCTGCTGAGCGGCCAGGATCCTCGCGCGGTCGTAAAGCGCCCTGGCCCGGACGATGTCCGGCCGGGACGTGACGCGCACCGCGACCGGCTCGCTGACCGCGGCGGCCTCCTGTCCCGACCGCGTCACCGCCCTGACGCGGAGGCGGAGCCTCGAGGTCTCCCGGTTCGGCACCACCCAGGGATAGCTGCCGGCGGCCTCCAGCCCGCGGGTGATCGGCGTCCAGGGCTCATCGTCCACGGCGTACTGGATCTCGGCCGATCTCTCGCGGTACTCGGCGCCCAGCGACGACCACTTCAGGGTCACGGCCGCGCCCCCGGTCCACTCCGCACCCCCGCGGGGATTTTCCCAGAGGAGCCCCACCACGGTTTGTCCCGGCACCAGGGTCCCCTCCAGCTGGCGGGAGGAAACCTCCCGGTCGTCCGGGGTGAAGGCCGACAGGCGGAACCTGATCCGCGCGGGGGCGGCGGTCTGCGGGAGCACCCAGACCCGCTGGCCCTCCAGCTCCAGGCCCGTCTCGACGGCCTTCCACGGCTGGCCGTCCACCTGCGCGTATATCTGGAGGCTCCTCTCGCGCAGCCCCTTCGCGTCGCACTTCCACTTGAACAGCACCTGGTTGCCGCCGATGAACTCCTCGCCCGGCCGGGGGGAGAGCCACGCGATCGGGGTACCCTCGCGCACCTCGAACCGGAGGAACGGCTTGGCGGGCTCGCCGGGGCGTGGCTCAGCCCCGACGTTGCCGGCGGCGTCGCCCAGCTGGGCGTGGAAATCGTAGGCGCCGTCCTCGGGGACTTTGATCGTGCACTTGACGGCGCCGCCGGACCACTGGCCCCAGGACTCGGCGACCCCGGCGTCCCGGGCGGTCTTCCAGGTCTTCCCGCCGTCGCGGGAAACCCAGAGGGTCTTGGGAACCACGCGCTCGCTGGTCCACAGCGTGACGGTGAACTCGCGCGAGGCGACCGCGCGCCGGTCCTGCGGCTCCGCGGCCTGCAGTAGGGCTGAAACGGCCAGGATGTACTCCATCTGCGGCTTCCCCCGCGAAACTCCCAACGGCGCAGGGGCGGACCGCCCGCCCGGGCGCCATGGTTTTTATCGGCCGGAAGGAGGGCGTTACTGCAGGGCCGCCCAGGCGGCCTCGAGGGTGGGGGCGAAGGTCAGCAGCTGTGTCATCCCCAACAGGTCGAATATCTCGTAGATGGCCCCGCGGGGCTTGACCAGGACCACCCTGATCCCCTGCTCCTGCATCGCGCGGCACGATGTCAGGATGCACAGGGCGCCGGCGCTCGACACGTAGTCGAGGCTTGATATGTCGAGCACCACCCCGGCGGGCTTGGAGGCGGCCACGCCGTCCAGCGACCTCTCCATCTCCCCCACCCAGTGCGCGTCGAGATCGCCGGCCGCCGTCACCTGCGCGCCTCCGCCCTCCCTCGCCTCGACTTGTATCCGGAGGGGAGGCATCAGCGAAGGGCCTTAGCGGCGTCCTCCTTGGTGGTCTTGAAGGTGAATATCTGGGAGAGCCCGAGCAGGTCGAAGACCTCCTTCACGTTGGGGCTCGGGTTCACCAGGATGATGTTCCCCTCGTTTTCCTGGGCCGTGCCTATGGCCCCGATGAAGACGCCGGCCCCCGCCGAGGATATGTAGTCGAGGCCGGAAAGATCCACCACCAGCTTGTAGTGCCCCTCCTCGAACAGGTCGTTGATGCACTTCTCCAGCTCCTCGAACGTGTGGGCGTCGAGGAAGCCGCGGACGGTCAGCAGGACCATCCCGTCCGCCAACTTCTCCTTGAGTATCTGGAACGCGGGCATATAGCGTCCTATCGGATGTACTTGACCAACGTCAGCTCGTTCTTGATGCCGTCCTTGAACTTGTAGCGGACCTCGTCCATGATCTGGCGCATCAGGAATATCCCCAGGCCCTTCTTGTACCCCTTCTGCACGTGCTCCTTCATGTCCGGATCAGGGACCGACTCGGGGTTGAAGACGCGCCCCGTGTCGCGTATCACCACCTTGAACTGGGATTCGTCGGCCTCCACCTCCAGTTCGATGGAGCCGCTGACGCCCTCGTCGTAGCCGTGCTCGATGATGTTGGTGACCGCCTCGTCCACCGCCAGGATCACCTTGTTCTCGTCCTCCCGCGGCAGGCGGCTCTGGCGGATGCACCGCGAGACGAAATCGCGGACTACGATCAGGTGCCTGGTGTCGTTGGATACGACCAGCCGGTCCTTCAAGGTCTCGCTCATACCCGCCTTGCCAGTCCTTCCGATCTCAGAGCAATCGAAGCGTCACTATAGTTATATCGTCGGACTGGGGGGCGTCCCCCCTGTAGTCGTCTATGGCCTTGATCACAAGGTTCAGCATCTGGTTGGAGTCCCGGGTGCCGAGCTGCTTGACGAGCTGGTGGAACCGCTTGTCCCCGAACTCCTGGTTGTCGGCGTTCATGGCCTCCACCACCCCGTCGGTGTACATGACGACGCGGTCCCCGGGATTCAGGGCTACTTTCTCCTCCTTGACCGTCCGCTCGAAGACGGGCCCCTTGTCGAACCCGAGCGCGATCCCGCTGGGGTTCACCAGCTGGATCTGGTTCTCCGCGGCACGCCACACGACCAGCGGGTTGTGGCCCGCGCTGGCCACCCGTATCTCGCGGCTCTTCTTGTTGAGTATACAATATAGAGCCGTCACGAACATGCCCTTTTTTATATCCTGGGCCAGCATCCGGTTGGCCCGGACCAGGGTGTCGGCGGGGGAGGTGTTGCGGCTCCGCTCCGCCTCCATCCGGATGAACGCCCTGGCCATCGACATCACCAGTGAACCCGGCACGCCCTTGCCGGAGACGTCCGCCACTATGATCCCCTCGTTGTCCTCGTCGATGGTGATGAAGTCGTAATAGTCGCCGCCGACCTCCTTGGAGGGACGATAGTATGCGCTTACGTCGAACCCCGGCACCTTGAGCATCCTCTTGGGGACCAGGTTCGACTGTATCTCCGAGGCGATCGACAGGTCGTGCTCCAGCGCCTTGGCCTCCAGCTCCTGGGTGTGGGCGAGCTTGAGCGCCTGCGTCATCTTGTTGAAGGTCGCCGCCAGGAGGCCCACCTCGTCCCTGGAGGTCGCCCTGGTCTGGTGGTCCAGGTTCCCGCTGGAGACCTCGTTGATGTCGCTTATGAGCACCTTGATGGGCTCGGTTATCAGCGTCGATATCCAGATGGCGATCCCCACCCCCAGCATGGCCGATATGAAGACCGGAAGAAGTATCGCCCACATCAGCGAGCCCTTGGCCTCATTGATGCCCTCGAGGGAGAGCGCCACGTAGTAACGAAGCCTGCGGGCCGACTCGGGCGCGGAGTCGCGCACGAACATCCGGCTCATTATCTGCCCCGACCCGGCCTTGAAGGGCTTGTCCCGGATCAGCGTCTGCCCCTTCTCGGGGACGAGCATCCGCTCCATCTCCACGGGGCCCGCCAGGTTGATTCCGGGCACGCTGGTGTCCCCCTTGGACACGTCCGCCACGCCGGCGTCGAGGAGGCCGTACTGCGCCGCCTTCCTCTCCAGCCCCCTCAGGGGTCTCCTGGCGGAGTCGCCCGAGTTGATCGCGGCGTGCCAGTACTCGTCGTCGATCGAGGCCAGCAGGTTCAGCAGGGTGACGCCCTTGAGGTTTATCTCGTCGTTGAGCTGGCCGACCGCCTTCGAGTACACCACGATGAATATGAGCACCCCGGTGACGAGGGTGATCCCCGCCATGCCCAGGACGATCTTCCACCGCAGCGAGAGGCCCGCCAGCATCGGCCCCCGGGCGCCCACGCGGCGGCGGACCGTCGAGCTCTGCTCCTGGCCGGCCGAGACGACGACCTCCGGCCCCGAGAACGGCTCGGGGGCCCGCGCCCGCGGAGGCGCCCCGACGGCCCTCCGGGCGGTCCCCGCGTCCGCGCCCCTCGGCACGGCGGCCGTGGGACCGGAGGGGGCCGCCGCGGGCCTTATACGAGAGGAGGAAACCGGCTTGACGGGCCGCGCGCCCGGCGGCGTCGCGCCGGTAAGCGCCCTGTGCGACCCGGACTTCGGCGGCCGTCCTTCTGCTCCCGTCATGCCTCACTCACGCCCGCCGGCCCTTCAGCAAACGGCGGGCGTCCAAGACGTACGCGGCCCCCGAAACCACGGTGGAGGCGAGGGTCAGCCACATCAGCGCCAGCGTCAGTACCCTCGTCCAGCGCTCCCCAGGCAGCCAGGCGGCGTACCCCAGGGCCGTGCCCACGGTCGCGCTCTGGACCAGCGTCTTCTGCTTTCCCCAGAACGTCGCCCCGAAAGGGACACCCGCCGCCTCAACGGCGCCCCTGATCCCGGAAACGAGGAACTCCCGCGCCAGGACCACCACCACGATCCAGGTGGCGATAACCTCCGGAAGCGGGTCGATCCTCAGGAAAAAGATGAACGACCCGCACACGAGGATTTTATCGACCATCGGATCGGCGATTCTACCAAAATGTGTGACCTGGCCGTATTTCCTGGCCAGGTATCCGTCCAGAAGGTCGGTCCACGCGACCACGTTGAACAGCACGAACGCCGCCGTCATTACCGCCGCGTCGCGCCGGTGGACCGTGTAGGCCAACAGCGCGAAGTAAAAGATCGAGAGGACGAATCTCGCCGCGGTCACCTTGTTCGCCAGGGTCATCATGAACGCATACCGCCGGTCAGATGATCTCCCCCATCAGATCATATCCGCTCCAGCCCGTCACTCGCGCCCGCACGAGCTGACCGGCGCGGACGCCCCCGCACCCGCCCCGGGCGCGGCCGAGGACGATCACCGGGTCGATCTCCGGCGCGTCGCCGGCCGTGCGGCCCTCCCATCGGCCGCTCCCGAGCCGCCTATCCACCAGCACGACCGCCTCGCTGCCCACCATGCGGCGGTTCGCCTCGAAGGCGATCTCCTGCTGCTGGAGCATCACGCGCTCCCTCCGGCGGAGCCGCACCTCCTCCGGCAGGTGTCCTTTCATGCCCCACGACGCCGAGCCGGCCTCCCGCGAATATGCGAAGGCCCCCAGCCGATCGAAGCGCATCTCCCGGAGATCCTCGAGGAGCCCCTCGAAGTCGCTCTCGCCCTCCCCCGGGAATCCAACCAGCACGGTCGTCCGCAGCACCAGGCCCGGCACGGCGTCCCGGCACCGCCGGACGAGGTCCTTCTGAAACCTCCCGGTCACGCCGCGCCGCATGGCGCGGAGGATCTTGTCCCTGGTGTGCTGTATGGGGACGTCCAGGTATTTGACGACCTTCGGGTTCGCGGCCATCTCCCGCAGCAGGCCGTCGGTCACGGTCGCGGGATGGCCGTAGAGGATGCGGATCCATTCCACGCCGGGGACGTCGCCGAGGCGCCCCAGCAGATCCGCCAGCGCCGGGCGCCCGTAGAGGTCGGTTCCGTAGGCGGTGGTGTCCTGCGCGACCAGGTTTATCTCCCGCGCGCCGTCGGCCGCCAGCTCGCGGACCTCCTCGAGGATCTCCTCCATGGGCTTCGAGCGGTACCTTCCGCGGATGCGCGGGATCACGCAGAAGGCGCACGCGTGGCCGCACCCGTCGGAGACGCGCACGTAGGCCGTGTGCCTGCTCGTCAGCCGGAGGCGATCCCGGTCGGCTCCGCAGCCGTCATCCGGGCGCGAAATGCTCACCAACGGGCCGCGGCCGCGGCGATTCCCCACCAGCGCCGAGCAGACGCCGGCGATCTCCTCGCGGGCGAGTATCCCGAGGAAGGCGTCCACGCCGCGCAGACGCCCGGCGATCGCCGGGCCGAGCCGCTGGGGCAGGCAGCCGGCCACCACGACCGCCCTGAGCCTTCCCCGCTCCTTGAGCCTCACGGCCGCCTCTATTGCCTCGATCGATTCCTTCTCCGCGTCGGCCAGGAAGCCGCAGGTGTTGATCACCACGACGTCGGAGTCCCGCTCGTCGGCGCAGACGTCGAACCCCGCCGCGGTCAGCCGGCCCAGCAGGACCTCGCTTTCGACGAGGTTCTTCACGCAGCCGAGCGAAACCATCGAGACACGAGGGTTGGGCATGGGTGGGCCATTATACGGGCCCCGCCGCCGGCGCCGCCAGAATTCCGTTGTCTTCGGGCCCGCGGGCGGCGAAAATGCCCGTCATGGCGCGCAAGCCGAGGCGGATGGACGCGATGAAGCTGCTGCTGGAGGTCATCCGGCGGCTGCTGTCCATCTCGGACGGCGAGGCGCTCATTCGCGGGGTCTGCGCGCTTGCGAAGGAGGCGCTCGGGGCGGACGAGGCGGCCCTGCTCCTGGTGGATCCGTCGGGGCGGGAGCTGGTGGAGCACCAGGTGGTGGGGAAGAAGCTCCGCCCCACCCAGATGCGTCTGAGGCTGCGCGAGGAGGGGATCGTCGGCTGGGTGGCCGCCCACAAGCTCCCGCAGGTGGTGGCGGACGTCCGCAAGGACAAACGTTACATCAAGGTGGACCCGTCGACGCGTTCGGAGGCCGCGGTGCCGATCCTGGAGGGGGACAAGGTCCTCGGTGTGCTGAACTTCGATTCGCGGCACGCCGGCTACTTCCGCAGGTCGGACCTGCCGCTCCTGGAGTTCCTGGCCTCGCAGCTGGCGATCGCGCTGAAGATGGCCCGGCAGGACGACGAGATCCGCGCATGGAAGGAGAGGATGGGGGCGCTGCACAACGTTTTGCGCCTCGTGGGCGGCGTGGCGCCGCTGCCCACGCTGCTGCAGCGCGTGGTGGACGCCGTGCGGAAGGAGTGCGGGGGTCACTACGCGGCGGTCTTCCAGGGCGACTACGAGCGCGAGGAGCTGGTCCTCTTGGCGCACTCGAGCGCCTATCCGCTCAACATCGCGGTGGGGGCGAGGCTCAAGTTCCGCACCGGGCTGGTGGGGAAGGCCTTCGAGCTGGGCGAGACGGTGAACGTACGCGACATCCGGCGCGAGCCGATGTACGTGCCCCGAGTCCCCGGTGTGATGTCGGAGGTTTGCGTCCCGATCCGGATTGGAGACAACTGCCTGGGGATACTCGACGCCCAGGCGCAGGCGGTGGGAGAGTTCTCCGACGACGAGGTGATGTTCCTGGAGGCGATGGCGCGCGTGGCGGCGCCGCTGATGCAGACCCCTGCGGCGGCGCGGGCCTGATCCCCGTTGAAACCCGCCCCGATGCGACTATAATACGCGTGCCGAGGCCGCGGCCTCACTCGCGGTGACCGTAGCTCAACTTGGCTAGAGCACCAGGTTGTGGCCCTGGGTGTTGCGGGTTCAAATCCCGTCGGTCACCCCATACCATACCCGGCTGCGCACCCGGCGCATTCGGGGCCACACTCGGCGCTTTTTTCGCCCCGTTCGACGGCCCCTGGCCGTTCCCGTTCGGCCCCCCGCCCAGGTCCTCGACCACCTCCCTGAGGAGCCGCCCCCGGTCGGCTCGGAACGGCCGCTCGAAGATCGCCACCTCGAACCGGCCACGGTGGGCCTCCATCTCCCGTCGCCAGGTCACGTAGTTGATGAATTTCGGGAGGCAGTCCTTGATGTGGTCGGGCGTGACCCCTGGGTGGTCCAGGATGCTGGAGAGGTAGCGGATCGTCCTCCCGGCCAGGTCCACCCGCATCGAGGTCTGCTCCAGTTTGGCGATCTCCTCGCCCATCCGCGACAGGGTTTCTTCGAGCTCCTTCTTCTCCCGTTCGAACTCACGGCACTGGAGCAGCATGGCCTCGGGGGGCTCCCCCTCCATGCGCGCCAGCATTTTCACGAGGTTGGTCGCCTGCCGCCGGTTCTCGGCCAGCCGCTCCTTGATCTGGTCCCGGTCCCGCCGCAGGGCGCGGAGGGACTCGGCGAATGACGCATCGCGTTCCTCGCAGAGCTTCTTGACCAGGTCGTCCCGCAGGGCCAGCTGCTTCACGTAGTCGAGGACGTGCCGGTCCGCCTCGACGGCGTCCAGGTAGTTCTGCCGGCAGTCGAGGCCGGCCGTCTTGTCGGCCCGGCTGCAGATGTAGTAGTGGTACGGGTTGCCGCCCCGGCCCATGCTCGTTCGGGGCACCATCTTCCCGCCGCAGTACCCGCAGAGGACCAGGCCCTGGAGCAGATAGTCGTACTGCTTCGCCTTGCTCTTCCCGTTCCCGTTCCGGTTGTTGTTTCGCTCGAGCGATTCGAGGATCCGCCTGTACGTCGCCTGGTCGCGGATCGGTTCGTGGGCGCCCTTGAAGGTTTCCCCGTTATAGGAGATCAATCCGACGTAGGTCGGATTGTGCAGGATGCGGGAGATGGCGTCCTTGGAGAGCGTGCGGCCGTTGCGGGAGCGGATGCCCTTCTGGAAGGCCATTCTGGCCACCTTGCCGAGGCTGCGGGTGTCGAGGTAGGTGGCGTCGATGAATCGTACCCATTCGACCTCCTTTGGGACAGGTCGATACCGTTTCTCATGCATCTCGTAGCCGAAGGGGGGAGGGCCGATGGGCAGCCCCTTGCCCGCGCGCCACGCCATCTTCTCACGGGTCCGCTCGGAGATTTGCTCCCGCTCGAACTGGGCCAGGGCGATCATGATGGTCGTCATGACGCGGCCCGAGGCCGAGGCGGTGTTGATCTCCTCCTTGAGGGAAACCAGCTTGACGTCGTACCGCTCGAACTCCTCGACGAGCGTCAGGAAATCGACGACGTTGCGCGAGATGCGGTCGATCTTGGTAAAGACGACGATGTCCACGAGGCGGGCCCGGACCTTCTCCATGAGCCGGGAAAAGCCGGGCCGATCCAGGTCTTTGCCCGACCGGCCCTTCCGCGTGCCGTCCTTCTCCTCGCCTTCCACGATCTCGTAAGCGATGGTCCAGTTCTGGCCGGCCCGCTTCTTGTCGTCGATGTATCGCAGGAGCCGGTCCCGCTGGGTGTCGAGGGAGGAATCCTCCTTGGAGGCTTGCTTGTCGGTCGAGACCCGGCAGTAGATGGCGACCCGCTGGGGCCCGTTCGCCTCCGCCTTCGCTTCCCGGATCATGGTTCGCCTCTATGGCCCATCCCGCATGGGCTTGCTCACATGAGGGCATGGTTCGGCCGGAACATCAAGGGGATTCCGGAAAGAAGATGTCGGCGCTTCCGCCCCCGGGTGCCTCGGCGCATTCCCGCAAGATTCGCAGCAGTGAGGCCAGGAGCAGCTCCTCCCGTCCGTCATCATCCAGGCGGCGGTACGGATGCTGATCTCCCGGCGGAAAGCCATCGGCCGTCGGGACGAGCCGCACCTCCATGGCCAGGTGGGGGCGGCGCCTTCGTCTCGTGGCTCCGTCGCGGGTTCCTTTCACCGAGCGGGATTCCTCCGCTCGGTAAAGGCCCATGGGGCCGCGCGACGGAGACGCGCACAGGAGAACTGATCTCGCGGCGGTCGCTGTCGCGTTCGTTACGCACGCCAGTCGGTTCTCCTCCCGGCCACGAGCTCCACGCCGGCGGTGCGGAACTCATCGAGGATGGTCTGCAGGAGCGCGGCGCTCCGAGCCAGGCGGGCGGGGTCACGGACGACCACGCGCCGCACGCCTCCACGACGGACGTCGGCCAGGAGGCGCCGTAGTCCGGGCCGGTCGGCGTCCAGGCCGGACCTCCGGGCGTCGGCGTAGACGGCCGCGCAGGCGGGCGTCCCGAGGCAGTTCCAGGGCCCGCCCGACCTGGTCTCGGCAGGCCGTTCCGGCCTCGTCGTCCGCCGCCGTCCGGGCGTAGACCGCGTCCATCCTGGCCTGCGGCCTGCGAGCCCACTTCGTCCGTAACCTGTTGGAATCGTTCATGTTACGCGCGTCTCCACCTGACACCCCTACCTCGGGGTGCGCCCCGAAGCAAGGCAATCCCCAATGTTTCCAAGGGCTTACGGCCGGGGTCCTCTACGGGGAAAGGCCGCCACGGCGGGCGTGGGGGGACGGCCGGAAAGCGCGATTTTGAGTTGACTTTCAACTACAACTTTGCTACGCTCCTCTCCATGTCCCAGCAGACCACATTCGGGCAGAAGCTCCGGCAACTGCGCAAGGCGAAGAACCTCACCCAGCGCGACTTGGCCGCGAGAGTATCCGCGCGCCTGAAGGCGGAGGACCGCCGGGGCTTCGACTTCACCTACCTGAGCAAGATCGAGAACGACAAGACGCCGCCCCCATCCGTTGCGGCGATCATCCAGCTGGCCGAGGTGCTCGAGGCGGACGCGAACGAGCTGATCACGCTGGCGGGAAAGACGCCGCCCAATCTGGGAAAGACCCTGAAGGAGAGCGAGTCGGCACGCACGTTCTTTCGTTCGGCTTTCGACGCAGACTTGACCGAGGAGGACTGGAAGAAACTTTCGCAGGAACTGAAACGCAGGACGAAGGCCCGTGAGAATCCTCCGAAATCAGGACATTGAAGAGATCGCGGCGTCGCGGCTCGCCGAGCTCGAACGGCAGCTCGGCCGACCGCTGTCGCCACCGATCCCCATCGATCTCATCGCCGAGAAGGTCCTCGGTCTGGACTTCCTTTGGGAGCCCATCGACGAGCTGCCCGGCGAGAAGGTCCTCGGTCTGGACTTCCTTTGGGAGCCCATCGACGAGCTGCCCGGCGAGAAGATCCTCGGCGGGCTCGTCGCCAAGAAACGCCTGATCGTCCTCAACGAGAACCGCAAAGACCTCCTCACAAAGAAGCCCGGAGTCGAGCGCTCGACGAAGGGCCACGAGATGGGCCATTGGGACCTGTTCATCGACAAGGGCTCCCTCGACCACCCCACGCTGTTCGACGTGGATGGCGACGGCCCCTTCGCCTACCGGAGCTCCCCCGCGGGCGACGTGGCCATCATCACGGCGCTCCACCGAGTCGCGGAAGGCCGCGAGCTCCTGCGGAAGATTCAGTCACGCGCCGACGAGCCCGACGAGGCGAGAGCCGTCAACCGCTATGCGGCGGCCCTCTCGATGCCGGCCGACATGATCCGGGCGGACGCGGTGAAGATCGACCGCACGAAGTGGCCGAACCTGTACCGGCTGGCAGAGAAGTACGAGGTCACGATCTCCGCGCTCCGCGTTCGGCTTGAGCAGCTCGGTCTCTTGTACGTGGACGAGCACGGGAAGCTCTACGAGTCGAAGGATGCTGCCTCGGGGCAGATGATGCTGGGCTTCTGATGGAGGACACCTGATGCCGTACGCAGACGACACGCTCTCGGTGATCTACGACCGCACGTCCGGCTACTGCCACATCTGCGGGAAGAAGCTGGCGTTCACGAACTACGGGAAGCCGGGAGCCCGAGGCGCGTGGGAGGTGGAGCATTCCGTGGCGAGAGCCAACGGGGGGACGGACCGGCTCAACAACCTCTACGCCGCGTGCATCCCGTGCAACCGCGAGAAGCGCGACGGCTCAACGCGGACCGCCCGGGCGCACAACGGGCGCACGCGCGCGCCGCTCTCTCGGGAGAGACGTGGGGCCGCGAAGACGCGCAACGCCCTGGCCGGAGGCGCGGCCGGCGCGCTCATCGGAGGGCGGTTTTTCGGCCCGGCGGGCGCGCTTATCGGCGGCCTCATCGGCGCCGCCGTCGGGAAGTCGGCGAAGGTAGAGTAGAGGGAAGCGAGAGGAGGGCAACAGACGCATGGAACCGATCAGATTGCTCAAGCCCCCGGAGTACACCGCGGAGGAGCGTGAGGCTCTGATCGACTTCGTGCTGGCCCTCAGGAAGTCGCACATCAAGGATCTCCTCAAGGGGATCGAGTTGCCGGTGTCCGGCACGAAGCCCGACCTGCGCGACCGACTCGAAGAGGCGCTCAAGAAGGACGGCCTGGGCTACGAGCAGTTGGTGGAGTTCCTCGACTCCGTGGCGCCCTGGGGGAAGCAGCACGTCTTCCTCTACAACGGACCGCGGGGCGATCTGAAGGAGTGGAAGACCCCGGACCACGTCCTGGGCCTTTTGAAACAGCACCGCCTCGGGAAGCTCTTTAATGCCCGCCTGCCACTGATCCTCCCCGACAAGCTGACGCTCTCCTCGGTGACGCATTCCGACGGGAGGATGCGCGTCATGGCCGTCCAGAAGCGGGAGTACGCCGAGCGGACGCCCGACCACGACGAGGAGAAGGAGACGGAGGACGGCGAGAAAATCAGCCTCAAGGCCTACGTCCACCATCTGACGCGGACGCTCGCGGTCTTCGAGTGGGACCTGAACGCCAACGTCGCCATGCTGCAGGTCACGCAGCTCCAGAGGGATGGCGACTACGAGGAAGTCGCGGAG
>FWPU01001274.1_pt1 | contig 77076 bp, 47 predicted proteins | sample 2228361 | NCBI WGS metagenome assembly FWPU01 (sample SAMEA103939777, study PRJEB20133) | metagenome | reverse complement strand
CGACCGGCCCGGCAGACCCGGACGCGCCCGCGCCCGGGCCGAGACCGAATCCCGCGCCCGCGCCCCCACCCGAGGCAAAGGACGCCGGCGGTTTGATGGTGACGCCGCCCCCCACGGTCAGGCCCGCGCCCGAGCCAAAGCGCAGGCTTTCCAGGCCGTTGGCCGACGCGATGGCGCGCGCGGCCTCCGGCGCGCCGCCCGCCGCCGCCACGCTCGAGGGATCGCCGCCGGGCAGTTCCAACCCGCCGCCCACGCCGGCCGTGCGGCCGGTGTCGCCCATCGCCTCGAAGACGTGTTCCTGTGAATTGAGCGTGAGCGAGACCGTCGCGCGCAGCGGCACGCCGTTCGCGGAGAAGTAATCCATCGTCTCCTTGAACGACTCGACCATGCCCTGAAAGCGGAAGGCGCCCCATTCGAACACGACGATCGGCGGGGCGCCGCGTTCCGCGGCATCCTCGGATTCGCCGCCGGCGGGCTTCATCAGGTTGGCCACCGGATTGGTTCTGGTGCGCACGTCCGCGCCGGTGTCGGTGGTGTCGAACACCAGTTCCATCGAGAGTTTGGCGCTGCTGGAGGCGACGTGCTGCGCGGCCTGGCCGCCTTCGCCCTGTAGGTGGTTGGCGATGGTGTGCTCGAGTGAAACGGGGTTGAACTGCACCTCGAGCGGGCCGTCGCCGCCACCCTGGACGGTGAACGTGGCCTTCGCGAACTGGGTTTCGGCGGGCATGGTCAGGCGCGCAGGCTCAGGCCCTCGTGGGCCAGGTGCAGTTCCTCGATGGCGACTTCGCCGCTGCGGGCATTGAGGTCGCCGGACTTGAACTTGACCGGCAACGCGCGGCGGAGCTGCCAGGCGCGCACGCGCGTGCCGTCGAGGTCGAGGTGCTCGATTTCCACGTCCAGCCGGTACGCGTAACCGCCGGCCTGGGTGGTCTGCTGGAACCAGCGCCACAGATGGTCGTTCGCCGTGATGCCGCGGCGCAGGATCACCGTGGCAAAGGTGGTGGCGCCGGCGCGCTGGTGGGCGCCGTAGTTGAGGCCGCCTTCGCGAATGACCTTCGGTTCGTGCGTGGCCTCCAGGCCGGTGCATTCGGCAAAGGCGCCGCTGGCCAGCGGACGTTCCACGCCCGCCGCGCCGTTCCCGCCGAGCGGATGCTCGCGGAAGGTCAGCACGAACCGGAAGCTGCCGGCGGGGAAATCAGGGTCGTTGGGCATCGCTCGGTGAAATCGGTCAGGCGCCGGCGGCGGCCACCACGCGGCCGCCTTCCTGCAGGGTCAGCACCACGGTGATCCAGCCCACCGGTTGAGCGGGCGCGAAGCTCACCCGCGCGACGACCCGGCCGGCGTCGAGGTCGCTCCGGGTCGTGGTGGTGGCGTCGCAGTGCACGCGGAACGCGTCGGCCGCGGTTTCGCCGCGGAAGGCGCCCAGTTCTAAGAAGCCGGTCAGCAACGTCTCGAGCGCGCGCGTCACCCGCCGCCAGAGGACCGGCCCGTTGTTGTCGAACACCAGCTCGTCACCCAGCCGGCGCGCGGCGCGGAGGATGGCGAGCGTGAGCCGCTCGACGCCGCCTGGCCGGAAATCCTCGATGAGGCTGGTGTTCACGTCCGAAAGCACGCGCGGGCCGGCGGCGGAAGGTCCGAGTAGCGACAGCCGGTCAATCAACGCGTCGTCCGCGATGGGCGGGCCGGACCAGGCGATCTCTTCCGGCTCGAGCCCGGGCTTGAAACCGGTGACCTGGCGCAACGGCTGCCGGCCGAGGCTGAAATGCGCGCCGCGCGTCAGCACGGACCGCGCGAGCACGCCGGCAAACGCGCCGTCCGGCGGCTCCAGCCCGCCGGGCAGTAATTGCGAGTGCGGCGTGGCGAGCCACGGATAGACCACCTGCAGCGTGCGCGAGGCGGCGCCGCCTTTCTCGACTTCGCGCGCAAGGCTCGGTTTGGACTGGTTCGGGTCCAATGGCGCTGGTGCGAGCAGGGGCAGCAACCGCCCGGGCCGCACGGTGCCCGGCGCCGGCAACGGCAGGGCCAGCAGCGCCTGGGCCAGGATGCGGCCGCGATTCGCTTCAAGGAACAAGCCCGCCGCCCGCACCGCAGCAAACCAGGTATCAAAACCGGCCTCGGTGCAGGCCGGCGACGGCGTGGGCCCGCGTCGCTCGAGCTCGGGCGGCGTCGCGGGCGCGGCGCATTCCACGAAGACTTCCGGTGGCGGCGGCGGTTCGGGGAACCCTTCCGGCGCGAGTTCCGAGTCGGCGACCAGTTCCGGCAGGTCCGGGAAACACACCGCCGCCGCCTCGCTCAGGCCGTGCAGGACCCCGAGGCCTTTCCACGAAGGCCGGCGCCGCGGGCCGGCGTCGTCCAGCCACGCATCGTCCGCGCGCGGCATGGCGGCGTTTTGGTAATTGGGAATCAGCGCCCGGAGGCGGGTCAGGCGCGCGGCTTCCGCCGCGTCGGTTTCCGCGGGCGTGCGGTCGCCGCGCGGCGCCTCGTAAGGCCAGGGGTCGCCGGCGCGCACCACCAGGCAGCGCGCGCCGCCCTGGGCGAAGAACGAACGCACGGCCACGCCCAGCCAGGTGGCGTGTTGTCCGTCCGAAGCCGGCAGCGAAGGGTCGCGGGTTTCCCAGGCAAACAGCTGGGCAAACTCCTCGAAGCTTTCGAGCGGCGCCGGCGTTTGCAGCAAATCGTCGTCGTCCGCGACCAGCGCGGCGTCGGCGCGCCAGCCGTGCCCGGCCAGCCAGTGCTTGAGCTCGGGGGAAAGCGGGGTGTGTCGGCCGCGCTGGACCCGCCGGGCCACGAAGCCGATGAAGCACACCACGTCGGCGCGGGCGGGGGCCGCGTCGGGGGCGCCGCTGGTCACCTGGAAATCCAGGCCGTACATGGGCGGGCGGCGTGGGGCGGGCGCGGGCCCGCCTGCTCAGGCCAGCAGCTCGGCTTCGATGCCCTCGGCGGACAGCACCAGTTCCTCCATCGCCACGTCGCCGCCGCCCTTGGCGGCCAGCGTGGGTCCGGTGTACTTGAGCGGCAGCACGGCCTGGAGCTTCCAGGAGCGGACCGGCTTGCCGGTCTCGTCGCGCAGCGTGATGACCACATCGCGTTTGGCCTGGAAGCCCTTGTCGCGGGTTTCTTTCACCCAGCCGAAGAAGGCCATCGAGTCCACGACGCCGCGTTTGAGTGTGACATCGCCGACCTTGTGCATGCCGGGGATTTTGCGGACGTGGTTCACCTTCGAGTTGCCGGTGCGGTACTCGGCCATGACGAACTCGGTCACCAGGCCGGAGACGTCGGAGAAACCGCCCAACTCGGACTCGGGGTCTTCGCCCGAGTTGAGGTTCACGATGAAGTTGAAGGCGCCGTAGGGAGTGGAGCGTGCCATGGGATGGTGTCAGGTTGAGGGTTCAGCCGCGCGCGTCGGCCGTCTTCTGGCCGATGCGGAAGATGACGAACTCGGCGGGCTTGATAACCGCGACGCCGATCAGGCAAATGAGCCGGCCGTTGTCGAGGTCGTTCTGGGTCATGGTGCTGCGGTCGCAGCGGACGAAGAAGGCCTGTTCCGGCTTGTCGCCGAGGAGCGCGCCGTTCACCCATTCGTTGAACAGGAAGCTGGAGACCGTCTCGCGGACATTGGCCCAGAGTTTTTCGCCGTTGGGCTCGAAGACCGCCCATTGCGTGCCGCGGTCAATCGAGTGCTCGAGGTAGTTGAAGTACCGGCGCACGTTCACGTACTTCCACTCGGGGTCCGAAGAGGTGGTGCGCGCGCCCCAGACGCGGTGACCGCGGCCGGGGAAGAACCGGAGGCAGTTCACGCCCAGCGGATTCAGGGACTCCTGCTCGCCGGTGCTGATCAGCCGCTCGAAGCGCAGCGCGGCGCGGACGACCTCGTTGGCGGGCGCCTTGAACACGCCGCGCTCGATGTCGCTGCGCGCGTATATGCCGCAGACGAAGCCCGAGGGCGGCAGCTTGACCTCGCGCGGCACCTCCGGCCGGTCCGGGCGGGCGAGCGGATTGGACGCCACCACCCACGGGTAGTAGAGCGCGGCGTACTTGGAATCGAGTTTCGCCTTGAAGGCCCGGGCCTGGTCGGGCCTGAGACTCTGGTCCGTGTCCAGCACGGCGATGCGGTAGGCGCGGCGCTTTTCGGCGTGGCTGATCAGGGCCAGCGCGACGGCCTCGCGGTCGGCGTGGGCGCTCGAACCCGGCGCGGCCACGATGGAGACGTCATCCAGGGCCTCCACCAGATTCAGCGCGTTGGTCCAGTCGCCCGCGCCGGGCGCGGCGTCCGATCCTCCGTTCAGCGCGACCTCCCGCGTGCGCTGGTTGGCCGCCGGCGCGAAGGCGATCTGCAAATCGAAGGGCGTGACCGCGCCGGTCAACTTCAGCGCCACCCATTGCGCAAGCTGGTCATCGCGCCGGGCGGGGTTTTCGGCCAGCAGCGCGCCGATGTAGCGCTTGTGCTGCGCGTCGTAGCCGAGGTCTTCATAGACGGTCGCATTGCCGTCGCCGTCCACGGCGGTGACGGTGAGCGTGAGCAGTTCGAGGCCGCGGGTTTCTTCCTCTGGGCTGAAGGTGTGCGCGTTCCCACCGCTGTCCTGCCAGGCGCCGCTGCGTTTGACGAAGTACGTTTCGGCAATGGCGGGATTGGCCTGCGCGTCGCCTTTCACCCGGATGAGGCTGCCGTCAATGGCCTTGGCGGCGGCGGCGACAGACGAGGCCACGGCGATTTCCTCGAGCACCACCTTGCCATTGCCGCCGCTGCCCTTGAAGCGGGCGACGAACTGCGCCGCCTTGGCCGCGTCGGCGATCAGGTCGGGGGACGCGGCGGCGCCGCTGGCGTCGGCGCAGACGCGCGACACGTACAGCCGCGCGCCGCCTTCGTTGAAGAAGTGGAAGACGGCGTGCGCCAGGAAGTTGGTTTTGGGCGGCGCGCCATTGCCGCTGTACTCGAGGTCGTTCAAGCCGCCATAGACGCGCTCGAACTCGCCGAAGCTGGTCAGCAGTTCGGACACTTCGCCCACCGGCCCGCGCCGGGTCGGGCCGACGAATGCGGCGGTGCTGGTGCTGACGCCTTCGATGGATTTGCTGCGGAAGCTCGTCTCCTCGACGAAAACTCCGGGGGCCAGGTATTCGGGCATGACAGGACTCCTGTGGGTTTGGGTTCAGGGTTTATGTGTTCAGGGTAAGTTCGAGGGAAAGCCGGCGGGTGTCATCAAGGTGGCGGACGGCCTGGGCATTGGCCGCGGACTCCAGCATCGCGGTCCAATCCACCACCGTCTGGCCGGCCGGCGGCGCCACCAGTTCCACGGTGAGGTCCAGCTCCGTGGGTACGATCTGGCCGCTGCCCGGGTCCGGCTGGTACAGCGGCAGGCGGGTCAGGACCACCAGCGCCTCGCCCCGCGCGTCGGACATGCCCACGCCGAGCCGCCGCGCTCCTTCGCCGTCGCCCAGGTCGCCGCGCACGCGGACTAGGACGTTCGGTAAAAGCGCGTGGTTCGCGGCGCGTCGGACAGTGACACGCACCTCGGCCCAACCGGGGCTCAAGCGGGCTTGGGCGCCGGGCAACAGGGCCACGTCCACCGGTCGGAACACCGAGTCGGCCGGCCAGGGTTTTGTCGCGCTGGCGTTGCGCGGCAGTTCGAGAGAAAAGGCGCGCGGCAGGTATTCACCCAGCGGATCGGCCACGGTCCCGGTGATGGTGACCGGTGGCGCGGGCAGGGCCGGCTCCGGTCCGGGCAGCGGCGGGTCCACCGTGGCGGTGTAACGGTCGAAGCGCGCGGCGCTCCAGAGGACCGCGAGGTTGCTGGCGTTGCGGCGGAATCGCGCCTGCCTAGATCGCGCGTCCAGCGCGCGCGGGATGGGCCGGCCGGTAAGGTGATCCACCCAGCGCACGGCGCCCAGCACACGTTGGTGGAGGCGTTCTTTCACGGGGTGCGTTCCTGGAGGTCGTCGGTAAAGGTCAGGCGCGTGGCGACCACCGGCTCGAATTCCACGGAGGGTTTGGCCAGGCGGACAACCCGCGCCAGCAGCCCGCAACTGAGTCGGTACGGGCGGTTCACCGCGTCCCACAGCCGCACCAGCTCCTCTGCGGAGAGGTCGGCGGGCAGCAGGGCCACGGTTTCATCGGCGGCCCACTGACCGTCGGCGTTGAGCACGCTGGCGTCCAGGTATGGGTGGTAATGCAGCTCCCGCAGCACCCAGCCCAGGATGGTCTGCTCGGTCTCTGCGGTATCGGTGTCCTTGCCCCAGACCGTGAGCAGGTAATGCAGGTCCAGCCCGAGCGGGCCGCCCGGGGGAGCGCCGCGGATGTTGCGCAGGTGCAGATTGGTGGTCACCCGGTAGAGGTATAACGTGACCGTGGTCTCGTCGAAGGCCGTGGTGCCGGCAAATTTCCACGCTGGCAGGACCTCGAAATCGCAGTCGGGCAGCCCGTCGGCCCCGGCCGCCACGTCGTAGCTCTGCTGGAGAAAATCCCGGAGGGAGGCGCTGAGGGCGTGAATGGCGAGGTGGTTGGCCATGCGGGCCGGGGTGGGTTGTGGGCGGTTGGGGATGTAACTGTTGACGGCATCCTACACCCGCGGCGCGCCATTACAAAGAAAACTTTGTCTCCAGTTATTCACTACTTATTAACCGATCTGCGGGTTGCTTTAACCGGCTGGCGACAAAGGACCTGCCCGTGAAATTCGTACGGGCGGGTGCCGGAAGGTGCAGCCGCAGCCCAAGGTCGGGCGCCCATCAACCGGCTGTCAGAAACGCCGGACCCGCATGCGTTCCAGCCGGAACGCTCCGAGACGGTCACCGTGATTGTTTATCCGCCGATTTGGACGCTGGACCACCGGCAGATTTGCTCGTAGGTTGCCGCGACCGTGGTGCTTGATCGTCAATGGGTTGGTCGCCGGCCCCCGTTATCCCCCGCTCCGGAGCAAGGGCGCCGTTGGGGCAAGGGCTTCCGGCCCGCCCGGTGTGTTTCCGGGCGGGCCGGCTGCTGGAATTCGGCGCGGAGCGTTTCCTTCAAGCTTTCTCGCTGGCGGCTGCGTCCGTTTGTGTGGCTGACGCTGGCCGGGTGCCTGGCGTGGCTGGCGCGAGCCGCGGAGGCGGGCCTTCGCTTGGCCGAGATCATGCCCGAGGATGCCGTCGTGCTGCCGGACGAGGACGGGGATTACCGGGGCTGGGTGGAGTTGCACAATGCCGGGCCGGAACCGGTCTCGCTGGAGGGCTGCGGGCTGAGCGACGATCCAGCCCAACCGTTCAAATGGCGGTTTCCCGCGGTGACCCTCGCCCCGGATCAGCGACTGGTGGTCTTCACCACCGGCAAGGACCGGCGGGATCCGCCGCTGACGCCTCGCGCCGTCCGGGAGGACGAGCCGCTGACCGTGCCGGGCCTAGTGTTGTGGCTGGATGCGGCGGCGCCGGAAACCCTCGAGTTGGATGAACAGGGCGCCGTGCGCCGCTGGCGGGACCGGACGGGCCGGCCTTACGTGCCGCCGGCTGTTGAGCCGCTTTCCCCCGACTCCCTCCCGGGGCTGGTGTTGTGGCTGGATGCCAACGAGACAACCACACTTCAGTGGACCGGAGGCGCCCTGCGCTGGAAGGACCGTCGCAATGTTGACCTGGCGGCTTCTGCGGGCACGGCGGAGAGCAGTCCGAGCCCGCTGGTGTCCGGCGGTCTGCGCTACCTGCGCTTTGACGGGCAGGATGATGTGTTGGAACTGCCCTCCCTGAGCGGGCTGCGAACCGTTCTGTGGGTGGCGCGGGAGGACCCGACCACCAGCGAGCGGGCAATCCTGCCGGGTGGACGGGACACTTACGATTTCCATCCCGGCGAGCGGCGAGTGATACTCAGTTCTGTTCATGCTCCGGGTTGGCGTGCCTGGATCAATGGTGTGGAAGTGGACCCTTATCGCACGCGTTATCCGAGTCAGGCCGCGATGATCGCTCTGGCTTCCAGTCGGGGCGGACGGCTTTCCCTGTTGGGCAGCGACCGACTCCTAGAGAGCCGTTTTTGGAAGGGCGAGCTGGGGGAGATCCTGGCCTTTGACCGGGTGCTGACCGACGCCGAGCGCGTCGCGGTGGAGGAATACCTCCGGCGCAAGTGGCGTCCTCCCGAGCCGCCGCCGCCGTCTCATTACGACGCCGTGCAGGGAGACTCCTGGCGGCGGCCCCGGCCGGCGCGCGATCCGCTCAACGGTCTGCCCGGACTGCGCTTCGACGGCGAGGACGACGCGCAGGAGTTCCCCCGGATCGGCGAGGTGCGGGCCATTTTCCGGGTGGCGCGCGAGCGGCCCGTGCCCGCGGGGCGATATCCGTCAGTGCTCGGGGATCGGTTGGCGTATCCGCTGCATCGGGGCGGGGGCGGCAAGATTTACCATTACTTGTGGACGGCCCCGAGTGTGGTGGCCGGAGGCGTCCGCCTGGACGGCGTGTCGGTGGACCCGCTGGCCACCCGCCTGCCCGAGCGACGCGTGTTGCTGCGCACCCTCTCCAACCAGGGACTTTCCCTCGGCTTGGTGGGAGCGGATCGGGGGTTGGACCGGTATTTCTGGGGCGGGGACATTCACGAGGTGTTGCTTTACGACCGGGTGCCGACGCCGCAGGAGTTGGAGCGAATTGAAAACTACTTGCTGGCCAAATGGGCGTTGCCGGAACGCCACCTGCACACCAATTTTCAACTCAACTCCGCCGGCAACTGGCTGGGGCTTACCGCCCCGGATGGCCGAGTGATGGACTCGATCGCGTCCCCGCTCGTGCCGGCGCGGGTCAGTTACGCCCGTCGGGAAACTGTCGGAAGTAGCTGGGCCTTCTGCGCGCGGCCCACCCCCGGGCAGCCCAATGCCACGCCGCTTTACACGGGACAGACACCCGAACCCGAGGTGGAGCCGGTCGGGGGATTCTACACCGCACCGGTCACGGTGCGATTGTCAGCTTCGCCCGGGGCGGCGATCCGGTACACCTTGGATGGATCCGAGCCCGCCGAAGTACCGGCGGCAGAATCTCTATTGTACAGAGGCCCGTTCGTCTTGCAGACCGGAGCGGTGCTGCGAGCGCGCGCGTATCTGCCGGGGTATCTTCCCAGCCCGGTGGTGACCGTGCCCTTGTTGCAGGGACCGCGCCCGGCCCTGCCGGCGGTGGCGCTGGCGGTGGCGCCGGCGGATTTGTGGAGCCCGGAGCGGGGCATCTACGCGCTCGGCACCAATGCCAGTCCCACCCCGCCCTACCTGGGCGCCAACTTTCACAAGGCCTGGGAGCGCGCGGCGCACTTTACCCTGTTTGACGCGACCAACCTCGCGCCGGTCTTTGCCTCCAGCGCCGGGGTGCGCATCCATGGCGGTTACACCCGCTCGGCGCCGCAAAAGTCCTTCCGCTTGTACGCCCGCCGCCAGTACGGCGCCGGGCGATTCCGCCACGCCTTTTTTCCGGGAAGCGCGGTGGACGAATACGAGGTGCTGGTGCTGCGCAACAGCGGCAACGACTGGGGCATGGCCCGGCTGCGCGACCGCTTGGCGCAGTCGGCGGGCGCGGAGCTCGGCGCCACCGCCCTTCGCACCCGGCCGGTGGTGGTGTACCTCAACGGCGTGTACTGGGGGCATTACGACCTCCAGGAGCGCGCGGACGAGCATTTCCTGGCCGAGCACTTCGGGGCGGACCCCGAGTCGCTGGACTTCGTGGAAAACGGCACGGAACTCCCGCATGGTGACCACTACGCTTATGTCCAATTGCGCCGGGACTGTGAGAACCAAGACCTCCAAGAACCCGCCGCCTACGCCTCGGTGCGCGCCCGGCTGGACCCGGACAACTTCCTGGCCTACCACCTGACGGAGATTTATCTGGATAACGCCGACTGGCCCACGCACAACACCGTGCTCTGGCGTCCGCGCCGGCCGGACGGTCAGTGGCGCTGGGTGCTGAAAGACCTCGACGGAACCTTGGGAACCACGCCGCTTCTGGCCGACCGCCCCACCTTGCGCATTGCCCTGGGGCTGGAACCGGAGGTGAACGCCACCTTCCCGCCGACGGTGTTCCTGCCCCAGTTGCTGAACCACCAGGCCTTTCGGCAGGAATTTCTCGCCCGACTGGCCGACGCGATGAATTCGGTCTTTCACCCCAGCCGCCTCATCGCCCGGGTAGATGCCCTGGCGGCGGAGCTGGAGCCGGAAATCGCGCGCCATCTCGACCGCTGGCGCCCGGAGGCCACCTTCTACTGGCCCGTGCCCCCCGATCTCGAAGCCTGGCGTCAGGAGGTGGAAAAGCTGCGCGTCTTCGTCCGGGAACGGCCCGCGGCCATGCGCCGGCAGGTGATCGAGCACTTCGGCCTGGCCGGGGAGGCGCAGGTGCGCGTGCGCGTCAGCGACCCCGCCCTGGGGCGCGTCCGTGTCAATTCCCTGCGCCTGCCGGCCGGGACGGCGGAGTGGACGGGCGCGTACTTTCGCGGCGTGCCCGTCGAGCTGGAAGCCCTGCCCGCCGCGGGCGTTGAATTTGCCGGCTGGGACGAATGGCCCGGCGCTCCGGCGCTGGTGCGCCTGGTCCCGGAGGGCGATCTCGCGGTGACCGCCCGTTTCCGGCCGAATCCCGGAGCGGACCTGCTGCAACCGACGCCGTTTCCCCTCTGGCTGGGGGAATATCGCTTTGAGAGCTGGTCGCCGGAAACCCCCGCCGGGGAGTATCCGCCCTCGATGATTTTCCTCCAAACGCCGATTCGCGACGCCGATTTGAGCGCCGCGTTCACCTCCGCGTGGTCGCTTCCCTACAACCGCACCAGCCGCAGCCGGGTCAGCGGGCTCGGCGGCCGGGGCATCTCATTCCTCAACACCGGCAACACGCAGCCGGAGCCGGGGGCCGGTTACCTCGGCGCCGCCGTGCTGGCGCTCGACACCCAGGGCCTGCAGGACGTGCAGGTCTCCTGGGTCGGCGGCACGGTCACTCCCAACGCGCGTCCCTACGCGCTGCGCCTGCAATACCGTGTGGGCACTTCCGGCCCGTTCCTCGACCTCACCGACGCGACGGGCCAACCGGTCGAATACCGCCGCAGCGAGCGGGCGGGCGATTGGGCCGTGTTGGGGCCGACGCGCCTGCCCGCCGCGGCGCTGGAACAGCCGGTGGTGCACCTGCGCTGGGTTTATTACCGCGCCGCCGGCGGAGCGGACAGCGGTCCGCGGGATGAGCTGCGCCTGGACGACATTCTCGTGGTGGGACAACGACGCTCCCCCGTGCTCACGGTTGCCCACGAGCCGGGTGGAACGCACGTGCGGATCGAAATCTCCGGGGTGTACCCCGGCCGCGAGGTGTGGTTGCAATCCTCGGACAATCTCAGGCATTGGCAGGACGAAGAACGGCTGGCCGGCGACTGGACCGGGCGGGTGGCCCGCCGCGTGCCGGTTCCAGACGGCCCGGCGGTGCGCTACTATCGTGTATGGTCCCCATGAACAATCCCGTTCCCCCCGAGTTTCCCGCTCGCTGTCCGGCCCGACCGACCAGCGCATGGCGGGCCTGCGCGTTGGCCGGCGTCGTATTGGCCGGCGCCGGTGGCGGGTATGCCGGCGACGTCATCCTCAGCGAAATTCTGTATCATCCCCCGTCGCACCGCGCGGAGGAGGAATGGATCGAGCTGCACAACCGCGGCACTGAGCCGGTGAATCTGGCCGGCTGGCGGTTCAGCGCAGGGATCGAGTTCACCTTCCCGCCGGTGGTGTTGCCGCCGGGGGGCTACCTGGTGGTTGCTGCCAACGAAGAGGCCTTCGAACGGCGGTACCCGCTTGTGACCAACCGCGTCGCCGGCTGGCAGGGGCGCCTGAGTGACAACGGTGAAACCGTCACACTCCGGAACGCGCTCGGCGGGATCGAAGACACCGTGACCTACGCGACTGAGGGTGATTGGGCCATGCGCCAGCGCGGGCCCGACGACCGCGGCCATCGGGGCTGGAAATGGCAGGCCGCGCACAACGGCGAAGGCGCCTCCCTGGAGCGCGTGCACCTGCGCTTTGACGTGGCGTCGGGCCAGAACTGGGCGCCCAGCACAACCCCGGGCGGCACGCCCGGGGCGCCCAATTCGGAGAACCGCACCACCCTGCCGCCGGTGATCCTGAACGTGCGCCATCGCCCGGCCGTGCCGCGTTCGACCGAGCCGGTCGCCGTGACCGCCCAAGTGTTGAGCGACCGTCCGGGACCGCTCACCGTGTCGCTGCATCACCGGGTGGATGGCGAGCCGGCCTTCACCGTCACGCCTATGGCCGACGACGGAACGCGGGGTGACGGCCGCGCCGGCGACGGGGTTTACGGCGCCGTACTGCCTCCCTTGCCCCAGGACACGGTGGTGGAATTTTACGTCGAAGCCCGCGACCGGGACGGTCTGTCCCGCCTCTGGCCCGCGCCGGCGCAGCCGGAAAACCAACCCCTGGCCAACTGCCTTTACCAGGTGGACGACCGTCCGTACACGGCCCCCCAGCCGTTGTACCGCGTCATCCTCACCGCGGCCGAGCGGGCCGAGCTGGATGCGATTGACCAGATGCCGTGGCACTGGAGTAGCAACGCCGAGATGAACGGCACGTTCATCAGCCAGGAAGCCGACGAGACGGAGGTGCGGTACACCATCGGCTTTCGCCTGCGCGGGACCACCAGTCGCGCCGAGCCGGTGAAGAGCCGGCGGGTGAATTTCAACACCGACCATCGCTGGCGCGGCGTGCGGGCTATCAACCTCAACGCGGTCAACCCGCACGCTCAGGTCATCGGCAGCGTGCTGGCCCGCCGCGCCGGATTGCCGGCGGCCCGGGCCCGGGCCGTGCAGCTCCGCGAGAACAACGCGCAGAAGGCGCCCGCCGCGTACACGCCCTTCGGCGTCTATGCCGAGGTGGAGGTGCTCAACAGCGACTTTGCCGACCGCCAGTTCCCCGGCGACGGCGCGGGCAATCTCTACCAGGCCATCGGCAAGGGCAACCTGGATTACCTCGACGACCCCGCGCTGTACCGCCACCCCGAGTACTACGAGAAGCGCAGCAACCTCGCCGAGGACGATTGGACGGACCTGATCGAGCTGACCCGCGTGTTGAACACCACGCCCCCGGACGCGTGGGAAGCGGAACTGCGCCGCGTCGCCGACGTGGACCAGTGGATCACCTACTTTGCCGTCAACACCGTGCTGGCCAACGCCGAGTCCGGCCTCGGCACCGGCGGCCCGGGCGATTATTACCTGTACCGCGGGGTGCGCGACCCGCGCTTTCGCCTGATCCTTCATGACCTGGATTCCGTGCTCGGCGTCAACGCCGGCGTGGAACAACCCCTCTGGCGCGCCACCAACAACCCGGCCATCCACAAGTTTCTGACCGCCCCGGGCATCGCGCCCCGGTACCTGGCCGAGGTGCGCCGGCTGATCGAACGCGACCTTCATCCGGACCGCGTGGGCGAATGGCTGGAACAGTTCCTCGGCGACTTTGTCCCTCTGGCCACGCGGCGAGCCATGCTCAACGCCTATCGCGCGCGGGTGAACTTTCTCAGCGCCTCGATGCCGACCGGCCTGAGCGCGCAGACCGAGCTGTCTGCCGTGGGCGAGGTGCGGGTCACCACCAACGCCACGTGCTCTCTGTCCGGAATGGCCGACCCGGCGGTGACCCGCGCCGTCCGGGTGAGCGGAGTCCCCGCGGCCTGGGACCCGCTGACCGGCGCCTGGCGCGCCGAAGCCCAGCCCCTGACACCCGGCATCAACCGCCTGGTGATTCATAGCTTGGACGCCGAGGGGCGGGTGCTCGCCGAGCGAATCGAGCGGGTATGGTACCGCACCGGCGCCGGCACGGCCGTGGCGGGCGAGTTGTCGGCCGACCGCACCTGGGCCGCGGCGGCCGGGCCGTATGTGGTTACCAATCACCTGACCGTGCCCACCGGCGTAACCCTCCGGGTGGAACCCGGCACCACGGTGTTTTTCTGGTCCAACGCGCGGCTGGTGGTGCGGGGCCGCCTGCTGGCGGAGGGCACGCCCGAGCGACGCATTTATTTCGGACGCGAGCCGGGGGCCAGCTACGTCTGGGGCGGCATTCAGTTCGAGGGCGCACGGGACAACCTCCTGCGCCACGCGGACGTGGCGCATCACAACGCCCCGGCGCTGGACCTCACCAATTCCACCCTGCGCCTCGAGCATGTCACTTTCCTCGGCAGCTTCGGCAACATCCTCTGGGGACGCAATTCCTCGATGGTCGTGCGCTTCTGCGAATTTCCCGAGCTGCCCTACGGCGAACACGTGCGCGGCGACACCCTGCCGGCGGATGGCGAATGGATTTTCGAGGGCAACATCTTCGGCGGCACCACCGGATACTCGGACATCTTGGACGTGTCCGGCGGGCAACGCCCGGGCCCGGTGCTGCAGGTCCTCAACAACTGGTTCCTGGGCGGCAGCGATGATGCCCTGGACCTGGACGGGGCCGCCGCGCACATCGAGGGCAATCTGTTTGCCCGCATCCGCAAAAACAACGACAGCACCAGCGAGGCGGCCGCCATTTCCACGGGCCTTTACCAGGGCCGGACCAGCGACCTGGTGGTGGTGCGCAACGTGTTTTTCGACAACGACCACGACATGATCCTCAAGGAGGGCGCGCGAGTGCTCGCCGCGCACAACACACACGGGGGCGCCCGCCGCGCGGCCGTGCTGATCAACGAACCGCAGCGCCCCTGGGAAACGCCGCCGCACTCGGGTCTGTTTCTCGACAGCATCTTCGCCAACCTGCCCGCCGTGATTGGCCCATTCGATACCAACCTGCTGACCAACGGCACGCTGCCCTTGAGCGTGGAACGCTCGCTGTTGCCGCATCTGGGGCCCTGGGCGGCCGCCGACAACCAGGTGGGCGATCCCGCGTTCGTCAATCCCACCAACGACTTTCACCTGCGCCCGGGCTCGCCCGCCCGCGGCGCGGCGCGCACCGGCCTGGACCTCGGGGCCTACGTGCCGCCCGGCCCCGCCTTTGCCGGCCTGCCTCCGCAGGTCACCTGGCGGCGCGACGCCGCCGTCCTCGTGGACGGCCCGGGACTGACTCACTTCCGCTGGCGGCTGGATGACGGTCCGTGGAGCGATCCCCTGCCGGCCGGCGCCACGGTGCGCTTGACGGACCTGGCCGAGGGCGAGCACCGCCTCTGGGCTGTGGGCCGCAACTCCGCCGGCGTGTGGCAGGACCTCGAGGCCCCCAATGGTTCCCGCCCCTGGCGCGTGGACCCGCGAGCCGCAGGCGTCCGGTTCAACGAGGTGTTGGCCTGGAATCGGAGCGCGTGGTCGGCGGACGGCGCCTTTCCCGACTTCGTCGAGTTGATCAACGACAGCCCGCTGCCCGTGGACCTCTCGGACCTGAGCCTGAGCGACGACCCGCAGCAACCGCGCAAGTTCGTGTTCGCGCGGGGCACGACGCTCGCGCCGGGCGGGTTGCTCGTGGTGCGGCTGATCCCCGGGGCCGTGTCCGGCGGGTTGACCGCGGGCTTCGGCTTGGACCGCCTGGGCGACGCGGTGTACCTCTTTGACCGGCCGACGGCGGGACAGACGCTCTTGGCCGCGGTCGAGTTCGGCCCGCAGGTGGCCGACGCTTCGATCGGGGACCGCGGCGACGGGATATGGTCCTTGACCGCGCCCACACCGGGCACCGAGAATCGGGCGCATCCCCTGGGCGACACGGGTCGCGTGCAAATCAGCGAATGGCTCGCCCGACCCGGCCCGCTCGGCGGCGCGGACTTCGTCGAGTTGTACAACCCGGAGGACCTGCCGGTGAGCCTGGAAGGACTGTTTTTGACCCCGGAACCGGTGGGCGATCCCGGGCGATATCGCTTCCCGCCCCTAAGTTTCCTCCCGGCACGGGGCTATGGCGTGTGGCTGGCCGACGGCGCCTCTCCGCCGCGCGCCAACCATCTGCCCTTCCGGCTCCCGGCCGAGCAGGGAACGCTGGCGCTACTGGCTGCTGACGGCGCCTGGCTCGATTGGGTGGATTACGGCGCGCAACGCCCCGGTGTCTCGCAGGGGCGCATGCCCGGAGGCGGGCTTGCGGTGGTGTCCCTGCCCCTGCCTACGCCGGGAACCGGCCTGGCCGGGACTCCCGGCGCCGGCGCCGTCATCCTGAGCGAGTTGCTTGCCCACAACCTCACCCTGACCAACGCCCTCGGCGCAGCGTCGGACTGGGTCGAACTGGCCAACCCCACCGACGAGTGGGTGAGTCTGGCGGGGCTCAGCCTGAGCGACCGTTTGGATGCGCCCGGCAAGTGGGGGTTCCCGCAAACCGCCGTGTTGCCGCCACGGGGCTACCTGGTCGTGTGGTGCGAACCGGCGTGGCCGCCGTCGCCAACCAACACCGGCTTCGGCCTGGCGGCCGAGGGGGAATCGCTCTACCTGTTCGATGCCTCCGGCCAGGTGCTCGATGCGGTCGGCTTCGGACCGCAGGCGGCCGACTTTTCCCTGGCGCGCCTGAGCGGCGGCGCCGGCGCCTGGGTCCTGGCCGAACCCACGCCGGGCACCCCCAACCGCGCCGCCCCGTTGGGCGATCCTTCCACGCTGCGCCTCAACGAGTGGATGGCCACCTCGGACGCCGGCCCGGACTGGTTGGAGTTGTACAATCCGGGACCCGACCCCGTGGCGCTGACCGGCATGGGCTTGAGCGATTCGGCGGCCAACCCGTTCAAGTATCGCTTCCCCTCCCTGTCTTTCCTCGGCGCCGGTGCCTCGGGCTTTCTGGTGTTGATAGCCGATGACGAAGCCGACCAGAGCCCCTCGCACCTCCCTTTCCGTCTCTCGGCCCAGGGCGAAACCATCCTGCTCTCGCATCCGGACGGCTCACGCGTGGACGAGGTCCGCTTCGGCCCCCAGCGGGTGAATCGCTCCCAGGGACGCTATCCGGACGGCGCGGCCAATGTGATCGAGCTGCCCCTGGGCGGCTCGCCCGGCGGACCCAACGTGCTTAACGCCCGGCCTGTGCTGGCGGCCATCCCCGATCAAACGGTGCCGGCGGGGCGTCCCTGGACCTGGTCCTGTGTCGCCTCAGACCCCGATCCGGGTCAGTCGCTGCGGTTTGCCCTCCGCCCCCCGTATCCGCAAGGGCTGAGCATCGAGGCCGACACCGGCCGGCTGAGCTGGACCCCCGGTGCGCAGGAAGCCGGGCTCACCTACCGGATCACCGCGCTGGTCACGGATGACGGCCAGCCACCACAGAACGCCAGCCGGCAGTTTCAGCTCACGGTGACCGAGGAACCTCCGCCGGTCTGGTTGCCCCCGCGGCTGGACGCCGCCGGCCAGGTGCGGCTGAGCTGGGAAGCGCGCCCCGGCGCGCGGTACGCCGTGGAGTCCCGCGCGGACCTGGCGCGCGGGGCCTGGGAGTTGTACCGCGAGGTCCAGGCGACGGAACCGCAAGTGGAACTGGTGGTGCCCGCGAGTGAAGCGGAACAGCGGTTTTTCCGACTGCGGCAATTCCCGTGATTCGGGGTGACTTCCCGTGCGGTGTGCTGCGCGGGAACGGTGTTTCATCCCTGCCGTGCGGGGGAAACCGGGCCCCGGCTGACCCGTTTCCTTACGCCTGCGGAATGGCTGTTAAAAACTTTGGCCCTGTCCGCGCTGCTCCGCGGCCGTCAAAGATTTCCCCCTTACCCGCTGGCTTCAACCCAGCCCGGTTGGTCGAACGACACAGGCGGTTGCCCGCCGCCGGACAGGGACGGTGGCCTGCAATGAAGATGTTGAAAGTTTCATGGTCGGATCAACTGCTCGGTTTGGTGGCTGTTGCCTGTACTGTCGGGTTGGGGAGTCTGGCCTGCTTTCATTCTTGATACCGCCTGTTCCACAAGTATGTCGTAACGTCCGCGGTTTGCATACGACGGATGAAACTCCGACCGTAGCAGCCGAAGCGTACCTAGGACTCGATCCGTACGACCAGCTTCCCACTCCACAATCAAGGCGTCTATCAATTCCCTGCTGGCGTGGGTAAACCAGGCATTGGAGTTGAATCGCTCCAAAGAGCCAGCAATCAAAGCGACTCCAAAGCTCGCGAGAAGTGTCAAGCATCCGAGAGTCAGCCGCAGGCCGCGGGCACTGCGAAACTCTGACACGAACCACCCGATTGGAAGTCCGATGACAACCATGAGAACGACGAGCGCAAACGGACTCAACATACGCATTATCCCCCGGGACCAGGCTCAGCGACCGCCGCCGGAAACGCCGGTCGGCTGCAACAATCGCTGGCAAATTACCTGAACCGTCCAACGGTCCGGCGGGACGGGCGGCAGCACCGCGCCCGCAGCGCCTGCTGTGCCTGTGGCCTTCATCAGCGCCCGGTCCGACAGAGCGGCTTCACTTACTGCAGGGCTGGGCCGGCTCGTCAACTCCCAGCGCTGGTCCAATCCCTCCAATCCCGGGCAACCGGCTCCCAGTGTTCACCCGGGGCGAACCCGGTCCGCCCGGGTGCGGGGTTGGCTCGGCGGGCTGGGGACAGCCGGCCCTACCGGCGGTAGATTCGCCAACCTCAGGTAGGGCGCGTTCTCCGAACGCGCCGCCGCAGCAGGCGCTTGGTCCGGACGCGGCCCTTGGGATCGTCCGGCCGGTCAGACAAGAGTGAGCGGCGCCCGGCGCAGGCCCTATGGCGCCCGGGTTCAATTCGGTCGGCGCAAACTCGCCGCTGCCGGCGGGTCCAGGAAAAGCCGGGCTTCCGGATGCCGTTGCAGAAACGAGGCCGGGCATTGCGGGCCAACCGGCCCCTCCACCATGGCCCGTACTGCCCTGACCTTGTGTGCGCCGTAGGCCAGCACCAACACGCGGCGGGCGGCCAGGATGGTCTTCAACCCCACCGTGGCTCCCCGGTCCGGCGCGTAGTCGCCGCCAAACCAGCGGCGGTTGGCTTCCACGGATTCGGGTTCCAACGCCACAACACGCGCTTCGGCTTCAGACCCGCTGCCGGGCTCGTTGAATCCCAGGTGGCCGTTGGTGCCCAGCCCGAGTACAAGAGCATCCAATCCGCCCAGCTGCTGGATGAGTTCGGCGTGGGCGCGCACGCTGGCTTCGGCCTCCGCAGGTTCCGGGCAGATGGTGTGAAACTGAGCGGGCGGGACGCCCCAGGCGTCCACCACCGCGCGGCGCAGGGTGTTCGCGCAGGTGCGGGGGTCGTCCGCGGGCACGCCCACGTATTCGTCGAGCACGAACACGCGGACGTGCGCCAGCGGCAGGCGACGCTCGGCCATCCGAGCATACAAGGCCAGGGACGTATTGCCGCCGGCGACCATCAGGTTGCACGCGCGCGGCGCCGCGAGCGCTTCCTCCAGGTAATCCGCGGCGGCCCGGTTGGCGGCTTCCACGGTGGGCAGAACAACGACCCGCATGGCTCAGTCGGACGGCGGTTCGGTCAGCTCAGCCAGGCGGCGGAGATACTCGAAGGAGTAAATGCCGCTGTTGTGGCCGTCTTCCCAGACGGGTTGCACGGCGTAACTGCCCACGGGGTCCAGTCGCCGCAGGCGAAAGGAGGCCGGGGTGAGGGGGTGTTCCGGGCCGCGGTGCCGGTAGCCGAGCACGTCGGTCTCGCCCTGGCAACCGGCGCATGGGCAGGCGCGTCGCAGGGCTTCCAGGCGCAGATAGCTCTCGCGCCCGTCCGCCCATTTGATGGCCAGCTCTTCGCCGATGGATTGAATGTCCACGGGCCGCATGCCCGCAGGATAGCGCGGATGATCCCTGCCGGGCAACTTCACGCCGGCATCCGGGGGGTCCGGGTCGTTTCGGGCAATCGGGCCGGCCGACCCGTCCGACGGCCGGGAGAGCCCCGGAGAGCGCTGGCTGCCCAGGGCGGCCCGTCGCAAATGGAGGGCGGGCCGCGCGTGCAGAGGTTGAGCCGGACGCTGGTCCGCCGCACAATGCCCGGATGCAAGCGCCGCCGCAAAAGCTCGAGTGGCTGGTCTGGAGCGGGCTGGGCGTGCTCGTGGGGCTCATCCTCGGGGCCTTCGCTTATGCCCGCCTGGGGCCCGCACGCTCCGCCGGACCGCCCCTGCCGGTTCTGAGCCAGGTGACCAATTTCACCCTCACCAACCAGTGGGGCGAGGTGGTGACCGCTGGGCGCCTGCGCGGGCGTCCGTGGCTGGCGGAAATCATCTTCACCCGCTGTCCCGGGCCGTGCGTGCGGATGACCCGCAACCTGGCGGAATTGCAACATCGGTTGCCCTCGCGCCCGCCGGTGCAACTGGTGACGCTCACGGCCGATCCGGCCCACGACACGCCGGAGGTGCTCCGGGCTTATGCCGGGCGCTTTGGCGCCAACCCGGATCGCTGGTGGTTCTTGACCGGCCCGCAGGCGCACATTTACGAGGTGGCCACGCGCCAGCTCCTGCTCGCGGTAGCCGAAAATCCCGACCCGGCCAACGCCCCGCCGGACGAACTGTTCATCCACAGCACGCGCCTGGTGCTGGTGGACGCCGAGGGCCGGGTGCGGGCCTTTTACGACGGCGAAGCGCCGGCCAGCCAGCAACAGGTGCTGGCGGACTTGCGCCGCCTGGCCGCGGAGACACGTTAACGCGCCTTTTGCTTCATGAACGTGACCGATCTGCCGGCCCTGAACGCCGGCTTGAATGCCACCAGCACCTGTCTGCTGCTGCTGGGCTACGTCTTCATCCGTCAGGGCCGCCGTGAGGCGCATCGCCGCTGCATGCTGGCCGCGTGCGGAGTTTCACTGGCTTTTCTGTGTTCGTACCTGATCTATCACTACCACGTGGGCCACACCCGGTTTGTCGAGCCGGCGTGGTTCCGGCCCATTTACCTCGCCCTTCTGTTCAGCCATCTGGTGCTGGCCGTGGCGATCGTCCCGCTGGTGCTGCTCACGCTGTGGCGCGCCCTGCGGGGGCGCTTTGACCGGCATCGCGCCGTGGCCCGCTGGACCTGGCCGGCCTGGATGTACGTGAGCGTGACCGGGGTGCTGATTTACTGGCTGCTGTACCACCAGTTCCCGCAGCGGGCCGCGGCAGCCGGCACTTGAGCCGAGCGCAAAGGGGGCTGCGAGCCGACCCGACGTTTGGCGGTCAGTAAATCCCCAGGGTTTCCAGCACCGCGCGGGTGCGGGGCAGTTCGTGAGTGCGGAACAGATCGGTGCGCCCCAGCGCCGCCAGCACGGCAAAAAACGGCTCCGCGCAGCGGACCTCCTCGCCGAAATACTCGAACGCGTGGGGCAGGGCGTGGCACACCGGAAACCCCAGCCGGCGCAGGCGGAAGGTGTTCAGAAAGACCCGCATCTGATGACGCACCCGCACTGCACTGTCCTGAAGGTTGCGGTAGTAAAAGCCCAGACCCGGGTCCACGAAAATCTTCTCCACTCCGCAGCGGGTGGCCCGCTCGATCTGCCGGGCAAAGTAGTCATACATCAGCGTCACCGGGTCGGCACCGAAGTCAAAGTCCCCCACCTCGCGCACGTTGGCACCCTGGACGTAGCAGATGATCACCGCGGCGTCGTGCTCGGCCACCAGGCGGTACATCTGTTCCCCGTCGCGCCCGCCGGTGAGGTTCAACACCGCCGCGCCGGCAGCCAGACAGGCGCGGGTGACCTCGGGCTGGTAAGTTTCCACGGACACGGCAATCCCCGCTTCCGCCAGACCGCGCACCACCGGCAGCAGCTTGCTGTTTTGCGCGGCGTCATCCAACCGGGCGGCGTGCGCCAGGGTGGATTCCGCCCCCACGTCCACGAGGTCTGCACCTTGGGCGGCCAACACCCGCCCGCGGCGCACCGCGCTTTCCGGGGTGAGGCAGACGCTCTCGCGATACCAGGAATCCGGCGACAGGTTGATCACGCCCATCAGGGCCGGACGGGAATTAAACGACAGCGGGCGGCCGGCGACGGAAAACTCGCGCACGCGCACGTTCAGGTCCTCCGCGTGGGCGTGGGCCAGCTCGGCCAGAGATTCCAGAGTCAGCATGGCGGCAGGATAGACCGGCTGGCGCCAAAGCCAAAGGCGCGAGTGGCGTGCAGGAAAGGCGGATGGCGCGCCCGCCGCGATTCGAACGCGGGACCGTCTGCTTAGAAGGCAGATGCTCTATCCAACTGAGCTACGGGCGCACCCGGCGAAGCCGACACAGAGCGCGGCGTCAGCCTCAAATCCCGGTCAGCCTAGGTCTCACAGTCGGACACATCAAGAGCCATCGCCCTCGAGCGGCACGGGGCGTCACCTGTTGGGAATGGCCATCCGCCGCGGTTCGAACCGCCACCGCCCGAGTCGCCAGCCACGTGGCGTCCGCGGCTAACGCAGGCGTTGCAGACTTTCCTGCGCGCGCTTGCGCGTGGCGTCGTTGCGGGTTTTGGCCGACACAGTTTCCAAAACCGCCCGGCGCTGCTCGAGGCCCACTCCAGGGATGTCCCGGGCGGCCAGGGTGACCAGGGCGGAAAAAGCCTCCTCGGCCACGGCCGCGTCTTCCGCCAGGTTCTGCAACAGGGTCAGCGCCGACGGCACGCGCAAGGTCCCCAGCAGGCCGATGGCCGCCTGTTTTTCCTCCGGCCAGGAGGCCAGCGCTAGCAAGTCGCGGATGCGCTGCACGCGCGCCGTGTCGTCCAGCCGCTTGTCCGCCTGGAGGTACTGCAGGTAGCCGCGAAAACCCAGCACCTGATGCGCGCGCCGGGCACCGGATTTCGCCAGCTCCAGCAACGGGCCGGCCACCGCATGGTCCTCCGGCCAGTTGTTCGGCCAGGTGGACAGCGCGCGCACGGCTTCGTCCTGGACGGCTTCCGCCGGGTCGCGCACAGCCGCCTGCACGGCCTTCAAGGCCTCCGGGCCGCCCACGCTGGCCAGCGCGTGGATGCCCGCCACGCGGACGGCGGCATCCGTGTGCCGCATCAGCGGCAGCAGGTGTGGCACGGCGGCGCCACCCACGCGAGCGCTGAGGTCCAACAGGGCGCTTTCCATTTCTTCGCGGCGTTCCGGGTCGGTGCTATTCAGGAAATCCCGGGCCAGCCCGGCCACTTCGGGCTCGCCGCCCAGGTTGGCCACCACTTGGAACGCGGCGCGACGCACCGCGGTGTCGGCATCCCGCGTGGCGGGTACAATGGCCGGCAGGGCGTTGGTGATGCGGCGCAGGCCGCACAATTCGATGAGCGCCGGCCGCAGGGGGCCCGGCGCCCCGGCCAGGCGCGCGGCCAGGGCGGAATTCACCGCCGGATCGGGCAGGCGGCTGAGGGTGGTTTTGGCGGCCCGGGCCAGCGCGGCCTCGGTCGCGGTGAGGGCTTCCAGCAGCAGCGGCACGCTGGAGGCGTCGCCGCGGTGTTCCAGTGCGCGCACCGCGGCCAGGCGCAAAGTCGGCGCGCCCTGTTGGGCGGCGCGGTGCAGGGCCGGCAGAACCGCGGGGTCTTGCCGATCTGCCAGAGCGGTCAGCAGCAGCGGTTGGCGCGCGGCCGGCAGGCGCTCCAGCTCGGCCGACAGGGCCTCGGTGACCGGACGACCTTCCAGTTCGCGGGCCACGCGCAGGCCCAGTTCAAAAGCCGCCTTGTCCTCGGCGCGCAGTTGCTCGAGAAGCAGGGGCAATCCCTTCGCTTTTCGGACAAGAATCGCGCCGCGGATGGCTTCCCAGCGTTGTTGGCGGGGCAGGGCGGCGGCGCGCGCGGCGTCGTACACTGCCCGAGCCTCCGCCATCCGGCCGGCCTCCTGCAGGCGCTCGGCGGCGCGCACGCAACCTTCCCCGAGAGCGACCCCGAGGTCGGGCGGCGCGTCCGTCAGACGGGCTTGCAGGGCCCGCGCGGCTTCCGCGGTGCCGATGCGTCCCAGGGCCAGGGCGGCGGCGGCGGCAATGTCGGTGTCGGCATCGCGGAGTTTGGCGCTCAGGAGGGGCACGGCGGCGGCATCGCGGCGCGCGCCCAGGGACTGAATGACTCCTAGGAGTAATCGCCCGCGCAGGCGCCCGGCGGCGTCGCGTAGGGCGGCGTCTACGGCGGGGTCCGGGATGGCTTCCAGCGCGATGCGGGCCCAGGAGGCCAGCTCGGCGTGACCCAGCAGGGCCGCCAGGGCGGGCACGGATACGCGGGTGCCGCGGATGGCCAGTTGCCGGCAGGCCATCGCTTTTTCCGCGAGCGGGGCATCGGATTGCAACACGGCCAGGAGCCGGTCTTCGTTGGGAATGGCGGGGGCCTCGCCGGCCCGGAGGAGGGCGCTTGCGCCCCCCACGAGGGCAACAGAGAGGAGCGCGGCAAAGAGCGCGCGATGCCGAAGTGAGCGGGTTTTCATGGCGAACGAGGGAATGAAAGTTCGGAAACGGCGGCGGCCGCAAATTACAAATACCACGGTTCACGGATGGCTTCCCCTCGGAGCCGGTTTGCCTCGGGGTCGTTAGGGAATTCATTTTTGACCGGGTCGTAGCGGAGTTTGCGGTTCAGCAGCAGGGCGATGTTCGCGGCGTGGCAGGCGATATGGGACCAGCAGGCCACGTCGGCATTGGCGCGGGGTTGGCCGCGCGTTTTCACGCAGTCCAGAAAGTTGCGGACGTGGAAGTCCGCCGGGTAGCCGCCAATTTTGGCGCCGCGTCCCACCAAGAGGTCCGGCGAACTGGCCGCGATGTCCCCGTTGTCCGCGGTCTCCACCCAGCCGGCGTCGCCTTCGAATCGGACCGGACAGGACCCCAGCGGCAGCCAACCATCGTCGCGCATTACCAGGTTGACCCCGCTGGCGTAACGGGCGTGGAGGCGGTTGCCGGCGGGTTCGTACTCGACCGGCGCGGTGTGGTCGGCGTCGACCGCCCACTGGCAGAGGTCCACGCAATGCGAACCCCATTCGAGCACTCCCCCGCCGCCGATGGCGCCCACGAACCCACCGCCTTTTTCAAAGTGAAAAGCGTTGAGGAGTTTTCGGTTGAACGGCCGCCAGGCGGCCGGTCCGAGGTACAGGTCCCAGTCCACCTCCTCCCGGGGCGGTTCGGGCTCGGGCGGATACCAGCCGCTCATCGCGGTTTTAAGGCCCAGGGGTTGGGCGTGCACGGTCTGGAGCCGGCCGAGGCGGCCGGAGCGGGCTAGTTCCACGGCAAAGGCGAAGTTGGGCAGGCTGCGCCGCTGGGTGCCGGCCTGAAAAACGCGGGCGGTGCGTCGGAAGACGGCGGCCAGTTCGAGGCTTTCGACGATGTTCTTGGTACAGGGTTTTTCGCAGTACACATCCTTGCCCACCCGGGCCGCCAGGGCGGAGGCGGCCGCGTGCCAGTTGGGACCGGTGGCGATGAGCACCGCGTCAATGTCCTCGCGGGCCAGCAGCTCCCGCAGATCGCGGTAGGTGGCGCAGTCGGAGTTGCCATAGCGGGCGTCCACGCGCTGTTTGGCGGCCTGACGCCGGTCCGCCCGCACGTCGGCAATGGCCACCACCTGCACGTCCGGTTCCTGGAGGAAAACCCCGAGCACGTAACTGCCGCGGCTGCCAATGCCGATGCCGCCCATGACAATCCGCTCGCTGGGCGGCGCCGCGCCCTCGCGGCCCAGAACGGAGGCGGGGATCAAAGTGGGCAGGGCCAGTGCAGCGCCGGCTCGTGCGGTCGCCCGCAAGAAGGCGCGGCGGGTCAAGGGGGGGCACCCGGAGACGGGAGTTGGAGGAGAAATGCGCAACGGGTTCATGGTCGCTTACAATTCAACGAGGCAGTTGTGACGGGCACGTTAATCGCCGCGGCGGGCGCTGTCACGCGATTTTTCAACGGCGGAACTGGTCATCCCGGCGGGCGCCGTCGCCATCCAACCGGCCGCGCGGTGGCGGGGGCATCCGGTTCAGTCGGAGTCGGAGCCTTTATCGCGGATACGGAAGAAGTCGAAGTCGGCGTGACCGCCGGGTTCCTTGGTGGCTAAGTTGAACAGGCCGAAGCGGTAGCCCGTGAAGTGGGGCAGCGTGTAGCGCATGCGCAGTTCGTTGCCAATGGGTGTCCAGGTCTCGCCATCCAGGCTGTAGAAAAAGCGCGCGCGGTCGGCCCTCTCCCGGAAATCACACGCGGCCCTGAGGTGCACCGTGTTTTGCCGCAGGGGAACGCGCTCCACCTCCGTGGGCGAACTATTCGGAGCATTGACCATCACGATGACGTGCGCGCCGCCTTCGGCCTTCACGCCCACGAGGCCGTAATCGCGCTGCAACAACGCCAGCCCCGCAAAGTCGCCGTCCTTCAGGCCGCTCACGTCCACGGCGGTCGAGCCGGCACATTCCGGGCCGAGGGTGCGCTGGGTGAGCGTGTTGCGTGCGGAAAGGAAATCCCGGTCCACCCGTCCGGTGGTGAGCCGCAGCCAGCCCGGTCGCGCGGTGAGTGACCACAACGAGTGGTCGGGGTTGTGATTCCACTGCCAGACCAGCGGCAAGGGACGGTCGCCGGGTTTGCGGTCGAATTCGTCCGAGGCCACGATCCCAGGGATCAGGCCTCGGCTGGGCGGAAGATTGAGCGTCTCCGGCACCTTGCCGTCCACGCCGAGCACCGGCCAGCCGTCCTCCCACTTCACCGGCACCAGATACGGAACGCGACCCACAGCGCCGAAATCCCGAAACAAATACGCCCACCACTCATCGGTCGGCGTGTCTATGAGGCTGCCTTGCGCGACGCCTTTGTCATGCAGGCCGAGGCGGCCTTCCCAGGGGCCGGTGAGTGTATCGGCGCGATGAATGACCACGGTGCGCATCCCGCCCCGCGGCCAGCAGATGTTGAACAGGTAATACTTCCCGTTCACCTTGAGCAGTTGCGAGCCTTCCGCCGGCAGGGCCGCGTCCCGGGTCACCACGGCGTGAGCGTTGGTGATGACCACCGCGTGGAAACCGCCCTCTTTCAGACCCGACACGTCCGCGTTCAGCTCGACAAGCCGGAGATTGCCCACGCCGTAGAGCATGTACACGCGGCCGTCGTCGTCGAAGAACAGCGAGTGGTCGTGCAGCGCGGGGCGAAAAGAGTTCTCCACCCAGGGACCTTTCTCGATGTCCCGGGTGCGATACACGTGGGTCCGACCGGAGGTGCTGGAGAACGTCGTCACGTAGAACGTGCCGTCGTGATAGCGCAGGCTGCTGGCCCAGGACCCCGCGCCGTAGGCATTCCGACCGTTGGCCAGGTTCATGGCGTCGTTGTCCACGAGCGTGTCGTAGGCGTAGCTCACCAGCTCCCAGTTCACCAGGTCCTTCGACTTCATGATGGGCAGCCCCGGACTCATGTGCATGGTGGTGCTGCTCATGTAATAGGTGTCGCCCACGCGGATCATCGCCAGGTCCGGCACGTCGGCGTGGAGGATGGGGTTCGTGGCCCGGGACGAAGCCGCGGAAGCCGGTGTCATCAAACGCAGATCAAAAATGCCTCCCGCCAGGCCGGTCGGGGCGGAAAACCTGACCGTTAACCGCCCGTCCGGCGCCGCGGCCAGAACTTCGGTCGGGATGGGGTAGCGTTGCTCGAAGAACTCGCCCGGACGCGCGCCGGTGAGCTTCTCGGTCGCCAACAAGACCCCGTTGACCCGGATCTCGAACGTGCGATCGCGATCACCGCCCCAATAGGTGACCACGAGATCGGCCGCTTTCTCACCACGCGTGTTCAAGGTGTACTGGAACCAGCGGCCATGCCGCCATCGGCGCCCCCGATGCAGGCCGGTTTCGGTCCCCTCGCCGGTGAAGCCGTGTTCCACCTCCGGCTGCTGCTCACCCGGCGCCACCCAATCCAGCGTGTTGGCCTCGCGAAGGGCGCGGGCGCGTTCCTCGGCGGCCAGGCTCGCCCGCCGGGCAGCCACGGCCTCTTTTGTGGTCAGTTCCCAGTACATCTGATAGCGCGCGTCGTGCAGCCGAAAGAAGGGCAGGAGCGGCAGCCCGTCGGGCGCGGACGGTTTGACAATGTCCACCAAGCGGAAGCGCAGCGGGCCGGCGGCAGGGTCGGGCTTGACGTGTCGAGGCACCTCGCCCGCGCCCGCCAGGAGCACCGGCACGCGGTCCAGCGGCACCAGCGGACCGGACGCCACCTGGCCCATGCGGCTGTCATCGGCGTAAAGCCCTCGTAAGTCGTTCGTGCCCGCGGGCGACGCCAGCACGATCGGTCCATACAGAATGGCCACCCAGTCCGAGCCGTCGGGCAGCCGCTCGACCGTGGTGCGCATGGGTAACTCGACTTCCACGCGGTCGCCATCCCGCCACTCCCGCCGGACCTCGGCGTAGGACGAGGGCTTCGAAACCAACGGAACCGGCTGACCATTGACCTTCACCGCGAATGCCCCTTCCGCTACCCAACCCGGATGCCGAAGAAAGAGCGAGAACGCGGCGGGTTTGCCCAGCTTCAGCGTGAACCTCGTGCGCGGCTCGTCCGGGAAGGCGGTTTCCTGCCGCAGTCTCAGGCCGAGATTCGTCGCGCTGCACTCGGAGGCAATGAACAGATTTACGTAAAGGCCGTTGGTGGCGAGCGCGTAGATGAACTCGCCGTAGCGCCCCGGGTTTTCGATGCCCGTGCCGACGCAGCACCAGAAACATTTGTCCGGCCGCGAATAGACACGGTAGTGCGCGGGCCGGATGGGCGTGAAATAGACAAAGCCGGGCCGCGCGGGGTTGATGGACGCCAGGATGTGGTTGTACAGGGCGCGCTCGTAGAAATCGGCGTAGGCGGCGTCGGGCCGGGAGGCAAACAGTTGCCGCGTCAATAGGAGCATGTTGTACGTGTTGCAGGTCTCCGGCCCCTCGCGATGCTCCAACATGCCGCGGAAGTTCGCGGGATCGTTGAAGTGTTCGGAGACGCTGTTGCCGCCAAACGCCACGGTACGTTTGCGGGTGACGCTCTCCCAGAAGAAGCGCGCGCCGGCCTCCGCCCGGGAGTCGCCGGTGAGATTGGCGATGCGCGCCAGGCCGGTGACCTTGGGAATCTGGGTGTTGGCGTGCAGGCCGGTCAGCCGGTCCTCCTGCCGCATCAGCGGCTCCAATACAGCTTGATGACAGAAACGCCGCGCGAGGCGCAGATATTTCTCATCGCCAGTGATGGCGTAAAGGTCCGCCAGCGCCTCGTTCATGCCGCCGTGTTCCTGGTCGAGCATCCGTTGCATCTGCTCCTCCGAGAGACCCGAGACAATCTGGTCGCACCAGTCGCCGAAGCGGATGAGGAGTTCGCGCGCCCGGTGGTTGCCGGCAAGCAGCCAGGCGTCCCGCAAACCCGCGAAAGTCTTGTGCAGGTTGTACCACGGCACCCACTTTCGATTCACCGCGCCGACCTGCCCCGCCGCGACGGCCTGCCACAGCGCGCGACTGCCTGGAACCCCGCCGAGGTATCCGTTGCCCGCGGCCTGCTGGCAGCGGTCCAGCTCGCCTATCATGTACTCGAGGCGGCGACGCAATTCACCGTCCGGCGTGTCCGCGCCGCTCGCGATCATCGTCGCGAGCGCCGAGAGGTAATGCCCGGCGGTGTGACCATCGAGGCCAATGCTCTCCCAGTTGCCGTACGGTCTGGCCTTGGGTTCCAAGCCCGCTTCTCGGAAGAACGGGGCCAGCAAGCGATCCGGATCCAGCGCGAGCAGGTAACTGCGATTGGCCGCAACCGCCTCGGCAAACGGACCGGGCAACAACCGGACCGAGGTCAAGGGCAGCATTTGCACGGGCGTTGCCGGTGCGACGGACGCGGCGGCATGAATCGGGAACGCCGGGCACCGGGCCAACAACAGGAGCAGGATGGATACGACTTGAAGCGGAGCGGGAGACCTGAACTTCATGGAGTGCGGCTGCGGCGTTTTCGCGCTTGCGGTTGGTTTTACTCAAATTGCCAGTAATCCAGATTGAGCAGGGAAGGGGCTTCACCGGTGAACTTGAGGACCAGATCCTGGACGCCGGTCGCGCCCGCAACGGCGCACGAGACGTCCTTCCATAACTGCGCGCCGCCGGTGTTCTCAACCCGGCACGTTCCGACGAGCTGGCCGTCCGGGCTGCCCAGACGCAGTTCGATATTGCCACCCGGCCCGGCACTGGCGACGCGGGCGATGAACTTCTTCGCGCCCTGCGTCCCGAAATCCAAACCCACGACCTTCACCCAGTCGCCGTCATCCAGATCGGTGAGGTTCATGCCGCCCTCGGCACACGGTTCGGTTTCGACGCCACTCTGGGATTGGAAGGTCTCGCCCTCAACGCGCGCGCAGGGATTCACATGGCCGATCTGGGCCACGCCGTTCGTGGTGTAGACGACGCGCTGGATGGAGCCGTCGTCATTGAAGGTGAGCTCCTCGATCCCCAGGTTCCGCCGGAAGCCGGTGGGAATGCCGGCCTGCCGAGCGACGATGCGGTTGTGATAGACATGATACCACCGGCCCTTGAACTCGAACTGGGCGGAATGGTTGTTGTTGTTGCTGTTAAGCGGAGGCTGGGCTGCCACGACGCCGCGGTAGCTGAAGTTGGTCGGGCTGTTGCCGGTCAGGTAATCAATCCGCATCTGCGCGCGCGGCGTGGTGGAATAGCTGAAGTAGTAAACGCCGTGGCGTTTGAAGACCCAGGCGGCCTCAAAAAAGTTCGGCGCGTTCATTTTGATCACTTCGCCGTCAAGGGTGATCATGTCGCGCTTCAACTTGGCGACGCGGACGTTGTCGTCGCCATTGCCGCCGAAGTACAGGTAGGCCTGGCCGTCGTCGTCAATGAACACGCCGGGATCGAACAACCACATGTTGCGGGCCGGTTGCACGCCGGGCGTGCCGTGGGTGATGAGGGCCTTGCCCCACGGGTCGGTAAAAGGACCAATCGGGCTGGGGGCGATGGCAACGCCGATGTTGGCCCCGCCGTTGCCAAAGTAGAGAAAAAACTTGCCGTCGCGCTCGATGGCCGCCGGCGCCCAGGTCTTCTTCGCCCAGGTGGTGCGGTCTTCCGCCCGGAAAACCGAGCCGTGATCCGTCCAGTTCTTCATGTCGCTGCTGGAGACACAGATCACATTCGGGATGTTGTAGCTGCCCTGCACGGGACTTTCGTCATCGTTCGAGCAGTAGATGTACACGCGGTCTTTCGTGACCAGCGGCGATGGGTCCGCCAGATAGCGGTGTGACGCGATGGGGTAATCAGCCAAAAGGCGGCCGGCGCATCCGAGGATCAGAATGAGCCGGGTTGGAAGCAGGAGTGAGCGCATGGAGGCAATGCCGGTAACCGCGGCTACGGTTGTTGTGCGGGAGGCGTTTCTTGGAGTGCGGAGAGGACGGCGTCAAAGGCCGGCTTGGGCGCGCCGGCCCGATCGAAAAGCAGGGGATGGTTGACCCGTTTCCAGGGGAAATCGTTCAACCAACTTTGCCCGTCGTGCAGGTTCCAGAACGAGACCCGTGCAATCACATCGGAATACTTGCGGAACAACCGAAAGAGTTGCCCGTATTGCTCGGCCTGCCGGCGCAGGACCTCCGGCGGACATTGTTCGCGATAGGGATCCAGCCGCGACAACTCGTCCCGATACCTGCCGCCGTCCGCCCACCAGCGTCCCCGCGGAATCACGTCAATGTCCAGTTCGGAGATCACAACTTTCAGTCCGAGTTCGCGCATCGCCCACAGCGTGTGCTCGATCTCCTCAAACGGAACCCGGTCAATTTCATAGTGTCCCTGCAAACCCACCGCGTGGATCGGCACTTTCCGTTCCAACAAACCGCGCACCAGCCGGAGCAGCTTCTCGCGCTTGGCCGGCAGCTCGTTGTTGTAGTCGTTGTAGATCAGCAGCGCGTGGGGATCCGCCGCGTGGGCGTACTCGAAGGCCTTGACGATGAACTCTTCACCGCAGGCTCGCGACCAGCCCGAATCACGCAGATAGCCGTCGCCGTCGTCCAGCGCCTCGTTCACCACGTCCCAGGCGGCGATGCGCCCGCGATATCGTCCCACCACGGTGTCAATGTGGGTCTTCATGCGGGCCAGGAGAACCTCGGCACGGGCGGTGTTGGTCCCGTCCCGATAGAACCAGCCCGGAGTGCGGTCGTCCTTGGCCCACACCAGGCAATGGCCCACCACCTGCTGTCGGTTGGCGGTGGCGAACTCCACAAACGCATCCGCCAGGTCAAACCGGAATTGTCCCTCGACCCGCTGAACGGGGTCGGGCTTCAGGCAATTCTCCGGAGTCACAGAGTTGAATTGAGACAGCAGCAAGGGCCAGTCCTGCGGCCGTGATGGGATGCGGTCGTTGACCCCCACGCCCATCAGGAACAATCCGTGAGCCGCCTCCCGCAGGGTGGTGACGCGATTTGATCCGGTTGGAGCGCGTTGAACGGCGGCTTGTTGCGCCTCGGCGATGACTGCGTGGAAGGACGGCTTGGGCTCACAGTTGCCGTCAAACAGCAGCGGGCGCCCCTGGGCGCGCCAGGAATTCGCATCGTTGGCGCCCCAAAACGTCACCATTTCCAGGTGCCGGCTGTGTTTCAAGAAGGCCCGGAAAATGCCGGCGTACGCCTCGGCCTGCCGGCGATCGGCCTCGCTCACCAGGCCGCCCTGGGTGGTCGCCGTGTTGTCGGCGATCTCTGCTCCGAAACCGCGTTGGCCGCCGACCGCGCTGTTGACATCCAGTTCCGTGATATGGATGGGCAAGCCCAGGGTGGCCAGCTCGGTCAGGGTCTGGTCCATGGTTTCGAAGGTGATCGAGACGTTCAGGTGGGCCTGCGAGCCGATGGCATGCACGGGCACCTTTTGTTCCTGCAGGGCGCGGATGAGCGTGATCAGCTTGCGGCGTTTGTCCGGGTTCTCCAGGCCGTAGTCATTGTAGCGGAGGATGGCGTTCGGGTCCGCTTCGTGGGCGTATTCGAACGCCCTGGCGATGTAGTCCGGCCCGATGATCTGGAGCCAGAGCGAGTTCCGCAGAAGGTTGGTGCCGGGGCCGTCGGCGAGGGCTTCGTTGACGACATCCCACACCCGGATTTTACCCCGGTAGCGGCCGACCACGGTGTGGATGTGCTCGCGCATCCGCTCGAGCAACTCCTCGCGAGACGCCCGGGGCCCGGTGTAACGTCCGAACGAACCGCCGAACCCGCGTCCCGGTCGGCCGGCGGCGGGGCGGTTCGTCCCCGGCGCATTCGCGTTGGCGAGTGTTCCGGGCGGAGCGTTGGTGACTCCGGCGGGTGGCGGGTTGGTGCCGGCGAAGACCCAATTCGGCGTTTGGGAATGCCAGACCAGCGTGTGGCCGGCCAGGTCCATGCCGTGGCGAAGACCGAAATCCACGAAGGCGTCGGCCGGGCCGAAGTCGTAGCCGTCCGGTCCGGGGCGCGGATGAATCAGCGCCCACTTCATGTCGTTCTCGGCGACCACGTGGTTGAAGTGGTGTTTGACCAGGGCGATGTCCCGGGCGACCTGCTCCGCGGTGCGGCGGAATCCGGCACCGGTGGCGATGGAGCGGTTGATGGCGGTGCCGACGAGGAAGTGGTCTTTGAAAACTTCCTTGAGCGCGGGCGTGTCGGCAGACCCGGCCGTGGCGGACAGGCCGAGCAGGGCGGCCAACCACCACCCGTTGACGGAGTGCAGGTTCATGGGGTGCTCATTTGAAAATTCGCTGCGCGAACAGCCACAAGTTGTTCCGCCAGTGTGTGGCATCGTGACCGTGGCCGTCCACATGCCAGACGTGCGGCACGTTGTGCTCCTTTAAATATGCATGCACGCCCTGACTGATACGGATCAGGCCGTCCTTGTTGCCGCACGAAAGCCACAGGAGCTTCAACTTTTCCCTGGCCGCCGCCGGGTCCGGGACCAGTTCGGCCGGGGGCTTGGTGTTGGGGGCGGAGGAAAAACCGCCGACCCAGGCGAAGGTGTCGAGATGTCCCAGGCCGAAGTTCAAGGCCTGTCCGCCGCCCATGGACAGCCCGGCGAGCGCACGGCTTTCGCGGTTGGTAAGGGTGCTGTACCGGGCCTGGATGGCCGGAATCACGTCATCCAAAAGGTCCCGTTCGAAGACGGCGAAGGCGGGCGCGGTGGCCATGGGATTAGGGCCGGGACGGTCGTCCTTCTGTGCCCGGCCGTTGGGCATGACGACGATCATCGGCACGGCCTGGCCGTCGGCGATGAGGTTGTCGAGCAGCACATCCACCGTGGCAAACCGCTGCCATTCGGTTTCGTCCCCGCCGATGCCGTGGAGCAGATAGAGCACCGGATACTTCTTTTCCGGCGTGTAGCCGGGCGGGGTGTAAACCCACATTTTGCGCGTGGCGCCGACGGTTTTGGACTCGTACTCGATCATTTCCAGTTTGCCGCGCGGGACATGGTCGCGCCGCCGGACGATGTCGGCCGGCGGATCGTCAAAGGCCGGTTTGTCGTCCGGTCCGAGTTCGATCGGCCCGCCAAATCCCCGCGGCCCGCGCCGGGGCGGGTCCCCGGCGGCGACAGGAGCGGGCGTCGGGCCGGTCCGGGCGGCTGGCGCGGGCGCGACCGTGCCGGTGCTGCCGTGGGAAGTCGGGAGGATCTCGATGGCGCAGATTTGCGGGTTCTCGACCTTGGGGGTGAACGTCACCTTGATTTTGCCGTCCGTGACTTCGACGGGCACAGATTCGACATAGGCGCGGCCGAATCCGCCGGCCTTGACCCACGGATCGAAGTCCCTGAACTCCTTCCCTTGTACGGTGAAGTGAAACACCCGTTGCCCCGGCCCGGTGATACCCTCGAAGGTCTCCGCAAAATGCAGCTTCACGGTGTACTTCCCGTTGGGCACCGGCCACGAGAAGGCGTCCATGCTGTAGCGTTCCGCCCGGTAGAGGTCCGGCGACCGGGTATTGGCGATTGGAAGATCCGGTCGCGCGATGGTCTGGCCGCCCTCGAAGCCTTGATCGGCCAGCCACACGTTGCCCTCCGCGTCTTTGACCGGCTCGAACATCCCGGCCTTGATCCGGATAATCTTGGCCCCGGGCGCGCTGGGGGGCGACGCCTCCTGCTCGCGTCGGGCCACGATTTCCTCCCGGGCAAACTCCCCGACCTCCCGGGTGAAGCGAATTTCGTTGCCGCCGGCCAGGAGTTGGCCGGTGTAAGAGATGCGGATGTCATTGCCCTGAAAACTCAGCAGCTCCACGAACGAAATCCTGTCGCCCTCCACCTGGCCTTCGAGCAGCTCGGCTTCACGCCTGCGCTCGCCAATCTCGGAGTGCGCTTTCCCGGTCAACCGGCCGCCCTCCTGTTTGAATACAAACGTGTAGTACTGATGGCCAATCTGGGAATCGAAGTCGGATTTCCAGGTGCCGGTGACATCCGCCGCGGGAGGGCGAACGCCCGGTCCGGGGGCCGCCGATGCGGTCGCGCTCTTGAGCGTGGCCGCTGCCGGGACGGGCTGATCCTGAAACAGCAACGGGGCAAACTGGTACAAGCTGCGCCGCCAGGATTGCCACTCGTGCCCGGTGTCCGGGGACACGTAGAAATGGGCGTTCACGCCGGCTGCTTTGAGCGCCTCGGTGTTGGCGCGGGGGTCGCCGCCGAAACGCCCGAAGCGCTCGTCGCTCAATTCGCGGCTGCCGTAGCTGACGAACAGGACTCGCACCTTCTGCTTGAAGGCGTCCAGGTCGGCGATGTCGTTTGTGGAAATGCTGCCGCCGCTGAAGATGCCGATGTGGGAAAACTTGTCCAGGTTGGCCAGGGTGATCTGCCGGGTCTGCATGCCGCCCATGGACAGGCCGGCCATGGCGCGATGGGACTGATCGGCGAGGGTGCGGAAGTGGGCGTCAATGAACGGGATCAGGTCGTCCAACAGCACTTTCGTGAACGCGCTGAAGTCGAACCGGCGTCCGCCCGGTCCTCCGCCCGGCGGGCGCGCCGGCGGGGGCACGCCGGGGATGTAGCTGTTGGCCATCACGATGAGGAACGGCCTGATCCGGCCTTCGGCGATCAAGTTGTCCAGGATCAGCCCGGCGCGGCCCTGGCGGCCCCAGCCGGTTTCGTCCTCGCCGCCGCCGTGCTGGAGGTAGAGCACGGGATAGCGCCGGGACGGGTCCTGGTCGTAGTCGGGCGGGGTGTACACCAAGCAGCGCAGCACCGCCCCGGCGTGCGCGGAAGGGTAGTACACCTCGCGCAGTTGGCCGTGGGGCACGTTCTTGAGCGCGTAGAAGTCCTGGTCGTGAGCGGGGATTTCCACGCCGCTGCCCCAGCGCCCGCCGCCGTAGAAATAGAGCGTGCCGGGGTCCGGCACGCCGGCGCCGTCAATCACCAGTTGATAGTAATGAAAGCCTTCGTCCTGGGGACGCGTGACGACCACCCAGGCGCCGTCCTCACCCTTGGTCATCGGGTACTTGGCGCCGCCGAGGAAATCGAGCGTCACGCTCTGGGCCTGCGGCGCGACCACGCGGGCGCGCACGCGCCGTTCCGAGTTGACTTGCGGATACTGTCGGCCGGGCTGGTTGTAGGAGGAAGGTTTGAAGTCCTCCACCGGCGGCGGCTCGTTGGGTTGAGCCCCCAGCGGCAGAACGATCAACCAGGCGAGGTGGTACAGGGTGGTTTTCATGAGTTACGGATGATGGTTTTTGGATGTTGGTGTCACAAATCGGGTTGGCCGTCGGTGTACAGCGCGCGCACCTCGGCGTCGTTCAGGGCGCGGCCAAAGAGGTGGAACTCATCCAGCGCCCCGCGCAGGTTGCGGATCATGACGGGCGCCGGCTGCGTGCCGCCGGGGCCGTTCCAATTGCCCAGCTCCGCGGGGCCGATCTGAAAGGGCGGGCCCCGTTGGAGCCCGTGGCGGGAGACGGGCTCGCCATTGAGGTAATGAATCACCTGTCGGCCCGGACCATCCAGCACCACGGCCAGGTGCAACCACATCCCCAACCGGTCCGGCGTCAACACCGGCGGGCTGGCCAGAATCTCAAACTGCCCCGGCGTTACCCCAAACACGGTCAGTCCCAGGACGCCGTCGCGGCGGATCAGCCAGTGGAGGGTGTCCGGCGCGAAGCCGTCGCACATGAACAGCGAGTTGAACGGCTGATCCAGTCCGTGGAGGCGCACCCATACGGCCAGTGTCAGGGCGTCGAAGTCGCCCGGCACGACCAGGCGCACGCGGTCATTGACGCTCTGGAATTCGAGCGCCGGCTTTTCCCGCCACCGGCCTTCCGCGCGCTGGCAGCCGATCACGACCGCCTCCGGCGCCCGCTGATTGAGGGCGGCCCGGTTGGGCAGACTCCAGTTCATGCCGCCGAGCGGTTCGAAGTCCAGGTGCACCACCAATGCGGGGTCCTCTCGGAGGCGCGCGTTGGCGAACTGCCACTGCTCGTAGCGGTGGGCCGCCGCGGCCAGCGAGCGTTGCTGGAACTCGCGCAGGGCCGCGAATCCCGCCGGGTCCGCGGGCATGAAGCGCGGCGGGGCATGGCCTTTTAGCACCGACGCTTGTCCTTCGTCCAAGCGTTGCCCGGCGGCGGACCGGGGACGCAATGCCACGCTGCCGTGGAAGACATGCACTTCGGTTTGATCGGGTCCGGCATGGATTCCGAACGCCGCGCCCTGGTCCACGATCTCGAGCTGATCGGTCTTCAGGCGGAAACCGCGGGCGGGCGGCGGCACCTCGACCAGCAGCCGTCCCTGCGGGCAAACGGCCTCGCCCGCGGCGACCAATTGCAGTTGCGTCGGCCCTTCCAAGACCACGCGCGTCCCGCTGTAGAAGACCACCTGCGCCAGACCCGCCTCGAGGCGCAACCAGCCCGGAGCGAGGGGGCTGCCCGTGCGAGGGGCTTCGGCGGCGCGCGCCCAGCGGGCATCTACAACCCGGGTGAGCATGGCCACCGCGGGACCGGCCGGGGCGTCGGCGGCAACCGGGGGTCGAACCCACCAGTTCCACACCCCGAAAGCCAGCAAGGCGAGGCCGGCGGCCAGAGTCGCGGTCCAAGCCGCCGCTTGGCGATACCTGGCGCCGCGGTGGCGCGAGCCCGGGGTGACCGCGGGTTGCCCGGACATCTCGGGCAGGGGGATGGACCGCCGAGGCGCCGCGTCATCCGCCGGCCCGGCGAAGAGGTCCGGCTCGGACGCCAGGCGGGCGTGCAATTCGATCCGGAGCAGATACTCATCACGCGCCCGGCCGTCGGCTCGCAGCAATGCGTTCAGGGCGCGCAGCTCGGCTTCGGAGGCCGAACCGTGGCAGACGGCAGCCACCGCGTCGTCGAACTCCGGCGATGGGAACTCGAGGGTCATGCTGCTTCGGGTTCCGGCGGGCTTTCCACGCAGCGGCGGAGCGTCTCCCGGATGCGCTGCAACATCTTGTAGGTGGCGGCCACGGACCGGCCCTCGCGTTCCGCCAGGGACTGGACATCCACCCGCTGGTAGTAGTAGCTGAGGACCAGTGACCGTTGCTTTGGCGGCAGTTGCTCCAGACAGGTTTCCAGGCGCGAAAGGCGGCGCTCGAACTCGGGCTGCAATTCCTGCCGCCGCCGCGCCAGTTCCTCCGCCAGCCCATGGTCCAGCAGGGCCTGCCAGCGTTGACGGCGCTCGATCCACTGTCGGGCCTTGTTCAGGGCAAACCGGCAGGCCCAGGGCGTGAAGGGCTGGGCGGGATCGTAAGCGTCAAATTTCTGCCAGAGCGCGAGGGCCGTCTGCTGGACGATGTCCTCCGCGTCGGTCACGTTCGGCACCAGCGCCGCCACATAGCGAAAAATCTCCCGCTCGCTGCGCAGGAACAACGACAGGAACTGCTGCTGCGCCGCGTTGGCATCCCCGAACCGGGGCTGGGCATCCGCCGACATTGGGCAATGGACCGGTGTACCCTTACTTCCGCAAAACCGCCAGACTTGGACATGCCGGCAATCTGCCCTGACTTCTCAGGGCCGGGCAGGTACATCGAGTCGGCGGTGACCGGTTGCGCGGAATGGGCGCCTCGGAAGGGCCGGCTTCCGTCCGCGGCGGGAAGGCCTCCTCCGGAAAGCCGGCGGGTGTGTCCCCTTGTCTCAGGCCGACTCCTTTCATTGGAAGGCAGCGGAAAGACTTTCGCGCACGGTGGCTACGCAAACTTGATATCGGGGCAGCGCCTGGGCCGATCCGACACGAAGCCGATGACGCCGGACTCAGGCGGCGGCTCGGCGCAGGCGGTCTGCCACCGCGGCCCATTCGGGCGTGTCCGGCACGGCTTCCACGATGATGGTGTCCGCTCCCAGTTCGTCGCAGCGGTGCAGCTCGGCGTACAGCGCGCGGGCATAGGCCTCGGCGTCGTGGGGGATCACGCTCACGCCGGCCCAGCCGGCGGGCGCGGGCAGGCGGGAGTGCGCCAGGACCCAGGCGCGGGCCGGTTCGATCCCCCGGGCGAGCAGGGCGTGGCGCAGCGCGGTCTCGTCGCTCCAGGCCAGCACGAGCAGTCGTGCTCGCGGGGCGTAATGGCGCGGCAGTTGGCCCGGGCTGCGCCAGGGCCCGCCAGTGCCGGTGCCATTGGCCGGGCGTACCTCCCCGATCACGGCGGCGAGGGCGGGCGTGTGAATCATGCCGGGCCGCAGGATGCGGGGCGGGTGCCCAGTCAGGTCCACCACGGTGGATTCAACGCCCACCGGGCACGGACCGCCGTCCACCACTGCGGCGATGCGGCCCCGCAGGTCTTTGAGCACGTGCTCGGGGCGGGTGGGCGAGACCCGGTTGGAAAGGTTGGCGCTGGGAGCGGCCAGCGGCGCCGCGCATTCCCGAATCAGGGCCTGCGGGAACGGATGCGCGGGCCAGCGAATGCCCACGGTGGGCCCGCCGCCGGTGACCACGGGAGGAATCATTTCGGCTCGACGCAGCACCAGGGTCAACGGCCCTGGCCAGAAGGCCCGGGCCAGGGCCTCGGCGGCGGGCGGCCATTCCGCTACGCAGGCGCGGGCCAGCTCCGGACCGGCCACATGAACGATCAGAGGATTTCCCGAGGGCCGGCCTTTTACGGTGAAGATACGCTCCACCGCCCGGGAGTCCGTGGCCACGGCCGCCAGGCCGTACACCGTTTCGGTGGGCACGGCCACCAGTTCGCCCGCGCGCAACCAGGCGGCGGCCCGGCGGACGGCCCGTTCAAACAGTTCCGGCGTGTGGGTGGGCAGCAACTCGGTGTCCACGGCGAATCCATTCCTCGCCCTGCTGGGCGACTGCCCGGGAGGAGTCCCTCCGGGTCACAACCGGACGAGACGTCGGCGGTTCATTCGCGCCGGCTTTGCCCCTCGACAGCGATCCCCCACGCCACCGGCTGCGAATCGCTTTCGAATCAGCCGCTCGGCGGGGCGCCCGGGTAGCCCGAAATGGAATTGCAGGGCTCGGGTAGGACAAACTATCTTGCCGGTTCACGCGGGGCAATCCTGCCGCCGGGGACGCCCTCCAGCCGCCCGGTTCGACCGTGCGAATTCCGGCACGTGCGGCTCGCCGGCCTGGAAACCTGGTTCATGGGTTGTTGGGAGAGCCGCGATCAGGGGCGCGCCGGCTTTTCCCGGGCAGCCGCCCGGCGCCACGCAGCGGCAAAAAACACATGGCAGAATGGAACATCCAGGCGCGGGCGCGTGCCTGCCAGACATGCGGCCACGCTTTCCAACACGGTGAGGCCGTCCACACGCTGCTGTTTGAGGAGCAGCGCGCGTACCGGCGCCACGACCTGTGCGCGGCCTGCTGGGAGGTGGAAATGGTCGGCGGCGGCCCGAGACGCGTCGGGTACATCTCGCACTGGGAAAGCCGGTACGACCCCCCGCCGCCGGCGCCGCCCGAGCCGATCCAAAAAGAAAGCGCCGAATCCTTGCTGCGGCGCCTGTTGGAACACCCGGCGCCGGAGTACGCCGGCTGCCGCTTCATTCTTGCTGTGATGCTCGAGCGCAAACGCCTGCTCAAGGTCAAGGCCCAAACCTGCGAAAACGGCCGGCGCCTTCTGATCTACGAGCACGTGCGCACCGGCGAGGTGTTCACCGTGCCGGACCCCGAGTTGCGTCTGGACCAGTTGGAGTCCGTGCAACGCCAGGTCGCGGTCCTGCTGGAGCGGGGGATGCCCGTCGAGGGCGCCACTGCCACCGCACCGGAAGGGGCCGCGCCGCCGCCCGAGCTGGATTCCACCGCCGCCGGCGCCCCGAGCGTGCCGCCCGGCCCGCCCGTTTCAGCCGGGGCGTCCGCCGAGGAAGCCGCCGCCGCATGAACGAGCTGGACACCCTCCAGGAGCTGTTGGGCTGCCAGTTTCGGGACCGTCCCCTGCTGCGGCTGGCGCTCACGCATTCGTCCGTGGCGCACGAGCAGGGGGTCAAGCTCCCGGACAATCAACGACTGGAGTTTCTGGGCGACTCCGTCCTGGAACTGGTGCTCACGCACGAACTTTACCGGCGCTTTCCCCACCTGGGCGAAGGGGTCCTGACCCAGCTTCGCGCCCGGCTGGTCAACCGCCGGTTTCTGGCCGAACGCGCGCGCGAGCTCGGCCTGGGGCCGTTCCTGATCCTCGGCCGCAGCGAGGAGGCCGCCGGCGGACGCCAGCGCACTTCCATTCTGGCCAACACCTTCGAAGCCATCGTCGGCGCGTTGTACCTGGACGCCGGCCTGGAGGCAGCACGGGCGTTCATTCTCCGCCGGTTCGAGTCGCATCTGGTCGTCCTGCCCGAGGCGCCCGAGGCGGACAATCCCAAGGGCCGGTTGCAGGAACATCTCCAGGCCACTTCCAACCGCCCGCCCGAGTATCACCTCATCGCGGTGGCGGGGCCGGATCACGACCGGCAATTTGAATGCGCCGTCTGTCACGAAGGGGTGGAACTGGGGCGCGGACGCGGGAAAAGCAAAAAGGAAGCGGAAGCCGCCGCCGCCGCCGCGGCGCTGACCAAACTGGAGACGGCGCACCCGCAGGACGCGGAATCGCAGTGACGCGCGGCGCCCCGGATGCGTCGCGGCGCGCTCCCGCGTTCAAGGCCGGGGCGTTCGCCCGGTTGCAGGCGGGGCTTCCTTCGAACGCCGCGCGGAGCGGCCGGACGACGCCGGCGCGGCGGAATTGTTCGGAACCGTTCCGCGGGGTCAGCGCGCGCCGGCTTTCGTGCCCGCCCGAATCCAGGCTTCGTTGAACCGGACGTGCTTGATGGATTTGGCTGCCGGGTCGCCGTCCACATCCCGGGGCAGCGAACTGCGGTGGAGGTGGTAGCTGTAGGTGGCGTGAATCGAGCCGTCGCGCGCCTGCAGGATGGAGGGATAGTGGTAACGGCCGGACTCCGGGCCGGGCGGGTCGTTTTCCAGGTAGCGCTGCCATTTCCAGGTGCGGCCGTCATCGTCCGAGAGCCGAACCACCAGGCGATGGCGGCCGGTCTCGGTATCGTTGTTGATGAGTACCCAGTGCCCGTTGCGCAGCCGCAACAGTTCCGCCCCGGTGCCCGAGTTGGGATGCTCGCTGTCGCTCACCGGCGACCAGGTCAGGCCGCCGTCCGCCGACCACGCCTGCTGGAGGCGCTTGGGCGGCGGGCCGTTGTCCCGCATGAGCGTGTACAGGCGACCGTCGCGCGCCGGCACGAGGCTGGGCTGGATGTTGCCGGCGCCGATGAGCGGCGCGCTGGCGTGCCAGGTGCGGCCCCAGTCCTCGGTGATGGCCATCAGCGAAAAACTGAAGCCGTCGTGGTACACCGGGAGAATCAAGCGCCGCCCCTCCAGCAGGAACGGACGCGAGCGCGGCATCCAGCCCAGCCGGCAATACAGCTTGTCGGTGGCGTGCTCGCGCAGGGCGCGGAGGAAATCCTCGGCCTCCCGGCGGGTGCGTTCGGGGAGGACCAGGCCGGCCAGTTCGGCTTCCAGCGCGGGCAGCCGCCGCTGCACCGCCTCGGCAAACTCGGGTCCGGGTTTCACATGCAGGACCTCGCTCACCTCCCAGCGGGGCGGACCGGACCGGTGGTAGTCCGAGCTGATCCGATACTTCAGGAGCGCGCTTTCCCAGGTGTTGGCCAGGATGGTGGTGTGAAACAACCACAGCCGCCCGCGCGGGTCCACGAACAGGCACGGATTGCCGTCGGGCAGGTCCGGCGTGTCGGCCATGACAAACGGGGCGCTCCACGATCGGGCGCCGCGCGGCTTGCGCGCGCCCATGATCTGGACGTCATCCGCCGTGCGCTCGCCGGTACCGCGAAACCAGCAGACCAGCAGGTCCCCGCGGGGGGTTTCCACGATGCACGAGGCGTGGTTGTGGAGCACCTCGAGGGGAAAGATCAGCTCGGACTCGTACAGAGGACGCTCCCGGTTGGCCGCCAGCGCCGTCAGCACCAGGCCGCCCAACCAGAGCGCCTGCCGGCAAAAAGCACGCAAGGACATGCCGCACTAAAACGCCGAACGCGAACGGAAGTAAAGCCGGGACCCGCGTCCCGGCGAGGCGGGGGAGCCCGGCCGAGCGTCGGGGCAAGGCCGGTTGGGAAAGCCGCGGCGTGCAAGTGAATCGGATGGAGACCGACCGAGGTTGGCCCGCCTATACAAGGAGGTCGCTGACCCGGGCGCGCGCGGAAACAGCCCCCAAAAACTGCGACCCCCGAGGGCGGGTACCCGGGGGTCGCTAGGTATATGATTCGGGCAGCAGACGCCAAGGAGGTGGGGGTGGGGAACCCCGCTGAAGAAACGTACTGCCACCCGAATCTAAATCCTCGCCGAAAAATATCCCGACCTGCTTCCGGACTGTCAAGACCCCGCCGTAAAATTTTTGCATCGCCTGGGGAACTCCGTATCCGGAGCCCGGAGGCCGTGATCCGTTGTAACCAGTGAAATCTCAGGCTGCTGCATGAGTTCAGCATGTCGGCCCGGTGTTTCCGATTTTACCGGCTTCTGGCTGTCAAATTCGCCCCGCGATTCCACCATCAGAAAATAACGGCGCGGGTTCGCCCGGCTCAACCTGCGGGCACTGCAGCGGGCGGGGCAGCCCCTACCGGTTCGTCCCCGGCTCGCGCCGGCCCCTTTGAATCAGGCGCAACCAAGCCAGGGCGACCAGAAACAACCCGGCGAGGATTCCCCACCGAGCGCCCGAGCCGGGGCCGGTTCCGACAGCGACCGCTTTCAGGTGGAGGCGCAGGTCCATCCAGGGGTCCACCGCCAATGGCCGGGCAAACGTCAGCACGCGTCCCTGCTCGGGCACGGTGGCGCGAATGGCCGCGGGGCTGGTCAGGGCGGCTTCCTGCTGTTGCACCAGCCGCTCGGCCAGCTTCAGTTGAATGGCGGTTTCCTCCGCGCTCTGCCGGGCGAGAATTTCCCGGGCCTCCTGCGGGGTGAAGTCCGTCCCCGCACCCGCAAGACCGGGCGGCGCGCCGGGGGCCTGTCCGATCATGCGGGCCTGACGGCGATTCAATCCCACCACCGCCTGTTGCATTTTGAGGTTTTGCAGTTGCACGCGCGCGTCCTCGTTGAAGGCGGCATCGTGCGCGGACAGGCCGTAGGCGCTTTTGAAGGCCTGGCGGGCCAGGTGGGTGCTTCCCTGCTCGAGGAGGCGATTGGCCAGAGAGAGATACTCTTCGGCCTGACGGGTCTGGTCCTGCAACTGCCCGCGGGCCCGGCTCCGGTACGCCTCCAGTTCTTCCACCACCACGGGGACGAGGGTGGTGTCCCGCAACCGGAGCGTGCCCTCGGCGCGTTGCACCCGCCAGCGAGGGTTGAGGTACAACGTCCAGGTCACGTTTTCGAGGGGCAGATCGAAGCGCGGCCCGGCCAGTGCCAGGTCCAGCCGATCCGACCGGGCGCGGCCCGGCCGGGTGGTGTGGAAAAACTCCACCTCCAGCGCGCCCGACGCGCCGGGAGGAGATTCCAGGGGAATGAGGATCTCCCCGCCCTCATTCCAGGGCCAGACGCTGTTCTGATTCACAAAGGCGAACCAGAATTGCGCCCCCTCGGGCAGGCGCAGGCGCAGCAGGCGCTTGTCTCCGGGCAGCAGGTGCACCCGGGTGTGGGTGAGCATCACCCCGTCGTCGGCGACCACGGATTTCAACGCCACGCGTTGCACGCGTGCCGGCAGGAGACTGGCCGCCTGATGCCGGTCCAGGCGCACGGGCAGGCGCACGGCCGTTTCAATCAGTCGGAAAGTGTAGTTGGCCGCCGCGGCGGCGATGTCCTGCTGCAGCGCCCGGGGAATCACCTGCCACTCCGTGGGCTGCAACGCCTCCGGGACGGACTCCACCCGCGCCTGCACGCGGCCGGTCGCCTGCAGGGTGAGGAACCCGCGCTGCAAATTCACCTCCCCGACCTGGACGCTCCGAATCTCCGTCTCGGACGCGCCCTCGGCCAGGGGCTGGGTGTAGCTGACCTGCAGCAGGTACCGGCCCATCACGCGCCGGTGAAGCTTGACCTCCCAGTCACGCTCCCCCTCCGGGGCAGGTTCCTCCCGGGGGGCGAAATCCGCCACCTGGTCGCCGCGAAACCGCACGTTCTCCGCCGCCGCAGGCAACCGCACCCGGAAGCTCTTCACGCCCGTGTTTTCGATGTCGTACTGGAGGTTGGCCAGGACGGCGAGTTGCGCGTCGGCCACGGTGACGTGCTGGAGGCTGGCCACTTGAATCCACGCCGCCACCGGCTCGACCGCGAGCGTCAGCCGCCAGGGGCGCTGCAACAGCCGAAAGGCCAGCACCCCCCGCGGCTGCGTCTCCCGGGAGTCCGGGTCGAATTGCACCACCCCTTGCCGCTCAGCGACCTGCAGCCGCAGCCCCTGCTCGGGCGCCACCAGGAGTTGGCCGCGTTCCTTGGCCGCTTCGCGCAGGGACAGTTGCGGTACCGTCCAGGCCGGCGCCGCGCGCAGGCCCGGCCCCGCCAGGGTCAGGTGAAACGTCTGCCGCCCCAGGGTGCGGCCCTTGAGATGCAGGGTTACGAGGCGCCCCTCGGCCGCTTTCAATTCCGTCCAGTGGCTGAGTGCGGGGCCGCTGATCGTTTCCACCTCCATCCCCGCCGGGAGCGCGAAGCTGAGCCGGAACACGCCGGCTCGTGTAATCTCCACCTCCAGCGTGGCCGCCAGCAGCACCCGGTCCTCGCCCAACGAGAGCGTTTGCCGGGACTCGACCCGGACCTCCGGCTCAACGGGCGAGGTCTTCAGACGCAATGCCGCGTCCGTCCGCGCATAGCGGAAGGCGCGCCGCACGGTCAGGTCCGGCGCCTGCGCCCGCCATGATGCCAGCAGCTCGGCGGGGAAATCCTCGAGGTTGATCATCGCCAGGTCGCCCGCCTCCACCTCATCCAACTGCACCTCGCCGCCCGTGGCCACGCCCACCACGCCCACTTCGCCGGCGGCGCCGCGCAGCCGGAGCAACCCCACCGTGTTCGTCGCCGGCAGGGCGCCGCCGGCGGTTTGCGAGCGGATTTGGAGCGTGAAGGGCCGCGATTGCGCCGGACTCAGTTGCACCCGCAGCGTGCGGGCGTCCGGATCGAATCGCCAGGCCGCCAGCCCCGGCGCGGTGACGTCCGTGACGGTCGCGCCGGACGGCACTTCGCAAACCAGCTCGCCCACCTCCCCCTGCGCGGGCCGCACTTGGGCCGCGTGCACGCCTTCCACCAGGCCGTGCCCCGGGACGTAGGCCTGGGTCCACTCCGCGTAAAACACCGCCGCCTCCCGCCGTGTGTCCCGCTGGCGTGGCTGCCACGTCACCCAGGGATGCTCCACCGGGCGGAGCACCAGGTCGGCCACCGTGTCGGGCGCTTCCGCCGTTGAGCGGCGCAGCCCCGACACTGCCTGCGGCGAAAGCACCTCCACGTCCAGTCCCCTCACCGTGAGCTGCAGGCGGTTGACCACGCCCGGCCACACGGGCGCGTAAAACCCCCGTCCCTCGGCGCCGGCTACGACCGGCGTTTGGTAATGCACCGTGATTTCCATCAAGCCGGACTGATCCGCTACCAGCGCCAGCCGGCGCTGCCCGGATTCTTCCACCGGCACCAGCCGTCCCGCGCCCGGAGGCGCCTCCAGTCCCGTCAACACCCCGCGCTCGCTCAGCAACGGCAACACCTGCCCCGCCTCGGCGCGCCATTGAATCCGCGCCCGGCCAAGGACGTGGTCGTCCTCAACACGCGCCTCCTGATCCACGATTTCAGCGCGGGCCGGTGCAAGCGGCGAATTGGCCGCCTGCAGAACGGGGCCCCCGGGACCGGCCGGCGTCCCGCCGAAGAACAACGCCAGCGCCGCGGCCGCCGGCGCCGGGGACGCTCCCGCGCCGGCGGGACGCGCCCACCAGGCTCGCCAACCGGGCAGCAGCACATGCACGGCGAGGAACCCGCAGATCACCCCGCCAAACCACGGCAGCCCGCCCGGCTGCCGCAACACCGCCCACGTCAGCACTGTCCATCCCAGCGCCAGCCAGAAGGCGCGGGCGCCCGGCGACCGCGCAGCCAGACCCGCCGTCCCGGCCAGCAGCGCCGGCAGGGCCGGCCACAGCCCGAGCACGCGGCGCCAGACCGGCGCGCTCACTGGTTCATTCAGCACTTCCACGCGCAACGTGCTGTCCGGCGGTTGCACAGGCGCCACCCACTGCAACCCGGCATCCGGATCAGGGGGAGAGCCTGCCTCGCGAGTAAGGGTCAGGACCAACGCCGCCGCGGCGATGGCGCCGCCCGTCACCAAACCGAACTGCAAGACCCCTCGAAACGAAAAGCGCCGCGCCGACGCGCCGGCCGCAACCCGCGCGGCCAGACCGGCGATCAGGGCCAGGAGCGCGGCCAGCAGCGTCCGGGCGGCGGCCTCGCGCGCGTCCGGTCCGCTGAACAACTGCCCCAACCGGGCAAACCCGGTGTCCGCGCCCGCGTCCTTGACCGGGGGCAGCGTGCCTCCGCGGAAAACCAGCCGTCGTTCGAAGTCCGGTTCCAGACGCCAGTGCGCCAGGAGCACGGGAGCGGCCGCGGCGGGCGTTTCCAGCGTAAGCCGTCGCGAGGACGACTGAGTCGAGGCGAACGTGACGACCACCTCGTTGAGGACGTTGGGGTCCGCGTGCTGGGGCAGGGCGATGAGGTGGGTGCGCTCCTCGCGCACCGGCACCACCGCCTTTTCGTTCACCGTCACCGCCCAAAGGGCGGCGCCTTCGGGCAGGCGCAGGCGCAGGTGCGGCGTGCCCTTGTTTTTCACGAAGTAGCGGGCCTCGGTTACCGCCTGGCCCTCGCGGGACACGCGCGTGACCAGCGCCGCGCGGTCCACCACCTGACTGAGCATCTCGCCCTGCGCCAGCGGCTGGAGGGCCAGGACCAGGTTGAACGGACGCGCGGTGTAGCGGTAGGCGGCCAGCACGGGCGAGTCGAACATCAGCCGGTATTCCGGCGGCACCTCGCCGGGCTCCAGCGCGGCCAGTCCGGGGGACACGTCCACCGGCCGCACCTGAAACTGATGGGCGCTGACCACCACGGTGTAGCCCTGTTCGGACTGCGCCTCCAGCGGGCGGGCGCCGGTGAAGGCCAGGTGCTCGCCCTGGGCGCGGAAGGAACGCTCGTAGGTGGCCAGCAGCGTGTACAACCCGGCCGCCGGCTGGCTGAGCTCGACCGCATAGCCGTTGGTCGTCTTCTGCCAGCCGCGCACGTTTCGGCCGGTGAACTCCACGTTCGCGTACTCGTCCGACAGCACCAGCCGCAGCACCGACACCGGTGCACCGGACACCAGATAGTTCAACACCGAGCTCCCGTAAGCGAGGCCTTCGCCCACCGAGAACAGGTGGAAGGCATCCACCTGCACCGTCTGCGGCAGCCGCTCCACCCCCAGCGTCAACGTCCAGGCCGGGTCGTTAATGCGAAACGCCGCCTGCAGGCCCGGCCGCTGGCGCGGGAAGAAAGCCGTGGCCGTCTCGGTCAATCCCTGCCACCGCGCCGGCGTCAACCGGAACCCGGCCTCGGCCGACACCCCCACCTGGCCGCGCGTGGACCGGGCCTGGAGCACCTCCAAGCGGGGCAGCGCCCACGCCGTCTCGCGGAATGCCCCGGTCCGCTCCAGCCGCAACGCCACCAGTTGCCGGCCGGAGACCGGCGCCGCATACATCAGGCGCGCCTCCACGGCGCCCTCATTGTCCGGCGGGGCGAGCAGGGATTCGCTCAGCCCCGCCGCCTGCAGATTCACCAGGGTGAACCCGGCGGGGAGGCGCAGCCGCAGTTCGCGTAGCGGCGCCTCGCGGACGTCCACCTCGAATTCCGCCTCGACCGCCAGCTCGCTCTCGCCCAGGTGGTAAATCAGCACCCCGGATACCGCCAGCTCGGGCAGGATGTTGTCCGCCTGCAGGCGCAGCCGCTGGCCGCCGCCGGAAAAGCGATAAGCGAAGACCTGTCCCGCGCCGGCGGGCAGCAATGCGCGCGCGACCTCGGTGACCGGAAACTGCTCGGGCGAAATTTGCGCGAAGCCGGCGGCTTCGAGCACCTCCAGCCGCACCGCGCCCTGGTTGGCCACGCGCAGGTGTCCGCCCAGCCGCGTGGCGCCCTCCGGCTCCACCCACGGAGCCGCCACCGCCAGCGGAAAGGTCCCCAGCGGCTGTTGCATCTGCACCGCCAGGCTGAACGTCTCCTTCTGCGGTGCGTTCAACTGCACCTCCAGCCGCCGGCGGTCGGGCGCCGCCCCGGGCGCCACTGTCCACGCCAGCACTGCCGGTCCCTGTACGCGCGTGACCTCCGCGTCTCCGCGCAGCTCCAGCGTCAGCCGGCTCAGCTCTCCCTGCAGCACGCGGAAGTCGAACACCACCGTCTGGCGCAGCAGGCCGGGGCTCACGGTGACCTGCGCCAGCGCCTCGGCGGCGTAAAACAGCCGCCCTTCAGTCTCCGGACGCCCTTCCCGCCAGGCCAGTCGCACCTGCCCGTCCGGCGGCAAATGACCGGCAAACACGTCGCCGCGCCGCTCCGGCCGCGCCGCGCGGGCAAAGCGGAACTGCGTGTCCGCGGGCAGCCCTTCGAGCGTGATCGGGGACAGCGCCGCCGGCGCCAGTTGAAACTCCACCTCACGCCAGTCGTTGCTCCGGTGTACCGTGGCATCAAACTCCAGCACCAGCGGAAATTCCCCCGCACGGTCGAACACCGCCACGTATCCGGACTCGCCCGGGTCCAGCCGCACGCCCGCGCGCGGTTCCCAGGCCGAGAGCCCCGCGCGGCCACCCAACAGCTCCAGCCGGCCGCCGCGGGGATCGCGCACGCGCGCCGTGGCGGTGAGCCGAAACCGCGCGTGGTCCTCGCGCAGACGTCCGGTCAGGTGGAAGTCGCACAGCACCACCTGCCGCAACTCCGGATCGGGCCGGCTCACCCGGAGCTCGAGCTCGGGCGGCTCGCCCTGAAACCGAAAGCCCAGCGGGGGCGGACGCGTCCCGGGATCGGCCGGACGCAACCCCTCCGGCAGATGCGCGGGGTCCACCGGCGCCAGGCCGCGGAGCGTCCCCGGCTCCACGGCCAGCCCGACCGGGGCGTCCACGCGCACAAACCCGCTGCCCAGCAGCGCGGACTCGGTGGTGCACAGGAGCGGACGCACCGTGGCCGGCAGTTCCGTCATCGGCGCGGACGCCGTGAACCGCGCGACCAACCGCTTCACCGGCATCTCGCCCCGCGACAGCCGCAACACCAGGAACCGCGTCGTGCCGGTCCGGCGGAGGCTCCAATCCGCCAGCCCCTCGCCGGTCACTTCCTCCACCTCGCCTTCGCCCGTCAGAGGAAACGTCAGTTCGCGCAATTCTCCCCACAGCGCCTCGGCACGGAGTTCCACCCGGTGACGCACGCGGTCCGGCGCGATCTCGATTGCGTGCTCGAACGTTGCCCCGTACACCGCCGGCCGCGCGGCGGTTCCGATTCCGCGCAGGTCCGCCTCGATCACCAGCCGGGCCCGGTCGCCTTCGAGCTGACCATTGACGGTGGCGCGGCGGACCTCCAGCGGCGTGGAGCCCTCTTCCGCGGCGAGCGCCGGGCCGGGCCGGCACCACGCCAGCAGCAGAACCCCCAGCCCAACAGACCGGGCGAGAAAACAACAACAGCCCGTTGCGGGGGCGGATGGCGCCGACGGACAGGGAGCGTGAGTGTTCATGGCATTCTCCTCGGGTTCAGCGTGCGTTGCCCACCAGCGCTTCGGCCTGAAGCAGCATGGTTTCCAGCCGGCGCGGCCGGGGATCGGGATCAAACACCTCGGGCACCCCCGCCAGCCAGCGCCGCAGTTGGGCGGGCGTGGCCTCGATGGCGTGCGGGCTTTGCGCCAGCCATTCCCCGAACATCGCCGCCGTGGCCGCCAGGCGCAGGGCCGGGCTGGCGTTCTGGAGCGGCGGCGCCTCGCCCGTGTAATCCAACGGCCAGGCCAGTTCCCGCGCCACGCCGGTGGCGGGCACGCGGTAGCGGAGGCGGAACACCCCCAACGGGCCGGTCCCGCGCGGGGTAACCTCGATCACGTACAACGCGGTGCCTGTTTCCGCGCCGCCCAGCTCCGCGGCATCCACGGCGTCGTCGCGGAACTGCTCGCGGGTGAGTTGATGGGCGGCGTAGCCAATCTGGCGCCACCGAGTGACGCGGGCGGGATTGAACTCCACCTGCACTTTCACGTCGGCGGCGGCCACTTGCAGGGCCCCGGTCAGGCGGTTCACGAATTCCGTGGCCGCTTCCGCGGGCGAGTTCACAAAGCCGTAGCGGCCGTCGCCGTGGCGCGACAGGGCCTCGAGCAGGGCATCGTGGTACCCGTCCCAGCCGACGCCCCAGCAGTCCAGGGCCACGCCGCGCCGGCGGTTTTCCTCGACCAGGGGGCGGAGTGACTCCGGCCGCGCGTCGCCAAGGTTGGCGGCGCCATCGGTGAGCAGGATCACCCGGTTGACACCGCCGGGGATGAAATGGCGCGCGGCGATGAGGTAGCCGAGCCGGAGTGCGTCCTCGAGGTTGGTTCCCCCCTCAGGCGTGATGAGGCCCACCCGCTCGGGCAGCTCCGCCGCCTGGCTGCCGGGCAGGCCGTCCACCCGCAGCCGCGCCTGCCGGGCGAAGGTGACCACGCTCACGCGGTCTTCCGCCTGCAATTGTCCGGCCAGTGCGCGCACCATCTCGCTCACGATGGCCACCCGGTCCGCGCGTTCCATCGAGCCGGAGCTGTCCAGCAGCAACACCAGGTTCAACGCCCGTCCCGGCTCGCGTCCCTGCGCCGCGGTTTGCACGCTGAAGCGCACCAGGTCGCGGGCGTGCGCCAGCGGATGCCGCGCGCGCTCCCAGTGGAAAGCCACCGGCGCGCCCGCCGCCGGCGCGGGGTCGCGGTAGTCGAAGGCGTTGATGAACTCCTCTACGCGGATGCTCGCGGGGTCTGGGAGCTGCCCCGCCGCGAGACTGGCGGCGGCCAGTTTGAACGCCACGTCCGTCACGTTCAGCGAGAAGGTCGAAACGGCGTTTTCGGCCGTGACTGTCTCGGGCTGCGGCGCCGGCTGGGAAACCGGTTCCCGATCTGCCAGTTTTTCGTCCCCGACAGCCGAGGCGGGCGCTGCGAGTGAGACTCGGCGGCGCTCCAGCAGGTCGGCAGTCTGAGGGGCTTCCAGCCCCAGCGCCTCCACAGGCGCGGGGACCGCCCGAGCGGAAGGCGCGGCTTCGGGCGGGGCCAGCGACTGTCCCACCGTGAGAACATCCCCGAGCGCCGGGGGCGAAGAGGCCACCGACGCGGCGGACGGGGCGACGTCTGTGCGGGACCCGGGCGCCGCGCGCGTCCCCGGGCGGGAAGCGATTGGAGCGCCGGCAATGGCGCCGCCCATGCCGGGCGCCGCCGGTGTCGGCACGAACTTCAGTTCCGGCGTTGGCGAGCGGGGCATTTCTGCTTCCAGCCGCTCGGATGTGGTTTCCCGCTCTAGTTCTTCGCGCAGACGTTTGACGGTTTCGGGGGAGAGACCGATGCCGTTACGCAACATCATGCGGACATCGTTTCCCGGGCGCTCTTTGTCGCCCGGTCTCGCTCCGGGCGCGGCGGCGGGGGAAATACCCGGCGGGGGCGTGGCGGCCGGCTCGCGGACAGGGGGCGTGGCCGTAACCGTCCGCGGAGTGGCCGTCGCGGGCGGAGGGGGGGTGCTTTCTTCCAGGCGCCGGGCGAGTTGCCGCTCCTGTTCCACGCGCTGCGCCGAGAGGTACTGAGCCTTTGCCTTGGCCTTGCTGAGGGCCGGCAGCAGCATCCCCCCGGCCAACCCCAGCAAGACGGTCACTACCGCGGCGAGGGCCAGCCATTCGGAGCGCCGCCGACGCTTCGATTGCGGAGCCTGCGCAAAAGCCGGCTTGACCGTTTTAAAGGCCGCCAGCAGCGCCTCGCGGCGGGCGGGCGAGAGCCGAGGCGGTTCCTCCGGCCCCGGCGCCGAGGAGGGCGGCGCCTGGCGCACCGCCTCGCGCACCAACGGCAGGGTCCGCGCCAGCCGGGCCAGCAGGGCGGCTTGAGCGGGATCGCGGGCCAGCTCCGCATGCACGGCGGCGGCTTCTGCCGGGGAAAGTTCCCCCAGCAGCAGGGCGGTGAGCCGGGCCTCGGGATCGGCGGGCGGTTGGGGCGGTGTCGGAGTCATGGCAACAGACCGGCCCGGTCGAGCTCGGCGGCAAGGGTCTTCAAGGCATGGTGCAGGAGGTATCCCACGTAGCCCACGCTGAGGCCGGTGCGGGCGCTGATTTCCTTGTAGGACAGGTCGTGGACGAATTTCAGCTCGAGCACCTGGCGGCTGCGGGCGTCCAGGCGCCGCACGGCCAGTTGCACCAGCCCCACCGCCTCCCAGCGGGCGATTTGCTCGTCGGGCAGGGGACAGGGATCAGCCGGGTCGTGGTCCGCGGCGGACGCGGTCTCCGCCGATCCGTCCGGAGCGGCGCGGTCCAGGGGCACGAGACGGGCGTCGTCGCGACGGCGGTTCAGGGCGAGGTTGCGCACCGTGCGATACAGCCAGGCGCGGGGTTCGCGCACCTGCGCCCACTGCGCGTGCAACCGCAGAAAGGCTTCCTGGACGATTTCCTGGGCCATGTCCGCATCGGGCACCTGGCGCCGCGCGTAGGCCAGCAGCGGCGATTCCAGCGCCTCAAACAGTCCGGCAAGCGGCTCCGGACCGGCATCGGCCGCGAATGAGGAATCGCCCGTGGCCATGCTGATTCATGTGGGCCGGGGGGAACCGGGTTCCCCGGCGGCGGGCTGGCGCGACGCTGGCATGTGCTCCAAGAAGGAGGACACGGCCGGACGCGATTTCTTGGAAAAAATTTGCGTGCCGCACCCTTGGCCTGCGTCCCCAGGGTGTCAAGCCCGGCGCCGGCGGCCCTTGGCGGGCGGGCGCCGGCGCGCTAGGCTCCGCGGCACGACATGGCACACGTCGTCTTCACCCTGCCCGGTGCCGGCCCGGCGACCCGGCCCCGGTTGCCCGAGTGGTTGCGTCTGCGGCTGCCCACCACGGAAAGCTTCGCACGCACCCGCGCGCTGCTCGAGGAACTGCGGCTGCACACCGTCTGCGAAAGCGCCCGCTGCCCCAACCACTGGGAATGCTGGAGCCGGGGCACGGCCACGTTCATGATCGGCGGGGACCGCTGCACGCGCGCCTGCCGGTTCTGCGCGGTCTCCACCGCCCGCCCGCTGCCGCTGGAGGCCGACGAGCCCCGGCGCGTGGCCGAGGCCGCCCGGCGCCTGCGCCTGCGCCACGTGGTCATCACCGCCGTGGCGCGGGACGACCTGCCCGATGGCGGGGCGGCGCACTTTGCGGCCACCATCGAGGCGGTGCGCGCCCTCAACCCCGGTATCATCCTCGAAGTGCTCACCCCGGACTTCAACGGTCGGATCGAGGCCCTCGAGCGCGTGCTGGCCGCGCGACCCCACATCTTCAACCACAACCTGGAGACGGTGCGACGGCTGGCCCCCGCGGTGCGGCATCGGGCCACGTACGATCGCTCGCTGTTTGTGCTGGGCGAGGCGCGCCGCCGCGGCGCGACCGGTCTGCACACCAAGTCCGGCCTGATGCTCGGTCTGGGGGAAACGGCGGAGGAGGTCGAGGAGGCCCTGCGCGACCTCCGGGCGGTGGGCTGCGACATTGTCACCCTGGGCCAGTATCTCCAGCCCACCCGCGACCACCTGCCGGTGGCGGAATTTGTGTCCCCGGCCCGCTTTGCCGAATATGCCCGGCGCGCGCGCGAGCTGGGCTTCCGCCATGTGGCCAGCGGCCCGCTGGTGCGCAGCAGCTACCACGCGGATGAGTTCCCGGCCGGTGGCGAATAACGTGCGCCGGCTTCAAACCGGCGAAGCCCCGGGCCCGGGCGGGGGACGGTGGCGAATCATCCGCGCCGTCTCGCTCAGGTAGATCAGCCCGGACAACGCCGTCAGGGCCGTCGCCGCCGCCGCCAGCCAGAACAGCCACCCGGTGGGGCCCTTGATCAGGGCCCAGACCACACAGGCCATCTGCAACACCGTGGCGGTCTTGCCAATGAAGTGCGGGCGCACCGTGACATGCCCCACCAGGTAATACACCAACACCCCCAGCAACAGCAGCATCACGTCCCGCCCCAGCACCGTCCCCGCCAGCCAGAGCGGGATGCGGTCCAGGCGCGGACTGTTGCTCAGGCTCAGGATCACCAGCCCGAGCACCAGCAGGAGTTTGTCCGCCACCGGATCGAGCACGGCGCCCATGTCGGTTTTCTGGTTAAACCGCCGGGCCACGTAACCGTCCACCCCGTCGCCGAGGGCCGCCAACAGAAAGACGGCCACGGCCACAATTCGGTACACTTCCGGCCCGCCGCCGAGGTAATGCAGCAGACACACGACAAACACCGGCACCAACAGAATGCGCGCGATGGTGATCTTGTTGGCCGTGGTCATGCCTCGCTGTGAAGTGTCAACCCCGCGTTGCCGGGCGTCAACGCCGGGCAGGCCGGGTGCATGCTCAATCGGGAGGGCGCGCTCTCCGAGCGCGCCGTCGGTAGCGGCAGCCATCCTGGCTGCCGTGGGGGGCGGCTTCCAGCCGCCCGGATCGAGGTTCAAAACCACCAAGGACACCAAGAGCCACGGCGGCGGTTTGGGGACAGTCCGCCCTACCTTCTTCTGCGTCTTGTGCCTGGTCGGTGAGCTGGAGTCTGCCGGGCTGGAAGCCCGGCTCTACGACAGGCTGGGAAGCCTGCCGCTACTGGGGCGGGATCATCCCGGCTGCAGGGGGCAAGGGGCCTCGAAAGACGCGAAGCGTTTGGAGTGCGGCGGCTTGCCGCCGCTTTCAGAAAGTGCCGGCCAGCCGGCACACACCCAGCCCTGGCGCGGAATCAAACAGCCAGACCCGGTTCACCACGCGTCCAAGGGACGGATAGCCGGGGGCGGCGGCTCTTCGCCAGTCATGGGTACCAGCCGCACCACCGTCCGCAGTTCGGTCGCGGCCGGCCAGTGCAACGCCAGTTTGCGGATGCCCGGGTTGGCATGCTGGCGTTCCGGTTGCGGCGAGGTGGGCAGCGGACGGGCCTCCCGCACCGTCCACCGGGCGCCGGGCGGTTCCAGAACCTCGATCCGCAAGCGCTGGCCGTTTTGTTCGAGGACGACGCCTCCGGCTTCGCTCGACTCGACCCGGGCCGGGGTGTGCAGGAACCACCACACCTCGACCGGGCGGGAGGCGCGGAGTTCGTCCTGCACGAGCACCTGGCGGCGTTCCAGCAGAGCCACGCCGCGTCGCACCGAATCGGCGTGACGCGCGTACGCCGCGGTGAGGTCGGCCACGGCCGCGGCGCGTTCGGGAGTGGAGGCAAACTTCACGATCCGTCCCGCGGCGGCAGGGTCCTGATCCGGGGCGGCGTCCGGGTTGATCACCAGGGTGTTGTGCCCCTCGGCGCGCAGCCGGTAGTAGGTCCAGCGTTGGGCGCCAAAATAGCCGGGGAGGTTGTAATCATCGGCGCCGAGGTCCACCGCCCACCGTTCGCCCAGGGCGTCCAGCACGAAGGTGCCCAGGTCCAGGTGGCTGTGGTTGGCCCGGTTGTCTCCGGCTTTGAAGCCCACGAACAGGGCGCGGCGGTCGTTCCACGCGCTGCGCAGCGTCACCACCTCGGCCCGGCGGAAATACCGGTCGCGTGGCAGTTCGACCGCGGCGTCGGCGGCCGCCAGGACCGGCTCGCCCCACAACAGGTCCAGCGGCGCGCCGGCGGCCAGCCGCAGTTGATACGCCGCGTACTCGGGCCGTTGGAACCGCCGCGGCAGCCAGAACATCTCCGGCGCGCGGATCGGCCCGTCGCCGCCGTCGGCGTAGTTGAACGTGCGGTCCAGCGGGCCGGTGATGTGGATCGGAAACAACCCGGCATCGGCAAAGCCCGGGATGTCGCCCAGGCCGAAGTCGGCGCCCAGCGCTGTCTCCAGTGCGGCGAGGAAGAGCACGTTGTACTGGGTGGCGTAGCGCCAGTAGCCGGGGCCTTCGGCCCAGGCGCCGTCCGGGCCGTACTCGCGCATGGGCAGTTGGATCGAGCGCAACGCCGCCTCGAGCAGTTCGCCGCACAGGTCCGGTTCCACCTCCGCCAGGGCCAGCGCGCCCACGCCGATGCCGCCGTTGCAGACCTGATTCCAGTTGTGGCGCGCGCGGGGCCAGCCCGTGCCGCGTCGGTGGATTTCCGCCGCCGGTCGCAGGCCCTTGTCCAGCATGGCCGAAGCCAGAACGGCCCGCTGTTCCGCAGACCAGACGTCAAACAGCCAGTCGTAGCCCACAGCAAAGGCATGGGTCATTTCCGCGGTGTCCAGGAAGTGCCGCGGGTTCCAGTTGGGAAACGCGGCGGCCGCCTCCAACTCCCGCCAAGCGCGGCGCGCGAACGCGGGATCGCCCTCCAGATGATGGAGCAGGGCCAGGGTGTACACGCGGTCCACCACCCGACGGCTCACGCTCAGCAATCGCAGCCCATCGGGAATTTCGTAGCGCGCGGGCGCTTCCTCCAGCAGACGGCGGCCGCGCTCGAGCAAGCGGCCGTACCAGTCGCGTAGCCGCTCGTTGTCCCGAACGCGCCGGGCCAGCGGCTCGAACCCGCCCGGCCGTACCAGGAGGCGCGGATGACTGGTCTGCAGGCGCTTGAGAATTTCCGGCCCGGGCGGGATGGGCCGTTCGGCTTCCGTCGCCAGGCCGACGTCTCCGGGCAGCAGCAGCAAGCAGGCGGCCTGAAGAATCCGCCGGGAAGGCAGGTGTATGGTCATGCGAGGACCGTAATACCGGAGCTGCCAGGCTTTCAACCGCTCAGGGTCCGACCCCAAAAAACCGGCGATGCCCGCGCATCGCCGGTGTGGGTCATTACCCGATCCAACCTCAGGAGTGCCGCCGCCGCGCCAGCCAGAGACCGGCCGCTGCCAGGGCCAACAGGGCCAGCGAGCCGGGCTCGGGCACGGGGCTGAAATCCACGCCGCGGAAGATGGTGTTGGGCGCCGCGGTGGCCAGGGTGACCGCCCCCGCGCCCGCGCCGGAATCTTCGACGCGGATCAGGCGGTTGGCGGAGGCTTCGGCGGTGATGGCGTAAAGCACCGGTGTCGCGCCGCTCCAATCCACGGTGAGTCCGCGCGCGCCCACGTTGGCCACTCCGGTCCCCAGGGTGTAACTCAGAGACCACGTCCCCCCTGCAAGCTCCCAGCGTTGGATGCCGCCGGCAGCGCCGCGGTCGTCGGCAACGTAAATCAGGTTCCCGGACGGGCTGACCGCGAAATCGTAGGGCGAGGAACTGTCGCCGGTTTGCAGAACCTGCGTGGCCGGACTGCCGCCGGCGGTGGGCAAACCGCTGATGAAGTGTACCCCGCGCGTGGCGGTGCCGGAGCCGGTGGAAAACCAGAGGTCGCCGCCGACGATATTGGCCACCCGCAGATTGTTGATGGTATTGTACACCTGCGTGTCTGTGTCTCCCTGCGCGTACCACAGTCCGCCGGAAGTGCCCGATCCCGTCCCGCTGAGCCAGAAGTCCACGCCGTTCGCCGTGACCGCACTGCGAACGTTGTTGCCGGTGAAGCCTTCATCGGTCCGGGCCGCGACACTGTACGTGCCGAAGGCGTCCACCCGCCCTGCGACGCGGTTCACTGTGGCCGAAGCCGTGCCGGCGATGGAGGGAGTGCCCGCATCCGCGTTGTAGCCGGCAAAGCTCAGGGACATCCCGTCCGCAGACCGGTACAGCGCGCCTTCGGAGGTCGCCGAACCGCTCAGCGTCAGGGCATTCGGACCGGTACTGGGAATCGCCACGGTGGAGAGCGGGGACTGGTCGGCGCCCGAAGTCAGGTACCGGTCCAGGAAAACCGGGTGAGCCGAATTGTTCAGGGCGCTCAGGCCATCACCCACCCGAAGCACGGTGAGGCTGTCCAAGCCCACCGGAGATTGAGCCTGAGCGGTGATCCAGCCGAGGGCCAACGCGGTGCCGGTGAGAACGGTCGAAATGGAGGGTTTCATGGTCGTTCAGTGCGCGTTTGATTCCGCCGCAATAACAGGTCACCGGGCAACGGTCCAGTGACATTTTGGTGGCGACGCGAGGCGGAAGGGACCGGGACAACAAGGAACTCGTCCCGGGAAGACGCCGGAGAGCACGGGTTGGCATCCGGTCGCGCGCGGGCAAAACCGGCGTTGGCAAGCGGGGACGGGTTCTCCTAGCATGCGCGCGCGTTGACGGTGGATACCCTCGACCAACTCTTTGTGCACCTGGGGCGCGCGCTGGCGGGCGCAGCGTCGCCGCCGTTGCGGCCCTGGGTGTCCGCCCTGTTGGGGGCGGCGGCCATGGTGGGGGTTTTTGCCGGACTGTTTGCCCTGACCACCTGGCTGGAGCGCAAGGGGCTGGGGCGGATGCAGAACCGTCCGGGGCCCAACCGGGTGGGACCGTTTGGCCTGCTGCAACCGGTGGCCGACGGGCTCAAGATGCTCATCAAGGAAGACATCCGTCCGCGCGCCGCCGATCCGTGGATTCATTTCCTGGCGCCGCTGCTCAAGGTGGTGCCGGTGCTGCTGGCGTTTTCGGTCATCCCGTTTGGCCGCAACCTGGTGGCGCTGGAGCTGGAGGCCGGGTTGCTGTTTTTCTTCGCCTCGGTGGCGGTCACGGAGATTGCCGTGTTCATGGCGGGGTGGGGCAGCCACAACAAGTACTCGCTGCTGGGGGCCATGCGGGCCATTGCGCAGCTCATCAGCTACGAAATGCCGCTGGTGTTGTCGGCGCTGACGGTGGTGCTGGTCAGCGGCAGCCTGTCGCTGCCGGCGATCGTGGAGAGTCAGGCGGGCTGGTACGGAGGCTGGTGGGCGCGCTGGCATGTGTTCACGCCCTGGGGGTTGGCGGCGTTTGTGCTGTTCATGACCGCCGCCACGGCCAAGACCAACCGCGCCCCGTTCGATCTGCCCGAGGGGGAGTCCGAGATCATCGCGGGGCATCTGGTCGAGTATTCGGGGTTCAAGTACGCGCTGTTTTTTCTGGGCGAATACCTGTTGTTGTTCGCGGTGAGCGGGGTGGGCATCACGCTCTTCCTGGGCGGGTGGGGGGCGCCGGTCGCCTTTCTGGACTGGGTTCCCTCCTATCTGTGGTTTGCACTCAAGCTGTTGGCCTGCATCGCGTGGTTCATCTGGTTGCGCGGCACGGTGCCGCGGCTGCGGGCGGATCAGCTCATGCACTTTGCCTGGAAGTTCCTGCTGCCGCTGGCGCTGGTGACGAACCTGGCGGCCATGCTCTGGCAGGCCACCGACGGCTGGCGGTTCCCGGCGGCCGCGGTCTGGCGCTGGGCGCTGGTGGGGGCGTTGATCTGGCTGCCCTACCAGTGGCTGGGACGCGCCCTGCTGGGGCCGGCGGCGGTTCCGCGCCGCTATCGCTTGGCCGAGTGATCCGGTGGAAACGGCCTTCTTCATCCTCGCCATCCTGGGGCTGGCCGCCGCCGCGGCCGCGTTGAGCCTGCCCAATTTGATCCACTGCGCGCTGTGTCTGGTGGCGGTGTTCGCCGCCACGGCGGGCCTGTTTCTGTTGTTGGGCGCGGAGTTTCTGAGTTTTGCCCAGGTGATGGTGTACGTGGGGGCGATCGCCATCCTGATCGTGTTTACCACGCTGGTGACGCGCAGCAGCGGGGTGGAAACCGGTCGCCTGGCTGTGCGGCCCCGGGCGGCGGGGCTGGCCGGCGCCGGGCTGGTCAGCGGGGTGATCATCGCCGCCATGCTGCGCAGCCCGCACCTGCCGCACGCGGCGACACCGTCTCCCCCCGCGCCGGTACGGGCCATCGGAGAGGAACTGATGACCCGCCACGTGCTGGCGTTGGAGGTGGTGGGGCTGCTGCTGACCGCCGCCCTGTTGGGCGCGGCGGTGCTGGCCCTGCGCGAGGGCAGCGTCCCGCGCGGAAAGGAGCCCGGCGCATGAGCCCCCTCGATCGGTATCTGGTGATGGCGACGCTGCTGTTCGGCATCGGCCTGGCTGGGGCATTGACCCGCCGCAACGCCATCCTGGTGCTGGCCGGCATCGAACTGATGCTCACGGCGGCCAATCTGAACGTGGTGGCCTTCTGGCGATTCGGAGAACCCGCCGGCGGCGCCACGGGCGCAGTGTTCGCGTTGTTCATCATGGCGGTGGCGGCGGCGGAGATCGCCGTGGGGCTGGCGTTGATTATCGCCTTGTACCGGCACCGCCGCACCACTCACCTGGACGAGGTGGGACGCCAGCCGACATGAACGGGATTCTGCCCCATCTCTGGCTGGTGCCCGCGCTGCCGCTGCTGGCGGCGGGGGTGCTCGCGCTCAGTCCACGGCGCGCGCGGCGTCGGGCCGCCGTCTGGGCCATCGGCGCGCTGGCGCTGAGCCTGACGGGCGCCCTTCTGGCCCTGATCGAAACCCTGCGCGGGGCCGGGCCGGAGGGGTATCGCGCGGTGGTGAACTTCACCTGGCTGATCACGGGCGAGCACGCGGTGCGGCTGGGCTGGGTGTTGGACCCGTTGAGCGCGGCCCTGCTGGTGATGGTGGCCGGGGTGGGCCTGCTGATTTTCATCTACAGCGTGGGATACATGGCCAGGGACGAGAACTTCACCCGGTACTTTTGTTTTCTGAGCCTGTTTGCCGGGGCGATGCTGGGGCTGGTGATCGCCAACAGCCTGCTGATGCTGTTCATCTGCTGGGAGCTGGTGGGGCTGGCGTCGTATCTGCTCATCGGGTTCTGGTTTTCCAAGCCGGCGGCGGCTGCGGCCGCGAAAAAGGCTTTCCTCACCACGCGGGTGGGCGATCTGGGGCTGTTTCTGGGGATGATCTGGCTGTACGCCGAGAGCGGGACGCTGCTGTTTTTTGACGGCGGCCAAGGCTGTCTGGAAGGCGGCGCGCTGGAGACCCTGGCGGCCCGCACCACGGTGGCGGGGTTGACCGTGTCCACGGCCATCAGCCTGCTGGTGCTGGTGGGAGCGATGGGCAAGTCCGGCCAGTTCCCGCTGCATGTCTGGCTGCCGGATGCGATGGAGGGCCCCACGCCGGTCAGCGCGCTGATCCACGCCGCGACGATGGTGGCGGCCGGGGTGTTTTTGGTTGCGCGGTTGTATCCGTTGTTTGCGGCGCCGACGGGCGCCGCCGGGGAATCGGTCGCGCTTCAGGCGGTGGTGTGGGTGGGGGCGGTCACCGCGGTGTTTGCCGCGCTGGTGGCCGTGGCGCAGAACGACCTCAAGCGCATCCTCGCCTACTCCACGGTGTCGCAACTGGGCTACATGTTTCTGGGACTGGGCGCGGGGGGCGTGGCGGTGGGGCTGTTTCACCTGCTGACGCACGCGGTGTTCAAAGCCCTGTTGTTTCTGGGCGCCGGTTCGGTCATCCACGCCTGTCACGAGGAACAGGACATCCGGCGGCTGGGCGGCCTGCGGCGGTGGCTGCCGGTGACGTTTGCGACGTATGCGGTCGGGATGCTCGCGCTGGCGGGCGTGCCGCTGGTGTTTTCCGGATTCTGGAGCAAGGAAGAGATTCTGCACGCCGCGCACGGGTGGTCGCCTTCGCGGGCGCCGTTTTACCTGGCCCTGGGCGGGGCGGCGCTGACGGCCTTTTACATGACGCGGCAGGTGGCGTGGGTGTTTTTCGGCCCGTGGCGGGGGCCCGCGGGGCGGGCGCCGCACGAGAGCCCGCGGGTAATGACCGTGCCGTTGGTGCTGCTGGCGATCGGCGCCGTGGGGCTGGGGTTCTGGGGGACGCCGGCCTGGCCGGCGCTGCCGCTGTACCTCGAGGGCCGGTTGGGAGAGCTGTCGGGATTCGAGCCGGCCCGGCTGTTGGGCCGCGACGTGCTGGGGTTGATGCTCTGGTCCGCGGGCGTGGTGACCGCCGGCTTGGGGCTCGGTTGGTGGTGGTACGGACGGCGGCCCATCGCCGACCCGCGGGCGCCGGACCCGCTGGAGCTGATCCGGCCCGGGTTTTACCGGCTGTTGCGGGAGAAGTTCCGCGTGGACGAGTTCTACGCGGCCACGGTGGTTCGCTGGCATGCCGGCTGGGCCGCCGCCGGCGACTGGCTGGAGCGCTGGCTCTGGGGCGGGGGGGTCGGCTTGGTCAACGGCCTGACCGTGGTGCTGGCCTGGGTCGGCCGGTTGTGTGACGAGTACGTGGTCAACGGCGGGTTCGATGCCGCCTGCCGGCGGTTGCTTCGGGAAGGGCGTCGCGCTGCCGCCCTGACAGAGAATCACCTGCCGGCGTCTCTGCGCGGGGTGGCCTGGGGCGTGGCCGTGCTCGCGCTGATTCTGTTCTGGGGAGGAGGCCGGTGAACACGCTGCCCTGGCTGACCTTGCTGACGCTGGCGCCGCTGCTGGGCGGCCTGGGCGTCATGGCGCTGGGCGAAGCGCGGGCAGGGATGGCACGGCGGTGGGCCCTGGCCGTCGCGGGGCTGACGCTGGCGCTGATCGGGGCGGTGGCGGCGCAGTTTGACACGGGGTCGGGGGAATTGCAGTTCGTGGAAAAAGTCCGGTGGATTCCCGCGCTGGCAGTGGAGTATCACCTGGGGGTGGACGGCCTGGGCGTGGTGCTGGTGGGGTTGACCGCGTTGCTGGTTCCTTTGGCCATGTTGGCCCCCGGTGGTCCCACCCGGCGCGGGTCGTTGTACTTCGGGCTCCTCCTGTTGCTGGAGGCGGGCTTGATGGGCGCCTTCACCGCGCTGAACTTTTTCCACTGGTTTCTGTTCTGGGAGCTGAGCCTGATCCCGGCGTTCTTTCTCGTCAAACTGTGGGGCGACCCGGATGCCGGACCGGCGGCGATGCAATTCTTCCTCTACACCCTGGCCGGCAGTGTCGCCATATTGCTGGCGTTTCTGGTCGTGTATCTGGCGGCGGGGACCTTTGATTTGACGGAGCTGGCGCGACTGGGCCGCACGGGCCAGCTCGAGGCGCGCCTTCAGACGATCCCGGGTTGGCGTTCGTGGCCCGTGGAGACACTGCCCCGGTGGGTGTTTGCGGGAATCTTTTTCGGCCTGGCGGTGAAGGTGCCGGTGATGCCCTTCCATTCCTGGCTGCCGGCGACCTACGCCGCGGCGCCCACCGGGGTGACGATGCTGCTGACCGGCGCGCTGTCGAAGATGGGCGTGTACGGCTTTCTGCGCGTGCTGGCACCGCTGTTTCCCGAACAGGTGCGGGCGCTGCAGGGGCCGTTGTTCGCGCTGGTGGTGTTCACGATTCTGTTCTCGGCGGCCACGGCCTATGCCCAGCGGGACCTGAAGCGGATGCTGGCCTGGTCCTCGATCAACCACCTGGGCTACTGCCTGCTGGGGTTTTTGGCCGCGGCCGGGGTGGCGGCGTCCGACGCCGGCCGGGCGCAGGAACAGGCGGCCGCGCTCAACGGGGTGATGCTGCACCTGTTCAATCACGGCCTCACGGCCGCCGCGCTCTTCGCCGGGCTGGGGTGGCTGGAACAACGCGCCGGCGGGCGGCGCGGGCTGGGGGACTTCGGCGGGCTGCGGCGGGTGGCGCCGGTGTTCACCGGACTGATGGGGATCGCGCTGTTCGCCTCGCTCGGACTGCCCGGACTCAATGGTTTCGTGGGGGAGTTTCTGATCTTCAAGGGCGCCTTTGCGCTGGCGCCGGTCGCGGCCGCGGCCGCCCTGCCGGGGTTGTTGCTGACGGCGGTGTTTCTGTTGACGCTGAAACAGCGGGTGTTTCACGGGCCGCTGAATCCGCGGTGGGCGGGGCTGACCGACCTCGCGCCTCGCGAAGGCCTGATGCTGGCGCCGGCGGTGGCGCTGATGTTTTTGCTGGGAGTCTGGCCCCAGGCGCTCCTGACCTTTACCAACGCCACGGCGGTCACGCTGGCCGCCGCGTGGCGGGCCTTCTGAGCATGTTGCCCTGGACGATTTGTCTCAGCTTTGCCGGCGCGTTGGCGGTGCTGCTGGTGCCCCGGCGACGGGCGACGTCCGCGCGCGCGGTGGCGCTGATCGTGGCGCTGGCCGGCGCGGCCTGCGCCTTCAGCGGCGCGCTGGTGTATCGTCCGGGCCAGGAATTGCTGGTGCTCGCGCGCCGGTCCTGGATTCCGGCCCTGGGGGTGGAATACCTACTGGCGGTGGACGGCCTGAACCTGCCCTTGGTGTGGTTGACCGGTCTCGCCGCGGTGGCGGGGGTGTTGTTTTCGTGGAACGTCAGCGAGCGGCCGCGCGAATTTTTCGCCCTGTACCTGACGTTGATCGGCGGGGTGTACGGCGTGTTCCTGAGTTTCGACCTGTTCCTGCTGTTTTTCTTTTACGAGGTGGCGATCATTCCGAAGTACTTCCTGATCGCCCTGTGGGGTTCGACCCGACGCGAGTACGGGGCGATGAAGCTGGCCCTGTATTCGCTGGCCGGCAGCGCACTGGTGTTTCTGGGCCTCCTGGGGCTGTACGCGTCCGGTGTGCGCCTGACCGGTCAACCGGTTCTGGACCTGGCGGCGCTGGCGCGGCTGGATTACCCGGTGGAGTTTCAGCGCTGGGCGTTTCCGGCGCTCTTCATCGGCTTCGCGGTGCTGGCCGGGTTGTGGCCGCTGCACACCTGGGCGCCGACCGGCCACGTGGCCGCGCCCACAGCCGCTTCGATGCTGCTGGCGGGGGTGGTGATGAAGCTGGGGGCGTACGGCGCGCTGCGGGCCGCGGTGGCGCTGTTTCCCGCCGGCCTGGCCGTGTGGCAAACCCCGGTGATGATTCTGGCGGTGACCGGCATCGTGTACGGGGGGCTGGTCGCGCTGGTGCAGAAGGATTTCAAGTTCGTGGTGGGCTATTCGAGCGTGAGCCACATGGGCTTTGTGCTGTTGGGACTGGTCACACTCAACGAGCTGGGGCTCAGCGGTGCGGTGTTGCAAATGGTGTCCCACGGTCTCATTGCCGGCCTGCTGTTTGCCGTGGTGGGGCGGATGGTGTACGACCGTGTCCACACCCGGGACCTCGAGACGCTGGCCGGGCTGGGGCTGGGGCGGCGGCTGCCATTTGCCGCTCTCACGTTTCTCCTGTCGGGTCTGGCCGCGATGGGCATTCCGGGCTTCAGCGGCTTTGTGGCGGAATTGCTGGTGCTGATCGGCGCCTGGCAGGCGCGCCCGGCAGTCGCGGTGTTCACCGGCCTGGGCATCCTGGTGGGCATGGCCTACATGTGGCGCACGGTTCAACAGGCCTTTTTTGCCGCGCCGGAGAATCCGGATGCTGACCCTCCCGGGCCCCTTTACGAACCCATCACCCGGCCGGAGCGCGCGGGCGCCCTGTTGCTGCTGGCTGCGACGGTAATCATCGGTCTGTTTCCGGGTCTGTTGCTGGATTACATCCGGCCCAGCGCCGGGACCTTGCTGGAGGGGTTGCGACACGGAGGAACGCTATGAGCGGACCGGCGTACTGGCACCTGTTGAAACTGGCGGGGCCGGAGACCCTGGTGGCGCTGGCGGCGCTGGCGGTGTTGATGGTGGACCTGACGGTGATGCACGGCCAGCCGGTCTTCATCCGGCGTCCGATGGCGGCCCTGACCGCCGCGGTGGGCTGCTCGGCCGCCGGGCTGTATTTGCTGCTGGTGCCGGCCTACGGCACGGTCTGGGGAGGCTCGTTCGTGGCGGACCCGCTCACCCAACTGGTGAAGCTGGCGCTGGTGACGTTGACGCTGCTCACCGCCGTACTCTCTCTGGAAGCGGATTACACGGAGCACGTGGGCGAGCACTTCGCCCTGCTGCTGCTGGCCACCTGCGGGCTGATGTTCATGGCCAGTGCCGCGAATCTTCTGCTGGTCTTCCTGGCGCTGGAGTTGAGCAGTTTGTCCCTCTACTCGCTGGCGGCGCTGAACAGGGCCGGTGCCCGCGCCCTGGAGGCGGCTCTCAAGTACTTCTTTGTGGGCGCCATCGCCGCGGCGGTCACGCTCTTCGGCTTCAGCCTGCTCTACGGGCTGACCGGCGCCACCGACCTGGCCGAGATCGCGGCCGCGCTGCGCGGGCGCGGTGCGGACCCGTTGCTGGGGGTGGCCGTGGTGCTGGTGCTGGCGGGGTTCGGGTTCAAGGTCGCGGCGGTCCCGTTCCACCTGTGGGCGCCGGACGCCTATCAGGGCGCGCCCACGCCGGCGGCGGCGTTGATCGCCTCGGGTTCCGAGCTGGCGGGCTTTTTTTTGCTCGGACGCTTCGTGGTGCTGGCGCTGCCGGACGCCGCGGGGCAGGCCGACTGGAAGGGCGTGGCGGCCGGGTGGATGCCGGCACTGGCCGTGATGGCCCTGGCTTCGATGGTGCTGGGCAACCTGGCCGCGCTGGTCCAACGCGATTTGAAGCGGCTGCTGGCCTGGTCGGCCATAGCGCACGCCGGCTATCTGTTGCTTGCGGTGATGGCGCTGGCGGGGGCGGACAGCCGCCCCGCCGCGCTGGCGGCGCTAGTGTACTACGCCGCCACCTACGCGCTGACCAGTGTGGGCGCGTTTGCCGCGGCCGGCTTTCTGGAACGCGCCCGCGGCAGTGCGGCCATCGTCGGGTTGGCGGGGACGGGACGCGCCGCGCCAGTGATGGCGGCGGGGTTGCTGGTGTTTTTGCTTTCCCTGGCGGGGTTGCCCCCGCTGGCGGGGTTTCCGGCCAAGTTCTTCGTTTTTGCGGCGGCCCTTCAAGGCGGGGCGGAATCATCGGCGCTGTTCTGGCTGGTGGTGGCGGGAGTGGGATTGAGTCCGGTGGGGTTCTACTACTATCTGAAGGTGCTCAAGCACACGTACGTGGTGGCCGCGCCCGCCGAGGCTCAAGCCTCCCTGAGGGAGGGCACGGCCTCCTGGGCGGAGCGGGGCGTGGTGATCGCCGCCGCCGCGGGGGTGTTTCTGCTGGGGGTGTTCCCCGAATGGGCGCTCGGGCCACTACAGCGGGCCGTGGTCGCTAGCGGGCTTTGAGGGAACACCGCCGCGAGTTCTCCCGGAGCAGAATTACCCGCTCGCCCTCAGCGCTTCTCGGTCTCTGTCCCGGGTAGAACCACCTCGTATTCCTTGCGCAACTGTTCGGCGTAGGCGGGCAGGCGTTTTTCCACCATCTGCGCGAGCAGGAGGTCGCGGATGTCGTCCTGCACCTGTTCGAAGGGTAGTTTTACCGCGGGCAGCCGTTCGCGCACGCGGGCAAGGTACAGGCCGAAGCGGGTGATGATGGGCCCGTGGAATTCGTTCAGGGGCATCGTGAAGAGGGCGTCCAGCAGTTCGGGCGCCATGGGGGTGGCGCGGGTGGCGACGTATTGTCCGCCGGTGCGCTGGACATCCGGGTCCTCGGAGACCTCGCGCGCCACGCGGGCGAAATCCTCGCCGCCGCGCAGCCGGGCGAGGGTGTTGGTGGCCAGCACGTAGCGCTCCCGTTCCGCCTCGGCCGCCAGCGGGGCGCGGCTCAGGGGGTCTATGGTGTAGAGCAGGATCAGATCGGCCGTGACCTGTTCGGGCCGCATCAGCCGCTGGAGGTTCGCGCGTTTCATGAACGCGAGGCGATTGGTGCCGTCGCGGTAAAACACGGTGTCCTGATGGCCCGCGGCCTCGAGTTTGGCCAGGGTGGCGGCCAGCTCGCGGGTGTTCACATCCTCGCCCTGTTCGTAAAAGGCGCGCACCTCGGCCTCGGGCACGGTGAGGGTGGACTTGAGCTCGCGTTCGAGGACCTTTTCCACCACCGCCTGCTCGTAGGCGCGGGTCTCGAACACTTCGGGTTTCATACCGCTAGCCAGCAGTTGGCGCCGGTAGGATTCCTCGGAAGGCGCCTTGCGCTTGGTGTCGGCGATGAACTGGTCGGCCAGCTCGCGCGCGCGGGCCCGGTCCTCGTCGCTGGCCCGCAGCAGCAGGATGCGGGTGAGGATCATCCGATCGAGCATGCGCGCCTTGAAGGCGGCTTCTTCCTCGCGGGGAATGGCCTGTCCCTGGGTGACCAGGGTGGCCTTGAGGGCGGTGAAGGCGTCGTCCAACTCGTTCTGGCGGATTTCGAAGCCGCGCCCGCGGGCGAGGACCGGGTTGTCAAACAGCTCGACCACGGCGGCGCGAAGCGGGCCGGCGCCGACGCCGACCAGCACGCCCAGAGTCGCCAGGAGCCGCCCGGCCCGGTGCGGAGAAAACGAAAGGTGCATGCGGTCAGAGGGTCACCACATGGAGGTTGGTGATGTCCGGATCGCGCCGGAGCGTTTCGAGCACCTCGGGCGGCGGGACGCTGTCGAGGTTGAACACGGTGAAGGCCTGGCCGCCGGCCTCGTCGCGGCTGAGGCTCATGCTGGCGATGTTCACGTTGTGGCGGCCCAGCAGCATGCCGATGTGGCCCACCATGCCGGGCCGGTCCTTGTTGTTGAGCATGAAGACCACTCCGGAGGGAACGATTTCGGTGGGTTTGCTGAACACGCGCACGATGCGGGGATTGTCCGGCGAGCCGAAGAAGGTGCCCCCGGCGGAGACCACCTTGCGCTCGCCGCTGAAGACCTGCACGTGCAGCCATTCGTTGAAGGTGACCGGTTCGTTGGAGCGTTTTTCCTCCACCGAGATGCCCTGGGCGGCGGCGATGCTGCGGACGTTGATGGTGTTCAAATTGTCGAGGGCCGAGCGCCGCAGAAAACCCTGCAGCACGGCCCGGGTGACGGGATCGGTGTTGGTCAGTTCGCGCGCCTTGCCGCCATAGGTCACAAACAGGCGGTCCACCTGCGGGGGGGCCAACTGGCCGAGCAGGCGCCCGAGCTTTTCGCCCAAAACCAGGTAGGGCTTGACCAGCGCGTAAGTGCGGGCGTCCAGGTGGGGCAGATTCACCGCGTTGCGCACCTCGCCGGTGAGCAGGTAGTTGGTGATGACCTGCGCCACCTCGACGCCGCATTTTTCCTGAGCCTCGACCGTGCTGGCCCCCAGATGCGGGGTGAGAATCAGGCGGGGATGGCGGCGGAAGGGATGGTCTGCCGGCAGCGGCTCGGTGACAAAGACATCCAGGGCGGCGGCCGCCACCTTGCCGGAATCTAGGGCGGCCAGCAGGTCGGCTTCCTCGATGATTTCGCCCCGCGCGCAGTTCACCAGGCGCACCCCGGGCTTCATTTTGGCAAAGGCGGTGGCGTTGAGGAATCCGCGGGTCTGGTCCGTGGCGGGCATGTGCACGGTGATAAAGTCGGCCTCGCGGTACACGTGATCCACGTCGCTCACCATCTCGACGCCCAGATGGCGGGCGCGGTTGTCCACCAGGTAGGGGTCGTAGCCGATCACCCGCATGCCAAAGGAGGCGGCGCGCCGGGCCACCTCGCCGCCGATGCGTCCCAGGCCCAGGACCCCCAGGGTCTTGCCCGCCAGTTCCACGCCCTGGAAGGCTTTGCGGTCCCACTTGCCGGCCACCATCGTGGCGTGGGCCTGGGGCACGTGCCGGGCCAGGCTTAGCAACAGGGCAAAGGTCAGCTCGGCCGTGGTGATGGTGTTGCCGCCCGGGGTGTTCATCACCACCACCCCCCGTTGGGTGGCGGCCTCGACGTCCACGTTGTCCACCCCCACGCCGGCCCGGCCCACCACGCGCAAGCGCGGCGCTGCCTCGAGCACTTCGCGGGTCACCCGGGTTTCGGAGCGCACCACCAGGGCTGTGGCTTCGGCCACCACCGGCGCCAGCTCGGCCGGGGACAGGCGCCGTTCCAGCACCTGCACCTGAAATTCCGGGCGTTGCTGCAACAGGGCAATCCCCTTGGACGACACCGGGTCGCAGACGACGATCTTCATGCTTTTCATGCGCGGTCCAGAACCGACAGAACCGGCAGCCTAGAAAACCCCGGGCGGGAGGTCAAATCCGCCTTCCGCCCGTGCGGTCTTGGGGGACTATGAGCAGGCCGGGCAGAGGCCGAAGAATTCCAGCCGGTGAGTCAGGTGGGTGAACCCGCTGCGGGCGGACAGGCGCTGTTCGAATTCCCGAAGGCCGCACTGATCGTCCAGCTCGATGACCCGGGCGCAGCGCCGGCAAACCAGGTGGTGATGATGGTTGGGTCCGTGAGTCCGGCGCAGCTCGTAGCGCGCCACGCCGTCGCCCAGGTCGAACCGCTCCACCAGCTCCAGCTTTTCCAGCAAGTGCAGGCACCGGTACACGGTGGCGAGGTCGCATTCCGACTCGCCCAGGCCGGCGTGGATTTCCTTGCTGCTGAGCGGGCGACGCGCGCGTTCGAGGAATTTCAAGATCGCCTGGCGCGGCCCCGTCCATCGCCGGGCCTGGCGATACAGCCGTTCCCGCACTTGCGCCACCACGTGGTCGGGACTGCGCGAACGACGCGGCGAGGGGGTCGAGGTCAAGGCGTCCGGATGCGCGCGCCGCGGAAGGAGTGGGCCGAGGCAGGGAACCCCGGGAACCGCGGCGGCCGGGGGGTTATTTCATCAGGAGCATCTGCCGCGCGCGTTTGACCGCGCGGGTCAGCCGCCGCTGGTAATGGGCGGGCAACCCCGTGTACTTGCGCGGCAGGATACGCCCGGTGTCGGTGACAAACTGCCGGAGCAGGGTGACGTTCTTGTAGTCAAGGGCCTCGAGGGGGAAATCCACCTTGGGCCGGGGCCGCTGGACGCGCGGCTCCGCCGGGGTACTGCGACGGCTTTCGGTCCGGTCCAGATTGGTTTTGCGGGGCATGGCAGCTATTTGATTTCCCGGTGGAGGGTGTGGCGGCGCAGGAAGCGATTGTATTTCATCAGCTCGACCTTGTCCGTCTGGGTCTTCTTGTTCCGGGTGGTTTGGTAGCGCGAGGGGGGCTTGCCCTCCTTGCGCGCTTCGGTGCATTCCAAGGTGACCAATTCACGGGGCATAGGGGCCTACTCCTTTTCTTTGACGGGTTTTTCCTCTTCTTCCACCTCTTCCTCGACCTCGGGCGTCACCACGGCGTCCACCATGCCGAGGCTGCCCAGCTTGCGCTGACGCAGGTGGCCTTCCCGCTCGAGCTGGGCCTGGGCTTCCACGGTGAAGCGGGTCCAGGGAATGGCTTCCAGCCGGGCCTTGGGAATGGGCTTGCCGGTCAACTCGCAGATGCCGTAGGAGCCCTTGAGGATGCGTTTGATGGCCTCGTCAATCTCGTAGATGGCATCCTGATCGGAGGACAGCAGACTGAGCGCGAAGTCCCGGTCGAAGTTGTCCGTGCCCGAGTCGGCCATGTGGAGGCTGTAGCCGTCCATTTCCTCGGCGGATTCCTTGGCCAGCCCGCTCATCTGCTGAAGCAACCGCTCCCGCAGCTCCACCAGATGGTCGTAGTACTTGCGCCATTCCGGGCGAATTTGATTGCGGTCAGCTCCCCCCTGGCCACCGGGCGCCGCCGTACCCAAAATGGCCGCGGCAGTGGCCGCCTGGACCGTTTTGGCACGGGGGGCCTTGGCCGCCGAACCCTTGGCGGCCGCCGGGGCCTTGGTTGTTCCAGTTTTTTTCTGTGTCACAGCCGGAGTGCTTGAGGTTTAAAAAACCTGGCGCCGGCATCCTCCTGCCGCGCGCGGGACGCAGAACATATCCGCGACGCGACAAACTGCCAGAAAAAATTTCACGTCCCCGCGTTCTGCCGTTTGGGGTCGAGGGAATTGAATTTTCCCAGCCGGCTGGACAGCCCGCCACCGGGGCGAAGGCTTGAATCCATCCAAGACTCAACCGGTCGAACCCTCCATGAAACGCCTTCTTGCCCTGCTGGCCGCGGGGGCGGCCCTCCCGTCCGTCCTCGGCGACCCCTGGCCCCGGTTCCGAGGGCCCAACGGCCAGGGCCGCTCTGCGGAAACCGGTTTCCCCCTCACCTGGAGCGCCACCGAAAACGTGCGCTGGAAAACACCCCTGCCGGGCGACTCCTGGTCCTCGCCCATCGTCTGGGGCGACCACGTTTTTGTGACCACCGCCACCGACGGCGGCGAGTCCTGTCGCGTCCTCGCCCTGGACCGCACGAGCGGTGCCGTGCTCTGGAACCAGGAGGTTTTCCGCCAGGTCCCCCGCCGGAAGGAAACCCGCAACACCTACGCCACTCCCACGCCTGCCACCGACGGCGAGCGGGTGTATGCCTGCTTCAGCGACGGCAGTTTCGCGGCGCTGAATTTTGCCGGCGAAGTGGTCTGGACCAACCGGGCCTACCCGTTTTACAGCCAGCACGGGCTGGGCACCTCGCTCCTGGTGCACCGCGGCTTGGTAATCATGGCCCGCGACGGCTCCAGCGACGGCGAGGACAAAGGCTTGGGCTGGCAGACGCCCTGGGACCGGGCCTTCGTGCTGGCGCTGGACGCCGCCACCGGCCGAGAACGCTGGCGGGGACATCGCGGCCTGTCCCGCATTTCCCACGGCACACCCGCCATCTGGACCGCTCCGGATGGGCGCGACCAGGTGGTGAGCGAGGCCGGCGACGTGGTGCAGGGCTTTGACTTCGAAACCGGCGAGCGGCTCTGGTCGAGCGAGGTGATCGGCGAGGGCAAGGCGCCGTCCACGGTGATCGGCGAGGGACTGGTCTTCACGGCCGGCGGCTGGGGCGGACGCGAGTCCATCAAGGCCTTCCGCCTGGGCGGCCGGGGCGACCTGGGCACCAACAACCTCGCTTGGGAACAGCGCCGCGGCATGCCCAAGGTGCCCACCCCGTTGTACGTGCCGCTTTACTTGTACGCGGTTACCGACGCCGGCATGGCCACCTGCCTGCACGCGGCCACGGGCGAAATCCTGTGGCAGGAGCGGCTGGGCGGCAACTTTGCCGCCTCTCCGGTCTTTGCCGAGGGCCGGATTTACTGCGTGAACGACCAGGGCGAGACGGTGGTCTTCGAAGCGGGGCCGCAGTTCCGCGTGCTGGCGCGAAATCCTCTCGGCGAAAAAGTGCAGGCCACCCCGGCCTTGTCGCAGCGGGCGATCTTCATCCGCACCGAACGGCATCTGTATTGTCTGGCCGCGCCGTAGCCGGTCGCCGTCCGGGCGCCCGCGTTCCCGGCGGGGGCGCCAGAAACTCAGGGCGAACGCAGGCGATACCAGGCGGCCGCTTCGGAGGGTTCAAACCGGTAACGGCCCGGCGCCAGTTGGCCGGGATCAGCCGGGGCGGCGTGCCAACCGATAGCCGGCGTCCGGGGCAGATACCGCTCCACCACCCAGGGGACCGCTGTATCGGACCAGGTGATTTCCACCGTGCTCGCGTCGAGGCGGATTTCGAGGGCGGGCAGCTCGGCCGCCTGCGCGGGACGCCAGGGCAGTTCCACCGCCATCACCGTGCCGCGCGCGTTGCGCAGGTAAGCCACGCCCCGGGCGAACGCGGGCGGCGTCCAGGCCCGGCCCTCGGGGAGCACCTGCGCGCGGGCCAGCTCGCGATAGGCCTGCGGGTCCGGCTCCACCAGCACCAACGCGCCGCGGCCCTCGAGCAGGAGCAGACGTCCGCCCGCGGCGATGACCGAACCCGGCGGCACGTTTTCCCGCTGCCAACGCAGACGGCCGTCGCGCAGGTCCGCGCAGACAAACGCCCCGCTCCGCTCGGCATCTCCCACGTACGTGTAGAGATGGTCACCGAGCACCACGCCCGGACTGAGGTGAGTCGAAAGCCCCGGGGTTTGCCAGCGTTCGGCCGGCGTATCGCCGCTGACATCCAGCAGCACGCCGGCCCGCTTGTACCCGGTGAGGAAGAGACCGCCTGCCACCGGCAGCGGGTCCGGGCAGTTCATGTCGTACTGGGTGATCCACCTTCGGGTCCACAGCACGCGTCCGTCCGCCTGTGCCACGCCCACGGCCTCGCGATGGCTCAGAAACGGCAGGGCGGGCTCGCCGCGGTGCGAGTACGGCACGGTGGCCGAATAGCCGTTCGGTCCGGCGGGTGAATTGGACCAAACAAGACTGCCGTCGCGTTTGTCCAGACACAGCCCGCGCCCGCCGGCATTGAGAAACAACCGGTCGCCTAGGACCAAAGGCGCGCCGGCCAGCTCCCAGTAGGGCAGGCTCACGCCAAAATCGTTGGTCAGTTGGCGCGACCAGGCCACGCGTCCGGTGGCCGCCTCCAGGCAGAACAGGTCGCCCCACTTGCTCAGCGTGAAGAGCCGGTCGCCATCCACGGTCGGCATTGCTCCGGGACCGCCCTCGTACAGGTTGGGGGCCAGTCGGGCCGGATAGGCGTGCGACCAGAGGCGGTTGCCGGTGGCGGCGTCCAGAGCGACGACCTGGTCCACGTCATTTGCGTTGCCGAGGGTAAACACCCGGCCATCGGCCACGGCCAGCCCGGAAAAGCCGGTGCCCACCTCGGCGCGCCAGAGCACCCGCGGTCCCCCGGCGCTCCAGCGTTCCAACGTTCCGGCCAGCGGATAAATGCCATCGCCGTTGGGCCCTCGCCACCGGGGCCAGTCCGCGCCGTGAGTATCCGTCACCAGCAGAAAAGCCAGCGTCCCCGCACCCGGTCCGCACCACTTGCCGCTCATAACGGGTACGCTGCAAGCGCCGCGGAATTTGTCAAACCTCGAGTCAAAACGGATCGCCGATGCGCGCCAGCGACGAATTTTCCCAAACCCGGTAGGGCGCGCTCTCCGAGCGCGTCGAAGTGGATTCCGTCTGCGTCTTCCGCGTGGTCTGCGGGCCGCCATCCCCCGGGCTGGAAGCCCGGCTCCACGGCAGGCTGGGAAGCCTACCGCTACGTAGCGGCGGCCATCCGGGCGGCCGGAGAGGGCGGCTTCCAGCCGCCCGGAAAGTAGGCGGCGCCCCGCTCACCCCGCAGCTTAAAAACCACCAAGACACCAAGGTCACCAAAGAATGAAACTCCGGCATCCTGCCGCTGGGCTGAACGATCCGCAGGCCAGCCCGCCGCCCGTAGCGGTTGGTGACGGTGACCTCGTCGCTGGCCCAAGGGCCGTCCTCGCTAATCATGCACTGGCCGTTTCCGAGTACGGCATACAGGTGCCGCGTTTGGCGCAGAACCCGTATAATCATTTGGCAGACTGATTTATACAAGTAGACCTCTCAAAAAACGTGTTCAATAATGGCGATGGCTACTAGGGCAGCGATTGTATTGATTCTGAAGATTCTAGGAATAAATCTATAAAATTGCCATTGGTGTCCAGTCTTAGTATGCCTTCCTGACTCTTCCCACCGGTCCAGCGACAGATGAAATGCACTTCGTAACCCTGCTTGGTTCTCCGAAACGTGGATAAGCGCATATCGTAAATTGCATACCCGGTATTGTTATTAGTGTTATAATTACTTTTGATGAGACTTAGATCCTTGCACCATACTGCCTCTCCAGAGCGTGACTTAAGTGTTAAAGTCGGCGGAACTGTACCGATTCCAGGATGGAACTCCAAACTGCATTTTCTAATTCCCGTAATAGAAGACACGGGTTTGCCTGTTGGTACAATACCAACCTCAAACGCGGCAAAAGGGCCATCAAGGTATTTCTTCATCTGCTCATATCTCCATTCGCTCAGAACGTGCTTGCCACCAAACAACGCAAGAATGCATATCGCAGCGATAACAATCTTTGTACCAATGCGCTTGATTTGAGCAGTCATACAATCATGTGCATTTTTGTAATGAGACTAGGAAGCAACATGGTCGAGCATATCCTAACCCCAGCTTCCGTGCCTTCATCCATGAGCAAAAGACTAAATTGATGGTGGCCATCCATCAGGAATATAAACAGCAGGTCTGGGTATAAATAGCCCAGCTGCTTCTGCTTCTGCGCAGAGAGATTCACAAGACCCTTTTACTTTTCGGAAACCCCTGCCAATCTTGTTAGCATGGCGGTCTCCTATTGAATCCTCATCATGACGAGACCAAAACGGGTCGCGTATAACATCTCCTGCCACCCGTGCTGCGAACGTGCCGAGTATGCCTGGTGCACAGTTCTTCGCAATCAGGCAACTTGCGAGACAATGCCTGAATTTATCGGTTGTGGCGCCGGCGCCGGGGCCATTCTGAACTAGATCACGAATTCGCTCGCCGCAGTCCTCCACATCACGCAACCATTTCCGGATTCGATATGGCTCCTCTCGGTATGGACAATAGCTATGCCAAGCTGGACCTCCGAACAAACCACTAAAGTCAACTATTCCTAATGGAGAGTTGCCGAGCGCTGGATAAAGGTTTAATCCTCCCTTTTCCCCGATCGGGTCCCGATTCAGCCACCGTTGGAGGGAGGGGTCGTAGAAGCGGTAGCCGTAGGAGTACAGGCCGTCGGTGGTCGAGCCGTAGAAAGCCACCCACG
>FWPU01001273.1_pt1 | contig 77086 bp, 81 predicted proteins | sample 2228361 | NCBI WGS metagenome assembly FWPU01 (sample SAMEA103939777, study PRJEB20133) | metagenome | reverse complement strand
CGAAGCGGCGACGCCCGGTCGATCAACCACGGGCGCTGCGCGTGCGTCCTCTCTTGGACGCCGGCGCAAGCTGCGCCAGCCGCGCCTGCGCCTCGCGTTTGCCGATCCCGCGCAGCGCCACCAGCGCGGCAAGCTGCGCGGCGCGCGGTCGCGCGGCACCTTGCTCCCAGTTGTAGATCGACTGCGCGCTGACGCCGACGAGCTTGCCGTATTCGGCAGCGGACAACCCCAGGCGCGCGCGATGCGAACGCAGTCCGCGCGCGACGAAGCGAACTTTGGGTTGCTCGGGCTCGGCTGGCGCCGCGCCCGCGCCTTTTTCCAGCCTGCGGCCGAGCGTCGCAAGCTGGCGCTGCAGTTGGGCGATCTGCCGCCTCAGCACGGCGATAGCACGCCGGTGCTGCGCGGACGCCTTCTTCAACGGAGCGATCGCGCCGCGACCTTCCTTGCGCGCAAGCCGGGTGATTTCCTGTTTGAGCAACGCGGCGACGTTGGGCATCTTCGTTCTTTCGTGATGGCCGAGTTTGTGATTAGACGGCGGCGAATCGCGACGAAAGGCGCAGAATGCCGCACGCCTGCAGCGTGCGGCCATGCGGCAGCGTAACCGAAGTTCGATCTTCCCGTCGAGCCTTTCTTGGCGAAGCCGGCGTGCCCGCTGTTGCCGGCGCAACGCGCGGTCTTGCTGAAGCCCGGGCCGCTGCTCGACCGGTTCCTTGCGCATCATCGGCGCGAATCGATCCGCGCACACGGAACTGCAACCCTCGCTCCACCAAGTCGCGATGCCGATCACGGCGGCGGGAACGGCGGCGATCGCGTCGTAGAACGCGTCCGGCTTAAAGCCGCGAGCGCGCCGCATCGGCGCAGACGCGGAACGCCTCGCCGGCTTCGTTCAGCGCCTTCGGCTCGTCGTACATGTCAGGCGACGCCGTCCGGTTCAGCCGCGAAGAGCCGCGCGCTCGTCGCGTTCGCGAGCGCCAGATTCCAGCTCATCGGGTCGTTCTCACGATGACGACGCAACGATGAAACGGCAACGGTGCTTTATCGGGCCGTTGATGTCAGTCCGTGTTCGCGCCGCTTCGCACGACGAACGACTGCGACGCCGGCTGACGCACGTTTCAGCTGTCATCGCCGGCCGTGCCGAAGAAATGAACGATTAACGGTCGCGCTCCACGCTTCGCGTCATGGCCCGTCTCGCTTCTAGTCGAACAACTGCGAGAACTTCGTCGAGTGGTGTCTCGCCGGTGCAGGCCGCAGCGCGTAGGTCGACGCCTGATGCACCGGATTCGCCGCGATCGCCGCGCGATTGCGCACGCGCGCCGCGGACGCCGCCGCAACGGGCGTGGCGCGCGTGGAGCCGTGAGTGTTGCGCGACGTTTCAAGCGCAACGCACACGCTCGAATCCGAAACGGCGCTGCAACGCGGCGCTTCGACACTGCCATCAACCGTCGATGCGTCGCGGTCTCCGCGGTTGGACAGCGACGGTACGTCCGACGAACCCGCAACGAAAGGAACCCAAGTGAAACGCAATCTGTTCTTCATTGCGCTGCTCGCCGCCGCGCCGGTCTACGCGGCCGACATTGAGATCGCGCCGTACGGCTACGTGTCCGAAGTGATGCGCAGCGCGAAGTCCTCCGCGCAGGCGCGGAACGAATCGAAGACCGCGGCCGCGGCGAACGAAGCAACGGTCGGCGAAGCGGACGTCAGGTTCGCCGTCGAGCCGTCGACCAAGTCGCGTTCGCAGGTCGCTGCCGAGACGCGCGAAGCGGCCAGACTTGGCCTGCTCTCACGCGGCGAAGCGGACCCCGTGCAGGCCACGGCCGAGCAGGAGCGCCAGATCCGGGTCGCCGGCCTGCGCGCAGTCGGCATCGACGCGGCTTCGCGGTGAACAGGGCGTGGGCCCGCGCCGGCCGCGCGAGGCGAATTCGCGCGGCCGGCGCGCCGATCGCACCGATCGGGCGCGCCGACCGGAACGCATGCCATGCCTGCAAGACTGACCCTGGTGAGCCACGCGCTGTGCCCTTACGTGCAGCGCGCGGCGATCGCGCTCGCCGAGAAGGGCGTCGACTTCGAGCGCATCGACATCGACCTCGCGCACAAGCCCGACTGGTTCCTCGCCGTGAGCCCGCTCGGCAAGACGCCCGTGCTGCTGGTGCGGCGTGACGATGGGACCGTGCCCGTGTTCGAATCGGCCGTCATCTGCGAGTACCTCGACGAAGCGCTGCCGCCGCCGATGCGTCCGGCCGATCCGTTGCGACGCGCGCGGCATCGCGCGTGGATCGAGGTGGCTTCCGCCACGCTCGCGACGGTCTGGCAGTACGACACGGCGCTGGACGCCGCGACCCTCGAGCGCCGCCGCATCGAGCTGGCCAAACGCTTCGAGCAGGTCGAAGGCGCGCTCGGCGAAGGGCCGTGGTTCGACGGCGCGTTCTCGCTGGTCGGTGCGGCCTTCGCGCCGGCGTTGCGATACTTCGACGTGTTCGACACCTTCGCCGAGGCGGACGTGTTCGCCACCACGCCGCGCGCTGATGGAACGCCCTTCCGTGCGCGCCGCAGTCGCGCCCGAGTATCCGCGGCTGCTGCGCGAATTCGTCGAGCGCCAGTCCGGCCACCTCGGCGCGCTGTCGCTGGCGCAACGCGACGCGGCCGCCGCGCGCCCGCTTCCGCCGCAGGCGACGGGGGGCCGCGATGAAGACCGTCGTCGCGCTCGTTCTCGGGCCGGGCGCGTTGGCCGCGGCGAACGGCGCTGGCGCGCAGTCGGCGCCCGGCGGAGCGGACGCGACGAGCGCAGCGCTCGCGCCGGATGCGTACTTCGCGCAGGTCGGTCGCGCGCGCGAGACGTCCACGGTCACGCTCGGCCTGCAATGGGACTGGCATCGCGCGTGGCGTCCGAGCGAAAGCCCGCTCGTGTCGGCCTACGGCGAGCTGTCGATGGGGCACTGGTGCGCCGACCAGGGCGGCGGGCGAGCGATCGTCACGCAGATCGGCTTTACGCCGACGTTCCGTTACTGGCCGTCGGGGTCGAAGTCGGGCTGGTTCTTCGAGGGCGCGGTCGGTGTCAACGTGCTGACGCCCGTGTATCGGACCCGGCACAAGCGCTTTTCGACGGCGTTCAACTTCGGCGACCACGTCGCACTCGGCTACCGGACCCTCGGCGCGTCCGGCTGGGAGTGGTCGCTGCGGTTGCAGCACTTCTCCAACGCCGGCATCGAACATCCGAATCCGGGCGAGAACTTCGTGCAGCTTCGGTTGACGGTGCCGCTCGCGCGCGGCGACCGTTGAGAGGACGCGATTCCATTTCATTTGAAACGTCGATCGGTCACGCTGCAATGCCTCGGTAACCCGCGCCGCGCATCATCACGTTGAAGCTGCCGGATGCAAGTCCGGCGCAGCTTGAGTGAGTCTCCTCCCCCGCGCCCTCCCCCTGGCGCGTTCGCCCCGCCTGCAAGCACCCTTGCGGCGGGGCGTTCTTTTTCTCCGATGGCGGAGCCACGCCATGCGGATGCCCCCGTCCGAGACGATCGACGTACGCGGTGAGCGGCAGCGTATGGACCGAAACTTCCGGATGCCGGCGCGGAGCCGACGGCGCGGTCTCAAGCCGCCTTGCGTTCGAAGTTGGTGAGGCTCACGCCGGCGAGCGTCACCAGTCCGCCGACGACCATCGAGGCGAGCAGCGGTTCGCCGAGCACGAGCACCGCGAGCGTCACGCCGAACACCGGCACGAGGTTCGTGAACACCGCGGCGCGCGCCGCGCCGAGCGATTTCACGCCTTCGTAGAACCAGACGAAGGCCACGGCGGTGCCGAACAATCCCATGTACGCCAGAGCGGCGAATTCAATGGCGCCGAGCCTTTCCCACTGGACCTGCGGCAGCTCGAAGGCGGCGACCGCGGCCAGAAGAAGCAGGCCGACCGCCGACGCGTACGCGGTGGTTGCGAGCGGCGACAGCGCATCGGGCCGGCGCATCATCGCGCGGCCGACCAGCGTGTAGACGACCCACGACAGCACGCCGCAGAACATCAGCGCCTCGCCGGCGCCGATCGCGCCGGCGGCGAGCGAAGCCGGATCGCCGCGCGAGACGACGATCGACGCGCCGGCGAACGCGACCGCCACACCGAGCCACTGCCACCATGCGAAGCGCAGCCGGAAGACCAGCCACGCCGCGACCGCGGTCAGCGCCGGGTTGGTCGCGATGATCAGCGCTGCGCGCCCGGCCGGAAGGCGTTCGAGGGCGCCGAAGAAGAACGCGTTGTACGCGAAGATGCCGGTCGCGCCGAGCACGCCGATGCCGATCCACTGCCGCGCGCTCGGCTTCGGCAGCCCGCCTTCGCGCTGCCACAGATAGGCGATCAGAAGGGCGGACGCGAGCACGTAGCGTGCTGCGGCCGCGACGAAGTGCGGCATTTCCAGCGCGAGGCGGCGCCCCGCGATGAAGGTCCCGCCCCAGAAAAGCGCCACCAGCACGAGCCGCAGGTACAACCCCGCGCGCGACGCGGTCGCGGTGGACCCGGCGGCGGGCGAGGCGATCGATGTCATGGTCTTTCCGCGTGCCGAACGTATCCGTTCCGGTCGAACGACGCCACTCGCCACAAGCGCGATGGCCGTCCGACGCCGAAGAACAGCCCCCCTTTCGTAAAGGGGGGAAGGGGGGATTTCTTCGTCACCGCAACGACTTCTCCATGTTCGCCGCCAGCTTCGGCGCCCCTTCCCACCCGCCGCCCAACGCGCGGATCAGCGCGACCGTCGCCAGCGCGCGTTCGCGTTCGATCTGCGTGGCGGCGCGGCGTGTGGCGAGCACCTGGCGCTCGGCGTCGATGACCTCCAGATAGTTGACGTAGCCGGCACGGTAGCGCGTGCCCGACAGATCCGCGGCGCGCTGCGCGGACTGGACCGAGTTCGCCTGTTCCGCCGCCTGCTGCGCGAGGAGGCGCAGGCCCGACAGCCCGTCCTCGACTTCGCGCAGCGCGCCGAGTACGGTCTGCCGGTACGCGGCGACCGCCTCTTCGTACGCCGCTTCGGCGCCGCGCTCGTTCGCCGCCCGGCGGCCGCCGTCGAAGACCGTCAGCGAAAGCGCCGTGCCGGCGAGCAGTCCGGTCAGCGTCAGCCGCGGAAACCACGCCGCGCGCGCCACGCCGATGCGCGCATTGGCCGCCGCCATCGCGCGCTCGGCCGCGGCGATGTCGGGCCGGCGCTCGAGCAGCGAAGAAGGCAGTCCCGCAGGGACCGCGATCGGTGCGAACGCGAGCGGCTGCGGCGCGAGCGAAAGTTCCGCCGGCGCCTTGCCGACTAGCACCGCGAGCGCATGTTCGATCTCGGCGCGCCTGCGCTCGAGCGCGGTGCGTTCGGCGCGCGTCGTCGCCAGCTCCGTCTTCGCACGCGCCACGTCCAGCTCGGCGATCTCGCCGGCTTTGAGGCGCCGCTCGACGAGCGCCAGCGCCTGTTCGCGCAGCCTGACCGTTTCGGCGAGCAGCGCGATCTCGGCGTCGAGCCCGCGCAGCGCGAGATAGTTGGCGGCCACGTCGGCCTGGATCGCGAGCAGCAGCGACTTGTACAGCCCTTCGGTCTGTTCGGCGTCGGCGCGCGCGGCCGCGACCGCGTTCGCGACGCGGCCGAACAGATCGACCTCGTAGCAAGCGAAGGCCTGCGCGCGCCAGAGCGTCTGCGGCGGCACGCCGGCATCGGCCGGCAGGCCCTGCGACGCCGGTGAGGCGCGCAAGCGCGTTGCGCCGAAGTCCGCTTCGATCTGCGGGAAGCGCTGCGACTCGGCGATGCCCGCCGCGGCGCGCGCCTGCGTGAGCCGTGCGAACCCGGCCCTCAAGGTCTGGTTGGCGCGCGCGGCTTCGGTGTGCAATTCGTCGAGCTTCGGATCGCCGAAGATCGTCCACCATTCGCCGCGCGCGAGCGCATCGCTCGGCTGCGCGAGCTTCCATTGCGCCGATTCGGGCACGTTCTCCTCGAACGCCGCACCGACCTGCGCGTCGAGCCGCTGATAAGTCGGTGCCGCGCTGCAGGCGGTGACCAGCACCGTTGCGGCGAGCGCGGTGGCGTGAAGTTGGGGTGACATCGTTCGTTCTCCAAAGACTTTGCTCACCACCGAGACACAGAGGGCGCAGAGAAGAGCAAAACGCTGCAGCGCGGTTGCCCCGGCTTGCGCCGTGGCGACGTAACGAATGCCGTTCTCTGTGCTCTCCGTGTCTCTGTGGTTAACCAGTGCATATCATTCTTTGCGCGGCGCGGCGTGCACGGTCGCGGGCAGCGCCCCGCCGGCCGGCTTGCGCGCAAAGCGCTCGGCGAGCTGCCGCAGCAGCACGTAGAACACGGGCGTCAAGGCGAGCCCGAACAGCGTGACGCCGAGCATTCCCGAGAACACCGCCACGCCGATCGCGCGCCGCATCTCGCTGCCGGCGCCGGTGGAAAACGCCAGCGGCGCCACGCCCATGATGAAGGCGAACGAGGTCATCAAAATCGGCCGCAGCCGCAGCCGGCTCGCTTCGATCGCCGCTTGCACGATCGAGCGGCCGCGCCGCTCCAGCTCGCGCGCGAATTCGACGATCAGGATCGCGTTCTTGGCCGCCAGCCCCACCAGCACGATCAACGCGATCTGCGTGAAGATGTTGTTGTCGCCGCGCGTGACCCATACGCCCGCGATCGCCGACAGCAGCGTCATCGGCACGATCAGGATCACCGCCAGCGGCAGCGTCCAGCTCTCATACAGCGCGGCCAGCACCAGGAACACCAGCGGCACCGCGAGCGGGAACACGATCAACCCCGCGTGGCCGGCCAGGATCTCCTGAAAGGTCAGCTCGGTCCACTCGAAGCTGACGCCTTTCGGCAGCGTCTCCTTCGCGATGCGCTCGACCGCCGCTTGCGCCTGCCCCGAGCTGAAGCCGGGCGCGGGCGCGCCGTTGAGCTCGGCCGCGGTGTAGGCGTTGTAGCGCGTGACGCGATCCGGGCCGAAGCTCGGCTGCACCTTCAGGAGCGCGGCGAGCGGAACCATCTCGCCGCGATCGTTGCGCGTCTTTAGTTTCCCGATGTCTTCCGCGTGCGCGCGGAACGGCGCGTCCGCCTGCAGCTTGACCTGGTAGGTGCGGCCGAAGCGGTTGAAGTCGTTCACGTACAGCGACCCGAGGTAGATCTGCATCGTGTCGAACACGTCGGTCACCGACACGCCGAGCTGCTTGGCTTTGACGCGATCGACGTCGGCGAGCAACTGCGGCACGTTGATCTGGTAGCTCGTGAACAGCCCCGCCAGCGCGGGCGTCTGGTAGGCCTTCGCGAGGAAGGCCTTGACCGCGCCGTCGAGCGCTTCGTAACCGAGTGCCGCGCGGTCCTCGATCTGCAGCTTGAAGCCGCCGATCGTGCCCAGCCCCTGCACCGGCGGCGGCGGGAACACCATCGTGAACGCGTCCTGGATGCCGGCGAACTGCCGGTTCAGCGCACCCGCGATCGCGAAGCCGGACAGTTCGGGCGAACGCCGCTCGTCGAAGTCCTTCAGCGTGACGAACACGATGCCCGCGTTCGAGCTGTTGGTGAAGCCGTTGATCGACAGCCCGGGAAACGCGACCGACGCTTCCACGCCCGGCTGCTTGAGCGCGATGTCCGACATGCGGCGGATCACCTCTTCGGTGCGGTCGAGCGAAGCGCCGTCCTGAAGCTGCGCGAAGCCGACCAGGTAGTGCTTGTCCTGGCTCGGCACGAAGCCGCGCGGCACGGCGTTGAAGCTTGCGCCCGCGATCGCGGTCAACAGCGCATACACGCCGAGCGCGGCCGCCTTGTGGCCAAGCACGCGCGTCACGCCCGTGCCGTACGCGTCCGAAGATCGCTTGAAGAAGCGGTTGAACAGCCGGAAGAAGCCGCCGAACACGGCGTCAATGGCGCGGCCGAACCTGTCTTTCGGCGCGCCGTGCGGCTGCAGCAGCCGCGCGGCGAGCGCCGGCGACAGCGTCAGCGAGTTGAACGTCGAGATGACGGTCGAAATCGCGATCGTCAGCGCGAACTGCTGGTAGCACTGGCCCGTCAGCCCCGGCACGAAGGCCAGCGGTACGAACACCGCGACCAGCACCAGACCGATCGCGACGATCGGGCCGCTGACTTCGTCCATCGCCTTGTACGTCGCCTCGCGCGGCGACAAGCCGGCGGCGATGTTGCGCTCGACGTTTTCCACCACGACGATCGCGTCGTCGACGACGATGCCGATCGCCAGCACCAGACCGAACAGCGACAGCGCGTTGATCGAGAAGCCGAACGCGAGCATCAGCGCGAAGGTGCCGACGATCGACACCGGCACGGCGACCAGCGGGATGATCGACGCGCGCCAGTTCTGCAGGAACACGATCACGACCAGCACGACCAGCAGCACGGCTTCGAGCAGCGTCTTCACCACCGCGTTGATCGAGCTTTTCACAAAGCGCGCGGTGTCGTAGACGATCTGCCACGACACGCCTTCGGGCATGTCCGCTTCGAGCTGCGCCATCGCCGCGCGCACGCCATCGGCGATTTCGATCGCGTTCGATCCCGGCGACTGGAAGATGCCGATCGCCACCACCGGGTTCTTGTTCAGCAGGCTGCGCAGCGAGTAGTCCGCGGCGCCCAGTTCGATGCGCGCGACGTCGCGCAGCCGCGTGACCGCGCCGTCGGCCGCGGTCTTGATCACGATGTCGCCGAATTCCTCTTCGGTCGCGAGCCTGCCGCGCGCTTTGACCGCGAGCTGGTAGTCCACGCCGGGCACCGAGGGCGAGGCGCCGATCACGCCGGCGGCGACGTTGGCGTTCTGCTCGCGGATCGCGCGCGCGACGTCGGTCGCGGTCAGGTTGCGCGCGGCGACCTTGTCGGGGTCGAGCCAGACGCGCATCGCGTAGTCACCCGCGCCCCAGACGATCACCTGACCCACGCCGGGCACGCGTGCGAGCACGTCCTTGACGTTGAGCACCGCGTAGTTGCGCAGGTAGTTGGCGTCGTAGCGTTCGTTCGGCGACACCAGGTGCACGACCATCGTCAGGTCGGGCGAGCTTTTCACCGTCGTGACGCCGAGCCGCCGCACCTCCTCGGGCAGGCGCGGCAAGGCCTGCGACACGCGGTTCTGCACGAGCTGCTGCGCGAGGTCGGGTTCGGTGCCGAGCTTGAACGTGACGGTGAGCGTCAGCACGCCGTCGCTCGTCGATTGCGAGCCCATGTACAGCATGCCTTCGGTGCCGTTGATCGCCTCTTGGAGGGGCGTAGCGACCGTTTCGGCGATCACCTTCGGGTTCGCGCCCGGGTACAGCGCGCGCACGACGATGGCGGGTGGGGCGACTTCCGGGAATTCGGAGACGGGCAGCTTCCAAAGCGCGATGAGGCCCGACAGGAAGACGACGATCGACAGTACCGCCGCGAGGATCGGGCGGTCGATGAAGTGTTGGGAAAGTTTCATGGTTGTCTCCGCAGCCTCGTTTTCTCAGGACGAGTGAGCGCCGTTGCGCCGCTGCGCGAGTTCGGGTTTTTCGTCCATGCGCACCGGGTTCGGCGCGACGACGGCGCCGGGCCGCACGCGCTGGATGCCGTTGACGACGATCGTTTCGCCGGCGGCGAGTCCCTCGCGCACGACGCGCAGGCCGTCGACCGCGGGGCCGAGCTTCACCTCTCGATACATGACCTTGTTGTCGGCGCCGACGACGAAGACGAACTTGCGGTCCTGGTCGGTTCCGACTGCGCGGTCGTTGATCAGCACGGCGTTCTCTTCTCGCCCGCGCCGCCGACCTTCAGCCGCGCGAACATGCCCGGCGTGAGCAGCCCGTCCTTGTTGTCGAACACCGCGCGCACGCGGATCGTTCCGGACTGCGGATCGATGCGGTTGTCGACGAACTCGATCGAACCCTGGCGCGGGAAAGCGTCATCGTTCGCCAGCGCCATGCGGATCAAAATGCGCCGCGCGTTGCGGTCGCCCGGGCGGGCGCCGGCGGCGGCCGCGTACTTCAGGAAGGTCTGCTCGTCCGCTTCGAACGTCGCGTAGATCGGCGAAGTCGACACGATCGAGGTCAGCGCCGGTCCGCTCGCGCCGGCGGCGACGAGGTTGCCGACCGTGACTTCGGCGCGGCTCACGCAGCCGCTGATCGGCGCGGTGACGCGCGTGTAGCCGAGATTCGGCCGCGCCAGCTCGAGCGCGGCCTGCGCCGACTGCAGCGCGGCCTCCGCCTCGCGCTGCGTGTTGGCGCGCTCCTCGAACTCGCGCTGCGCGATCGCGCGGTCCGCGAGCAGCCGCTGCGCGCGGTCGGCTTCGGAGTTCGTGAGCGCGAGCCGCGCCTGCGCTGCCGCCAGCGCCGCCTCGGCGCGCGCGACTTCGGCCGCGTACGGCTTCGGATCGATCACGAACAGCGTGTCGCCCTTGTTGACCAGCGCGCCCGGCGTGAAGTGGATCGACTCGATGTAACCGGCCACGCGCGGACGCACTTCGACCTTGTCGATCGCTTCGAGCCGGCCCGAGAACTCGTCGAACTCGGTGATGCGCTTCCCGAACGCCGCCGCGACCGACACCGGCACCGCAGCCGGCAGCGCGGAGGCTTGCGCCGCCGCCTTTACCGGCGCGTTGAAGTACGCGTACGCGCCGATCGCGCCGGCGACGGCGACGGCGATTGCCAGCCGTGCCGGCGTGAACTTCCGCTTGTCATTCGAATTCATGGAATCGCTCTCCGCTCTGATTTCGTACTTCATCGAGGCGCGATGGTCGCGATCCTCGGTTGCCGCGCCGTTGCAGCGCGCGCCGCGCGCGTTTCAGTTGAAACGGGGCGTCGGAGCCCGAGAGGATTTTGGCCTTCTGGTCTGCCTGTATCCCTTGAACTGCGGAGGCGCGGAGCTCGCAGAGACCTTCCGGTTGGCTCTCAACGGGTTCCTCCGCGCCCTCTGCGCCTCTGCGGTAAGAGAAAAACGCTCGCTTCCGGTCTTCGCAACTTTCTGCAGACTCTCTGTTGACGCGGCCGGCGCACGACGAAGCCGGACTTCGGACCGCTCCGACGCCGGCGCGATCGCGATTAAGCCCTGGCCGCAGGTGCGCGCGCTCGCAGGATCGCGGGCGGACGGGTCAGGCGACCGCGTCGAGTGCGTGCAGCCGCAGCGCGATGCCGATGTCGTTCAGCGCGTACTCATCGGCGTATTCGAGCGCACTCGCGGCCGGCTCGCGGCCCGCGGCTTCGTCGCCGGCGTAAGCGCCGTCGGGGTAGATGTCGTCGTTCATCGCGTGATCTCCTGCGTTTCGTTCATGCGCGCCAGAAGGGCTTGTTCGCCTCGCGGTGGATCGCCTCGAGGTCGAGGCCCATGTCGCGCCGCTGCCTTTCGTCGAGTTCGGCGAGGTCGCGGCGGTCGCGCGCGCTGCGCCCACGCGTCGACGGTCTCGGCGAATCGTCTCAGGAACCCCGCGACCGGGGCGGCCCGCACCGGCAGTCCGATCCGCGCGCTCATGCCGGCGCTCCGGGCGCGCAGCATTGCGACCACGATGCGGCCGGCGGCGCGAACGCACGGCGCACCGGAGTAGTCGTTTCTGCCGCCTGCAGCAGCATGCTGACGACGCGCACCAGCCGCGCGTCGGTCGGATGGCGGCGCTGACTGAAACCGAGTCTGCGCGCGAACGCGAGCATCGCTGCGTTGTCGGCGAACACGTCGCCGTACAGCACGCGTACGCGCGCGCGCTCGGCGCAGCTAAGCAAGCCGCGCAGCAGTCGCGCACCGACGCCGACACCCTGCCAGTCGTCGGCGACGACCAGCGCGAACTCGCGCGCGTCGGCGGCGGTATCTTCACCGGTCGCGTAGCGCGCCTCGCCGATCGCGATCTCGCGCCCGCCGTCGCGGACGATCGCCAGCAGCGCCGCCTCGTCGGGCGCCACACGCGTCAGCCGCGCACGCCAGGGCTCCGACAGCTCGTTGACGACCGCGTGGAAGCGGCGGTAGCGCGAGGCATCCGACAGCGAACGCAGCAGGCCGTCGAGCAGCGCGCCGTCGCCCGGACGCACGGGCCGCAGGAACACCGACGCGGCGTCGCGCGGCGGATGCTGTGCGCCGATTTCCAGGGTCGTTCCGTTTACGCGCGCGTCCATGTCGGGCTCCTGCCGTTGCGAAGGCGACTTACGCGGCCAGGCGCAGTCCGGATGCATCGGCGCGGGCGGCGCGTCCGTCCGTCGCAGCGGGCACGCCCGGCGCAAGCACGATCAGGTCGGTGTCGTTCATCGCATCGACGAGGACCAGCCCCGGCCGGTCGATCGTGAAGGTCTGGCCGCTCGCGACGAACACGTCGCGCGGGTCGCCTTCCTGGGTGATCCAGACGTGGTCGTTGAACACCGCGACGCTGCGTCCTTCGCCGTCATGGATGCGCAAGGTCGCGCCCCGGCGCAGTCGGGTCGGGCCGAAATCGATGGGGTTCATGCCGATTCCTTTCCGTGCGCAGCCGCCGCGCGTTGCGTGTTCAGGCGGCCGGTATCAAGACGGTCAGTACGAGCCAGCTCGCCGAGGCGAGCGTGGCGAGCGTCGCCAGCGCGAAGCGCTGTGGTACATGCTGTTGCTTCATTCGCTTCTCCATGCGTTTGCTTTGAATGCGAACGCATGTTCCCGAACGCGCGTTGCACGACCGTTGCACGACGGCATGCGGCGATTTCAGTTGCAACGGCAACGCGAAGCCGGCTTTGAAAAAGGGATAGCAGCGGGATCGCTCGATCGGCCGCAGGGCGATGCTGTGAAATCCCCCTCCGGTCCCCCTTTACGAAAGGGGACGAGGACGGGACACGCTTCTGTGCGCGGTGAAGAACCTCCTCTTCGGTTCCCCGTTACGAACGGGGAAGAAGAGCGGTGCGCCTCAGCGCCGCAGCGCGTTGGCGAGGCTGCGCGCGATTTCGCGCGAGACGAGCGGCTTGGCCAGCACTTCGACGACACCCGCTTCGCGCGCGCGCGCGGCAAGCTGCGGCGTCACGTAGCCGCTCATCAGCACGATCGGGATGTCGGGGCGGATCTTGCGGATCTCGATCGCGAGTTCCGAGCCGGTCATGCCCGGCATCGCTTCGTCGGAGATCACCGCGTCGAAACGATCGGGCGCCGCGCGGAAGGATTCGAGCGCGGCTCTGCCGGAAGCAAAGCCGACCGGCTCGTAGCCCAGCTCGGCCATCATCTCTTCGCCGAGCTGCACCAGCGCGGTTTCGTCGTCGACCAGCAGGATCGTTTCGCCCGCGCCGTTGGCGACCGGTTCCTCGACCTTCTGCGGCGCAGCCGCGCAGCTTTGCCACGGCACGTAGACCGTAAAGGTCGAGCCCACGCCCACGCGGCTTTCGACGTCGATGCCGCCGCCCAGGTCGGCGACGATGCCGTGCACCAGCGACAGCCCGAGCCCGGTACCGACGCCGACCTCCTTGGTCGTGAAGAACGGATCGAAGATGCGTTCGATCAGCTTGGGTTCGATGCCGCAGCCGGTATCGGCCACGCGCAGCCGCACGTAGCTGCCCGGCGCCAGTTCGTAGGTCGTTACGCGGCGCGGCTCGGCGAACGTTGTCGTGTCGATCGAAACCGACAGCGTGCCCTCGGCGCGGATCGCCTGCACGGCGTTCGTGCACAGGTTCATCACGACCTGGTGGATCTGCGTCGGATCGCCGAGCACGGCCGCATCGCCCGCGGCAAGGCTGCGCTCGAGCCGCACGCCCGGCGGCAGCGAACCGGCGACCGCGTCGAGCACTTCGGCGACGACCGACTGCACGTGCACCGGAACGCGTTCGCCCATGCCGCTGCGCGAGAACGCGAGGATGCGCTCGACCAATGCCTTCGCGCGCATGCCCGCGCTCATCGCCGCATCGATGTGCCGCCGCAGCGGCGTGCCCTCCGGCGCGTCCTTCTGCGCCATTTCGCCGTAGCCGAGGATGGCCGCGAGGATGTTGTTGAAGTCGTGCGCCACGCCGCCGGCGAGCGTTCCCATCGCCTCGAGCTTCTGCGCCTGCCGAAGCTGCGCTTCGAGGCGGTCGCGTTCGGCCTGCGCGTTCTTGCGCTCGGTGATGTCCTCGATCGAGCCGGCCATCCGGTAGGGCCGGCCGGCGTCGTCGCGCAGCGCCACGCCGCGGTCGTAGAACCATCGCCAGTCGCCCAACGGCATGTGCAGCCGGTATTCGATCTCGAAGTTGCGCGTGGTGCCCCGCAGATACGCCGACAGCGCGTCGCGCACGCGCGGCCGGTCGTCGGGGTGGTAGGTCCACTTGGCGATCCATTCGCGCCGCGGGCGCAGCGGTTCGCCCGGCTCGAGTCCGAAGAGCTGCTGCGCACGCGCCGACATGAAGACGGTGTCGCTCGCCAGGTCCCAGTCCCACAAGCCCTGATTCGCGCCGGCGACCGCGAGCTGGTAGCGCTGCTCGGACTGGCGCAGCGCCTCTTCGCTGCGGCGCAACGCCTCTTCGGCCTGCTTGCGCTGGGTGATCTCGACGGTCGAGCCGGCGAGCCGCTGCGGCCGGCCCTCGGCGTCGCGGAAACACTGGCCGCGCGTATGGATCCAGCGCACTACGCCGCTGGCGGCGTTGACGACGCGGTATTCGATATCGAGTCGCGGCGTGCGCCCGGCCAGGTGCTCGTCGAGCACGTGCGCCAGCCGCTCGCGGTCATCCGGGTAAATCGGAACGCGCGCGAAGAACTCGGCGCGCGTGCGCAGCGGAGTGTCGGCCGGGATGCCGAGCACCTCGTAGGTCATCGGCGAGACGAAGACCTCGTCGCTGCGCACGTCCCACACCCAGTGCGCCTCGTTCGACCCCGTCATCGCGATCGCGTAGCGCTCCTCGGACTGCCGCAGCGCCTCTTCGGCGCGTTTGCGGGCGTCGATGTCGCTGACGGATCCGGCCATGCGCAGCGGCGCACCGTTCGCGTCGCGGATGCACAGCCCGCGGATGCGCACCCAGCGGTAGCTGCCGTCGGCATGCCGCACGCGGTACTCGCCTTCGTACAGCGGCGTCTCGCCGGCCATGTGCGCTTCCATGGCCTCGAGCCGGCGCGGAGCGTCCTCTGGATGGAACTGCAGCGCGGCGAACCACTGCGCGCGCGGCTGCGTCTCGGGACCGGGCGGCAGTCCGAGCAGCTCGCGCGCGCGTGCCGACGCGAAGACCGAATCCGATTGCTGGTCCCAGTCCCAGATGCCGTCGTCGGAGCCGGCGACTGCGAGCGCGAAGCGTTCGCGCGACGCGTCGAGCTTGTCGCGCACCGCCGCCAGCCGCGCGAGCTGCCGCATCAGCAGCGCGAGCAGCAGCGCGGCGAGCACCGCGAGCGCGAGCGTTCGCGCGGCCGTGCCCCAGGCCTGTTCGCGCCACTGCGCGAGCGCCGCGCGCGTGGCGCGCGTGACGATGACCTCGAGCGGATAGTCCGGCACCTGGCGCACCGCGCCAAAGCGCTCGACGCCGTCGACGGGGCTGATCGTGCGGGTCGGCCACGGCGCGCCCGACTCGCGCACGGCGACCATCTTCTCGAGCAGCGGAAAGTGCTGGCCGAGCGCGGCCGGCGCCGGCGGATGGCGCGCGAGCAGCGTGCCACCGCGGTGCATCAGGGTGACTTTCGTTCCTTCGTCGAGCCGGATGTCGCGGTAGAAGTGCTGGAAGTAGTCGATGCGGCCGCGTGCGCCGATCACGCCGGCGAACTCGCCCGTCGTCGTCTCGAGCCGGCGGCCGAGCGGGAAAACCCATTGGCCGTCGCTCGGGCTGCGGGTGGCCGAGCTGGCCACGAGGCCGAGCGTCGGATCGTCGCGCAGTGCGCGGAAGCCCGGCAGGTGCGCGACGTTGACCGCCGTGCCCGGCGGCAGCCACGAGATCGCGAGCGCGTCGCCCTTGGCGTCATGCATCGCCAGCCCGTCGATCTGCGCCAACCCCACCGCCTGCTCGTTCAGATAGGCGTGCAGTTCCTCCGGACGCAGCCGCGCGAGTCGCCCGCGCTTGAACTCGGACGCGATGTGCCGCAGCACGACGTCGACGGCCTGCAGGCTGCGTGCGGTCTGCTCGGCGATGATGCGCGCCTGCGTCTCGAGCTGGCGGCCCGTGTCCTCGACCGTCATCCGGTAGCCGCGCAGGATGTCGGACGCCGCCATCGCGACGATCACGCCGATGAACAGCGTTCCGATCCACGGCACGCTACGGCGGGTCCATTGCCGCGAGCCGACCGTGGCGATCGCGGTCGCGACGTTCATCCGGCGGGGCGCAGCAGGTCCTCGATCGCGGCGATCAGCGCGTCGCGCGCGATCGGTTTCGGCAGCACGCCGGACACGCCGAGCGAACGGGCACAGTCGCCGGTGCACTTGACGTTCGAGAAGAAGGTCGGCGACAGCGCGAGGATCGGTGTACCGGCGTGACGCGCCGCGAAGCGCTGTAGGCGCTCGACGCCGCTGCGCGCGAAGGGCACGTCGACGATCGCGAGCGCCACACCTTCCGGTGCGGCCGCGTCATCGGCCTGTCCTTTGAGGACCTCATAGCCGGCCGCGCGCAGCCACTCTTCGAGCAATCCGAGCGTCAGCCGGTCGGCGTCGACCACGAGGATGCGCGGCGCAGCGCCCGGTTCGGCGGCCTGCCGGTTCATTTGCGGCTTCGCGCGCGCAAGCGCGGAATCGGGACGGGCGCGGTCATCGTGTTCCTTCTGCTCCTCGACGGGCGGCGGCCGGCCGTGCTGCGCGCGCGATCGATTCCGACCGCGCTGCGATCGCCAACCTCAGCACCGCACCGCCGACCGGACGCATTGGACAACCCTACCGTTCCCATGGCATGTCGGACAAGCGGCAAAAAATTACATCTGTAATTCGACGGCGTGCCGATCCCCCTGTTCGACCGGCGCCCGGTTGTGCGAAATTCGCTCGCGCCCGCGCGCCGGGCATTCGGAAAGTCGGTCCGGGAGGCAGGGTATGACAAAGCGGGCTGGATACGCGAACTTTGCGCAGCAGCGGGCAGGCGGCGCCTCGCCCGTCGGAGCTATGCTGACAGCGCTCGACCGGAGCCCGGGCGCCGAAATGGAAGCCGTCACGCAGTTCCAGCCGCACGTCGTCGCGGTGGACGATGACCCGACGGTGCGCTCGCTCGTCTTCGACTATTTGACGCAGAACGAGCTGCGCGTCACGGCGGTGACGAGCGGGCGCGAACTGGAGCAGATCATCGGGCGCGAGACGGTCGATCTGGTCGTGCTCGATCTGAAGCTGCCCGGAGAGGACGGCATGCAGATCGCGCGCAGACTGCGCGAACGGTCTGAGATCCCGATTCTGATGCTGACCGGCCGCGCGGAGGAGGCCGACCGCGTGATGGGACTCGAGCTGGGCGCCGACGATTACCTGACCAAGCCGTTTTCGCCGCGCGAGCTGTTGGCGCGCATCCGCGCGCTGCTGCGGCGCGCGCGGGCGCAGGCGACGGTGGCCGACGAGCTGGCGCGCGTGCGCGCGTACCGCTTCGGCACCTGGGAGCTGAACGTCGGGCTGCGCAAGCTGAAGTCGGTCGACGGGCGCACGGTCGAACTGACCAACGGCGAGTTCAGCCTGCTGACGGCTTTCCTGTCCTCGCCGCAGCGGGTCCTGACGCGTGACCAGTTGCTCGACCTGTCGCGACTGCATAACGCCGAGGTCTACGACCGCTCGATCGACGTGCAGATCCTGCGGCTGCGCCGCAAGATCGAACCCGATCCCTCGCAGCCGCGCTACATCCGCACCGAGCGCGGCGCGGGTTACGTCTTCGACGCCGCGGTCGAGCGGCTGCGTTAGCGCCCGGCGGCGGTGGGTCCTACCACCGAGCACACCGAGGAGACCGAGAACGACTGGGCTTTCCTCTGTGCCTCGGTGGTGAGATTCCCTTCCTTCGAAGGCCGACGAATTCACCACAGAGACACGGAGGCGCAGAGAACTGCTTTTTTCGGTGCTCTCGGTGTCTCCGGGGTGAACACAGCCTTTGCCCTCACCGCAGGTGCCGCGCCAGGCGCTCGACGCCTTGCTCGATCAGCGCTTCGGTCGCGGCGAAGCACCAGCGCAGGTAGCCTTCGCCTTCGGCGCCGAACGCGATCCCGGGCGCCAGCCCCAAGCCGGAGCGCGTCACCAGATCCTTCGCGAACGCGAGGCTGTCGTCGCTGCGGCCGGGGATGCGGAAGAACAGATACATGGCGCCGGCCGGCGCGGCCGCCTCGATGCCCGGCAGCGCGCGCAGCCTTTGCACGAGCAGGTCGCGCGCGCGCTGGAGCCGCGCGACGGTATCGCGGATCAGCGGGTCGCCGTCGCGGATCGCGACGATGCCGGCGCGCTGAACGAAGGGGGGCGCACACGACGTGTTGAATTCGACGAGCTTGCCGAAGTCGGCGACGAATCGGCTCGGCGCGATCAGCCAGCCGAGCCGCCAGCCGGTCATCGTCCACGATTTCGAGAACGTGTTCGCGCTGATGAAGCGCTCGCCGTCCTCGATCCGCGCGAGCACGCCGGGCGCATGAGGTTCGCCGGTATAGACGAGCCGCTCATAGGCATCGTCGGAAACCAGCCAGATGCCGTGCCGGCGGCAGTGCGCGAGCAGCGCGTTCCAGTCCGCCTGCGGCATCGTCCAGCCGGTCGGGTTGTTCGGCGAGTTGACGATCACCGCGCGCGTGCCGGGCGCAGCGGCATCGATGAGCTTCTGCAGATCGAGCGACCACACGCCGGCGCGGCAATCGAGCGGCACGCGAACGACCTCCGCGCCCATGATGCGCGGGATCGACGTCAGGTTCGGCCACACCGGCGTGACGATCGCCACGCGATCGCCCGGATCGAACAGCGCCTGCGCGATCAGAGACAACGCGTTGACGCCGGCGCTGGTGACCGCGATGCGGTCGGGTTCGATCCGAACCCCGTGCAGCTTCGACGCGTAATCGGCGATCGCCTGCCGCAGCTCGGCAATGCCGAGGTTGTGGTTGTAGAAGGTTTCGCCCGCGTCGAGCGCCTGTTTGGCCGCGACGCGGATGAACTCCGGTGTCGGCAGATCGCCTTCGCCGAACCAGAACTTGACGATGTCGTCGCGGCCGAGCGCGGCGTTGGCGACCTCGCGGATGCGCGAGGCGGGCAGGGCGTCGAGCGATGTGCGCAGCATGCCGCGATTATCGCGCGGCGCACTCGCCGCTGGCGCGCGATCCACGATCCGAACTCAGCGCGCGAGCTCCGAGCGAGCTTCAGCGCGCGAGCTGATTGATCTCGATGATCGGCAACAGCACCGCGAGCACGATCAGCATGACGATCACGCCCATCGTCAGGATCAGCGCGGGTTCGAGCAGCGACGTGAAGAAAAGCGCCCGGCGCTCGGCTTCGCGCGCATGGATGTCGGCGGCGCGCGCGAGCATCTCGGGCAGCCTGCCGGTGGCTTCGCCCGACGCGATCAGGTGGATCAGCTTTCGCGCGAGCTCGGCAGCGACTGGCACGCGAGGATTCGCTTACCTGCGTGTTTAGATGGCTAGCAGCCCCAAGCTGACGAGCAGGTTGAAGACGACAACAAAGACGGCCAGCGCCAGATGAACAGTCTTGACGGCTCCGCGCAACAGGTCCAAGCCTAACGCGTGCAACAACCCAATCAGTGGGAACGCGAGTCCGTACAGCACGGCCGCCACCGCGGGCAGCACGAACGGCCCCAATGGCTTGCCGACGAACCGGTCAGGGCGCAACGACCGGTCGAAATGGATCGGTACCTCCGCCGCCATCCACGGATAGGCCACCACCACCGCGACTATTCCGCAGAAGAAGACCACGAGAAACACCCGGTCGAAGGCATCGCCCGGCAGCCGACGGAATGCATCGCTCAGCGCAGCCATGTTGCCCTACGGTGAATCAGCACGAGCGCCGCGAACGAACCGAGCGCCAAGACACCGACGAAACCCCCCGCCATAGCCTGCTCGCGCGGCAGCACGGCCGCTGCCAGATTCGCAGACGCGTGTGCGCTTGCGGCGGCGACGAACCAAGCCGGCGAACGCTTGGCGATCGCGGCGCAAGCGGCATATGAAAACACGATATGCGCGGCAACAGCCGCACAACGCTCGGCAATGCCGATGGCGACGTCGACGACCCCCATCGACATTGCCGCTGGCACAGCGCCGCCGAGCAGCATCGGCGCAATGGCCGCTGCCGCGGCGCCCAATGCAAGGTAGAGCAGTTCCGCGCCGCCGAAACCGACCCCGTGCCACGTGGCCGAAGGCAGGCGATGCCCGAAGCGCAGGACGGCCCACACCGAGAACAGGCGCGTGGTCTCCTGCGCCACTGCTCCGAGCGCCACGACCAGCAGATCCGCGGCCGTGTGCGCAGACCGCAGATCCACCGGCAACCTGGCCGGCAAGCCGAGACCGGTCGCTTGCAGCAAAGCCCACAGCACGAACGGAAAGCCGACGAATGCGAGCGCGCCCGCGGTTGCGGCTACGCTGTCGCCAGGCGGTGCCGCGCGTCGGGCCAGAGAGCCGGCGACCGCCAACGCCAGCAGGCAGAGCAGTGCAAACGAAATGAGCATCGGCGCACGCCGATTGCGACACCGTCGAGTTCATGTGGTAACGCGAAGAATACGACGGGTCACCGCGTCGACAACCTGTTGTCTGGTCCGGCCTTGAAACTCTGCGATGCCCACTGCCTCTGCGGCGAGTACGACTGCCTCCACCTCGGAGCGCACCGCGTTCGTGATGAGCTGGCTTTGCACTTCAGGCGCGCCCACCAGTCGCGCCACGCGGTTGGCGTCCGCGATCTGTTCGAAGTGTGCCGGCGCCAAGCTGCGGGTAGTCTGAAGTAGCGCATCGGGTTGCTCAACGCCAGCCACGACAACGACGACAACGACGGCGACGACCGCATCTACCGCGACGACGACATGGGTAGCGAACCAAACGAGCAGCGGCTCAGCCCCAGGCAGCGTGGCGGCGAGGCGAACGGCGGACTCCGCCGACGCGGTCCCGTCGTCGTGAACCGCGCCGGCTGCCAGCAGCGAGCGGTACTTCTCCACGTCACTGCGAAATGCCTCGATCAGCCCGCGAACTAGCCCTGACGGCGCGGATTCGGTGCGGATGCCGATCGCCTGCAACTGATTGATGAACGCCGAGTAGTCCCGGCGGCGCAGGGCCTCGGTGACCGACGGTTCGAGCAGCGCGCGCAACACGCGCGACTCGCGGTCGGCGCCGGACATCAGCGATGGATCGATTCCGTGTGCAGCGATGACGCCGCTCGGATTACGGCGAAACTCGCCCTGTGCGGCGGCGTCCGTTGTGACCGTACGCCACAGCGCGTCGACACGCTCGATGGTCTCCCAGAACTGGATCGGAATCTCTCCTTTTGCGAGGGCCAAGTGCAATTGCGCTTGCCGCGTCGGACTTGCTCCCGCAATACTGCCGGGTACACCGAATCGGCGTGCTTGGGGCTCGGCGACAAGAGGAATCCCGGCGAGCAGGCTGCCGGCGCCCTTGATGATGTCACGTCGCTTCATCGATTGCCTCCTCAGGCAAGAGAGATTCGAACGTCTTCAACCCGAACCGCTGCAGCACACCGGGCGCGTGCTCGGGGTAAATGCGTCGCAGCTCGGCGATCGCTTCTTCGTTTTGATGCAGGAGCGCGCACACTTCGCAGATGTGGTTCGAACTCGCGATCAGTGCGTCGGCGGCGGTACCCAGCGCATGACGCAGCATCGTCGCCGGTCCCTCGACTGCGAGCCAGATCTTCGAGAAGTCGTTCAGCGTCGCTTGGTATGCCCGAACCAGCGCGTTGCCGCGCGGCGCATCCGCCAACGTACCCACCTTCATCTCGGGAATGTGTTCGAACGTCAGCCCGCAGCAGGCCGAGATGGCTCGATGCGGCGTCACGACGATGTTCTTGAACAACTGGTTGCACGGGCCGGACACTTCGCGCGGCACCGATCGAGCGCGCCTCGTACTTCCGTTACCGGAAGCCTTGAAAGTCATCCACGAGCTGTAGATGAGCCGTAACGATCTTGGCTGCTGCTGGGCAAGCGCGGCGAGGGCTGCGTACGTTTCCTTTGCTGGCGGTCCATCGGGCCCGCTCTCGACCGAGACGACGGTCCGTAGTTCATGCTGGAGCGCCGCGCGTGCAGCGTTCTCGACCAAGCTAAGCGGAACCCACTCCTGGTGTTCCGGACCGGTCGAAAGATTCAGCTCAGTCAACCCGGCTTCGGCGAGACGAGCAGCGAAGTGTCGAGCAGACATCGCGGACTTGCCCCACGACCCGTTCGAAACGAGGCGTGTGAGAAGGCCACGCTGCCGGCAGTACCGGAGGGCGGCAAACAGCGTATTCCGCAGCAGTGTGGCCTCACCGCCGCTGAAAACGACGACCTTCAGGCTCGGAGACAACTCTCGCGCCTGATCGATCGCGCGATTGATCTCCGCCAATGAGAGATGGCCGCGCACGGCCGGGCTGGACTCGAAGCAGCACTGCCTGCAGGCGGCCGTACAACGGTAAGTACCAATGATCGTCAGCGTGCGCAGGTGGGCCTTCGCAACGGTGCGAACCTCCTGGAGAAACAGTTCGTTTGCCATGGTTGCCGAGCCGCCTCAAATCTCGCCGCACGGTAGCCCACCCCCCCCCCTAGGGCTGCAATCCCAAATCTTCGGGAACCACGGTGGTCGAGCACGGCCAAACCGTCGCACGCCGCGGTAGCGGATGGATAACCTCAGCGAGCGAGCTGATTGATCTCGATGATCGGCAACAGCACCGCGAGCACGATCAGCATGACGATCACGCCCATCGTCAGGATCAGCGCGGGTTCGAGCAGCGACGTGAAGAAAAGCGCCCGGCGCTCGGCTTCGCGCGCATGGATGTCGGCGGCGCGCGCGAGCATCTCGGGCAGCCTGCCGGTGGCTTCGCCCGAGGCGATCAGGTGGATCAGCACCGGCGGGAAGAGCTTCACGTGGCCGGCGCGGCGCTCCTCCTCGGCGTCGGCGCGCAGCGCCCGCGCGAGCGAAAAGCCCTCGCGCACCCGTTGCGTGGCCTCGACGACGCGCGCGCGCATCGCGAGGTTGGTCAGCGTCTCGCCGGCCGCCTGCAGCGCGCGCAGCATCGGTACGCCCGAACCGACCAGGATCGAAAGCGTGCTGGCAAAGCGCGCGGTGTTGATCGACCGCGCGAGCACCCCGGCGACCGGCAGCCGCAGGATGCGCTGGTGCCAGCGCATGCGCACCGCCTCGACGCGCAGCGCGCGGTTGAGCAGGAAGGCGCCGACCGCGAGCAACGCGGCGACGATCCAGCCGTAGCCGCGCACGAAGTCCGAGGTCGCGATCAGTGCGCGCGTGAGGAACGGCAGCGCCTGCTTGGTGTTGGCGAACACCTGCACGACCTGCGGCACGACGTAGGTCAGCAGCCCGATGACCACCGCCAGCGCGACGAAGGTGACGATCGCCGGGTACACGAAGGCGAGCGTGATCTTCTGCTGCAGCTTCGCGCGCTCTTCGATGTAGTCGGCGAGGCTCTGCAGGACCGAGCCCAGCTTGCCCGATTCCTCGCCGGCGGCGATCAGCGCACGGTAGATGTCGGGGAACTGGCGCGGATGGCGCGCGAGCGCCTTCGACAGCGACGAGCCGCCGAGCACGTCGGTGCGGATCGCGGCCATCAGCTCGCGCACCGACTGTTTTTCGCTCTGCTCGACCATCACCGTCAGCGCGTCGGCCACCGGCAGCGCCGCGCCGAGCAGCGAAGCGAGCTGGCGCGTGATCACCGCCAGTTCCGTCTGCGACAGCCGGCGGCCGAGCGCGAGCGACAGCGCCTGCTTCTGCGCCTCGGAAACGACCGGCTCGACCGTCAGCGGCACGAGCCCGCGCCCGCGCAGAAGCTGCCGCGCCGCGCGCGCGCTGTCGGCCTCGAGCACGCCGGTCGTCTCCTTGCCGGAGGCGTCGGCGGCGGCGTAGCGGTAAGCGGCCATCGAACGACAGACTACTTCGCCACCGAGGACACCGAGAGCACCGAGAAAAGCACGGGCCTTGTTCCTCAGTGCTCTCGGTGGTTCAAATCGGCGCTGCCGGTGTCGGGCACTTCATTCCCGCGTCACGCGCAGCACTTCTTCCTGCGACGTGATGCCGGCGGCGACCCAGCGCATCGCGTCGGCGCGCAGCGGCAGCATGCCGGCGCGTTCGGCGGTGCGGCGGATGTCGGTGTCGTTGGCGCCGTTGTGCACCAGAAGACGCAGCTCGTCGTCGACGGTCAGCAGCTCGTAGATGCCGGTGCGACCCAGATAGCCGGTGTGGCCGCACTGCACGCAGCCGACCGCGCGGAAGGTCTGGCCGCTGCCGCCGATCGCCTCGACCGGCTTCTTGCAGTGCGGGCACAGCTTGCGCACGAGGCGCTGCGCGAGCACCCCGACGAGCGAGGACGACAGCAGGAACGGCTCGATCCCCATGTCTATCAGCCGCGTGACCGCGCTCGCAGCGTCGTTGGTATGCAGCGTGGCGAGCACGAGGTGTCCGGTCAGCGACGCCTGCACGGCGATCTGTGCGGTCTCGAGGTCGCGGATCTCGCCGATCATCACGACGTCGGGGTCCTGGCGCAGGATCGCGCGCAGCGCGCGCGCGAAGTCCATCTCGATCTTCGGATTGACCTGCGTCTGGCCGATGCCCTCGAGGTCGTATTCGATCGGATCCTCGACCGTCATGATGTTGGTGGTCGTGTGGTCGAGCCGGCGGATCGCCGCGTACAGCGTCGTGGTCTTGCCCGAACCGGTCGGGCCGGTGACCAGAATGATCCCGTGCGGCAGATGGATCAGCTCGTCGAACTTGCGCAGCGTGCGGTCGCTCATGCCGAGGTTCTCGAGCATGAGCTTGCTCAGGTCCTTCTCCAGCAGGCGCAGCACGACGCGCTCGCCGTGACCGGTCGGCAAGGTCGAAACGCGCACGTCGATCGCGCGGCCGCCGACGCGCAGCGTGATGCGGCCATCCTGCGGCAGGCGTTTTTCGGCGATGTCAAGCTGCGCCATGATCTTGATGCGCGACACCAGCGCCGCGTGCAGCGCGCGCTTGGGCCGCACGACGTCGCGCAGCGTGCCGTCGACGCGGAAGCGCACCAGCGAATAAGTCTCGAACGCCTCGATGTGGATGTCGCTCGCGCCGTCGCGCACGGCCTGCGTCAGCAGCGCATTGATCATGCGGATGATCGGCGCGTCGTCCTCGGCCTCGAGCAGGTCCTCGATGTCGGGGACTTCCTGCATCATGCGCGTGATGTCGAATTCGCCTTCGATGTCGCCGACGATCTGCTGCGCGCTGCCTTCGGACTGCGCGTAGGTCTGAGCGATCGCCTCGGATAGCTGGTCGGCGGCCACGACGATCGGTTTGACGCGCCCCGGGAACACGCGCATCACCTCGTTCAGCGCCGCCAGCGGGGTCGACTCGCTGATCCATACCTCGGCGTCGCGTTCGCCGGTCGGTTTCAGCAGGATCGCGTTGTCGCGCGCGAACGCGTACGGAACGAAAGCCTGCGCACTGCTCATCGGTGGGCGTTCCTCAAGGACCGACGAGCGTCGGCTCGAAGCCGCGCCGTTTCAGCTCGGCGATCGTCTCGGCGACACTCTGTCGGCTACGGTCGACCGCGACGCGTACGCGCACGACCTCGCCTTGGCCGTTCGGCCGGCGCACGCTCTCCCAGTACGCGTCGAAGCCGTCCGCGCGCAACTGCCGCTGCAGCTCGCGAGCCTTCGCCACGTCGCTGACCGCTGCGACCTGGATCAACTGCGTGCGTGCCGCCGGCGGCGCGGCGGCGCCGGGCGCCGCCGCGAACGCGCCGGTGACCGGCCCCGACGGGCGCTGTGCAGCCGGCGCGGCAGCGGGCGCAGCATCGGGCTGCGTGGTCGGCAGGGCCGGTTCGGGCGCGGATCGCGATGCGGCCGGCGCGACGGGCAGCGAGGTCGCCGGCGCTTCGCTCGTCGCGGGCGGTACAGCCGGTGCGGGTGCAGGCGCCGGTGCGGGTGCCGGCGGCGGCAGATCGGTCTGGTAACCGCGGAACAGCAGCGAATCAGGCCGCTGGCTGTCGGCCATCTGCGCGCGCATGTACTCGTAGCGGTCCGCCGCCAACGTCGAGGAGGCGCGCTCGTCGCGAATCACGTAGGGGCGCAGGAAGATCATCGTGTTGGTCTTCGTGCGCGAGCGGTTGTCGTACCGGAACAGCCCGCCGATCAGCGGCAGATCGCCGAGCAGCGGCACCTTGCTTTCGCTGTCGTTGGAGCGGTCCTCGATCAGCCCCGACAGCACGACGAAATTGCCGTCGTCGACGATCACCGTGGACTCGAAGCTGCGCTTGTTGGTGACGATCTGGCCTTGCACCGTGGTCGGTGCGATCGACGAGACTTCAAGGTAGATCGACAGCCGCACCGCGCCGCCTTCGGAAATCTGCGGCCGTACGCGCAACTGCGTGCCGATGTCGCGCCGCTCGAAGGTCTGGAACGGGTTGGTCGCGCCGGTGGAGCCCTGCGTGAACGAGCCGGTCTGGAAAGGCACGTTCTGTCCGACCAGGAATTTGGCCTCTTCGTTGTCGAGCGTCTGGATGTTCGGCCGCGACAGTACGTTGGCATTGGCCTTCGTTTCGAGCGCACGCGCCAGAAAACCCAGGTTGGTGACTTCGCCGATGCCGGGAATCGTCACGCGGCCCCGGATCACGCCGATATTGAGCCCCGACCCCAGCGAGCCGAGGTTCTGCGCGGCGTCGATGATGTTGGTGCCGCTGCCGCGCGCGCCGAAGTTGGTACCGCCGATCACGCTGGTGTCGTTGGCGTTGGTCTCGCGCAGCCCGCCGAGCGCCTGGAACTGCACGCCGAACTCCGCGGCCTTGTCCGCGCTGACTTCGACGATCAGCGACTCGATGACGACCTGCGCGCGGCGCACGTCGAGCTTTTCGATCGTGGCGCGCAGGTTGCGGTACAGCGGCTCCGGCGCGGTGATGATCAGCGAGTTGGTCGCCGCGTCGGGCTGGATCATTCCGGCCAGCCCGCCGGCGGCACCGGCGCCGGCCGCGGCGAGCGCCGGGCGCGGCTGTGACTGCACGACCGGCTGTCCGGGCTGGCCGGGTCGCCCCGGCGCCGTCGTCGTCGGCGTCAATCCGCCGCCGCCCGTCTGCGGCACGTACGAAGGATCGGCGGCGATGATCGCTCGCAGCAGCGGCGCGAGCTTGGTCGCTTCCGCGTTTCGCAGATACACGACGTTGATGTTGCCCGGCGTCACACTGGGCTGGTCGAGCTTTTCGATGAACTGCTTGGCGAGATAGAGCCGAGCGCGGCTGGCAGCGCGGACGATCAGCGAGTTCGTGCGCGGCTCGGCGAGCACCTGAACGCGCTGGCCGCCGTCGACCGCCTGGCCGGCGGCGCGCGCGCCTTCGTCGAGCACGCGGGTGGCGATCGCGGCGATCTCGACCGCCAGCCCGTGCTTGAGCGGAACGATCTCGGCATCGGCCGCGCCGGGCTGGTCGATCGCCGCGATGATCTGCGCGATGCGCCGAAGGTTGTCGGCGTAATCGGTGATAACCAGCGTGTTGTTCGGTCCGTACGCGGAGATCGTGTTGTTCGGTGCGATCAGCGGGCGCAGGATCGGCACCATGTTGGTCGCCGATTCGTACGAAAGCTGGAACACCTGCGTGACGATCTGGTCGCCGCGCGGTGCGGTCGTCGAAGGCGCGACGACCCGGCCGCCCTGCAGCTTGGCGTCAGCCTCGGGCAGGATGCGCGATACGCCGCCCGGTTGCGGCGACTCGACGATCGTGAATCCCTGCAGCCGCAGCGCCGACAGCAGTTGTTCGTAGGCCTGCTGCTTGGTGACCGGCCGCTCGGTCACGAGGTTGATCGTTCCCTTGACGCGCGGATCGATGACGAACTGGCGGCCGGTGAACTGGCCGATCGCGCGCACGACCGCTTCCAGATCGGCCTGCACGAAGTTCAGCATGACCGTTTCGTCCTTGGTCCCGGCCTGTCCTTTCGTCGGGCGCGCTGAGCCCTGTTGCGCGGCGAGCGGGGCAGCCGGCAGCACGAGCGCACAGATCACCGCCCAGGCGATCGGACGGACAGTCAGGCGGAACGAACTTCGTGCGCCCGGTTGCGCGCGCGATCCGGTCACGTCAGTGGCTCCACCGCGCGGCGCGCGACCCGCGACGCACGAAACGGACCTCGACGAGCGAACGCACGGGCGCGGAGACCGCGGAGAAACGCGCAGAACGACCGGTGACTCGCAGCGCCTCTGTGCCGCGCCTGTCCAAGCTGCCCGCGTCTGCACGTTCGTTCAGTTTCACTTCAGCTTCCGAAGTTGAGAATGGCCGCGTCGCCGTCGCGCCGGCCGAGCAGCGAGATCAACCCGGTCAATTGCGTCTTCACGCCGGGGTCGGCGTTGGGCACCGCTCGTGCCACGCCTTGAAAGCGTAAGCGCCCACCCTCTGCGATTGTGCCACTGCCCGTCAGTTCCAAGGGACCGGAAAGGGTTAGCAAATGCAGTTGAGTTCCCGGGAATACGCCGTTGGTCTGCAGGCGGTAATGGCCCATCGGTGACACCGGCGTCAGCGCGCAGGAAGCGTATTGCCATTCGGCGGAAACATTGCCCTGCCATCGCCCGGGCTCGATCTGCAAGCGATCCCAGCTCAGCGTGAGAACGCCGCCCGGTCGGACCGTGTTCCACGGCGCGCCGAGTCCGACAAGTAGCGACGCGGGCAGCCGTACGGTCGCCGCGCCGAGCATGGCACGACCGCCCGGCCAGGCGCGGATCGCGAGCGGCTGCGACAGCGCCGACGGATGTTGCAGCGTCAGATCGACGGTGCCCGTAAGAAGCTGCCAAGGCGAAAGCCGCCAGGACAAACGCTCGGGCAGGCTGGCGCGCACCGCGCCCGGCCCGGCGCCCGACGCGAGCACCAGCGTCGCTTCGCCCTGCCACAGCGTGCCCCGGGTCTCCGCGAGTTCGACGCGGCCGTGCGTGGCGCTTGCGACGGCCGCCGCGAGCCATTGCGCCGGCGCGAGCGCGCCGAGCGTCGCTGCGACCGCGATCAGCGCGACGAGTCCGTAACCGATCCAGCGCAGCACGGCGCCCCTCAACCGGCGCGGCGCGTCAACCGCAGCGCCAGTTCGACATCGACGTTGCCCGGTGTGGCCGTGGCCGTCGCGTTGACGCTCGTGGCGCGCGCGCCCAGCTCGCGTTCGGTGCGCGCGAGCCACGCGGCCCACGCCGCATACGGGACGTTGGCGAAGGCGAGCTGCAAGTCGCCGTCTGCGAGCGGCACGATGCGCGCGGCCTTCAGCCCCGCGGCGGCGAGCGACTTTTCGAGCGCACCGCGCGCTTCCTGCGTCGATACGGTCGCGACCTGCGCGCGCGACCTCAGGCTCCTCGCTTCGCCGAGCAGCGCGTCGAGCCTGGCGGCTTGGGCGCGCGCCTGCGGCAGTGCGCGCTCGAGCCGCGAAATGCCGGAGACGGCCGGCTCGATCGCGAGTAGATACAGCAGCGCGATCAGCACGATCGCCGCGCCGGAAGCGAGCATCGCCTTCTCGCGTGCAGTGCGCTCGAACCAGAACTGCGCGATCGCGTTCATCGTCAGCCCCCGCTCGGGACGAGCCGCGCCGAGCCGTCCGCCTCGAAGCGCAGGTGCAGTCCGATCTGGATCGCCTGCGCGCGTAACGCGTTCTGCAACGCCGGGTTGTCGGCGGTGCCCGGCTTGAACTTCACGCGCAGCGCACCCTCGCGGTATTCGATACCCGCCACGCTGCCGATCGGCGCGAGCGACAGCAGTTGCGCGGCCTGCGCGTTGAGCACCGAAAAGTCGTCGGCCGACGGAATGCCGGCGCGCGCGCGCAGCGCGCTTAATTGACGCTGCGTCTGCAGCACCGGGTCGACGACCGCGGTCGCCTCGGGAAACGCGCTGCGGAATGCCGTTTCCATTTGTGCGCGGATCGCCTTTGTCTCCGCCTCGAGCTTGAGCCAGTACGCGTTCATGCCGATGACGAAGGTCGCTGCCGCCACAGCGGTCCAGATCAGCGGCACTTTCAGCTTGGCCGCGGTCAGCTTCGGCAGCGACAGACTGCCGAGCCACCCGCCCGGCGCGAACGCGCCCTGCAGCAGGTTCACCGCGCCGTCCGCGGCCGTGGGGTCGATCTCGCGCCGCGAAGCGTCGATCGCCACACCGAGCTGTTCGGCGAACTGCACGAGCTTGCCCGCGTCGCGCCCGTACGCCTGCACGCGCTTGATGCCGAGCTGACGGGCCGCGAGCAGCAGCGGCGGCGGCGGCGCCGTCCCGTCGAACTCGAATGCGAAGCCATCGTGCTTGCCGCTGCGCGCGATGCCGCGCCCGCGGTCGAGCCGTACGCTGAGCACGCCGGCGGCGGGCGCGGGCACGGCATAAATCTCCGAGTACGCCGCGCGCGGGCGATAGCCCGCCTCGGACAGTGCGTCGAGCGCGCTCGTCAGCAGGCCCCGGTCGATCACCGCGACCGGCAGCTTGGGCGCCGACGCGATCGTCGTCGTCGTGCCCGAACGCGCCGGCGGCGTGAACGCGAAGTGGCAGTCGGCCGGATCGGAAAGCAGCCGCTCTTCGAGCAGGTTGGGCAGCGCGAGCCGCAGCTTCGCCTCTGGCATGCGCGGGGCGTCGACGGCGGCGACGAACACGTCCGACGTGTCGAACACGAGATCCACCGCGGACGCTTTCGGAAGCAGCGCGATCGGTGCCTCGCCGCTTTCGGTTCCCTTGGCGCCGAGCGCGACGAAGCTCACGACGGTCGACGACGCGAGCTTGGCGCGCCCGCCGAGCGCGCGGTGCGGCGGCACGAAGACGAACAGGCGCTGGGCCGGCTTCTCTTTCATAGTTCGCGCTGCCAGATCACTGCGACGGCCGCGGGACCCGACGGCGTCTGCCCGCGCTTGACCAAAGCTTCCATCCCGACGTTGGCGCGGTTAAGCCGGACGCGACCGCGCACGAAAAAGTAGCGCGTCGCAGTCGAGACATCCTGCGGCAGCACCCCGGCCGCCTTTTCGCCCAGGCGGTTGCGCAGGTCGGCCACGTCGCGGAAGTAGCCGAGCTGGGTGCGCTGCTCGACGATGCGATTGGCGTCCATCCAGGTCAGTCCGGCGATGCGCGCCGCGATCACTTCGCTTGCCGCAGTGTTGACGTTGACCGGCGTCGGTTCGTCGAGCACCACCACGTGCGACGCCAGCTTGGCCGCCGCCTCCGGGTCGATCCCTTCGACTGCGAACAGATCGTGCGGCAGCACGAGCGGGATCGGGCGCGGTTTGACGCGCTCGCCGCCCGACGGCTCCGCCCCCGTTTGCGGCGCGAAAGCGTCGGCCATGCGCTGCGCGATCAGGTCGGCGGTCGCTTCGGGCACCGATAGCAACGCGCACAGCCGGCGCAGCGCGGCCAGTTCGCGTTCGACGATCTGGCCGTCGACGGCGACGAGGTTGCGCAGGTTCAGCCGCGCCTGCGCGTCGTCGATCTCGCCCTCGATCGTCGCCTGCGAAGCGAGCGCCGAGGTCTCGCCGAGCTGGTCGAGCCGTGTGGGCGCGAGCGGTGTCGCCCAAGGTTCCGTGCGCGCGTCGTAGCTCGAACGCGCCGCGTCCTCGCGCAGGATCGCGCGCGCCCAGTCGAGCGCGCCGCGCAGCAGCAGCCGGCTTTGCGACACGAGTTGCTGGTTCTCGATGGTCCGCAGCAGCACGAACTGGTTCCAGAACAAGCCTGTGACGATCAAGGTCGCCAGCGTGGCGATGAACAAGGCCATCAACACCGCCGCGCCGCGTTGCCGCGCCGCGTCAAGCCCCGCACCGCAAACGCGGGCGGCATTCACCCCCCCTTTGTAAAGGAGGGGCAGGGGGGATTTCCCGAATGCCACGACCTTCACCCCACTAAGAGCACGCGACGATACGTCTTGCCGTCGGTGCGCTCGACGCTCACTTCGATGCCCGGCGGCGGCACCGCCGCACGGCCCGGCGGCTGTGACCCCGCTTGTCCGGGCGCGACCCAACCCGGACCCGGCTGCCATAGCCGCACGCGCATCGCGCGGACGTCGCCCAGCACACGTACGTTGCTGAACTGCGAAGCTTCGACCGGTCCGAGCGCTCTGGTCGCAGGCGTGGCCTGCCGCAGCAGCGCGCCGTCGTCGACGCGATAGAACACCTGCTGGACCGCGAGCGCGCCGCTTTCGTCGGGTGGGGCGATGCGCACGATCTCGAGCACCTGGCCGGCGGCCGCGAGCCGAACCTGCACCGGATTCGAAGCCAGCGCGAACAGCGTCGGATTCGCGACGTGCGCGAGATCGCGCTCGATCTGGCCGAAGGCGGTGAGCAGCGCGCGCACGTCGTCGCCTTCCGGCGCCAGACGCTCGCGCGTGGTCACCAGCGTGTCGAGCCCGCGCCACGCAATGATCGACACCAGCGACAGCACGCTGATCGCGATCAGCAGTTCGAGCAGCGTGAAGCCGCGCAGCCGCGCCCGGCGGGTCATTGGTTGGTGGGCAGCACGGTCAGCATCTCGGCGTACTGCCGGCGCTGCTCGTCCTGCGTGCGATAGACGCGCAGCTCGATGCGGCGGAAGAACGGATTGGGCGTGGTCTTGACGATCTGCTCGCAGACGAAGGTCACGCCGCCCTGTTCGCAGTCGGTCGAGTTCTGCCCCAGCTCGAGCCGCTGGCGCGCGAGCCGCAACTCGTACAGACGGTTCTCGGCGGTCAGCGTGGCGAGCAGCTTGTAGCGCATCTGCTCGGCGGTGCCGGTCAGCGACAGCGCGCCGCGCATCGCCGCGGCAAGCGCCACGCCGATGATCACCAGCGCGACCAGCACTTCGAGCAGCGTGAAACCGCGCTTGGTCCGGTTACTGGAGCGCGACATGGCTGCGACCGCTTTCGTCGATTTCCACGGCGACTCGTGCGACGTCGTTGGTCAGTTCCAGCCGCAGCCGCGGCTGCACCCATTCACGCGCGATCGGCACGCGCACAGGGGGTGCGCCCGGACCGAGCAATACCTGTACGGGCTTGGCGCTGCCGCGGTCGATCACCGCGAGCCGCGTCAGCTCGCGTTCCCAGGTGCGCTCGCGCAGCAGGTCGTCGCCGGTCAACAGACGGCGTTCGCCAGCCTCTTCGGTCACGAAGCGGTAGCCGCGCAGATCGGCTTCCCAGACGATCGGCTGCTGGCGGATGCGCGCTTCGTCGGCGGCGATCGCCATCAACTGACCGATGCGCTGCGCTTCGCGCGCGAGCGCCTGCCGCTCGTCGGGCGCGACGCTGATCGTCACGATCGAAAGCAGGATGCCGGCGAGCACGATCACGATCAGCATCTCCAGCAGGGTGAACCCGCGCGGTTTCATGGCCGGTCCGGTCCGCGTCGCCGGAAGACGGAAGTCGTCTAGAGCATCCAGGAGCCGATGTCTGCATCCGGCCCTTCGCCGCCGGGCTGGCCGTCGCGCCCGAAGCTGAAGACGTCGATTTCGCCGCGCAGCCCGGGGTTCAGGTACTGGTACTCCTTGCCCCACGGATCCTTGGGCAGCGAGCTGCGCTCCAGATACCCGCCTTGTTTCCAGTTGTTCGGTAGGGGCTCGGTGGCGGGGCGCTCGATCAGCGCCTTGAGACCCTGTTCCGTCGTCGGATAGCGGCCGTTGTCGAGGCGATAAAGCTTCAGCGCCTGCATGATCGAGGCGATGTCCTGTTTGGCAGCGGCGATGCGCGCGTCGTCGGTGCGGCCGACAACGCGCGGCACGATCAAGGCGGCCAGAATGCCGAGGATCGTGATCACGACCATGATCTCGATCAGCGTGAAGCCGCAGTCGCGGCGCGCTGTCTTGCGAAGGGAAGCCGAGTTCATCGTCGAGCGGTCCGGTTTCGACTGTCGTTGAAGATGCGCGCCGAAAGCCTTGAAACAACGGCGTTTTCCGATGGCGCCGGTGGGGTTGCGCGGATATTATCAACCGCGTTCACCCCCTATACCCCGTCTTGGCGGGATTTGGCGGCGCAGCTAATACGTCAGGATGAACGCTGACCAGCGTGGCACGTCGTCCGACCCGTCATGATCGGAGTCGTGTGCGCCCGCCGCTCCTCATGAAAAGGCTCGCTGCCGTCTTCGTGCACGTCGTGATGCTCGCGGTCGTGTGCGCGATCGCCGCCTACTGGGCGATGCGGATCCTCACGCCCCAGCCGACTGCGGCTCCGCCGCCGCTCGCCGCACCGCCGCCGCGGGATCCCGACCCGGTGCTCGCGGCGCGGATGTTCGGGCTCGTGCAGGCGGCGCCGAGCGTGGCGCTGGCCAACGTGCAGGTGGCCGGGGTCTTCGCGGCGGGCGCCGACTCGTCGGCAGTGCTGATCGTCGACGGCAAGCCCGCGCGCGCGTATCTGGTTGGCCAGGAGGTGGCGCCGGGAACGCGGCTCGTCGAAGTGCGACCCGACGGCGTGACGCTGGAGGGCGCGGCAGGTCGGCAGGAACTGCAGGTCCCGCCCAGGCAGGTCGCGAGCTTTGGCGGCGCGCCACCGCCGCCCGCTTTCAACCTGAGCGGCAATACGCTGTCAGCGCCGACCCAGCCCGGCAGCACAGCGCCCGCGCCGGTCACCGTACCCATGCCGCCTCAGAGCGCTCCCGCGGTTGGTGCCAAGCCGCTGGGAAGGCCACGCCCGCCCGGCGGCGGGCCGGCGGTCACCAACTAGACCCACGTCGCGTCGAGCTCAAATGCCGGCCTGGCAAGCCGGCCGGCGCTCGCGAGCAGCTTGGCGCGCGAACCCGTCGTGAACGCGACGGGGCCGAGACAGATCGAAACGGACCCTGACTTGAACCGCCGAACGCGGCGCCGACATAGGTGTCGATATTGCATGCCCTTGAAGATGCCCCCGCACCCTGCACCGCCCGCCAGCCAAGGCGAAACCCTCTGGCGCAACGGCTTTTTCTACCTCAGCGCCGCGATGGCGGCGTTCGCGCTCGTCGACCTCGACGCGGGCCGCATCGCCCACGCGTTGGGAGATGCCGGTATCGCCTGCCTGCTGCTGTCGTTGATGACTCAGTTTCCTTTCGTGCGCGCCATCGTGGCGGCGACCAGGCACGCGAAGCCGCGCGAGGACGTGCTGCGCGAGATGCAGCGGCTGAGGGAGGCGAACCCCTGGGCCGACCGGCTCAGCCTTGCCGGCTGGACGCTGCTCGCCGCTTCGTTGGTCCTGCGCGCGATCGGCGTCGACTGAGAAGCTTGTGAACCCAAAAACCGCAGTTGAACCGCAGAGACACGGACGATACCGAGGGACAACAAGGTTGTCCCGGTCTTTCGCGTCTCACCCGTCGGGCGATCCTTGTTCCTCATCGCAAATGCTTGTTTGGGCCCAGTGCTCTGTGCCCTGGGCGTCTCTGCGGTGAGGAATTCAGCGCAGCTTCTGAACCCGCGCCGTAACCTTTGGCTTGCAGCCGCTCGCGCAACCGTGCGGGTCGGTCGCCCGTTCGTGCAGTTCGTCGCGCCCTGCTCGCCGCGGCGCGGCCCAAGGCCTAAAGTCGAGCCGTCGATCGACGCAGCCCAGGCGTGCCGGCGACGGCCGATAATCGCAATGCCGGACGCGCCGCCGTAACCAACTCATGAATTCACAGAACTCGTCGACCGCTCCCGGCCCGGACGCCGCGCCCGCGCGGACTACGGCGGCACGAGGCGGCGGGCGCTGGCAGCGCATCCGCGAGGACATCGCGGCCGGCGCCCGGGTTTCCGCGCCGGTCATCCGTCGGTTCGGCACACGCTTCGGCGACTGGCTTGCCGCTATCGGCTGGGGCAAGTTCTTCGTGCTGGCGATCCTGCTGCTGGTCTTCGGTGGAATTCTGGGCTCGGTGCTGTTTGAGCGCGGGCCGACCGTGGTCGTCGATCAGGCGGAACCCAAGGATCGCGTCAACGTCGTCGTTTCGTTCTCGTCCGAAGGCATCCGCATCGCGCCGCCCGACGCGCCGAAGCCTCCGGTCCCGCCGAAGGCACCCGGCGCGCCGGAACCGCCGGCGGCCGGCAAGGCCGCACCGGCCGATGGGCGCGCGGGCGTCAAGGTCGACGAGAAGGGCGTGCGGATCTTCTCCGACAAGGAGGGCAAGCGCGTCGCGATCACGATCGACGAAAAAGGCGTGCGCGTCGAGGATGCCGCGTCCGCCGACGGCGCTGCTCGCGCCGAAGCCGTCGTGATTCCGCCCGATGTCGCGGCCGATCCGGAGAAGGTGGCCGAGGCGCTGGAGACGGCGCGCGAGAAGATCGAGAACATCGTCAGCGACCAGGTGTCGCGGCAAGTCGCGCGGCACACGCGCGTGTATCGCGAAGAGTCGGGCGAATGGTTCATGAGCTTCCTGCTCGTGCTGATCGTGGCGATGATCATCGTGAAGGTCGTGCTCGGATCCAAGAAGAGGGCCGAATCGCGCGCGCAAGCGGCCACCGCGACGGCAGCGGAGGAAGGGCTGAAGCGCCAGCTCGCCGAGGCGCAGCTCAAGATGATGCAGGCGCAGGTCGAGCCGCATTTCCTGTTCAACACGCTGGCCTCGGTCGACTATCTGATCGAGACCGACCCGGCGCGTGCGTCGAAGATGCAGAAGAACCTGATCCAGTATCTGCGCGCCGCGCTGCCGCAGATGCGCGAAGGTTCGACCACGCTCGGCAAGGAGATCGCGTTATGCCGCGCCTACCTGGAGATCCTGAAGGTGCGCATGGAGGACCGGCTGCAGTTCGCGATCACGGTGCCGCAGGGGCTGGCCAGCGCGCAGTTCCCGCCGATGATGCTGCAGTCGCTGGTGGAGAACGCCATCAAGCATGGGCTGGAGCCGAAGGCCGAGGGCGGGTCATTGACGATCAGCGCGGACATCGCCAACGGCAACCTGCGCGTCACCGTTGCCGACACAGGCCTCGGGTTTGCTGCGGCTGCGCGGCCGGGCAGCGGCGTGGGGCTGGCAAACGTCCGCGAAAGGCTGGCGGCGCTGTACGGCGGGCGGGCGCGGATAGTGATCGAAGCGAACACCCCCGCCGGAACGATCGCGACGATCGAAGTTCCGTATGCGATCGACCCCGAGGCGAAGGACTCGCCGGAAGCGCCCTTGGCCGTCCAGCCGGCCTGAACCGGCGGGCAGCGCCTAGAATCGCGTTCGCATGACGACCGCTATCCTGGCCGACGACGAACGCTTGATGCGCGAGCAGTTGCGTGCGCGGCTCGCCGAGGTGTGGCCGGAATTGCAGATCGTCGCCGATGCCAAGAACGGCCAGGAGGCGGTCGAAGCCGTGCGAACGCATCGGCCCGACCTCGCCTTTCTCGACATCCGCATGCCCGGCATGACCGGCGTCGAGGCGGCGCGCGCGATCGGCGATGCCTGCCATGTGGTCTTCATCACCGCGTACAGCGAGTACGCCGTGGAGGCGTTCGAACACGGTGCCGTCGACTACGTGCTGAAGCCCGCGGAACGGGACCGGCTCCAAGTGACCGTGGCGCGCCTGAAGAAGCGCCTCGGCAGCAAGCCGCAGGATCTGAGCGAGCTGCTGGCCAAGCTGTCGGCCAAGCTCGACGGCGTCGCGACCAACGGGAAGCCGTCGGCGGCACGGCCCTATCTACAGTGGATCCAGGCGTCGATGGGCCAGCAATTGCGGATGATTCCGGTCGCCGACGTCCTGTTTTTCATGTCGGACGAGAAGTACACGCGCGTGCAGACCGAGTCCTGCGAAGCCTTGATCCGCAAGCCGATCAAGGAACTGGTCGAGGAACTCGACCCCGAGCAGTTCTGGCAGATCCATCGATCGACGATCGTCAACGCGAAGGCGATCGCCGGCGTCACCCGTGACTTCCGCGGCCGCCAGCTCGTCCAGTTGAGGAACTTTCCGGAAAAGCTCGAGGTCAGCCGCAGCTTTACTCATCTGTTCAAGCAGATGTGACGCGACCGCCGGCGCGGCGGTGCGACACGTAGACCGAGCCGCGCACCGGCCGGCGCTCGCGGCGGGGTTCGCCGGCCATCAACCGCCCGCCGCGCGTTCGTTGTCGAAGCGCGGACGGGCGTCTCAGCCTTGCAGCGCACGCCACATTTCTTGGTCTCTCTCCGCCGTCCAGATGCGCGGATGCTTGATGCCGCTCGCCTCATCGTAAGCGCGTGCGACGTCGAACGGCAGGCAATGCTCGTAGATGAACACGTGGCCAAAGAGCGGATCCATCTTGGCCCGCGTGTAGTCGAACGTCGCCTTCAGATCCCGCTTGGCCGCGACGCTTTCGCGCGCCGAGTCGAACAACGTGGTGATGAACGAGCGCGTGTAGTCGATCGCCTTGTTGGCGTCCGCGTTGTTCAGAAGTGCGGGACCGCGTCCCGGCACCAGTCGCTCGGGGCGCAACGCGCGCAGTGCTTCGAGGGTCGACGGCCACTCCTCGAGCTGCGCATCGCCCGCATAGGCTGCGGCCTCGTACTCGACCAGGTCGCCCGAAAACAAGATCTTGTCCTGCGGCAACCAGACCACGGTGTCGCCTTTCGTATGTCCGGGGCCGAGATGCTTGATTTGCACCTCGACCGAGCCCATGAACAGCGTCAATTCGCGGTCGAACACCATCGTCGGCCAGGTCAGGCCGGGGATCGATTCGACCGCCTGGAACAGCCGGGGAAATCGCTCGATTTCGGACTTCATGTCCTGGGCGCCGCGCTCGCGGATCAGCTCCAGCGTTCCGCGGCTGGCGATGATCTCTTGCGCACCGAACGCGGACGCGCCCAGCACGCGCACCGCGTGATAGTGGGTGAGCACGACATACTTGATCGGCTTGTCGGTCACCGAACGGATACGCCCGATCAACGACTGCGCCATTACGGGCGTGGCCGTGGCATCGATCACAAGCACGCCGTCATCGCCGACGACGACGCCGGAATTCGGATCGCCTTCGGCCGTGTAGGCGTACGCAATGTCGGAAAGCCTGGTGAACGAGATCGTGCGAGGCGCTAGGTCGCCTCGAGACGCAAATTCTTTGGCCATTGTTCGCTCGCTGTGCTTCAGTTGGGGCTACGGCGATATTTCGTAAGGATCGACACGGATGTAAGTGCATGCCGACCGAACATTCCGAGACCATGGCGGATCGGCTGTGCTGCTCCTGACCCGGTTGTTCGGGGTTGGCCCGGCCGGCCGGTGCGGGTGGGGACGAGGCGGCAGCCACACGCTGTCTTTCGTCCGTTTGACAAGGCATTGTTGCGCAACCATAATTTGCGGTTCCCTGCGGAGGGGTGCCCGAGCGGCTAAAGGGGGCAGACTGTAAATCTGTTGGCTTACGCCTACGTTGGTTCGAATCCAACCCCCTCCACCAAGTTCGATTCGGTTGAGGAATCGATTGCACCGGGCAAGAAAGAACAGGGCGAGACGCGATTCAGCCTTCGCGCGTCGGAAGGATCTGACAATCGATTCGGGCGGGTGTAGCTCAATGGTAGAGCAGAAGCCTTCCAAGCTTACGACGAGGGTTCGATTCCCTTCACCCGCTCCAGGAACAGTCAAATGACGTGCGGCGACACGTCCAGGCCCATGTGGCTCAGTGGTAGAGCACTCCCTTGGTAAGGGAGAGGTCACGCGTTCGATCCGCGTCATGGGCACCAGGATCACGGAAGCAAGGCCGACCATGTCCGGCGACGGCGGGTCGAAGACAAAACGGGCAGTCAGGAGTTGACGAATGGCCAAAGGCAAGTTTGAGCGGACGAAGCCGCACGTGAATGTGGGGACGATTGGGCACGTGGATCATGGCAAGACCACGCTGACGGCGGCGATCACGACGATTTTGGCGGCCAAGTTTGGTGGGGAGGCGAAGAAGTACGACGAGATTGATGCGGCGCCGGAGGAAAAAGCGCGCGGCATCACGATCAACACGGCGCACGTCGAGTATGAGACGGCGAATCGGCACTATGCGCACGTGGACTGTCCGGGGCATGCGGACTATGTGAAGAACATGATCACGGGTGCGGCGCAGATGGACGGGGCCATTCTCGTGGTGTCGGCGGCGGATGGTCCGATGCCGCAGACGCGCGAGCACATTTTGCTGGCGCGGCAGGTGGGGGTGCCGTACATCGTGGTGTACATGAACAAATGCGACATGGTCGACGATGCCGAGCTGCTGGAGCTCGTGGAGATGGAGGTGCGCGAGCTGCTTTCCAAGTACGAATTTCCGGGCGAGCAGATTCCGATCATCAAGGGCAGCGCCAAGCTGGCGCTGGAAGGCGACAAAGGCGAGCTGGGCGAGGGCTCGATCATGAAGCTGGCCGAGGCGCTGGACAGCTACATTCCCACGCCCAAGCGGGCGATCGACCAGCCGTTTTTGATGCCCATTGAAGACGTGTTCAGCATTTCCGGGCGCGGCACGGTGGTCACGGGGCGGGTCGAGCGCGGCGTCATCAAGGTGGGCGACGAGATCGAGATCGTCGGGCTGCGGCCCACGGCCAAGACCGTGTGCACCGGGGTGGAGATGTTTCGCAAGCTCTTGGACGAAGGGCAGGCGGGGGACAACGTCGGGGTGCTGCTGCGGGGCACCAAGCGGGAGGAGGTCGAGCGCGGGCAGGTGTTGGCCAAGCCCGGCACGATCACGCCGCACACCAAGTTCAAGGCCGAGGTGTACGTGCTGTCCAAGGAAGAGGGCGGGCGGCACACGCCGTTTTTCAACGGGTATCGGCCGCAGTTTTATTTCCGCACCACCGACGTGACCGGCTCGATCACGTTGCCGGCGGGCACCGAGATGGTGATGCCGGGCGACAACGTCACGATGGACGTGGCGCTGATCGCGCCGATCGCGATGGAAGAGGGTCTGCGCTTTGCCATCCGCGAAGGCGGCCGCACCGTCGGCGCCGGCGTGGTGGCGAAAATCGTCGAGTAATCGCGGACGCGCAACGGTCTTGCGCGCGGCAGAAGGGTTACGCAGGGGTATAGCTCAACTGGCAGAGCGTCGGTCTCCAAAACCGAAGGTTGGGGGTTCGATTCCCTCTGCCCCTGCCAACTCCGGCCCTTCGCCGCAGGCGCGAGGAACGTAGCGGCGACGTGAAAGAAAGTCTTGGATGAACACTCAGAACGTCGAAACGGTCAACAGCAAGGCGGACCTCGCGCTGGTCGGCGTGGCGGTCGTTGCCGTGGTGGCGGGCGTGCTCGGCTTCAGTTTCCTTTCGCAGCAGCCGTTGCTGACGCGCGTCGGCATCCTGATCGGTGGCGTCGTCTTGGGCGTGGTGGTGGCGTGGTTTTCCGCGCCGGGCAAGCGCTTCCTCGGCTTTGCGCGCGAGTCCTACGACGAGACGCGCCGCGTGGCCTGGCCCTCGCGCAAGGAGACGCTGAACACCACCGGCATCGTCTTTGCGTTCGTGGTGATCATGGCGCTGTTCCTGTTCGTGGTCGACAAGTCGCTCGAATGGGTGCTGTACGACCTCCTGCTGCGGTGGAAGTGATGACCGAGAAAACGAGTACCGAAGCCGCCAAGAGCACGGGGAACAAGCGCTGGTACGTGGTCCACGCCTACTCGGGCATGGAAAAGAGCGTGGCCAAGGCGCTGCAGGAGCGCATCAACCGTGCCGGACTGCAGGCGCACTTCGGCAGGATCCTCGTGCCGACCGAGGAAGTGGTCGAGGTCAAGGGCGGCAAGAAGTCGATCAGCGAGCGCCGTCTGTATTCCGGCTACGTGCTGGTCGAGATGGAGATGACCGACGACGCCTGGCACCTGGTCAAGAGCACGCCGAAGGTGACCGGATTCCTGGGCGGGTCGGCGAACAAACCGTCGCCGCTGTCGCAGAAGGAAGTCGAGGAGATCCTGCAGCGGATGCAGGAGGGCTACGAGAAGCCGCGGCCCAAGGTGCTGTTCGAGGTCGGCGAAATGGTGCGCGTGAAGGAGGGGCCGTTTACCGACTTCAACGGCAATGTCGAGGAAGTGAACTACGACAAGAACCGAGTGCGTGTGTCGGTCACGATCTTCGGCCGATCCACACCGGTGGATCTGGAGTTCGGGCAGGTCGAGAAGGTGTAGCAGCGGTCGGCATTGCCGAACGTATCGCGCGGACCCGGCGCGTCGCGAACGATTTGCGAAAGGCGCGGTCTGCAACGTGATTCGCAGTACGCGTTGTGAGCCCGCGCCATGGCTCATGTGAACGATCCACGGGGAGCGCCGGTAGAGCGATCGAAGGCGCGCTTGGACCCGAGAGGAAACTGATATGGCAAAGAAGATCGTCGGCTTTATCAAGCTGCAAGTGCCGGCCGGTAAAGCCAATCCGTCGCCGCCGATCGGGCCGGCGCTGGGCCAGCGCGGCCTGAACATCATGGAGTTCTGCAAGGCGTTCAACGCGCAGACGCAGGGCATGGAACCCGGGCTGCCGATCCCCGTGGTGATCACGGCGTACGCGGACAAGAGCTTCACGTTCGTGATGAAGACGCCACCGGCGACGGTACTGATCAAGAAGGCCGCGAAGATCGAGAAAGGCTCGTCGAAGCCGCATACCGACAGGGTCGGACGGATCACCCGCGCCCAGGCCGAAGAGATCGCCAAGGCCAAGATGCCCGACCTCACGGCGGCCGACATCGACGCGGCCGTGCGCACGATCGCGGGCTCGGCCCGTTCGATGGGCGTCACGGTGGAGGGTCTGTAAATGGCACGCTTGTCCAAACGCGCGAAAGCCATCCGCGCCAAGGTCGAGCCGAACAAGACCTATCCGGTGGGCGACGCGCTGAACCTGATCAAACAGACGGCCACCGCCAAATTCGATGAGTCCGTCGACGTGGCGGTGGTGCTCGGCATCGACGCGAAGAAGTCCGACCAGGCCGTGCGTGGCTCGGTCGTGCTGCCCGCCGGTACCGGCAAGACGGCGCGCGTGGCGGTGTTCACGCAGGGCGCGAAGGCGGAGGAAGCCAAGGCCGCCGGCGCCGACATCGTCGGCTTCGAGGATCTCGCCGCCAAGGTAAAGGAAGGATTCACGGACTTCGACGTCGTGATCGCCACGCCCGACGCGATGCGTGTGGTCGGCGGTCTCGGCCAGATCCTGGGTCCGCGCGGGCTGATGCCGAACCCGAAGGTCGGTACGGTCACGACCGACGTGGCCGGGGCGGTGAAGAACGCCAAGGCCGGTCAGGTGCAGTTCCGCACCGACAAGGCAGGGATCGTCCACTGCACGATCGGCCGCGCCTCGTTCGATGCCGAGCGGCTGAGGACCAATCTTGCCGCGCTGATCGATGCACTGAACAAGGCCAAACCGGCTTCGGTCAAGGGCGTCTTTCTGCGCAAGATCTCGATTTCTTCAACGATGGGCATCGGCGTGCGCGTCGATGCCGCGAGCCTGAACGCGTAGTTCGAGGGATTTCGGCCCGGCGGCGACCGGGCCATGGTTCCCGCAGTGGAACCGCAAGGGCTTTGGGCCGCAGCGGCGCGGGCGACCGCACCGCTGCTGCTGTCAAAGACCGCTGGACGGAGGTTCGACGTCGTGCGCCGGGCGTCGAGCGAAAGCGCAGACGCGGACCTCCCTTAATGCTTGTACGCGCGTTGCCTGCCTTCGCTCCTCGTTCCGCAGGCGACGCTCAACGACGAGCTCCAGCGCAGACGGCGCACCCGAAGGGAGCAATTGCGTTGTGAAGCGCATTTTGATGCGTCAGCGACTCGAGGGCCTCTCGCAACGGTCGCCGGTTCAGCAACCGGTGCCACGTGACGGCAACGTCGGCGAGCACCTTTGAGTGGAGCCAGTACCGTGGGTCTCAATCGGCAAGAGAAAGCGGCAATGGTCGAGGAAGTCGGCGCCATGGTGGCGGCCGCCCAGTCGATCGTGGTCGCCGAGTACCGTGGGCTGGATGTGGAAGCGGTCACCAGGCTGCGCAAGGAGGCGCGCAAGCAGGGTGTCCAGTTGCGCGTGCTGAAGAACACGCTGGCGCGCCGCGCCATGGACGGCACGCCGTACGCCGGTCTGGCCGACAAGCTCGTCGGCCCGCTGGTGTACGGCTTCTCGGCCGACCCGGTGGCGGCGGCGAAGGTGCTTTCGACCTTCGCGAAGGACAACGATAAGCTGGTCGTCAAGGCCGGCGCGATGCCCAACCACGTCATGGACGAAGCGGGCGTCAAGGCGCTGGCGTCGTTGCCGAGCCGCGAGGAACTGCTGGCGAAGCTGATGGCGACGATGCAGGCGCCGATCGGCCAGTTCGTCCGCACGCTCAACGAAGTACCGGCGCGTCTGGTCCGCACGCTCGCGGCCGTGCGCGACGCGAAGCAGGCCGCGTAGCCCGCATCCCCATCATCGAATCGACATCACAACGCATTAGGAGTCTTTGAAATGGCACTTTCGAACCAGGAAATCCTCGACGCGATCGCCGCGAAATCCGTCCTCGAGATTAGCGAGCTGATCAAGATGATGGAGGAGAAATTCGGCGTTTCCGCCGCGGCTGCCGCGGTCGCGGTCGCGGCCCCCGCGGCCGGCGCCGCCGCTCCGGCCGCCGAGGAGAAGACCGAGTTCACCGTCGTGCTGGCCGAGGCCGGTGCCAACAAGGTCAACGTGATCAAGGCGGTGCGCGAGCTGACCGGACTCGGCCTGAAAGAGGCCAAGGACCTGGTTGACGGCGCTCCCAAGCCTGTGAAGGAAGGAGTCAGCAAGGCCGATGCCGAGGCCGCGAAGAAGAAGCTGGAGGAGGCCGGCGCCAAGGTGGAAGTGAAGTAAGCCGGATCGGGTCGGTGCGCCCCGGGCGCACCGACCCCGGAAGTTTTCGATTTGGGTCGCCAGCGTCCCCAAATCAAAGACTTCCCCCGATGAACGGACAACTCGGAACGTCAAGCGCCGCGCGGGCCGCTGCGCCCGCGCGGCTGTTTGCGTCCCCCTGGTCCGCGCATCGCTGAGTTTCCCCGAACGGAGCGTCCATGCCGTACTCGTTCACTGAAAAGAAACGTATCCGCAAGAGCTTTGCCAAGCGGCCCGCCGTGCAGTCGGTGCCTTTCCTGCTGGCGACCCAGCTCGAGTCGTACATGCGGTTCCTGCAAGCGGACACCCCGCCTTCGCAGCGCAAGAACGAGGGTCTGCAAGCCGCGTTCAACTCGATTTTCCCGATCAGCAGCCACAACGGCATGGCGCGGCTGGAGTTCGCCGGGTACACGCTCGGCGATCCGCCGTTCGATGTCAAGGAATGCCAGCAGCGCGGACTGACTTACGCGAGTCCGCTGCGCGCCAGGGTGCGCCTGGTGATTATGGACCGCGAGGCCTCCAAGCCGACGATCAAGGAAGTCAAGGAGCAGGAGGTCTACATGGGCGAGATTCCGCTCATGACTTCGACCGGCTCGTTCGTGATCAACGGCACCGAACGCGTCATTGTCAGCCAGTTGCACCGCTCGCCGGGCGTGTTTTTCGAGCACGACCGCGGCAAGACGCACAGCTCCGGCAAGCTGCTGTTCTCCGCGCGCGTGATCCCGTACCGCGGCTCGTGGCTCGACTTCGAGTTCGATCCGAAGGACATCCTGTACTTCCGCGTCGACCGCCGCCGTAAGATGCCGGCGACGATTTTGCTGAAGGCCATCGGACTGACGCCCGAGCAGATCCTCGCGCACTTCTTCACCTTCGACAGCTTCACGCTCGCCGCCAACACCGGCGGCTACATGGAACTGGTGCCGGAGCGGCTGCGTGGCGAGATCGCGCGTTTCGACATCCTCGACAAGACCGGCAAGGTCGTCGTGCAGAAGGACAAGCGGATCAACGCCAAGCACATCCGCGACCTCGAGGCCGCCGGCATGAAGCGCATCGAGGTGCCCGAGGACTACATGCTCGGCCGCGTGCTCGCCGTCAATGTGGTCGATCCGGAGACCGGCGAAATCGTCGCGCACGCGAACGAGGAACTGACCGAAGACCTGATGAAGAAGCTGCGGGCCGCCAACGTCAGGGACATCCGCACGATTTACACCAACGACCTCGACCAGGGGCCGTTCATCAGCAACACGCTGCGTATCGACGAAACCGGCGACCAGCTTGCCGCGCGCATCGCGATCTACCGGATGATGCGCCCTGGCGAGCCGCCGACCGAGGAGGCCGTCGAAACGCTGTTCCGGCGGCTGTTTTTCGACGAGGAGACCTACGACCTGTCGCGCGTCGGCCGGATGAAGGTCAACAGCCGCTTCGGCCGCCCGGACATCACTGGGCCGATGGTCCTGACCAGCGAGGACATCATCGACACGATGAAGGTGCTGGTCGAGCTGCGCAACGGGCGCGGCGAGATCGACGACATCGACCATCTCGGCAACCGCCGCGTGCGCTGCGTCGGCGAGCTGGCGGAGAACCAGTTCCGCGCCGGTCTGGTGCGCGTCGAGCGTGCGGTGCGCGAACGCCTGGGCCAGGCGGAGACCGAGAACCTGATGCCGCACGACCTGATCAACAGCAAGCCGATCAGCGCGTCGATCCGCGAGTTCTTCGGTTCCTCGCAGCTTTCCCAGTTCATGGACCAGACCAACCCGCTGTCGGAAATCACGCACAAGCGGCGCGTCTCGGCGCTCGGGCCGGGCGGGCTGACGCGCGAGCGCGCCGGCTTCGAGGTGCGCGACGTGCATCCGACGCACTACGGCCGCGTGTGTCCGATTGAAACGCCCGAGGGTCCCAACATCGGTCTGATCAATTCGATGTCGCTGTACGCGCGGCTGAACGAGTACGGCTTCCTCGAGACGCCGTATCGCAAGGTGGTCGACAGCCGCGTCACCAACGAAATCTCGTACCTGTCGGCGATCGAGGAAGGCAAGTACGTGATTGCGCAGGCCAACGCGCCGCTCGACAAGAACGGCAAGTTCGTCGACGAACTGGTGAGCTGCCGCCAGAACGGCGAGTTCGTGCTGATGAGCCCGGAACGGGTCGAGTACATGGACATCGCGCCGAGCCAGATCGTGTCGGTCGCGGCGTCGCTGATCCCGTTTCTCGAGCACGACGACGCCAATCGAGCGCTGATGGGTTCGAACATGCAGCGCCAAGCGGTGCCCTGCCTGCGGCCGGAAAAGCCGTTCGTCGGTACTGGGGTGGAGCGCACGGTGGCCGTGGACTCGGGCACGACCGTGCAGGCGCTGCGCGGGGGCGTGGTCGACTACGTCGACGCCAACCGGATCGTCGTGCGCGTCAAGGAGGACGAGAACGTCGCCGGCGAAGTCGGTGTCGACATCTACAACCTCGTCAAGTACACGCGCAGCAACCAGAACACGAACATCAACCAGCGCCCGATCGTCAAGAAGGGGGACGTCATCGCCAAGGGCGACGTCATCGCCGACGGCGCGTCGACCGACCTCGGCGAACTGGCGCTCGGCCAGAACATGCTGGTCGCGTTCATGCCGTGGAACGGCTACAACTTCGAGGACTCGATCCTGATCTCCGAGCGCGTCGTCGCCGACGACCGCTACACGTCGATCCACATCGAGGAACTGAACGTCGTCGCGCGCGACACCAAACTCGGGCCCGAAGAGATCACGCGCGACATCAGCAATCTGTCGGAGAACCAGCTCGCGCGGCTCGACGAGTCCGGCATCGTCTATATCGGCGCCGAGGTGCAGGCCGGCGACACGCTGGTCGGCAAAGTCACGCCGAAGGGCGAAACGCAACTGACGCCGGAGGAGAAGCTGCTGCGCGCGATCTTCGGCGAGAAAGCCTCCGACGTGAAGGACACGTCGCTGCGCGTGCCGTCGGGCATGAACGGCACGGTGATCGACGTGCAGGTGTTCACGCGCGAAGGCATCCAGCGCGACAAGCGCGCGCAGCAGATCATCGACGACGCGCTGAAGCGCTACCGCCAGGATCTGAACGACCAGCTTCGCATTGTCGAGGCCGACGCCTTCCAGCGCATCGAGAAACTGCTGCTGCGCAAGGAGGCGACCGGCGGGCCGCGCAAGCTCGCCAAAGGTACCGTGATCACCAAGGACTACCTTGACTCGCTCGAGAAGTACCACTGGTTCGACATCCGTCTGGCCGACGACCATGCAGCCGCGCAGATCGAGGCGCTGAAGGAGTCGATCGAGGCCAAGCGCCGCCAGTTCGATCAGGCGTTCGAGGACAAGAAGAAGAAGCTCACACAGGGCGACGAACTGCCGCCCGGCGTGCTGAAAATGGTCAAGGTGTACTTGGCCGTCAAGCGCCGGCTGCAGCCGGGCGACAAGATGGCCGGCCGGCACGGAAACAAGGGCGTGGTATCGCGCATCGTGCCCGTCGAGGACATGCCGTACATGGCCGACGGCACGCCCGTGGACATCGTGCTCAATCCGCTTGGCGTGCCGTCACGGATGAATGTCGGGCAGATCCTCGAGACACACCTCGGCTGGGCTGCGCGCGGCCTGGGCCAGCGCATCGGCGAACTGCTGCGCGAGGCCAAGACCGCGCAACTGCGCGCGCTGCTGCGCGATGTCTACAACAAGTCGGGCAAAACCGAGGAGATCGACGCGCTCACCGACGACGAGCTCCTCGAGCTCGCCGAGCACCTGAAAGACGGCGTTCCTTTTGCCACGCCCGTTTTCGACGGCGCTTCCGAGTCCGAGATCCGCGCGATGCTCGACCTGGCCTATCCGCCGGAGGTGGCCGCGCGGCTGGGTCTGACCAGCACCAAGACGCAGGCTGTCCTGTACGACGGTCGGACCGGCGAGCCCTTCGAGCGCCCGGTCACGGTCGGCTACATGCACATGCTGAAGCTGCACCACCTGGTCGACGACAAGATGCACGCACGCTCGACCGGCCCGTATTCGCTGGTGACGCAGCAGCCGCTCGGCGGCAAGGCGCAGTTCGGCGGCCAGCGCTTCGGCGAGATGGAGGTGTGGGCGCTGGAGGCCTACGGCGCCGCCTACACGCTTCAGGAGATGCTGACCGTGAAGAGCGACGACGTGCAGGGCCGCACCAAGGTGTACGAAAACATCGTCAAGGGCGAGCATTCGATCGATGCCGGCATGCCGGAATCGTTCAACGTGCTGGTCAAGGAAATCCGTTCGCTCGGGATCGACATCGATCTCGAGCGGAGCTGAGTGGAGCACCGAATGAAAGCGCTACTCGATCTCTTCAAGCAGGTACAGCAGGACGAGCAGTTTGATGCGATCAAGATCGGCATCGCATCGCCCGAGAAGATCCGCTCGTGGTCATTCGGCGAGGTCAAGAAGCCGGAGACGATCAATTACCGCACGTTCAAGCCGGAACGCGACGGGCTGTTCTGCGCCAAGATCTTCGGGCCGATCAAGGACTACGAGTGCCTGTGCGGCAAGTACAAGCGGCTGAAGCACCGCGGCGTGATCTGCGAGAAGTGCGGTGTGGAGGTGACGCTGGCCAAGGTGCGGCGCGAACGCATGGGCCACATCGAGCTGGCGAGCCCGGTCGCCCACATCTGGTTCCTGAAGAGCCTGCCGAGCCGCATGGGCATGGTGCTCGACATGACGCTGCGCGACATCGAGCGCGTGCTTTATTTCGAAGCGTTCTGCGTCGTCGACCCCGGCTTCACACCGCTGAAGCGCGGCCAGTTGATGACCGAGGACGACTTCATCGCCAAGACCGAGGAGTACGGCGACGAGTTCCGCGCGCTGATGGGCGCGGAGGCGATCCGCGAGCTGTTGCGCGCGATCGACGTCAACAAGGAGATCGAGGCGCTGCGCAAGGAACTGGCGGCGACCGGTTCTGAGGCGAAGATCAAGAAGTACGCCAAGCGCCTGAAGACGCTGGAGGGGTTCCAGCGTTCGGGCATCAAGCCCGAGTGGATGATCATGGAAGTGCTGCCGGTGCTGCCGCCCGAGCTGCGCCCGCTGGTGCCGCTGGACGGCGGCCGTTTCGCGACCTCGGATCTGAACGATCTGTACCGGCGCGTGATCAACCGCAACAACCGGCTGAAGCGGCTGCTGGAGCTGAAGGCGCCCGAGATCATCGTGCGCAACGAGAAGCGGATGCTGCAGGAGGCGGTCGATTCGCTGCTCGACAACGGCCGGCGCGGCAAGGCGATGACCGGCGCCAACAAGCGCCCGCTGAAGTCGCTCGCCGACATGATCAAGGGCAAGGGCGGCCGCTTCCGCCAGAACCTGCTCGGCAAGCGCGTCGACTACTCGGGCCGCTCGGTGATCGTGGTCGGCCCGCAGCTCAAGCTGCACCAGTGCGGACTGCCGAAGCTGATGGCGCTGGAGCTGTTCAAGCCGTTCATCTTCAACAAGCTCGAACTGATGGGGCTCGCCACGACCATCAAGGCGGCCAAGAAGATGGTCGAGTCCGGCGAACCCGTGGTGTGGGACATCCTCGAAGAGGTGATCCGCCAGCACCCGGTGCTGCTGAACCGCGCACCGACGCTGCACCGCCTCGGTATCCAGGCGTTCGAGCCGGTGCTGATCGAGGGTAAGGCGATCCAGCTTCATCCGCTCGTGTGCGCGGCGTTCAACGCCGACTTCGACGGCGACCAGATGGCGGTGCACGTGCCGCTTTCGCTCGAGGCGCAGCTGGAGGCGCGTGCGCTGATGTTGGCGTCGAACAACATCCTGTTTCCGAGCAACGGCGACCCGTCGATCGTCCCGAGCCAGGACGTCGTTTTGGGTCTGTATTTCGCGACGCGCGAGAAGGTCAACGGCAAGGGCGAAGGCGCCTTCTTCGCCGATGTCGCCGAGGTTCACCGCGCCTACGAAAACAAGGAAGTCGAGCTGCAGACCCGGATCACCGTCCGGATCAAGGAGTACGACGTCGACAAGGCCACCGGAGAAAAGACGCTGCGCGTCACTCGCTACGAGACCACGGTCGGTCGCGCACTGTTGTCCGAGATCCTGCCGGCGGGCCTGCCCTTCTCCGTGCTGAACAAGACGCTGAAGAAGAAGGAGATTTCCAAGCTGATCAATACCGCGTTCCGCCGCGTCGGCCTGCGCGAAACGGTGATCTTCGCCGACAAGCTGTTGCAGGCGGGGTTTGCGCTCGCCACCCGCGCCGGGCTGTCGATCTCGATCGACGACATGCTGGTGCCGGCGCAGAAGGAGGAGATCATCCGCGCGGCGGAGAAAGAGGTGAAGGAGATCGAGGCGCAGTACACCTCGGGTCTGGTCACGCAAGGCGAGCGCTACAACAAAGTGGTCGACATCTGGGGCCGCGCCGGCGACCAGGTCGGCAAGGTGATGATGGAGCAGCTCGCGACCGAGGTGACGCGCGACCGGCACGGCCGCGAGGTCAAGCAGGAATCGTTCAACTCGATCTTCATGATGGCCGACTCCGGTGCGCGCGGATCGGTCGCGCAGATCCGCCAGCTCGCCGGCATGCGCGGCCTGATGGCGAAGCCCGACGGTTCGATCATCGAGACGCCGATCACGGCGAACTTCCGCGAGGGCCTGAACGTCCTGCAGTACTTCATTTCGACGCATGGCGCGCGCAAGGGCCTGGCGGACACGGCGCTGAAGACCGCCAACTCCGGGTACCTGACGCGCCGCCTGGTCGACGTCACGCAGGATCTCGTCGTCACCGAGGACGATTGCGGCACGACCAACGGCGTGGGAATGAAGGCGCTGGTCGAAGGCGGCGAAGTCATCGAAGCGCTGCGCGACCGCATCCTCGGCCGCGTCGCGGCGGTCGACGTGATCGACCCCGACACGCAGGACGTGCTCTATCCGGCCGGCACGCTGCTCGACGAGGACGCGGTCGAGCGCATCGAGCAGCTCGGCATCGACGAGGTGCGCGTACGTACGCCGCTGACCTGCGATACGCGGTACGGCCTGTGCGCGAAGTGCTACGGCCGCGACCTCGGTCGCGGCTCGCTGGTCAACGTCGGCGAGGCGGTCGGCGTGATCGCCGCGCAATCGATCGGCGAGCCGGGCACCCAGCTCACGATGCGCACGTTCCACATCGGCGGGGCGGCATCGCGCGCGGCAGTCGCTTCGAGCGTCGAAGCGAAGAGCAACGGCACCGTGCGCTTCACCAGCGCGATGCGCTACGTGACGAGCGCCAAGGGTGAGCAAGTCGTGATCTCCCGTTCGGGCGAAGTCACCATCGTCGACGACAACGGGCGCGAGCGCGAACGGCACAAGGTCCCGTACGGCGCCACCCTGTTGGTCGGTGACGGCAACGCGGTGCGCGCCGGCACGCAGCTGGCGAGCTGGGATCCGCTGACGCGGCCGATCATCACCGAGTACACCGGCACCGTGAAGTTCGAGAACGTCGAAGAGGGCGTCACGGTCGCCAAGCAGATCGACGAGGTCACGGGCCTGTCGACGCTGGTCGTCATCGATGCCAAACGTCGTACGGCGTCGGCCAAGGGTGTCCGGCCGCAGGTCAAGCTGCTCAACGACGCGGGCGAGGAGGTCAGGATCCCCGGCACCGATCACGCCGTGACGATCAGCTTCCCGGTCGGTGCGCTGATCGTCGTGCGCGATGGCCAGCAGGTGGCGGTCGGCGAGGTGCTCGCGCGGATCCCGACCGAGTCGCAGAAAACGCGCGACATTACCGGGGGCCTGCCGCGGGTGGCGGAGCTGTTCGAGGCACGCTCGCCGAAGGACGCCGGCATGCTCGCCGAAGTCACCGGAACCGTGACGTTCGGCAAGGAGACCAAGGGCAAGCAGCGGCTGATCATCACCGACCTTGACGGCAAGGAACACGAGTTCCTGATTCCGAAGGACAAGCACCTGCTGGTGCACGACGGCCAGGTGGTGAACCGCGGCGAGTTGATCGTCGACGGGCCCGCCGATCCGCACGACATCCTGCGCCTGCTCGGCATCGAGGCGCTATCGCGCTACATCGTCGACGAGGTTCAGGACGTCTACCGTCTGCAGGGTGTGAAGATCAACGACAAGCACATCGAGGTGATCGTCCGCCAAATGCTGCGCCGGGTGCAGATCACCGATCCGGGCGACACGCCGTTCATCACCGGCGAGCAGGTCGAGCGCTCCGAGGTGTTGGACGAGAACGACAAGGCGATCCGCGCCGGCAAGCGGCCCGCCCTGTACGAGAACATTCTGCTCGGCATCACCAAAGCGTCGCTGTCGACCGACTCGTTCATCTCCGCAGCGTCGTTCCAGGAAACGACGCGGGTGCTGACCGAGGCCGCAATAATGGGCAAGAAGGACGAACTGCGCGGACTGAAGGAGAACGTCATCGTCGGTCGTCTGATCCCGGCCGGAACCGGGCTCGCGTACCACCGCGCGCGCAAGGAAAAGGAGGAGTTCGAGGCCGCCGAACGCGAGGCGCTTGCGGCGCTCGAGGCGACCGGACAGCCGGCCGAGGTGTTCGACAGCGCCGAGGGCGGCGAAGAGAATCAGGCGTCCTGAGCGTCGCGGCGGCGCCGGGATCGCTCGACGAGCACAAGAGCCGGGCATGGTGCCGGCCTTGAGAGTCGTTCAGCGACGTCCGGCGGGGTTTTTGCCTTGACAAGGCGACGGGCGTCGAAGGAGAATGGCAGGCTCTTCGGCGTCCGCCCGGACCCGGTGCTCTTTGAGGTCGCCTGCGCGCCCGTGCGAACGCGCGACCGTCCCGAAGACACCGCTTGCCGGTGCAAGTCCCGAAGAAACCCGAACAGCATGTTTCCCGCCCGGCGCGGGCGACTTGAATTTCACAGACCCAGACCAGGCGGACACCCAATGCCGACCATCAATCAACTGGTTCGCAAGCCGCGCGAATCGACCAGCGTCAAGAGCAAGAGCCCGGCGCTGAAAAACAGCCCGCAGAAGCGCGGCGTGTGCACGCGCGTGTACACGACGACGCCGAAGAAGCCCAATTCGGCCCTGCGCAAGGTGGCGAAGGTCAGGCTGACCAACGGCTTCGAGGTCATTTCCTACATCGGCGGCGAGGGGCACAACCTGCAGGAGCACTCAGTCGTCCTCATTCGCGGCGGCCGGGTGAAGGATCTGCCGGGGGTGCGCTACCACATCGTGCGCGGCTCGCTCGATACGCAGGGCGTGAAGGACCGCAAGCAGGCCCGCTCCAAGTACGGTGCCAAGCGCCCGAAAGCGAGCTAGAAAAGGTTGCATGCGCGGCCGGCGCGGGCAAGCGCGCGCGGCCGAGTAAGTCGCAGCCCGGCAGCAGGGGGCTGCATTCGTGGCCAGGTGCCACTTTCGACTGAAGACCGAGGAACACTCCCATGCCCCGTCGTCGCGAAGTACCGAAACGCGAGATCCTTCCGGATCCGAAGTTCAACAGTTCCGACCTCACGAAGTTCGTCAACGTCATCATGCTCGACGGCAAGAAGGCGGTCGCCGAGCGCATCGTTTACGGTGCGCTGGCGCAGATCGAGAGCAAGACCGGCAAGAACCCGCTGGAGGTGTTCACGCAGGCGCTTGCCAACGTCAAGCCGATGGTCGAGGTCAAGAGCCGCCGCGTCGGCGGCGCCAACTACCAGGTGCCGGTCGAGGTGCGGCCGGTACGGCGAATGGCGCTGGCGATGCGCTGGCTGCGCGAGGCGGCGAAGAAGCGCGGCGAGAAGTCGATGCCGTTGCGCCTGGCGGGCGAACTGATGGACGCGGCCGAAGGACGCGGCGGCGCGATGAAGAAGCGCGAGGAAGTGCACCGCATGGCGGAGGCGAACAAGGCGTTCGCGCATTTCAGGTTCTGACCGTGGGGCGCTGCGCGCCCCACTCCACGAGGTTTCTATGCCACGCAAGACGCCCATCGAACGGTACCGCAACATCGGTATCTCGGCGCACATCGACGCCGGCAAAACGACGACGACCGAGCGCATCCTGTTCTACACCGGCGTCAACCACAAGATCGGCGAGGTGCACGACGGCGCCGCGACGATGGACTGGATGGAGCAGGAGCAGGAGCGCGGCATCACGATCACGTCCGCCGCGACGACGACGTTCTGGCGCGGCATGGATCTGTCGTTCCCCGAGCACCGCATCAACATCATCGACACACCGGGTCACGTCGACTTCACCATCGAGGTCGAGCGCTCGATGCGCGTACTCGACGGCGCCTGCATGGTCTATTGCGCGGTCGGCGGCGTGCAGCCGCAGTCCGAGACGGTCTGGCGGCAGGCGAACAAGTACGGCGTACCGCGGTTGGCGTTCGTCAACAAGATGGACCGCACCGGCGCCAACTTCTTCAAGGTGTACGAGCAGATGCGCGCGCGCCTGAAGGCGAACCCGGTTCCGGTGGTCGTGCCGATCGGTGCGGAGGACAGCTTCAAGGGCGTCGTCGACCTGATCAAGATGAAGGCCATCCTCTGGGACGAGGCCTCGCAGGGGATGAAGTTCACCTACGAGGATATCCCCGCCGAGCTGCGCGATGTCGCGCAGGAATGGCGCGAGAAGATGATCGAGGCCGCCGCCGAAGCCAACGAGGAACTGATGAACAAGTACCTCGAAGGCGACGAACTGTCGGAAGACGAGATCAAGCGGGGGCTGCGCTTGCGCACGATCGCCGGCGAGATCCAGCCGATGCTGTGCGGCAGCGCGTTCAAGAACAAGGGGGTGCAGCGGATGCTCGATGCGGTCGTCGAGTTCCTGCCGTCGCCAGTCGACATCCCTCCGGTCAAAGGCATCGACGATTCCGACAAGCCGGCGCAGCGCAGGGCGGACGACGCAGAGAAGTTCGCCGCGCTCGCATTCAAGATCATGACCGACCCCTACGTCGGCCAGTTGACCTTTCTGCGCGTGTACTCCGGCGTGCTGAACTCGGGCGACACCGTGTTCAACCCGGTCAAGGGCAAGAAGGAGCGCATCGGCCGCCTGCTGCAGATGCATGCGAACGAGCGCGAAGAGATCAAGGAAGTCCGCGCCGGCGACATCGCGGCCGCCGTGGGTCTGAAGGAAGTCACGACCGGCGACACGTTGTGCGATCCGAGCCAGATCATCACGCTGGAGCGGATGGAGTTTCCCGAGCCGGTGATCTCGCAGGCGGTGGAGCCGAAGACCAAGGCCGACCAGGAGAAGATGGGCATTGCGCTCAATCGCTTGGCGCAGGAAGACCCGTCGTTCCGCGTGCACACCGATGAAGAGTCGGGGCAGACCATCATCTCCGGCATGGGCGAACTGCATCTTGAGATCCTGGTCGACCGGATGAAGCGCGAGTTCGGCGTCGAGGCGTCGGTCGGCAAGCCGCAGGTCGCGTATCGCGAGACGATCCGCAAGGTGGTGGAGAACACGGAGGGCAAGTTCATCAAGCAGTCGGGCGGTCGCGGCCAGTACGGTCACGTCGTGATGAAGCTGGAGCCCAATCCGGGCAAGGGCTTCGAGTTCGTCGACGCGATCAAGGGCGGCGTGGTGCCGCGCGAGTACATCCCGGCCGTGCAGAAGGGTGTCGAGGAGACGCTGAAGGCCGGCGTTCTCGCGGGCTACCCGGTCGTGGATGTCAAGGTCACGTTGCACTTCGGCTCGTATCACGAGGTCGACTCGAACGAAAACGCGTTCAAGATGGCGGCGTCGATCGGTTTCAAAGAAGGTATGCGGCAGGCGCAGCCGGTGCTGCTCGAACCGATCATGGCGGTCGAAGTAGAAACACCGGAGGAGAAGATGGGCGACGTGATGGGCGATCTGTCCTCGCGGCGCGGCGTCATCCAGGGCATGGAGGACATTGCGGGCGGCGGCAAGGCGATCCGCGCGGAAGTGCCGCTGGCGGAGATGTTCGGCTACTCGACCACGCTGCGTTCGCTGACGCAGGGCCGCGCGACCTACACGATGGAGTTCAAGCACTACGCGGAGGCGCCGAAGAACGTCGCCGAAGCCGTGATCTCCGCCAAGGCGAAGTAGTCGTCGGCGGGAAATCCAACAACCGTTCTTTAGTCAGAGGAAAAAATGGCCAAAGGCAAGTTTGAGCGGACGAAGCCGCACGTGAATGTGGGGACGATTGGGCACGTGGATCATGGCAAGACCACGCTGACGGCGGCGATCACGACGATTTTGGCGGCCAAGTTTGGTGGGGAGGCGAAGAAGTACGACGAGATTGATGCGGCGCCGGAGGAAAAAGCGCGCGGCATCACGATCAACACGGCGCACGTCGAGTATGAGACGGCGAATCGGCACTATGCGCACGTGGACTGTCCGGGGCATGCGGACTATGTGAAGAACATGATCACGGGTGCGGCGCAGATGGACGGGGCCATTCTCGTGGTGTCGGCGGCGGATGGTCCGATGCCGCAGACGCGCGAGCACATTTTGCTGGCGCGGCAGGTGGGGGTGCCGTACATCGTGGTGTACATGAACAAATGCGACATGGTCGACGATGCCGAGCTGCTGGAGCTCGTGGAGATGGAGGTGCGCGAGCTGCTTTCCAAGTACGAATTTCCGGGCGAGCAGATTCCGATCATCAAGGGCAGCGCCAAGCTGGCGCTGGAAGGCGACAAAGGCGAGCTGGGCGAGGGCTCGATCATGAAGCTGGCCGAGGCGCTGGACAGCTACATTCCCACGCCCAAGCGGGCGATCGACCAGCCGTTTTTGATGCCCATTGAAGACGTGTTCAGCATTTCCGGGCGCGGCACGGTGGTCACGGGGCGGGTCGAGCGCGGCGTCATCAAGGTGGGCGACGAGATCGAGATCGTCGGGCTGCGGCCCACGGCCAAGACCGTGTGCACCGGGGTGGAGATGTTTCGCAAGCTCTTGGACGAAGGGCAGGCGGGGGACAACGTCGGGGTGCTGCTGCGGGGCACCAAGCGGGAGGAGGTCGAGCGCGGGCAGGTGTTGGCCAAGCCCGGCACGATCACGCCGCACACCAAGTTCAAGGCCGAGGTGTACGTGCTGTCCAAGGAAGAGGGCGGGCGGCACACGCCGTTTTTCAACGGGTATCGGCCGCAGTTTTATTTCCGCACCACCGACGTGACCGGCTCGATCACGTTGCCGGCGGGCACCGAGATGGTGATGCCGGGCGACAACGTCACGATGGACGTGGCGCTGATCGCGCCGATCGCGATGGAAGAGGGTCTGCGCTTTGCCATCCGCGAAGGCGGCCGCACCGTCGGCGCCGGCGTGGTGGCGAAAATCGTCGAGTAGGTCGAACGCAATTCCGCTGAAACCGCGGGCCGCCGCTCGTCTCCGAGGTCGGCGGCCCCTCGCTCTTTGAAGGAATCGACATGCAAAGCCAACGCATCCGCATCCGCCTGAAGGCGTTCGATTACAAGCTGATCGACCAGTCGGCGCTCGAGATCGTCGACACGGCCAAGCGTACCGGCGCGGTCGTCCGCGGACCGGTACCGCTGCCGACGCGCATCCAGCGCTTCGACATCCTGCGCTCGCCGCACGTCAACAAGACCTCGCGCGACCAGTTCGAGATCCGCACGCACCAGCGCCTGATGGACATCATCGACCCGACGGACAAGACCGTCGACGCGCTGATGAAGCTCGACCTGCCGGCCGGGGTCGACGTCGAAATCAAGGTGCAGTAGCGCGGTTGCGTCGGACCGCCCGGCGTGGATACAATCACGGGCTTTCTGCAAACGGGCGACAGACCCCGCGCGCAAGAACACGGTCCCGGCCAATCGAAGCCGGGGTTTGGAGAATACGATGAGTGAAGCGAGTTCACGGGCCGACGCGTCGCGTCTGGGCCTCGTCGGCCGCAAGGTCGGCATGACGCGCATCTTCACGGAAGACGGCGAAGCCGTGCCCGTGACCGTGCTCGACGTGTCGAACAACCGTGTCACGCAGGTGAAGACGGTCGAGACCGACGGCTACGCCGCCGTTCAGGTCGCCTACGGCACCATGAAGCCGTCGCGAGTGGCCAAGCCCCTCGCAGGACACTATGCCAAGGCCGGCGTCGAGGCGGGTTCGGTCCTCAAGGAATTCCGGATCGATGCCGCCAAGGCCGGCGAATTCAAGCCGGGTACCGCACTCGGCGTCGAGCTCTTCCAGGTTGGCCAGAAGGTCGATGTGACCGGCGTCACCATCGGCAAGGGTTTCGCCGGCGCGATCAAGCGCCATCACTTCTCGTCCAACCGCGCCAGCCACGGCAACTCGGTGACGACCAACGCACCGGGCTCGATCGGGATGCGGCAGGATCCCGGTCGCGTGATGCCCGGCAAGCGCATGGCGGGTCATTTGGGCGACAAGCAGCGCACCACGCAGAACCTCGTGGTGGCGCGCGTCGACAAGGACCGCGGCCTGCTGATGGTGCGCGGCGCTGTGCCGGGTGCGAAGGGCGGCAACGTGATCGTGCGCCCGGCGGTGAAGGCATAAGGAGCGGGCGATGGAATTGAAAGTACTCGACGCCCAGGGCCGGGCCGCCGGCACGACGCCGGCACCGGCCACACTCTTCGGCCGCGACTTCAACGAAGCGCTGGTGCACCAGCTCGTCGTCGCCTATCAGGCGAACGCGCGTCAGGGCACGCGCGCGCAGAAAGATCGCGCGACCGTCAAGCACTCGACCAAGAAGCCGTGGCGGCAGAAAGGTACCGGACGCGCGCGCGCCGGCATGACCTCGTCGCCGCTGTGGCGCGGGGGTGGCCGCGTCTTCCCGAACTCGCCCGACGAGAACTTCGCCCATAAGGTGAACAAGAAGATGTTCCGCGCCGGCGTGTGCTCGATCCTGAGCAAGCTGGCGAAGGACGATCGCATTGCGGTCATCGACGGGCTGACCGTCGAGTCGCCGAAGACCAAACTGCTCGCGCAGAAGCTCAAGGCGATGGGGCTGGGTACGCCCGAGACGTCGGTGCTGATCATCACGGACAAGGTCGACGAGAACCTGTACCTGGCGTCGCGCAACCTGAGGGACGTGATGGTGGTCGAGCCGCGCTACGCGGACCCGATGTCGCTGATCTACTTCAAGAAGGTCGTCGTCACCAAGCCGGCGATCGCCAAGCTCGAAGAGATGTGGGGGCAGCAATGAACCAGGAGCGTCTGTACACCGTGCTGGTCGCGCCCATCGTCTCCGAGAAGAGCACGATGATCGCCGACAAGCACGAACAGGTCGCCTTCCGTGTCAAGCAGGACGCGACCAAGCAGGAAGTCAAGGCGGCCGTCGAGCTGCTGTTCAAGGTCCAGGTCGAGCGCGTGTCGATCCTGAACCAGAAGGGCAGACGGAAAAAGTTCGGGCGCTTCGAGGGCCGGCGCGACCACGTGCGCAAGGCGTACGTGTCGCTCAAACCCGGTCAGGAAATCAACTTCGCGCAAGAGGTTAAGTGATGCCGCTGGTCAAGGTCAAACCCACTTCGGCCGGGCGGCGCGGTCTGGTGAAAGTCGTCAACCCGAACCTGCACAAGGGCGGCCCGCTGCCGTCGCTGACGGAGAAAAAGATCCGCGGTTCGGGGCGCAACAGCGCCGGTCGCATCACGATGCGCCATCAGGGCGGCGGGCACAAGCGCCATTACCGGCTGATCGACTTCAGGCGCGACAAAGACGGCATTCCGGCCAAGGTCGAGCGCCTCGAATACGATCCGAACCGTTCTGCGCACATCGCGCTGTTGTGCTATGCCGACGGCGAGCGCCGCTACATCGTCGCGCCGAAGGGGCTCGCCGTCGGTGCCGAGGTCGTCAGCGGCCAGGAGGCGCCGATCAAGGTGGGCAACGCGCTGCCCCTGCGCAACATCCCGGTCGGTACGACGATCCACTGCATCGAGATGCAGCCGGGCAAGGGTGCGCAACTCGCGCGCGCCGCCGGCACCTCCGTGCAACTGCTCGCTCGCGAAGGCAGCTACGCGCAGATCCGGCTGCGCTCCGGCGAAATTCGTCGCGTGCTGATCGAGTGCCGTGCGACGATCGGCGAGGTCGGCAACGAGGAGAGCAACCTGCGCCAGTTCGGCAAGGCCGGCGCCATGCGCTGGCGCGGCATCCGCCCGACCGTCCGCGGCGTGGCGATGAACCCGATCGACCATCCGCATGGCGGCGGCGAAGGCCGCACCGGCACCAAGCGCGATCCGGTCAGTCCGTGGGGCAAGCTCACCAAGGGTTACCGCACGCGCAAGAACAAGCGCACCGATGCGCTGATCGTGCAGCGCCGTCGCAAGTAAGGGGTCCGCATGTCGCGTTCACTGAAAAAGGGTCCGTTCGTCGACGGCCATCTGCTGAAGAAAGTCGAGGCCGCCCAGGCCGCTAAGGACAAGAAACCGATCAAGACCTGGTCGCGCCGCTCGACGATCGTTCCCGACTTCATCGGACTGACGATCGCCGTGCACAACGGCAAGCAGCACGTGCCGGTCTATATCACGGAGCAGATGGTCGGACACAAGCTCGGCGAGTTCGCGCTTACACGGACCTTCAAGGGGCATGCGGCCGACAAGAAGACGGCGGTCGCGCCCGGCAAGAAGTAAGAGGACACGATGGAAACCACAGCATCCGTCCGCGGCGTCCGGTTGTCCGCCCAGAAGGGCCGGCTGGTTGCCGACCTCGTTCGCGGCAAGCCGGTCGACAAGGCGCTGAACATCCTCGCCTTCACGCGGAAAAAGGCGGCGGGCATCATCAAGAAGGCGATCGAGTCGGCGATCGCAAACGCCGAGCACAACGACGGCGCCGACATCGACGAACTGAAGGTCACGAAGATCTACGTCGAGAAAGCCGCCACGCTGCGCCGTTTCTCGGCGCGCGCCAAGGGGCGCGGCACGCGCATCAACAAGCAGACCTGCCACATCTTCGTGTCGGTCGGCGACGGCAAGGGGAGATAGGCCATGGGTCAGAAGATCAATCCCATCGGTTTCCGGCTTGCGGTTTCGCGCAACTGGAACTCGCGCTGGTTCGCGTCGGGTCCGGAGTTCGCGCGCATGCTCGGCGAAGACCTGAAAGTCCGCGAGTACCTGAAGAGGAAGCTGCGCAACGCCTTGGTCGGGCGCATTCTGATCGAACGTCCGGCGAAAAACGCCCGTATCACGATTTACTCGGCGCGTCCGGGTGTGGTCATCGGCAAGAGGGGCGAAGACATCGAGTCGCTGAAGACCGAGCTGCAGAAGATGCTCGGCGTGCCGGTGCACGTCAACATCGACGAGATCCGCAAGCCGGAGATCGACGCGCAGCTCATCGCCGACTCGATCACGCAGCAGCTCGAAAAACGCATCATGTTCCGCCGCGCGATGAAGCGCGCCATGCAGAACGCGATGCGGCTCGGCGCGCAGGGGATCAAGATCATGAGTGCCGGACGATTGAACGGCATCGAAATCGCGCGCACCGAGTGGTACCGCGAAGGCCGCGTGCCGCTGCATACGCTGCGCGCCGACATCGATTACGGCTTCTCGGAAGCCAAGACCACCTACGGCGTCATCGGCGTCAAGGTCTGGGTCTACAAGGGTGACACGCTCGGTCGCAGCGAAGCGCCGGTGGCCGAACCGGCGCCCGCCGCAGAACGCGAGGAGCGCCGCACGCGGCGGCCCGAGGGCCGGCCGGAAGGCAAACCCGCCGGGCGGCCGGCCGCCAAACGTGCGGCGCCCCGCCGTGCCGAGCCCAAGACCGAAGTCAAGAGCGAGGCGCCTCCTGCCGAGGCGCCCAAGGAAGAGGCCGCGAAGCCGGCCGTCAAGCGCGTGCGCAAGGTGACGGCCAAGACCGCCGGCGACGCCAAGGGCGGCGGCAAAGACGGAGAGTAAGCGATGCTGCAACCTGCCCGACGCAAGTACCGCAAGGACCACAAGGGCCGCAACCGGGGTCTGGCCACGCGCGGCACCCATGTCGCCTTCGGCGACTACGGCCTGAAGGCGACCGAGCGCGGCCGTCTGACCGCGCGCCAGATCGAAGCCGCGCGGCGCGCCATCTCGCGCCACATCAAGCGCGGCGGCCGCGTGTGGATCCGCATCTTTCCGGACAAGCCGATCTCGCAGAAGCCCGCGGAAGTCAGGATGGGCAACGGCAAGGGCAACCCGGAGTACTGGGTTGCGCAGATTCAGCCCGGCAAGGTGCTGTACGAAATGGACGGCGTCGACGAGGCGCTCGCGCGCGAAGCCTTCGCGCTGGCGGCCGCCAAGCTGCCGCTGAAGACGACCTTCGTCGTACGTCAGCTCGGCACGTAGGGAGGCGCGATGGAAGCGAAAGATCTGCGCGCCAAGGACGTGGCCGCGCTGAACAAGGAGCTGCAGGATCTGCTGAAGGCGCACTTCTCGTTGCGCATGCAGAAGGCCACGCAGCAGTTGCAGAACACGGCCCAGCTTCGCGACGTCCGGCGCGATATCGCGCGGGTGCGCACGGTGCTGGCGCAGAAGGCGGCCTCGAAATGAAAGCTGAGAAAAAGTCGCTGCAGCGCACCCTGATCGGTCGCGTCGTCAGCAACAAGATGGACAAGACGGTGACCGTGCTGGTCGAGCGCAAGGTCAAGCACCCCGTTTACGGCAAGTACGTCGTGCGTTCGACGAAGTTTCACGCGCACGACGAAAGCGACCGGATCAACGAGGGCGACCTGGTCGAAATCGCCGAGACGCGGCCGATCTCGAAGACGAAGGCATGGACCGTCACGCGCGTCGTCGAGGCGGCGCGGACGGTCTGAGAACGACCTCCGGCTTGCGACGAGTACGGCTTTACGGATAAAATTGCACGCTTCGCTGCGGTGCTCGGTCGGATTCTTCGAACGACGACGCGGCGGAACTCCGGAGTCGAGGCAGCACAGGTTCGTGTTCGGCACTGCGCGACCGCGCAGATTCAGGTCCGATCGCTCCTCGACTCATCCACCCGGACGGGACCAAGACTGTCCGCCGCGCCAGGCCAAGGCCGCGCGCAGCGGGATAAGTTGGGACAAGAAGCCATGATTCAGATGCAGACGATGCTCGACGTCGCCGACAACACCGGCGCGCGCTCGGTGATGTGTATCAAGGTGTTGGGCGGCAGCAAGCGGCGTTACGCGAACATCGGCGACGTAATCAAGGTCAGCGTCAAAGATGCGGCGCCGCGTGGCCGCGTCAAGAAGGGCGAGGTCTACAACGCCGTCGTCGTGCGCACCGCCAGCGGTCTGCGCCGTGCCGACGGTTCGGCGATCAAGTTCGACAACAATGCCGCTGTGCTACTCAACAACAAGCTGGAGCCTATCGGCACCCGCATCTTCGGGCCGGTCACGCGCGAACTGCGGACCGAGCGCTTCATGAAGATCGTGTCGCTCGCTCCGGAAGTGCTCTGAGGAATCGACGATGGAACGCATCCGCAAGGGCGACGAGGTCGTCGTCATCGCCGGCAAGGACAAGGGCAAACGCGGCGTCGTGCTCGCACGCATCGACGAGCGGCACGTCACCGTCGAGGGCGTCAACGTCGTGAAGAAACACGTGCGGCCGAACCCGATGAAGGGTTTGGTCGGCGGCATTGTCGACAAGACCATGCCGATCGACGTGTCCAACGTCATGCTGTTCAACCCGGCGACCAACAAGGGTGATCGGGTCGGATTCAAGGTCGTCGACGGCAAAAAGGTGCGCGTGTTCAAGAGCAACGGCGCCGTCGTCGGCGCCAGGCAGTAAGGTAACGGTGGAGTAGGCGATGGCCCGCTTGCAGACGCAGTACCGCGAGAAGATCGTTCCCGAACTGATGCAGAAGTTCGGGTACAAGTCCGTCATGGAAGTGCCGCGCATCACCAAGATCACGTTGAACATGGGCGTGGGCGAGGCGGTCAACGACAAGAAGCACATCGAAAACGCCGTGGCCGACATGACCAAGATCGCCGGCCAGAAGCCGGTGGTCACCAAGGCGCGCAAGGCGATCGCGAATTTCAAGATCCGTCAGGGCCTGCCGATCGGCTGCATGGTGACGCTGCGTGGTGCGCGCATGTACGAGTTTCTCGACCGTCTGGTGACGATCGCTTTTCCGCGGATGCGCGACTTCCGGGGCGTGTCCGGCCGCGCGTTCGACGGCCAGGGCAACTACAACATCGGCCTGAAGGAACAGATCATCTTCCCCGAGATCGAGTACGACAAGATCGACACGCTCCGGGGCCTGAACATCAGCATCACGACGACCGCGAAGACCGACGACGAAGCCAAAGCGCTACTCGCCGCCTTCCGGTTTCCGTTCCGGAACTAAACGGGGTGTGAATTGGCGAAGCTCGCACTGATCAATCGCGAAGCCAAGCGCCGGGCGCTCGTCAAGAAGTACGAGGCCAAGCGCAAGGAATTGAAGGCCATCATCGCGGACCAGACGCGTTCGATGGAGGAGCGCATGGACGCGCAGGCCAGACTGCAGGCGCTGCCGCGCAACGCCAATCCGACGCGGCTGCGCAACCGCTGCGCGCTGACCGGGCGGCCGCGCGGCACGTTCCGCAAGTTCGGACTGGCGCGCAACAAGATCCGCGAGGCGGCGCTGCGCGGCGACATCCCCGGCCTGACCAAGGCGAGCTGGTGATCGAGGAGATTGCACATGAGCATGAGTGATCCGATCGCCGACATGCTGACCCGCATCCGCAATGCGCAGCGCGTCGAGAAGGCCGAGGTGACGATGCCCGCGTCGAAACTGAAGGTCGCGATCGCGCAGGTGCTGAAGGACGAGGGCTACATCGACGGCTTCCAGGTCGTCAACCAGGACGGCAAACCGGAGCTGCGGATCGGCCTGAAGTACTACGCCGGCCGCCCGGTCATCGAGCGCCTGGAGCGCGTCTCCCGTCCGGGCCTGCGCATCTACCGCGGTCGCGATGCGATCCCGCAGGTCATGAACGGGCTGGGCGTGGCGATCGTGTCGACCTCGCGCGGCGTGATGACCGATCGCATGGCGCGAAGCCAGGGTGTCGGCGGCGAAGTGCTCTGTTACGTCGCTTAACGGGGCGAGGGCAAGATGTCTCGAGTTGCACGCATTCCGGTCACGCTGGCCAAGGGCGTCGAAGCCCAGGTAAGCGCGACCGAAATCACGGTCAAGGGTCCGCTCGGCACGCTCAAGCGTCCGACGTCGAAGCTGGTCAAGGTCAGCGTGGCCGACGGCAAGGTCAGCTTCGCCGCCGCCGACGCCTCGCGCGAGGCCAAGGCGATGAGCGGCACGCTGCGCGCGCTGGTCGCCGGCATGGTGCAGGGCGTGTCGAAGGGTTTCGAGAAAAAGCTCACCCTGGTCGGCGTCGGCTATCGCGCGCAGGCGCACGGCGACAAACTCAGCCTGTCGTTGGGTTTCTCGCACCCGGTCGTTCACCAGATGCCGCCGGGCGTGAAGTGCGAGACGCCGTCGCAGACCGAGATCGTGATCATGGGGCTGGACAAGCAGCAGGTCGGCCAGGTCGCCGCCGAAGTGCGCGGCTACCGTCCGCCGGAGCCGTACAAGGGCAAGGGCGTGCGTTACGCCACCGAGACCGTGGTCCTCAAAGAGACCAAGAAGAAGTAACGCGAGCGTCGGAGGTCAGCATGATCGACAAGAAGGAAGCCCGCCTGCGCCGCGCCCGCGCCACGCGCGTGCGCATCGCGCTGCAGCGCGCGCATCGCCTGACGGTACACCGCACCAACCTGCACATCTACGCGAATCTGATTTCGCCGGACGGTGCGCGCGTGTTGGCGTCGGCGTCGACGACAGAGCCCGAGGTGCGCGCGCAGCTTGCCGGCGCCAAGGGCAAAGGCGGCAACACTGCGGCGGCCAGGATCGTCGGCGCGCGTATCGCCCAGAAAGCCAAAGCCGCGGGCATCGAGAAAGTGGCTTTCGATCGCGCCGGGTTCCGTTACCACGGTCGCGTCAAGGCCCTGGCCGAGGCGGCGCGCGAAGCCGGCCTGAAGTTCTGAGCACGGATCTGAGGAACTGAGCGATGGCAAAGGTTCAACCGAAAGGCATGCCCTCGGAAGAGCGCGACGACGGCCTGCGCGAGAAGATGATCGCGGTCAACCGCGTCACCAAGGTGGTGAAGGGCGGCCGCATCCTCGGCTTCGCGGCGCTGACGGTGGTCGGCGACGGCGACGGCCGCATCGGCATGGGCAAAGGCAAGGCGCGCGAGGTGCCGGTCGCCGTGCAGAAGGCGATGGAGAAGGCGCGCCGCGGCATGACGCGCATTCCGCTGAAAAACGGCACGCTGCATCACCTCGTCGAGGGCAAACACGGCGCCTCGAAGGTGATCCTGTCGCCCGCGCAGGAAGGCACCGGCGTGATCGCCGGCGGGCCGATGCGCGCGGTGTTCGACGTGATGGGTGTGCGCAACGTGGTGGCCAAGTCGCACGGCTCGACCAACCCGTACAACATGGTGCGCGCCACACTCAACGCGCTCGAGCGGCTTCGCACGCCGTCGGAGATCGCGGCCAAGCGCGGCATGACGGTCGAGCAGATCACCGGCTGAGGGCTCGTCGATGAGCAAGAAGACTCTGAAGGTCACGTTGGTCAGAAGTCCGATCGGCTGCAAGTCCGATCACCGCGCCACCGTGCTCGGCCTCGGGCTGAAGAAGATGAACCAGACGCGCGAGCTGGAGGACACGCCGGCCGTGCGCGGGATGATCACCAAGGTCGCGTACCTCGTGCGCGTGGCCTGACGAATCCGGGACGATCGAAATGCGTCTGAACACTCTGAAACCGGCCGCCGGCAGCAAGCGCGCGCGGCATCGCGTCGGTCGCGGCATCGGCTCCGGTTGGGGCAAGACCGCGGGGCGCGGCCACAAAGGCCAGAAGGCGCGCGCCGGCGGCTTCCACAAAGTGGGCTTCGAGGGCGGGCAGATGCCGCTGCATCGGCGCCTGCCGAAGCGCGGCTTCACGTCGATGTCGCGCCGCTACGTCGAGGCGGTGCGGCTGTCCGAACTCGCCAAATTGGGCGCCGACGAGGTCGACCTGATGGTGCTCAAGCAGGCCGGCGTCGTCTCCGCGCTCGCGCAGGATGCGCGCGTGATCAAGTCGGGCGAGATCACGCGCAAGGTGACCGTGCGCGGTATCGGCGTGACCGCCGGTGCCAAGGCTGCGATCGAGGCGGCCGGCGGCCGCGTCGAAGTCGTCGCGACGGAAAAACCCGCGGGCAAGAAGGCGGCGCAGTTCGCGGCGCGGCGCGCGGCGAAGGAAGCCGCGATCCAGGCGGCCACGCAGGCCGCACAACAGGCGCCGGCGCCGGCCAAGAAGGCGGCCAAGCGGGCTGCCGAGCCTGCGCCGAAGAAGCCTGCCAAGCCGGCGGCGAAGTAGACAGGCACTAGCGCCAAGGACACCGCGTGGCGAGCCTTCCGGGCACTCTCGGCAAGACGGGCAAGTACGGCGATCTGAAGCGTCGTCTGGTCTTCCTGTTGCTCGCGCTCGTCGTCTACCGGATCGGTACGCACGTTCCCGTGCCGGGCATCGACCCCGACCAGTTGCGCCAGCTCTTCAATACGCAGCAGGGCGGCATCCTCGGCCTGTTCAACATGTTCTCGGGCGGCGCGCTGTCGCGCTTTTCGGTGTTCGCGCTGGGGATCATGCCGTACATCTCGGCGTCGATCATCATGCAGATGCTGACGTATGTGCTGCCGTCGCTGGAGTCGCTGCGCAAGGAAGGCGAATCGGGACGCCGCAAGATCACGCAGTACACGCGCTACGGCACGCTCGCGCTCGCGATCTTCCAGGCGATCGGCATCTCCATCGCGCTCGAATCGCAGCAGGGGCTTGTGCTCGAGCCGGGCATCATGTTCCGCTTCGTCTGCGTCGTGTCGCTCGTCACCGGCACGATGTTCCTGATGTGGCTCGGCGAGCAGATTACCGAGCGCGGCCTGGGCAATGGAATCTCGATCCTGATCTTCGCCGGCATCGTCGCCGGATTGCCGTCGGCGATCGGCGGGCTGTTCGAGCTGGTGCGCACCGGCGCGATCGGACCGCTGGCGGCGATCTTCATCATCGCGCTGATCGCGGTGGTCACGGCATTCGTCGTGTTCGTCGAACGCGGGCAGCGCAAGATCCTGGTCAACTACGCCAAGCGCCAGGTCGGTAACAGGATCTACGGCGGTCAGAGCTCGCATCTGCCGCTGAAGCTGAACATGTCGGGGGTGATTCCGCCGATCTTCGCGTCGTCGCTGATCCTGTTTCCGGCCACGCTCGCGAGCTGGTTCACGACGGGCGACGCCACGCGCTGGATCCGCGACCTGGCGGCAGCGCTGTCGCCCGGGCAGCCGCTGTACATCCTTCTGTACGCCGGGTTGATCGTCTTTTTCTGCTTCTTTTACACGGCGCTCGTCTTCAACAGCAAGGAGACGGCCGACAACCTGAAGAAGAGCGGCGCATTCGTGCCGGGCATCCGGCCGGGCGACCAGACCGCGCGCTACATCGACAAGATCCTGATGCGGCTGACGCTCGCCGGCGCGATTTACATCACGTTCGTGTGCCTCGTGCCCGAGTTTCTGAACCTGCGCTGGAACGTACCCTTTTATTTCGGCGGAACATCGCTGCTGATCGTCGTCGTCGTCACGATGGACTTCATGGCGCAGGTGCAGGCCTACCTGATGACGCACCAGTACGAGAGCCTGCTGAAGAAGGCCCAGTTCAAGGGCTTCGGTCCGGGTATGCCGCGATGAGGCAGACTTTCGTGCGTGCGAAGGGAACGCTTTAGATGGCGAAGGACGACGTCATCCAGATGCAAGGGGAAGTCCTCGAGAACCTCCCTAACGCGACTTTCCGCGTGAAACTGGAAAACGGGCACGTCGTGCTCGGCCACATTTCCGGGAAGATGCGGATGCACTACATCCGCATCCTGCCGGGCGACAAGGTGACGGTGGAGTTGACGCCGTACGATCTGACGCGAGCGAGGATCGTGTTTAGGGCGAAGTGACGAGAGGCCGCGCCCCCTTTCCCCTTTCCCGAGAGGGGGCGGGGAAATGGTCGGTTCCGCGCGGAGCGCGGAAGGAGAAGAGCATGAAGGTTATGGCAAGCGTGAAGAAGATGTGCCGCAGGTGCAAGATCATCCGGCGCAAGGGTGTCGTGCGCGTGATCTGCAGCGATCCGCGTCACAAGCAACGTCAGGGGTGAGGCTGGACGCGAGCGAGTCCCTGCGGACTCGCGAACGCCTGCCGAACGACCGCGCGCCCGCAAGCGCGCGGGCTGGGCGGGTGGAGCGACAGCGACAAGCGACTTGAAGGAAGAACCATGGCTCGAATAGCCGGTATCAACATCCCGCCGCATCAACACGCCGAGATCGGCTTGACCGCCATCTACGGCATCGGCCGCGCGCGCGCGCGCGCGATCCTCGAGGCGTGCAACGTGTCCTTCACGAAGAAGGTGAAGGAGCTGACGGACGCCGAACTCGAGCGCATTCGAGAAGCCGTCGGCCGCGTGACCGTCGAGGGCGACCTGCGCCGCGAGATCCAGCTTTCGATCAAGCGTCTGATCGACCTCGGCTGCTACCGCGGCGTGCGGCATCGCCGGGGTCTGCCGGTGCGCGGCCAGCGCACGCGCACCAACGCGCGCACGCGCAAGGGTCCGCGCAAGGCCGGCGTAGCGCTGAAGAAGGCCGCGACCTGACCGCGCGACGCCCCACGAATCGAGGAACTCACCGATGGCTAAGAATCCGACCCCGCAGCAGGTTGCCGCTCAGCAGCGCGCCCGCAAGAAGGTCAAGAAGAACGTGGCCGAGGGCATCGCCCACATCCACGCGTCGTTCAACAACACGATCATCACGATCACCGACCGGCAGGGCAACGCGCTGTCGTGGGCCAGCTCGGGCGGACAGGGCTTCAAGGGCTCGCGCAAGTCGACACCGTTCGCCGCGCAGGTGGCGGCCGAAAGCGCCGGACGCGCCGCGCTCGAGTGCGGCGTCAAGAACCTGGAGGTGCGCATCAAGGGCCCCGGTCCGGGCCGTGAGTCGTCGGTGCGCGCCCTGAATGCCTGCGGTTTCCGGATCACATCGATTCAGGACGTCACGCCGATTCCCCACAACGGCTGCCGCCCGCCGAAGCGCCGTCGCGTGTAGGCGCGTTCGAACTCTCCGCTGAGGGCATGACTTTGGGACTGGACAACATCTGAGCAAGGCGGTGACCGCGAGTCGCCGTCGGGTGTCCGCGGTCGCGACCGCGGACTGAATGCGGGCCCGCCCCGCAGGATGAAAGAGGACACATCACGTGGCACGCTATACCGGAGCAAAACTCAAGCTTTCGCGCCGCGAAGGCACGGATCTTTTTTTGAAGAGCGCGCGCCGCGCGCTCGACACCAAGTGCAAGGCCGACTCCAAGCCCGGCCAGCACGGCCGCATCTCGGGTGCGCGCCAGTCGGATTACGGCACGCAGCTGCGCGAGAAGCAGAAGGTCAAGCGCATGTACGGCGTGCTCGAACGCCAGTTCCGCCGCTATTTCGCCGAGGCGTCGCGCCGCAAGGGCAATACCGGCGCGCGGCTGATCGAGCTGCTCGAGTCGCGCCTGGACAACGTCGTGTACCGGATGGGATTCGGTTCGACGCGCGCCGAGGCGCGCCAGCTCGTCACGCACTGCGCGATCGCGGTCAACGGCGAAACGGCCAACATCCCGTCGATGCTGGTCAAGCCCGGCGACGTGATCAGCGTGCGCGAGAAGGCGAAGAAGCAAGCGCGGATCGCGGAAGCGCTGTCGCTCGCCGAGCAGTCCGGCTTTCCGTCGTGGGTCGAGGTCGACCCGAAGAAGATGGAGGGCAAGTTCAAGGCGCTGCCGGATCGCGGCGACGTGGCGCAGGACATCAACGAGTCGCTGGTCGTCGAGCTGTATTCGCGTTGACCGGGGCCGCCGGACGCAACGATCGGCAATCACCACAGAGACACAGAGAACACGGAGAAAGGCGCAAAGTTCTTTCTCGGTGTCGAAAGCGGCTTTTCTCCAGCGGAATTCCGGGCCGTCCGCTGGCCATCCAACAGGGCCCGACCACCCATCAGCCTTATCGGTGTAACGAGCCGAGGGTATTGAAAAGGGAATGTCAATGACCGCCACTGCACTGCTGAAACCGCGCGCGATCGAAGTCGAATCGATCGGACCCAACGCGGCCGTCGTCACGATGGAGCCGTTCGAGCGAGGCTACGGGCACACGCTCGGCAACGCGCTGCGCCGCATCCTGCTGTCGTCGATGGTCGGCTATGCGCCGACGGAGGCGCAGATCGCCGGTGTGGTCCACGAGTACTCGACCATCGACGGCGTGCGCGAGGACGTCGTCGATCTGCTGCTGAACCTCAAGGGCGTGGTGTTCAAGCTGCACAATCGCGACGAGGTCTCGCTGACGCTGAAAAAGGAGGGCGAGGGTGTCGTCACCGCCGGCGACATCGAGCTGCCGCACGATGTCGAGATCATCAACCCCGATCACGTGATCGCGCACCTGCAAGGCGGCCGGCTCGAGATGCAGATCAAGGTCGAGAAGGGTCGCGGCTACGTACCGGGCAACGTGCGCGCCTTCCGCGACGATCATTCCAAGACGATCGGCCGCATCGTGATGGACGCGTCGTTTTCGCCGGTCAAACGCGTCTCGTACACGGTCGAGAGCGCGCGCGTCGAGCAGCGCACCGACCTCGACAAGCTGGTGATGACGATCGAGACCAACGGCGCGATCACGCCCGAGGAAGCAGTCCGCCAGTCGGCGCGCATTCTGATGGACCAGCTTCGCGTCTTCGGCGAGCTGGAAGGCACGGCCGAACCGGTCGCCGCCGCGCGCGCCGCGCCGCAGGTGGACCCGATCCTGCTGCGCCCGGTCGACGATCTGGAGCTCACGGTACGCTCGGCCAACTGCCTGAAGGCCGAGAACATCTACTACATCGGCGACCTGATCCAGCGTACCGAGAACGAGCTGCTGAAGACGCCGAACCTCGGCCGCAAGTCGCTGAACGAGATCAAGGAAGTCCTCGCCGCACGCGGCTTGACACTGGGGATGAAGCTGGAGAACTGGCCTCCTCCGGGCCTGGAAAAGTGATTCGACCTGCCCGCCGAGACACGGCGAGAAGCATGGACAGGTTCTCGCGGTCTTGGCGGTGAAACCGAACCGACCCGCCCGCGCAGGGATCGAAGAGTCGGATCTCCCGAAGAGCGAAAGGAACAACGATGCGTCACCGTCACGGACTGCGGAAGCTGAACCGCACGACCAGCCACCGGCTGGCGATGTTCCGCAACATGTCGAACTCGCTGCTGAAGCACGAGATCATCAAGACCACGCTGCCGAAAGCCAAGGAACTGCGCAAGGTCATCGAGCCGCTGATCACGCTCGGCAGGGAGCCGACGCTCGCCAACAAGCGCCTGGCGTTCAACCGCCTGCGCGACCGAGAGACGGTGGTCAAGCTGTTCAACGAAATCGGCCCACGCTACAAGAACCGCAACGGCGGCTACACGCGGATCCTCAAGATCGGATTCCGGGCGGGAGACAATGCGCCCATGGCCCTGATGGAGCTCGTCGATCGCCCGGAGCCGAAGGCTGATGGACAGACCAACGACTCCGCGAGCTAGGGGCGCACTGCGTCGCAGGCTAAAGTCGTCGCAGGCGATGTGAAGCGGCGCAGCCGCGGCCGAAGACACAGTGCCCCGACGGCACTCACGGAACTTGTGGACAGGCCGCAGCTCGAGCGAAGAGAGGCTTCCTCCGAGGCCGCCGGCGAGGGGCATTGCTTACCAGGCTCACTTCCGCGTAGCGGACGTTAAGCGGCGTCGCGCGCGGCCGGTGACACATCGCGCCGATACGCAGTGCAGGCCCGCGCGTGCGGGCCTGGAAGTTTCGGGGACGCCGATCGCGATCGCAGGGAAACGGAGAGATCCATGGCCGAAATCCTCCTCGTGCTCACCAACTGCCCCGACGAAGAGGTTGCCGGTCGCATCGCACGCGCGCTGGTCGACCACCGGCTCGCCGCCTGCGTCAACCAGCTCGCACCAGTCGACTCGGTCTACCGGTGGCGCGGCGCCGTCGAGGAAGCGAGCGAGATCCCGTTGCTGATCAAGTGCACGCGCAGCCGCTACCCGGCGGTCGAAGAGACGATCCGGCAGCTTCATCCGTACACCGTTCCCGAGATCATCGCGGTGCCGGTGGTCGCGGGATTCGCGCCGTATCTGCGCTGGGTCGATGAAGAAACCCAGCCGCCGCTGACCGCCTAGCGAGCGGCTACAGCACCTCAAACAAGCCGGCAGCGCCCATGCCGCCGCCGATGCACATCGTGACGACGACGCGCTTGGCCCCGCGGCGCTTGCCTTCGATTAGCGCGTGGCCGACCAGTCGCGCGCCGCTCATGCCGTACGGATGGCCGAGCGCGATCGCGCCGCCATTGACGTTGAGCTTGTCGTTCGGGATGCCGAGCTTGTCGCGGCAGTAGATCACCTGCACGGCGAACGCCTCGTTCAGCTCCCACAGGTCGATGTCTTCGATCTTCAGCCCCGCGCGTTTCAGCAGCTTCGGCACTGCAAACACCGGGCCGATGCCCATCTCGTCCGGCTCGCAGCCAGCGACCGCGAAGCCGCGAAACGCGCCGAGCGGCTTCAAGCCCTTGCGCGCGGCGGTGGACGCGCTCATCACGACCGCAGCCGCGGCGCCGTCGGAGAACTGGCTGGCGTTGCCGGCCGCGATCACGCCGCCTTCGATCGCCGACTTGATCTGAGACACGCCTTCGTAGGTCGTGTCGGGCCGGATGCCCTCGTCGTGCTGAACCGTGACCTCCATGATCGACTCGGCACCGGTGTTCTTGTCGACGACCTTGGTCTTCACGGTAATTGGCACGATCTCGTCGCGGAACCTGCCGGCCGCGCGCGCGGCGGCGGCGCGCAGCTGGCTTTGCACGCCGTAGCGGTCCTGCGCTTCGCGGTCGATCTTGTAGCGCTTGGCGACGTTCTCGGCCGTCTGCAGCATCGGCCAGTAGATCTCGGGCTTCTGCTTCAGCAGCCACTCGTCATAGAACATGTGCCGGTTCATCTCGTTCTGCACGCACGAGATCGACTCCAGGCCGCCGGCGACGAAGATACCGCCTTCGCCGCTGATGATCCGCTGCGCGGCCAGCGCGATCGTCTGCAGCCCTGAGGAGCAGAAGCGGTTGATCGTTACTCCCGGGACCGTCACCGGCAGCCCGGCGCGGATCGCCACCTGGCGCGCGATGTTCCAGCCGGTAGCGCCTTCGGGGTTCGCGCAGCCCATCAGCACGTCTTCGATCTCCGCGTTGTCCAGCTTGGCGCGATCGATCGCGGCGCGCACGGCGAACGCACCTATCGTCGCGCCGTGCGTCATGTTCAGCGCACCCTTCCACGCTTTGCACAGCGGGGTACGCGCGGTGGAAACGATCACGGCTTCGTTCATGGCGGATCTACTCGGCAAGACGAGGGGCAAAGCGTAGCGCCGCGCACGGCGCGCTTCACGCCGGCAGCGTGATCACGCCGGCCGGCGCCGGCTCGGCGTACAGCCGCGCGACAGCGTCGGCGCGGCGGGTCAGCACCGAGCGCTGATTGATGTAGCCCTTGTCGGTGATTTCGTTGGCGTCGATCGACGGCGACTCGGCCAGCAGCAGTGCGCGCGTCGCGTAGTTCGATGTGCCGCGGCCTTCCTGTGCCAGCGCCGCCAGACCGGCGGCCACGCGCGCGCGCACGCGCGCATCGGCGATAAGCGCTGCAAGCGGCGTGCTCGCGGGCAGATCAGGACACAGACTCGCGCAGCCGGCCGCGTTCGGAAACACGAGCAGTCCAACTTCTTCGCGATCGTGGCCGGCGATCACTACGTCCTGGGCCACCGGCGCAAGCGCGGCGATTGCGCGAACGCGCAGGCTGCCGACGTGCACCCACGTGCCCGACAGCAGCTTGAAGTCCTCGGCGATGCGGCCGTCAAACACAACGCCGCGCGCCGGATCGTCCGGATCGGCCAACCGCCCGGCATCGCCGATCTTGTAGAAACCTTCGGCATCGAACGCCTCGGCGGTCAGATCGGGCCGCTTGAAGTAGCCGGGCGTGACGTTCGGTCCCCGCACGCGCAGCTCGAGCTTGTCGCCGCTCGGGACGAACAGTAACTCGGTGCCCGGTGCCGGCAGCCCGATCACGCCTGCGCGATCGATCGGAAAGTGCACGGTGGTCACGAGCGGCGCCGTCTCTGTCGATCCCCAAGCCGAGGCCATCGCCACGCGCTTGCCGAGTTGGCCGGCCAGCCGCTCGATGCGCTGCCACAGGTTCTGGGGCAGCGCCGCGCCGGCGTAAAAGATCACCTTCAAGCGCGAAAAAAAATGCGCCGCCAGCTGCGCGTCGTTCTCCAGGAACGGCAGCAGCACGTCGAAGCCGCGCGGCACGTTGAAGTACAGGTTGGGCGCGACTTCGCGAAGATTGGCCACCGTCTTATCGACCAGTCCGGTCGCCGGTTTGCCTTCGTCGATGTACAGCGTGCCGCCGTTGGCGAGCACCATGTTGAAGTTGTGATTGGCGCCGAACGTGTGATTCCACGGCAGCCAGTCGACGATCACCGGCGGTTCGTCCTGCAGGAAAGGCCAGCATTGGCGGATCATCTGCTGATTGGAGGTCAGCATGCGGTGCGTGTTGATCACGCCTTTCGGCTCGCCGGTGGAGCCGGAGGTAAACAGGATCTTGGCGATTCCCTCCGGCGCGATGGCCGCGCAAGCGGCATCGACCTTGCCATCGGCGGGTGTGGCGACGAGCGCGTCGAAGTCGGTCGCGCCCGCAGGTACGTTGCGGCTGGCGACCAGTTCGAAACCGCCGCCGACCGCAGCCAGCGCCCTGCCGAACTTGGCCGCATCGTCGACGAACACCAGCGCCGGCGAAAGCAGCGCGAAGATCGCGCGCAGCTTGGCGTGGTCGTTCGACAGCAGCGAATACGCGGGCGAGATCGGCGCGTACGGGACGCCGGCGTACTGCGCCGCGAGCGCAAGCAGCGCATGATCGACGCTGTTGTCCGACAGGATGACGACCGGCCGGTCCGCGGACAGCCCACGCGCGATGAGGGCAGTGCCGATCGAGCGCGCGGCCGAGAGCGCTTGCGCATACGTGACCGTGCGCCAGCCCGCGCCCGCACGCTCGGCGAGGAAGATGCGGTCCGGCGCGCGCCGTGCCCATGTGAGGAGCCATTCGCCGGTCGAGCGCGCGTACCCGGACAGAGGCACGGGTGAGCGCAGCACGAACGCGCCGCCGCCTCGCTCGATACGCTCGACAAGTGGCGGCGCAAAACGCACGGGCGGTCGGTCGGTCATCGTCTTCCCCTCGCGGGTTCCTCGCTTGCGGCCTATTATCTCCGCCCCTTGGGCCGGAGTGAACGCGTGCAGAACCATGGCCGCCCTTGGGCCGCGCGCCGGTGCCCAGCGATCCGGATCTCGGATCCGCGACGCATTCACCCCCCAGCCGAACCGCGCTGCCGGCGCGCACGCGGTAGCGCGTGAACTCGCCGAGGAATTCGGACAGGCTGAACCGCCATGCTGGTGCGAGCTGCGTAACGACTTCCGCAGTTTCTGGCTGGAGCGCATCCGGTCACTTGGTTCCCATACCCGACTTCGATCCGGACCGGTAGCGATCGCGATGACGGGTGCCGCCGACGGCCACGCGGGCCGACTACACGCAGGTGCGCGGGCAAGTCCAATGTCGGGCCAGCGCGGCTCGGCGAGCAAATTGGCTGGGCGCGCGTCCGGACGGCGCCTCGGCAATGCGGCGCGGCGCCACGGCCGTGGCGGGCCGTCCATGCCGATGCAAGACTGCGCGCCTTGCCGGCGCGATTGTCGGC